>Ga0307372_10007243_pt1 | contig 15959 bp, 15 predicted proteins | sample OX1MG_FD_202533 | JGI IMG/M metagenome (GOLD analysis project Ga0307372, IMG submission 202533) | Soil microbial communities from Risofladan, Vaasa, Finland - OX-1 | ecosystem: Environmental > Terrestrial > Soil > Coastal area > Acid sulfate soil | place: Finland: Risofladan, Vaasa | collected... | reverse complement strand
CCGGCAATGGCGCGCGCCAACCGGATGGGCCGATGCTGGCCTACGGCGTGCCGCACTGAGATAGGCGTGTTTGCGCCTCCGGCGGCGACCGTGCCCCCCACCCCAAATGGCCTCGTGATGATGCCTGGTCTCAGTTGAGCCCGGGATCGACCGCCGAGGTGGGGGCGGCGCGAGGCACCCGGACTGGTGCCGGGAGTCCGGACACCATGTCACGGGCCGTGACATCCACCACCATGGTCTCAGCGGTGTCTTCGCCCTGGGTTTCGCGCCGTGTTGCCCCGGCGGTCGCCTTCGTCCCGTCCGTGTCGGACGACATGGTTGAAAGGTGATCGAGCAGTGCGTGCGGCGAACGAGCCAGGCGGGCGATCTCCGCCGTGCTCGGGAGATCGGGCATCGAGTTGCGGATCTCGGCCTCCATGCGATGCCGATAGGCGATGAACGAGCGCCAGGCTCCTCCCACCTGGCGGGCGAAGGCCGGGAGCCGGTCGGGCCCCAGGAGAATGATGGCCACCACGGCGATGATGAGGAGCTTTGACGGGTCCAGGTTGAGCATCTTCGATCAATGCACACTCATGACACCCTGTATTCGTTCCGGATCCGGGGACGGATGGGCCCTTTTCGCGACCGGCCCACATCCGGAGGGTCGTGCGCACCGAATACAGAGGCAGCCCACCTCCACGTGGACCAGGCAAAGGAGAGTCAGATGCTGGCAGAAGTGTTCGGAGTCGATGGAATCATCGTTCTCATCGTTGTCGTCGTGCTCCTCTTCGGGGGAGCGGCCATCCCGAAGCTGGCCCGCAACCTGGGTTCGGCCAAGAACGAGTTCGAGAAGGGCCTCGAGGCCGGGAAGCAGTCCTCGGCCGCTGACGTCGCCACCGACGTGACCCACCGTGACGCCACCGGCACACCTTCGGTCCCGTCCACCCCGGTCACCGAGCACGCCACCCCGGCGGGTTGAACACGCCCCACCGTCACACGGTTCGAGGGGGAACCCGGGATGGGGGAGAGTGTGTGGCGTGATCAGCGAGCACCGGCCCCCACCCGAGGTCCCATGGTGGGCGCTCGCGTCCGCGGGCACCGCTCCGGTGCTGCTGGTCGGTGGCTTTACGATCGCGGCCGCTCGCCAGCCATCGGGCTTCGACTCCATTCGTGACACCATCAGCTCGCTCGCCGCGTTAGGGGCGAGCGACCGCTGGATCATGACCACCGCGCTGGCCGGGCTGGGGGCGTGTTATGCCACGACCGGGTTCGGATTACGGCCGGCGGGCCCCGTTGGCCGGACGCTGCTCGTCGGCGGGGGACTGGCCACGATGTTGGTGGCAGCGTTCCCGCAGCCCGCCCACGGGAACGCCGTGTCCCACACGGTCGCGGCCACCTTGGCGTTCACCACCCTCGGAGCCTGGCCTGTCTTCGCCGCCAGGCGTCGCACCGGCATACCTCTGCTGACACGCCGGGCCTCGGTAGCTGCCACCGCCGCCATGTTCGCGCTCCTGCTGTGGTTCGTCCTCGAGGTCAATGGTTCGCACCGCGGGTTGGCGGAGCGCTGCGCCGCGCTGGCCGAGGCCATGTGGCCGCTCCTCGTCGTGGTCAGCAGCCGCTTGGCCACCCGGCGCATCGATCGCGACGGGGCGTTGCAGCCGGGGCCGGCTCCCACGCGGGGCTAGGGACAGCCGAAGCCGGGGAGCTAGCCCAATGGGCGCCGACCGAATGGCTCGACCGCCTATGCCGGAGGAGTCCGCAGCTTGAATACGGCTCCCGCCGGGTCGGCCACCGTGGCCAACCGGCCGTAGGGGGTGTCCTGGGCCTCCGCGATGACCGAGCCTCCGAGTCCCTTGAGGATGCCAATCGTCGCGTCGGTGTCGTCGGTGTGCCAATAGATCGACCAGTGCGCCGGTTGACCCTCGGGGAGGAACGCACTGGCGTCCATCACCCCAGCCAACTCTCCTTCGCCCTCGGGATTGCGCATGGTCGCATAGCGGAACTCGTCGGTGTCGCCTTCGATCTTCGCGTCCCAGAGGAACACTGAGGTGTAGAAGTCGACGGCAGTTGAGAAATCACGCGTGAACAGCTCAAACCAGCTCGGCGCCCCCTGGACGTCGAGCACGGTGAAGCCTGGAAAGGTTCCGGGCTGCCACACCCCGACCACGGCACCGGTGGGGTCTGTCAGCACGGCCTGCGTGCCCAGGTCGGCCACGGGCATGGCCGGGACGATGACCTGGGCGGACGCCGCCTCCGCCGCCTTGACCGTCCGGTCGATGTCGTCGGTGTTCAGATAGATCTTCCACGTGTTGTCGGCGGGCACGTCCCCCATGTCGCCCATGCCCCCCGCCACGGGGACGCCGTCGCGGGTGAACATGAAATAGCCGCCGAACTCGGGGCTGGGCTCTTGCGCTTCCCAACCGAAGAGGTCGCCGTAGAAGCGCCTGCTTCCTTCGACGTCGGAGGTCCAAAGATCGGCCCAGCAGGGCGATCCAAGCGGGGCACTGTCACGTGTGGTCATGGCACTTCTCCTTTGATCGTTTCTATCCCTACCTATCTCGACGGGACCGATCAAGGGAAATCATCGCTCATTCGACCGATGGACATGTCCAGCCGACCGATGAGATCGGGCGTTGCCCGCCGTCCTCCAGATGATGGTGACGTGGTGCCGAGTGACGATGGTTGGTCCTGACGGTGTCGCGTTGGCCTCTGGCCTGCTCGAGGGCCCTGTCGCCCCCGACATGAGCGTCGTCGACGACGTCGCTCGCCTGGCGCTGATGGCCAAGCGCCTCGGGGGGAGCATCCTCCTCACGGAGGTCTCGGCCGATCTTCGGGCCCTCCTCGAACTGGCGGACCTAGGCGTCGAGATGGAGGGGTAGCCCGAACGACGGGAACAGCCGCCCGGGGTCCAACAGGTCCAGGAAGAAGGACATTTCCGTGATCTTCCCGCCTGAGATCTCGAGGACCTGCAGGGCCCACGGCGCATACCCGCCGCGGGGATCGCGGCGGTACTGGCCGAAGGCGGGACAGCCGTTGGCGGTGGTGGCGATGAGGCGCGAGCCGCGGCACTCGCTCGGGCCGGGCTGCACCATCCAGCGCCCGATGTTGGCCGCCCCCCGGATCCACATGGCAAATGGGGGCATCGACTGCACGGCATCCTCACGGAGCAGGGTGACCAACCGCTCGATGTCGTAGCGCTCGAAGGCATCGACATACCGAGCCAGCAGCTCGCTCTCCGCGCCGTCGAGGGACTCCGGTTGGGCCTCGGACGTCACTGTGCTGAGCGTGGCCCGGGCCCGTTGCAAGGCGCTGTTGATGGCGGGCACGCTCGTATCGAGGAGCTCAGCCGCTTCCGTCGCCTGCCAGCGCAGCACCTCGCAGAGGATCAGGGCAGCGCGCTGCCGGGCCGGGAGATGCTGGAGCGCCGTGACGAACGCCAGCCGGATCGACTCCCGGTACAGGGCGACTTCGGCCGGGTCCGCCCCCTCGGGCGCCACGCTGGCGTCGGAAATGGGGGTGATCCAGGTGGCTTCGGGCAGCGTCGGTCCGAGGTGTGACTCGACAGGGGGCGACGACGGGCCCATCTCCATCGGCCGGGCCCGCCTTTGGACGTTCCGCTGCATGTCGATGCAGACGTTGGTGGCGATCCGGTACAGCCACGAGCGCACGCTCGAGCGCCCCTCGAATCTGTCGGCGTTGCGCCAGGCCCGCAGCATCGTCTCCTGGACCGCATCCTCGGCCTCGAACCCCGAGCCGAGCATCCGGTAGCAGTATCTCGTCAGCTCCCGACGAAAGGGCTCGAGCTCAGATTGGACCAGTGTGGACTCGCGAACGGACACGCCTTCACACTCTACAGAGCCGGCCTCGAGAAGGACGTTGGGCATCACTCCTCTGACGGATCGGGGAGCGCGAACCCATCGGTCCGTCCGGATTCCCCGCTCTCACCCAGCTCTCACCCGGCTCTCAGCCACCGCGTCGTCTTCTTGGAGGAGAGCGAGGACCACACACCTCTCCACTCGTGACGCAGTTCGCGCTGCAGGCGCCGTTCATGGGCCACCCGCAGCCCGGCGGCGAAGCCCGTCATCCCGTTGCCGTCCAGTGCGGCCAGGCGCAACCACTCCTCCGCGGCCACTGCGTCGTGGTGCTCCCCTAGGACCGTCTGGAGCGCTTCGGCCCATCCCGCCGTGCGCAACGCCACGCCACCCATGACAGGGGCCGCCGCTTCCGATGCATAGCGAAGTTGCTTGGAAGCAATCCGTATGCGGTGGAGTTGCCGGTCGGTGGGGTGCGGTCCCGCCCGCCGGACCCGCCGTTGCAGCTCCTTCCACGGCCTGCGGACCAGGGCGGGCAGGGCCTCCCGGGCCGGATGGCGAGCTCGCAACCGGCGACCCAGACCCGGCCGGCGGCCCTTGCCTCGGGACAACGGGGGCGCAAGGGCAGCCGCATGGAGGTGGTCGAGCAGCTCGAGGTAGCGCTCGCTCTTCATGTCCTCCGCCAGTTCGACGCAGAAGTCACGCCGTTGTCCGAACAGCCTCGCCCGCAGGTGTGGGTTGCCGTCAGCTACAGAATCAGCGTCCACCTCTCGCAAGCCGAGGCGATCGGTCAGGACGTCGGCGTCACGCACCTGACCCAGCCGGCCCCCGATCCACTTGAGTTCAGTCGTCGTGTGATCCAGCCACACCGGATCGAGGAGCGGGCCATAGGTCTTGAGGTCCGAGCGCAGCCGTCGACACGCCACCCTGGCTTGGTGCACGGCCCGCACCGGTGGATCTGTGGGGTCGAGTCGCAGGCGGTAGTCGTAGTCCAGAACGCGGTCCAGGCCGTCGGCGATGCTCGCTTGCACGACATCCTGCAGGGAGGCCCGACGACCGATTCCACCCTTCCCGCCTCTTGCGCACGGAGCGCCTGGCCCGAGCGCTTTTTCAAATTTCTGTTCAGTTTCCGGGCGCGCACCGGCCTTGCGAAGTTTCTTGAGGAGTGCATCGACCAGATCGTCATGATCCGCCGGGGAGAGGTCGTTTCCGAATTCGAACTCGATCTGACGGAAACTCCGCCCTCTTTCCGTCCCGTGGGCGACCGTGACCAGGTCATCGTCGATCTCCCCCAATTCGGTCCCGTTGCCATCTCGCAGCACCACGCGGCGCCGGAGGGACTCGAGGACGACGATGCGGCCCAACATCGAGCGTCGGACGGCACCTTGGAGAATCCTGGTTGCCTCCGCCGGCACCTCTTCCCGCATCCCAGCCCACGACAGTTCCAGGCGATCGAGCGAGTCGTCAGTGCCTTCCTCCGGCAGCTTCATCGTCCACTGGCCGGTGTGACGCTCCTCGCCCTCTCGATGCCGCAGCGTGATCCCCCTTTGCCAGAGCCGCAGGTCAGGGGTATCGAAATAGGCCGTGTTCAGCGACTGCTGTGGCAACCGGAGGGTGGAACCGGCCACCTTGGACAGGTTGGGCAACTCAAAGCCGACGTCCACCGCGAACTTCATCTCGCGTTCCAGGTTTTCGGTGTCTGACGTCATTGTGCGTTATCTACCCCTTTGACAGTGTAGGCAACCGGTTGGACCTGGACTTGGACCCCGACTTGGACCCCGAGTGGGGACCTGACTGGGCCCGGGCTTGGGCCCCGGTATCAGAAGGCGTGATCACTCTTCCAACCTCTCACGCCGGGTTGGCCGAACGGCCGGCCGGGCGGAGTCGGGCGCCTGGTCGTTCCCGAACGAGATATTCACATTGCAGAAATGAGGTCGTGATCTCTCCTCCCTATCTTCGTGCGCAAGAGGTGGACGAAGCCGAATGGGCCCGTGCGCCACGGAGATGCCGGCGATCCATGGAGGAGCGTTTTATGAGTGGGAACAAGGCACGCCAGGATGCGATCGAGGCCGTACGGCATTACGAGGCTCCGGCGGCGGTATTTACCAGTACGGAAGCTCCCGGTGAGATATTCGGAGAGAACGTCTTCACCAAGGCCGTCATGCAAAAGCGTCTGCCCAAGCCGGTGTTCAAGTCGGTGATGGCGACCATCGAGCACTCCGAGCCGCTCGACCCCACGGTGGCCGACGTCGTGGCCGTGGTGATGAAGGACTGGGCGATGGAGAAGGGCGCCACCCACTACGCCCACGTGTTCTACCCGCTCACCCATCTGACGGCGGAAAAGCACGACAGCTTCTTCGAGCCGGGGAGTGACGGGAACGCCATCGCCGAGTTCGCCGGCAAGACCCTGACCCAGGGGGAGCCCGACGCGTCGAGCTTCCCCAACGGTGGCCTGCGGGCCACGTTCGAGGCGCGCGGCTATACGGGCTGGGACGTCACCAGTCCCGCCTACATCCTCGAGAACCCCAACGGCAACACCTTGTGCATACCGACCGTCTTCGTGTCGATGACCGGCGAGGCGCTCGACAACAAGACCCCGCTCCTCCGGTCCCAGCAGGCGATGGCCAAACAGGCGGCGCGCGTCCTGCATCTCTTCGGCCACGAGCATCCCGATGCGGTGGTCTCGTTCGCGGGAGCGGAGCAGGAGTACTTCCTCATCGACCGGAGCTTTTTCCTGAGCCGGCCCGACCTCCTCAATTCGGGGCGCACGCTGTTCGGCGCCAAGCCGCCCAAGGGCCAAGAGTTCGACGACCACTACTTCGGGGCGATCCCCGAGCGGGTCCTGGCGTTCATGATGGATTGTGAGCGCGACCTGTTCAAGCTCGGTATCCCGGCCAAGACCCGCCACAACGAGGTGGCCCCGGGCCAATTCGAGCTGGCGCCCATGTTCGAGCGCTCCAACGTCGCGGCAGATCATCAGCAGCTCCTGATGACGACCCTCAAGCGCGTCGCGCAGAAGCACGGGATGGAGTGCCTCTTCCACGAGAAGCCGTTCGCCGGCATCAACGGGTCGGGCAAGCACGTCAATTTCTCGTTGGGTAACTCCACCCAGGGCAACCTCCTCCTGCCCGGGGACACGCCCCACGAGAATGCCCAATTCCTGGTCTTCTGTGCCGCCGTCATCCGCTCCGTGCACAAGTACGGCAGCCTGTTGCGGGCCTCGGTGGCCTCGGCCACCAACGATCACCGGCTCGGAGCCAACGAGGCGCCACCGGCCATCATCTCGATCTTCCTGGGCGATCAACTCGCCGACGTCTTCGAACAGATCTCCAAGGGGGGCGCCACGACGTCCAAGACCAAGGGCTCCCTCGAGATCGGGGTGGACACGCTCCCCGTGCTCCCCACCGATCCGGGGGATCGCAACAGGACCAGCCCCTTTGCCTTCACCGGCAACCGCTTCGAATTTCGGGCCCCGGGTTCGTTGCAATCGATTGCCGGGCCCATGACGACCATCAACACGATCCTGGCCGAAGCGCTCGATTTCATCGCCACCGAACTCGAGACGAACGTGGCGGACGGTGTCGAGTTCAACGCCGCCGTGCAGACCGTCTTGGAGAAGATCATCAACGACCATGGCGCCGTCGTCTTCAACGACGACGGCTATGCCGACGAATGGCAGACCGAAGCCGCCGAGCGAGGCCTCCCGAATCTCAAGACCACGCTCGACGCCCTCCCCGAATTGATCACCGAGGACTCCATGGAGCTCTTCAGCCGCTATGGCGTCTTCAACCACCGGGAAATGCACAGTCGCTACGAGATCGCCCTGGAGCAGTACATCCTCTCCATCCACGTGGAGGCTGCCCTGACGCTCGAGATGGCGACGACCATCATTGCGCCCGCGGCAGTGCGCTACCAGACCGAGTTGGCCCTCAACGTGTCGAGCCTGACGGCGATCGGGCAAGATGCGGACACCACCACCCTCGACGAGGTTTCGGCCTCTCTCAAGGCGTTGCGGGCCGGCATCGCCACGTTGCGATCCGAACTGGCCCAGGAGGAGGCGGACACCGAAGAGAAGCGTGCGGAGCACGCCCAGAAGAGCCTCCTCCCGGCCATGGTGGCACTACGAGCCGCCGCCGACGCCCTCGAGGGCCTGGTGGCCGACGACCTGTGGCCACTCCCGACCTACCAGGAGATGCTGTTCATCCTCTAGGTCGGAACGACCCGGGCGGGCGCCCCTGGCGCGGACCAATGTGGAGATCACACCACTTAGCCGAAGGGCAACCCGAGATGACACGTACCTGGGCGACGAGCTGAAGACGAGCTGAATTGGCATCGCATATGGAACACGACTTGCGCGATCACGTGATCGTGTGTGGCCTCCAGGGCGTCGGTTTCCGCATTGTCGAGCAGCTTCATCTGAGCGGCGCACCGGTCATCGTCATCGATGCTGAAGCTGACATACGTTTCGCGCGCATCTTGGAGGATTGGGGCGTCCCCCACCTTCAGCGCAGTGCGTACCTCGGCGATGCGCTCGTCGATGCCGGTTTGGCGCACGCGGCCGCGGTGATATGCGCCGAGGTGAAGGAGATACACGCGCTCGAAACGGCACTGCGGATCCGTGAGATCCGACCCGATGTCCGCATCGTGACCCAAATGGCGAACCCTTCCGTCGGGCGGGCCCTCGAGCGCGTCTCGGGCCGGGGGAGCGTGCTCGATGTGGCCACGCTGGCCGGCCCGTCGTTCGTGGAGGCATGCCTCCGCCGCCCGTCGCACGATATCGAGTTGGGCGGCGTGCATTTCGCGGTGGTGCAAGTGGAGGTGACCGAGTCCGACGACATGGCCCATCCGACGTTCCGCGGGCATTTCGGGAACCTGGCCCCCGTCGCCATCATGCCCGCTGACGGTGGGGGCATGGCTCAATGCCCGGGCCGGGACCACCGGGTCGTGGCCGGGGACCGGGTCGCCGTATTGGGCACCGAAGATGAGCTCAGGCTCGGGGGCATCGATCCCAAACGCACGCGGCGCTCGCCGCGGCGCACGGTCGCCCTCTCCCGCCGCCTGGGCCGCCGAGCCGCCACGTTGATGGAAGAGGGCAACCGGGCGTTGACCTTCGTCGTGGCCGGGCTATTGGCACTCATCGTCCTCTCCACCGTCATCCTTCGCTTCACCTACCGGGTGCCCGGCACCCACGGCGGTCATCTGGGGTTCTTGACAGCGGCCTACTTCACGGTCGAGACCGTCGCCACCGTGGGCTACGGCGACTACACGTATGCGGACCAGGGGGCCGCCATGCAGGTCTATGCCATCGCGCTCATCGCCACCGGGGTGGCGCTGGTCTCCACTGCATTCGCCCTGTTCACCAACATCTTGGTGAGCCGGCGCATAGAGCGCTCCCTCGGCCGCCGCCAGGTACCGGGAATGGTGGACCATGTCGTCGTCATCGGCCTGGGGGCCGTGGGCATCGCCGTCGTACAGGGCCTGATCGCAGAGGGTCAGCGCGTCGTCGTCATTGAACGTGACGACAACAACCGATTCCTCTCCCAGGCCCGGGCCCTGGGGGTACCGGTGGTGATCGCAGACGCAACGCAGCTCCAGACGCACCGCATGGTCAACCTCAACGATGCGGCGGCGGTTGCCGTCCTCACCAGCGCCGATCTGACCAACATCGAAACCGGGCTGGCCATCCGGGAATCTCTAGGGGAGCGCTGGGAGGAGGTTCCGGTGGTCCTCCGGGTGTTCGATCGGGATCTGGCCCGCATGATGGAGCAGAGCTTCGGCTTCCGCCATGTGCGATCGACATCTGCTCTCGCTGCACCCTGGTTCGTCGGCGCAGCCCTCGGACTTGATGTGCTGAGCACGTTCTATGTGGACCAGCAGCCATTTCTCGTCGGACGCGTCACGGTTGCGGCGCGGGGTGGGCTCCAGGGCCTGGCCATGGCCGACCTCGGAGCCCGGACCCGGGTCATCGCGCTGAGCCGGGCCGCCGAAGGAGGTCAACTCGAGCATCCCCCACGGCGCGGCACGCGCTTTGCCGGGGGCGACGAGGCCTACATTCTCGGCCCCTACGAGGAGCTGCTGCGGGTGCTCCGGCGCGATCAGGCGCGGCGGCACCATCACGATCTGTAACGCAATGTCGAGGATGTGTGCGAGGGTACTGCCATGAGCAGCGATAGCGTCCCGGTGCAGACCGGGGTCACCGACGACCGGACGCGGGTGGTGACCTGTGACCTCGTCTTCGAGGTGACCGAAGCGGCCGAGATCGCAGTTCAGCTGGTGGCGGCCGACTCGGCGGCCCGTGTGCTCACCGAGAGGTTCGACGTGGCCAGCGACGGTGCGCCGCCGGCCTCTCTCGAAGAGATCCACAGTCCGCGGGGGGGACGGATCCACGTGATCCTGGCCGACCCGGGACGCCTCTCCATCGCCTACCGGGCCGAACTTCTGGCTCGGTCGCCGTGGTCGCCAGGGGAAGACATCGTGTCGCCGGCTTCACCGTCCTCTGGCTATGAGCGGCAGCTGTACCTGCGCCCAAGCAGATACTGCCCGAGCGACCACCTCATCGGTTTCGCCATGTCCGAGTTCAAGACCGAAGCGGGCATCGCCTCGCGAGTTGCGTCGATCACCGAGTGGATCCGGGAGCGGATCCGTTACGTGCCGGGATCCAGCGACGTCCACGACTCGGCCGAGCACACCCTCCTGACGGGAATGGGCACGTGCCGGGATTTCGCACATCTCGGCATCGCGCTGAGCCGCGCCACCGGGATTCCGGCGCGATTCGCCGCGGTCTACGCCCCCGGCCTCTCTCCCATGGATTTTCACGCCGTCTTCGAGACGCTGCAGGACGGGCGCTGGTGTGTCCATGACGCGACCGGCCTCGCCCCACGGGCCTCGCTCGTGCGCATCGCCACCGGGCGCGACGCCGCCGATGCTGCGTTCTCGACCGTCAACACCGGCGTAGCCGAATGGGAGAGCCTCGAGGTGTCGGCCACCGTGGGCTCGGTGCTCCCACACGATGATCCCTCGGGCGTCGTGGGGCTCGCCTGAACGAGAGTGGGCGACGTCGCGGCCGTTCAGGCCGAGACGGCTTCCGCGCTCGAGCACGAATCCGGTGTCTATGAGCTTGCCGGACCCAAGGCGCTCTTCACCGACGCGTACACCTCCGCCGGAAGTGGTCCCTTTTCAGCAAAGGCAATGTTGGACCGAAGGTGCGCCATCTTCGATGTACCGACGATCGTGCTCGACAGGCCGGGGTGGCTGAGCGTGAAGCGAAGGACGAACTCGAGACGACCCATATCCCCGAGAAGGTCGTCGATATGCGCCGACTCCCAGCGTCGCTCACCTTCGCCCTCGGGGAGCCCGATCGGCCCTTGCTGCCATCCCTTGTCGTCGGCCGGAGCGCCGCGGGCCGCACCGCCACGGATCAGGGTGCCCGCACCTGCCTCGAAGGCCGCGGTGACCAGGTCCTCGTGTGCGCGCTGCACCACCGAGTAGGGAATCTGGAAGACGTCGAAGACGCCCATGGCGAGGTGATCGGGGAGATGGGGGAGGATCCCCGACATGCCGATGAAGCGCACCTTGCCCTCGTCCCGCAGCGCCACAAGGGTCTCGATGGTGTGGTCCGTCTCCATCTGGGCCCGACTCGGGGACATGTGCACCTGCAGAAGGTCGAGAGTGTCCGTCCCCAGCCGGGAGAGGCTTCGTTCGATCCCAGCCCGGATGTTCTGGGCGCGGTAGTCGTGGGCGAAGGGTGGGGTGGCATTCGGTGAGGGGTCGAGGGGACACCCGCATTTCGAGGCCAGGAAGTACTCCCCGCGGCGGTGACCGATGTAGCGGCCGATAAGTTCCTCGCTCCGGCCGTAGTCGGGCGAGGTGTCGATCAGATTGATCCCCCCGTCGAGGACGGCATTGAGCACCCGCCCGGCCTCGTCCTCCTCAATTGCCGGGCCCCGTGGGGCGCCACGCAACTCCATGGCGCCGTAGCCGAGAATGGTCACGTCCGCTCCGGTGCGCCCGAGAGGGCGGGTTTGAATGGTCATGGTCGCACATTACCCACGAGACCAGATGGGCTGGGGGGCTCAGCCGGAGCTGGTGAACACCGAGGCACCGCCGAAGGGAGTGACGGTGGCACCCGCACCGACCAACCAGTAGCCACCCGATGCGTCCGATGCCATCCCCACTATGGGCGCGGGCAAGGTTTGGCCGCCCAGGGAACCGGCGAACGGTTGATTGAAGTCGAAGACCCCGCCATCGCTGGCTGCAAAACGGTAGCCACTCCCACCTGGGTCCGCCTCCATCGCGACGATGGGCTGGGCCAGCTTGATATTGCCTGTGCTCCCATAGAAAGGCGCGTTGAAGGAGAAAATGCCGCCGTCGGATGCCACCAGCCAGTAGCCGCCCGTAGCGACATCGACGGCCATACCGACCACCGGCTTTTGGAGCGGCAGGTTGCCGGCGCTGCCATAGAACGGGGCGTCGCCGAATGTGAAGATGCCGCCGTCGGACGCCACCAGCCAGTACCCCTTGCCGTCGGGCGTGGCCGCCATACCCACGACAGGTTTGTTGATGACCTGACCTCCGACCGAGCCATAGAACTGAGCGTCCCCGAAGGTGAAGACGCCCCCATCTGCACCCAGCAGCCAATAGCCCATGCCATCGGGCGTGGCTGCGATGCCCACGATCCTCCCGTTGAGAGGCTTGCCCGCCAGGGATCCGAAGTTCGTTGCGTCACCGAAGGCATACACGGCTCCGTCTGCACCTACCTCCCAATATCCCTGGCCGTCCGGGGTGGCGACCAGACCGATAATCGGTGCGGAGATCGCTTGCGGTAACGGGGGATCGGTCGCATTCACGACCAGATCGAAGCCGATTTCAACGCTGGGCCCAATCCCGGTCACCAAGGTCGCCCGCCCGCTGTATTCACCGGGAGGGAGAGGAAAGGACGAGGTGCAGTTCGGAATCGTGCACGACACGTTCTCGCCGGTCGTGGTGCCTCCTCCATCGAACTGGACGTACTGCACAGCGAACGAATAGTTGAAGTAGCCGGTCCACGTGAACGTCAAGCCTGATGGCGTGGCCTGAACACATCCGGTGAGTTGGTCTCCCATGATGCCGGACGTGCTCAAACATGTCGGGTTCGTCGTCACGGCATGCGGGCGCAGAGGGGATCCTTCGACTGGGCCGCTGGAAAGGAGAACGCCGAAGCAGCTGAGGATCACCGCCAGGGCACACGACCAGATCCTCGTGGGCAGGAACGCTGCTCGATCTGCGTGAGCCTGCTGACCATTGCTTCGTCGTCCAGACATCCGGATCACACCTTCTTGTTCCCATCTGAGGGGAAGCGCCCATGCTCAGAATACGCAACCTACTGGCCGGGGATCGGCCCATGCGAAAGGTGCATCTTCCGAAAGCGACAAGAGGACCGATGGTCGAAATGTAGGTCGTCGATGAACCAAGGGCGGCTGATGACCTCGAAACCCTCTCGGCGACGGTCCCGCTCTCGCCCGTCGACGCGTGGTCGCTGACGGTGACGAATCGTCCCCGCTAGAGCAAACAACCCTGGCACCCGGCCGGAGTAGTGAGGCATCTCGATACCAAACCCCTCAGGATCGGGGGATCCACCCGGTGAGGGGCCATCGGCCCACTCGTAGTCTTACGGGGCCAGGGGAGAGAAAGCACCTCTTACCAGGACAAAGGATGTAGCGGGCTGTGGCGCAGCTTGGTTAGCGCGCTTGACTGGGGTTCTTTGCAGCCACCGAGAGGACGGCTACCTCTGCCTCGTCGACGTCAGGTGGTTCGGGATCCCAGACCACACCGTTTAGATCGAGGAACATCACGAGGCATGCCCAACCGGCTCTCTTGTTGCCGTCGGGCAGGGGGTGATTCCACGCCAGATGACAGGTGAGCACGGCGGCCTTGTCGATCAGGTCGGGGTAGAAGTCCTGATCGCCGAAGCCGGCTTGAGGCGCATGCGGCGCTGCTCGGGGCGCATGCAGCGCCGCTCGGGGGTTGCGCTGCTCGCGCTCGACGTCTCCATGGATTTCATCGATCGTGCACCTCAAAGGCTGGTGGGGCAACTACGCCCTCCGATGCCTTGGTGCGCGCGGTCGCTATCTCACGCACGACTGAGCATTGACTCCGTATCGCGCCGGCACGTTGCCAGCCTTGCCCGCTTCACAAAACAACCCACATCTCGATCGAATCGGGATCCGGAGGATCCGTGCGTCATGAAGATGTCGGAAGAAGGACCGTCTCTGAGGAGCTCATGAAGGCTAGGGGTGGTCAAGACGATCCGGCGATAGAGCCAGAAAAAGGAGAACGCCAGAAGTGGTTCGCCTCCCAGAGCGTCAGCACGGTGAGACACTGCTCCTCAGCGAAGAGCACCCGCGCTCGCTCACAACCTCGGTGGTAACACTGCCGAGATTGCCCTTGCGGTCGCCAAGTAACCGGCATCGTTTGGGTGGATGTTCGGGCCGTAGGGACTGGGCGCACACATCCAGGTGAGCTTGCACTCATACTGGACATTCACGGTGGTCGGTTCCTTCTTGGCGATACGCACCACTCTGGTGTCCTCTTCGTGAAATGCTGAGGCGATATTGGCCATGGGGATCTTGAAGGAGCCGTATATCTGTGAGAGGGTCTGGTTCATCTTGTGCAGGGCCGCCACACTGTTTCCGGCGAAGACCTCCGCAGCACCCTCCTTGGTCGACTTGGCCAGATATGGGTTGTAGTGACCAAGTCCAACGAAGACAACGTGTGGTCCCGCGGCGCGCGTAAGAGTGCGCAACACTTGGCTCAGTTGTTGACGGAGCAGCGCCATTTGCGGCGTCACGCAGGTTGGGTCGATGTCGAGGTGGCGAAAGCAGACGTCAAGGGTGTTGAAGCCGAGGTCCACGGTGACGAGGGTAGCGGCGTTGTGGTGCGCGCGTAGGAAGGCCACGGCATCGGAAAGCTGGGTGTCGGGAGCCGTGTAGCAAGGATCGGGTCCGTGAATCATCGCCGCGATCGATTCGCCGGGGCAACCCACTTCCGTGAGCTTCAACGTGACCCCCCTGGCAGCCTCGATTGTGACGAGTCGATTCGAGTAGCCCCGATTGGTCGGTTGGCCGGTCGGGTCACGCGGCGTCGGTTGAAATCCCACGGACACCGATGCTCCGATATCAAGATAGAGGACGGTCGACTTCGACGTGGGGGTCGTCGACCCTCCCCTCGTCGTTGAGGTCGTGGCCGCTGAATGCTGAAGGTTCGGACCCACAAACGAAACGATCACCGCAACGAAGGAGGCGATGATCGTGGTCGCCGCCGCCAGACGCTTCGTGCTCATTGGTCGCCCTGCCACAGTGTCACTTTTCACCAGTGTGGCACAAGACTGCTGAGCAGCCAACGCCTCGCTGGCTACTGTGCAGCCGTCACTACCGAGGCCATCATCGAGTCAGTTGCACATAAGTGTTGGTCACGCCGCCGGCCTGATTCCACTCCCGAACCTATGGCCCCCGAGTCCGCCAATGAGGACTTTGGTGGCGGCCACGGTGTTGGCGCTATCGGTGCCCATCACGGCCACGTGCGACCCGACCGTCACGTTGGCAAAGGTCGGAGCAGTGACGCCTCGGTCCTGGTAGGTGGTGGTGGCTGTGGCCACGTTCACGGTCATCACCGTGCCGCTGCGGGTGGTGAGCGTGAATGTGTTGGCGCCGATTGACTTCACGGTTCCAACCGCCGCCGGCCTGGTGCCACCTAATCCAACGCCATGTCTTGGCTTGAGCGCTCCCGCAGGGCTTCCCGCACTGTTGGTCGTCGCCGCTCCGGCGATCCCCCCCGTGGCCATCGCCAGGGCCAAGACGACGGAAGTGGCCCCCGCGATCCGAACGACTTTGGATTTCGCTTTGGGCCCAGCGTCCCGTCGGTCTGGCAAGTCGATGTCTTGTGAAGGATTCTCAAAGTCGATTTGCACGTTGCTCCTTGGTCCATGGGGTGATTCCTGTCGACTATCACCCTTCACTACGGACTTAGGACCCAGCTGACAGTTCGACAAGAAGAGCGTAAATATGCGCGTTTCCCCGAATGTCACGCCGCCCGTTCCGACGCGCGAATTTCTACGAGGTCGTCATGTCACCGTCAGATTCGAGGTTTACCGTTCCATTGTGCCTCGCCCCAACGCGTCCTCTCGTGCGACTA
>Ga0307372_10007242_pt1 | contig 15960 bp, 9 predicted proteins | sample OX1MG_FD_202533 | JGI IMG/M metagenome (GOLD analysis project Ga0307372, IMG submission 202533) | Soil microbial communities from Risofladan, Vaasa, Finland - OX-1 | ecosystem: Environmental > Terrestrial > Soil > Coastal area > Acid sulfate soil | place: Finland: Risofladan, Vaasa | collected... | reverse complement strand
GGCGAGCGGCGTGCTGAAGGAGATCAAGGTACCGGCCGGCAAGACGGTGCAGGTGAACACCGTGGTGGCGATTCTGGAAGAGGCCGGGGCGGCGGCCGCGCCGTCCGCCCCCGCCGTGCAGCCACCCGCACCCGCCGCGGCGCCGCCGCCGGCCGCGAGCGCACGGCCTGCGGCGCCTCCTGCTCCTGCGGCCCCGGCGCCGGCGGCTGCCGAAGTCCGTTCCTCACCAGATGTCCGTTCCTCGCCAGATGTCCGTTCCTCACCGCTGGTGCGCCGCCTGGCGCGCGAGAATAACGTGGCGCTCGCGACGGTGCCGGGCACCGGTTCGGGCGGACGCGTTTCCAAGCGCGATCTGATGAACTATCTGGAGTCGGCGCCGGCTGAGGCCCCTGCGGCCGCTGCTGCTGCTCCACCAGTTGCTGCTCCGGCGCCGCAAGTGTACGCGCCCGGCTCGGTCGAGATCGTGCCCATGACCAACATGCGCAAGCGCATCGCCGAGCACATGGTGATGAGCAAGCGCACCTCGCCGCACGTCTACAGCGTGTTCGCCGTCGATGTCACCAACATTGCCAAGCTGCGCGACCGCAGCAAAAAACAGTTCGAGGCGGCCACCGGGCAGAAGCTGACCTTCATGCCGTTTTTCTGCCAAGCCATGGTCGAGACCCTGCGGAAATTCCGGGTGCTGAACTCCTCGGTGCAGGAGGATTCGGTTGTCTACAAAAACGACATCAACCTTGGCATCGCGGTGTCGCTCGACTGGGGTCTGATCGTCCCGGTCATCAAGCACGCCGAGGAGAAGAACTTCCTGGGCCTGCAGCGCGCCATCAACGATTTGGCCGATCGGGCGCGCAATAAAAAGCTCTCGCCCGACGAGGTGCAGGACGGGACGTTCTCGATCTCGAACTACGGCATCTACGGCGGCATGATCGGCATGCCGGTGATCAATCAGCCGCAGGTCGCGATCCTGGGTATTGGCGGTATCCGCAAGACGCCGGTGGTGATCGACGACGCCATCGCCATCCGCTCGATCGTGCACCTGACGCTGAGCTTCGATCACCGCGTGGTCGACGGCGCCACCGCCGATCAGTCGCTGGCGTTTCTGCGCGACCGGCTCGAGGGCTGGTCGGCGTCGATCGTCTAAACCTATAGGAGATCCGAGCCATGGCCGCTAAGACCTGGGCTGCTGTAGACGACTACCTGAACGACTTGATTGTCCGCCCCGACGCTGCATTGGCCGCGGCGACGGCGGCGAGCAAGGCGGCCGGGCTGCCGGAGATTGCCGTCAGCGCGCCGCAGGGCAAGCTCCTCAACCTGCTGGCGCGCATGATGGGGGCGCGGCGCATCCTCGAGATCGGCGTTTTGGGCGGCTACAGCACCATCTGGCTGGCGCGCGCGCTGCCGCCGGATGGCCGGCTCATCAGCCTAGAATACAAGCAAAAGCACGCCGAGGTGGCGCGCGCCAACCTCGCCCAGGCGGGACTTTCGGAGGTGACCGAGGTGCGGGTGGGCGCGGGGGCGGATTTGCTGCCGACGCTCACCGGACCATTCGACTTCTTCTTCATCGACGCCGACAAGGAAGGCTACCCGGATTACTTCCGCAGCTGTCTGAAGCTTGCCCGCCCCGGCAGCGTGATGGTGTTTGACAACGTCATCCGCGACGGGAAAGTGATCGACGCCGCCACCTCCGACACCGCCGTGCAGGGCGCGCGCCAGCTTCACGACGCCATTGCCGCCGAGCCGCGCGTTTCAGCGACCTCCATCCAGACGGTCGGCTCCAAAGGCTACGACGGCTTCTGCTTGGCGATCGTGAATCGCTGAAGTGGCTCGCCACCTTTCGCTGGAACCATTAGCTGGCCTGAATCAGGACGGCGCTGAGCGCCGGCAGGTAGCAGGTGAGCTGAGACTGGTTGGAGCCGGATGGGGTCAGCGTGTACGCCGGCGCGGGGGCAAAGGTGCCATCCGGGTTGACGGCCGCGCCCTGGATGCTCACGCCGGAGGTGGCCGTGAGCTGTGGCGCCGCCGCTCCGCCGGAGCTTTGGGTCATGGCCAGCAGGGTAGCCGTTTGCATCGGCTGCGGCAGGGTTACGCTCATTTGAAGGTTCTGGGTTGGATCTTTGTTCACGAGCACGAGGTTCAAGCCGTCGGCCGTCTTAATGGCGTAGCCAGTCACGTTGAGTGATGCCGCCGCAACCTGCGTGGCATAGAGCGCGCCCGGGCCGGCCAAGGCAAAAAGCAGCATGCCGTAGTACTCGGGGCGCGCCTCGATGACGCTGCCGCCGGAGTTGGCAATGGGCGTATAGCCGGAGCTGTTGCCTCCGCCATGGAAGTTGACCCCAACGGCGCCGCCCTGGGCGCAGTTGAACAGGAAGTCGATCACCCAAAGCGCCGAAGCGTAGGAGTCGCTGACGCCATCGGCGCCGCCGTTGTAATAGGAGTTGCACTCGGCCATGCGATAGGGCACGCCGATAGCGGCGGCCCCGCTTTTTAGGAGGGCCAGATCGTTCACCAGATTGGGATCGGGCGAAATCAGCGCGGCCGCGGTCGACGAGGGTGATTGACCGTTGCCGCGGTAGTAGTGCTGGGTCAACAGCGAGATCTCGTTTTTAGTGACGGTCTGACCGAAGGGCACGGTCCAGGCCGCCTCGTGCGAGGCCGAGGCCGGACCGGTGATAGCGACAGCGGGAGTGGAGGCCAGAATGGCTTGCCGGTACACCTGCCATAGGGTGATGAACTGGGCGAGAGACCAATTGCCGGCGAAGTAATGGCCAGTGCCGCCGTAGAGGTCGCACTCGTTGCCGATCTCGATGCCTGCCAGCGCGGAGCCGAGTTGCTGGGCGGCGTACTGCACCTCGGCTGCCGCCATCGCGGGTGAGGTCGCGCCGCTCGCCGCGCCCCCCAGGTTGACGCCGTAGAGGCACTGCCAGCCGGTGGCCTTGACGAAGGCGGCGAGGGCATCGACATCCGGGGGCGCGATTTGTCCTGGGGTTTGGCCGGCGCCCTGCGGTGTCCAGACGTTTTTATCGACCGAGTTGCCGCCAATGCGCAGGACACTGGGGCCGAGGCGCTGGAAGAGCGCGATCAGGTTGCTGTTGGCGCCCGTAAAGAGCGGCGTGCCGAGCATGCCTTTCTCATAGGAGAGGCCGGCGAAGGCGGGAGCGATGGCGCCGGCGCTGACGGCGGACACGGAGACGGATGCCTGCACCAGCGGCCCGGCGGGTACGGGTTGCTGGCGCGAAGGCGCGGCATTGGTCGGCGTCGGGGGCGCGGGACCGGCGGCGGCAGGCGCGGCGCTCGGGCTGCCGCAGCCGTCGAATCCGGTGACCAGCGATGCGGCGGCAACGGCGGCGGCGCCTTGCAACATGCGGCGGCGGGTGAGCCGATCGGCATTGGCAAGTTGGTCCATCATGCCTCCTGGCAGCGGCGTCGCCGATTAGCTCGCGGCCGGTTTGCCGAGCAGCTCCTCTTCGTCCTTGCCCTCGCCGCTGAGCTTGAGCAGGACGGAGTAGTCCTCGAGCGTAGTGGTGTCGCCTTTGACCTGCTTCGAGGTGACCAGCTCGCGCAGCAGGCGGCGCATGATCTTGCCGCTGCGGGTTTTGGGCAGGCCCTCGACCAGGCGCACCTCCTCGGGGCGGGCGAAGGATCCGATTTCAGTGGCGACCCAGGCGCGCAGCTCCTGCGCCAGCGCGGGCGTGGCGGCGGTGCCGCCCTTGATGGTGGCGAAGACCACCAGCGCCTGGCCTTTAAGTTCATCGGGGCGGCCGACGGCGGCCGCTTCTGCCACCGCCGCGTGGCGCACCATCACCGATTCCACCTCCATGGTGCTCATGCGGTGGCCGCTGACATTGATGACGTCATCGACGCGGCCCAGCACCCAGTAGTAGCCGTCGGCGTCGCGGCGGGCGGCGTCGCCGGTGAAGTAGCGGCCAGGGAAGCGGGACCAGTAGCTCTCTTGGTAGCGCTCGGGATCGCGGTAGAGGCCGCGCAACATCGAGGGCCACGGCGTGCGCAGGATGAGGTAGCCTTGTTCCCCGTCTGGTACAGGCTCGCCCTTGAGGTTCACGATGTCGGCATCGATACCCGGCATCGGGAGCGTGGCCGAGCCCGGTTTGGTGGCCACAGCGCCGGGGACGGGTGAGATCAGGATGGCGCCGGTTTCCGTTTGCCACCAGGTATCCACTATTGGACAGCGGCTGCCGCCGATGATCGCGTGGTACCAATTCCAGGCGGCGGGGTTGATGGGCTCGCCGACGGAACCCAGCAAACGCAGGCTCGACAGGTCGTGGCGTTCCGGGTAGGCGTTGCCCTGGCGGATGAAGCTGCGGATGGCGGTGGGCGAGGTGTAAAAGAGGTTGACGCGGTACTTCTCGATGATGCGCCAGAAGCGGTCGGGCTCGGGCCAGTCGGGCGCGCCCTCGTACATGATGGTGGTGGCGCCGGCGGCGAGCGGGCCGTAGATGATGTAGGAGTGTCCGGTGACCCAGCCGATGTCGGCGGTGCACCAGTAGACGTCCTCCTCGCGCAGGTCGAAGACCCACTCCATGGTGGACTGGGTTTGCAGCAGGTACCCGGCGGTGGAGTGGACAACGCCTTTGGGCTTCCCGGTGGTGCCGCTGGTGTAGAGCACGTAGAGCGGATGCTCGCTGTCAACCGGCTCGGCCGGACAGGCTTCCTTGGCGCCGTGCATGAGCTGGGTCCAGTCGAGGTCGCGGCCCTCCCGCATCTCGACGGCAGCGCCGGTGTGCCTGTAGACGATGGAGTGGCGGATGCCGGGGCAGTGTTCGAGTGCGGCGTCGACGTTTTTCTTGAGCGGGACCTCTTTGCCGCGGCGGCGGCCGGCGTCGGCGGTGATGACGAGCTGGGCTTCGAGGTCGTCCATGCGGGTGCGCAGGGCTTCGCTGGAGAAGCCGGCGAACACGACCGAATGGATGATGCCCAGCCGGGCGCAGGCGAGCATGGCCACCGCCGCCTCCGGGATCATGGGCAGGTAGATGATGGCGCGATCGCCTTTTTTATAGCCAAGCGCAAGCAGGACGTTCGCCAGTTTGCAGACGCGCCGATGCAGCTCCTGGTAGGTGAGGATGCGCTGCTCAAAGTTTTCGCCCTCCCAAATGATGGCCGCCTTGTTGCGGTGCGGGCCGCTGAGGTGTCGGTCGACGCAGTTGGTGCAGGCGTTGAGCGTGCCGCCGGTGAACCATTCGGCGAAGGGCGCCTTCCACTTCAGTACTGTGTCAAAGGGCGTAAACCAGTGCAGGCCGGCGCGGGCGCGAGCGCCCCAGAAGGCGGCGGGATCGGCCAGAGCCAGGCGGCGCAGTTCATCGTAGGCGGCGCGGCCGGAGATGTGGGCGTGGGCAGCGAACTCAGCGGAGGGTTGAATGGCGGCGGCGGAGCTCATGAGCGGACAATCTCCTCGTGGGGCTCACGGGGTTGGGCTAGGGTGCGACGGCTGCCCCAGAGAGCGCCGATCGCGGCAGTGGCGGCCAGCTCGATCACGGCGCCCAGCCCGCCCGGTTTGGTGACCATCACCAGCATGATGCCGACGGTCAGCAGCGGCAACATGAAATGCACCGCGCGCACGAACGGCGCGCGCGCGGCAGCGACGAACGCGGGGGCCAGGGCCGCGCTCAGCGGCTGTCCCTGCAGGCGCTGCCGCAGTTTCCGGCGGCCCTTGCTGCTGGCGCCCCCGAACCCTTCGAGTGCGATCAGACCCACGATCGAAACACTGATCCAGGGCAGCGCCCAATTCCAGCGGCTCTGCGTGAGGTAGGCGCCGGTGAGCAACAGCGCCACGCCGATCCAGGGCATCCAGCGCGCTCCGCTGTGAGTGAGGTCCAGCGCCTGGAGCGCCTGGCCGGAGGTTTCGGCCGACCACAGCCGCTCCATGCCGACATGGATCCGGGCGGCGAACCAGAACGCCGCCACCACGCAGCCGAGGTGCAGGAATAAACCCAGGTTGTACCAGCTCATAGGCTCTGATGGTACCGCCGCAGGCGGTGGCGCGCCACCCCCCATAACCACGGCAAAATGTGGCGGTGGCCCGCCACGTTTCGCCGGGCCGCTCCGTGATGCTCGCACTGTGAGCATCACTCGCTGGAGGGCGGGCTTCGATTGGCGGGGCAGCGAGCGGCACTGCCACTCGTTGCCCCGCTCTACTCGTGGCCTCGCCACGCTGCCTCGTGCTGGGCCCGTGCCATAATTCGATTGAGGAATCCGTATGCTCCGCTCATCCTGGATCGCTGATCGCGCCGCCCGCCAAGCCGCGGCCGGTACCGATGTTATGACGCAGTTGCACTTTGCCCGGCGGGGCGAGATCACGCCGGAGATGGAGTTTGTCGCCCAACGGGAAGGGGTGGACGCCGAGCTGATCCGCGCCGAAGTGGCGGCGGGACGGATGATAATCCCCGCCAATATTCGCCATCCGGAGCTGGAGCCCATGGCCATTGGCGTGGCCAGCCGCTGCAAGATCAACGCCAACATCGGCAACTCCTCGTTGGCCAGCGACCGCGCGGCGGAGTTGGAGAAGCTGCACGTGGCCGTGCACTATGGCGCTGATACGGTCATGGACCTGTCGACGGGCGGCGATATTCCGGCGATTCGCGAGGCCATCCTGCGGCATTCGCCGGTGCCGATTGGCACCGTGCCCATCTACGAAGCCCTCACCAAGGTGAAGCAGATCCGCGACCTGACGCCGGCGCTGTTGTTAGAAACGATCGAGAGCCAGGCCGAGCAGGGGGTCGATTACATGACCATCCACGCCGGCATTCTGCTCGAGTACCTGCCGCTGACCGCCAGCCGCATCACCGGCATCGTCAGCCGGGGCGGCGCCATCCTGGCCGAGTGGATGGTCAAGAACAGCGCCGAAAACCCGCTCTTCGACTGCTTTGACGACATCTGCAAGATTTTCCGCAAATACGACGTGTCCTTCTCGCTCGGCGACAGCCTGCGGCCGGGCTCGATCCACGATGCCAGCGACGCCGCCCAATTTGCCGAGTTGAAGACGCTGGGCGAGCTGACCGAGCGCGCCTGGGCGCAGGAGGTGCAGGTGATGATCGAAGGGCCGGGGCATGTGCCCATGGACCAGATCCAACTGCAAGTCGAGAAGGAAGTCGAGCTGTGCCACGCGGCGCCGTTCTACACGCTGGGGCCGCTGGTCACCGATTTTGCGCCCGGCTACGATCACATCACCAGCGCGATCGGGGCGGCCATGATCGGCTGGCATGGGGCGGCGATGCTGTGCTACGTCACCCCCAAGGAGCATCTTGGCCTGCCCAACGCGGAGGACGTGAAGCAGGGACTGATCGCCTATCGTATTGCGGCCCACGCCGCCGATATCGCCCGCCACCGTCCCGGGGCGCGGGACCGGGATGACGCGCTTTCGCGGGCGCGCAAAGCCTTCGATTGGCGGCAGCAGTTCGCGCTGGCGCTCGATCCGGACACCGCCCGTGCCTACCACGACCAGACCCTGCCGCAAGAGGGCTACAAGGACGCCAGCTTCTGCACCATGTGCGGCCCGCAGCACTGCTCGATGGCGCACACGGCCGTGGACGACTACGTGGCCGAGCCGGCGGGCGAACCGGCGCCCGTGGGCAGTGGCGGCCATTAGGACTTAACCGTAGCGTTTACCGTAACCGCGTTGTTATCGCGTGCTCGGCCGCACTACACTCCCTCTCGGAGTGTGGAGGCGGACATGATCAAACGTGTAGCAACGCTGACGGTGTTGGCGCTTTGTTTGGCCATCGGGGTGGCTGCACAAGCGACCTCGCAAATTTCCGGTACGGTGGCCGCTCCGGGAGGGGCGGTAATCCCCGGCGCCACGGTGACGGCGACCAATGTCAACACCAACATCGGCCGCACGGTGCAGTCCGGCGCCAGCGGCACCTACCTGCTGCCGGCACTGCCACTGGGAACTTACAAACTGCAGGTCACCAAGTCGGGGTTCAAAAGCTTCACGCAGTCGGGCATTGTGTTGCAGGTGGGCAGCAGTCCGACGGTCAACGTGAGCCTGGAGATCGGGGCCATGACGCAATCGGTCGAGGTCCAGGCCAACGCCTCGATGGTGAACTCGGAGAGTACCAGCGTGGGCACGGTCATCCAGCCGGAACAGGTGATCGATCTTCCCCTCAACGGACGGCAAGCCACGGATTTGATCGCACTCTCCGGCGCGGCGGTGGACACCCAAGGGAGCGGAGGCTTGGCCAATACGCTCGATTTCCCCAGCGCGGTGTCGTATTCGGTCGCGGGCAGTCAGGCGAACGCGACCACCTATGTACTCGATGGCGCCCCCAACATGGATTACCGCACCAACGTGGGCGAGCCACTGCCGTTTCCGGACGCGCTGCAGGAGTTCAAGGTTTCTTCCAGCTCCCAACCAGCGAGCAACAACAGCCGGCCGGGCGGGAACGTGAGCGGCGCCACCAAATCGGGCACGAACTCCTTCCACGGCGACTTGTTCGAGTTCTTGCGCAACGGTTCCATGGACGCCCGCTCCCAAGAGTTTGCCAATGCCAATGGGTCGCTCCCGGCGGCAGTCCGGGACAACCTCAAACGCAATCAGTTCGGCGGCACGATTGGCGGTCCCGTCCTGCACAACAAGCTGTTCTTCTTCTACGGCTTCCAGGGAACGACGGAGCGGCAGCAGACGGCCGGGCGGAACAATATTGTGCCCACGCCGATGGTGCTGCAGGGCGATTTCACCACCTTCCTGGGTAGCGCGTGCCAGAACGGGCATCCAATCACGCTGAACTCGACCGTGCCCACGCCCGACGGCACCGGCACGCAGCCGTTGACCACCACGGCGGGGAGCAACATCCTCCAGCCCCAGTGGCTGACGACGCCGTCGGCTAAAATCGCCGCCGCCTACGCGAAATTGCTGCCCGCGCCCACCGACAACTGCGGCGACTACACCACCTCGAATTACCAGCATGACAACGAGTTTCAAAACGTCGGCCGGGTGGACTACCAGCGCACCCCAAGCGATGCCCTGTTCGCGCGCTACTTCGTGGACAACTACAACCTGCTCTCCTATCTGGCCCCGGGCGCGGTCAACCTGTTGAGCAGCAGCGGCAGCGGTCTCGCCGACCGGTTCCAGAGCATCGTGCTGGGCGACACGCGCACGCTGGGCCCCACCATGGTCAACTCTTTCCGGCTGAGCTTTTCCCGCACGGCCACCAACCGCACTTCGAACTCCCGCATTCCAACGTTGTGCGCCCTGGGGGCGAACGTCGCCTGTATTCAGCCCAACCAGATACAATTGCTGTTCAATAGCCCGGGTTTTCTGGGCTACGACTATGAGAACGACTTCGGCATTACCGAGTCGTTGGGCTGGCAGCTGGGCACGCACTATGTGCAGATCGGCGGCGGTTGGCAGCACGTGCAGATGAACTCCGACGGCACCTTCCAGGTCAACCCCCGCATCAGCTTCTCCACCGGCAGCAGCTCCTACACGGGCGAGAACATGGCCGACTTCGTCACCGGCAACGTGGATAGCCTGAGCCAGGGCGGAGGGCAGGTGGGCCGCGATGCGCAGAACATGCCGGAGGTGTACTTCCAGGACGCTTGGCACGTGAATGCGCGCCTGACCGTCAACTACGGCGTGCGCTGGCAGCCGTTTTACCCGCAGCACACGAAATACGCTTACGCCTCTGATTTCAGTTTGGCAGGGTACACGGCGGGCAAGACAAGCGCCATCTTCCCGAATGCGGCCCCAGGCGTGACGTTTCCGGGAGACCCGGGCTTTAATGGCCTGTCGAACACCAATAATGTGCTGAATCAATGGGCGCCCACCGTCGGCATTGCTTGGGATCCGAGCGGCCGGGGGACGGAGACGATTCGAGCCGGCTATGGCGTCTCCTATGACTCCTCAGTGCTCTGGAACACCATGCATGTGGTGCTGAATCCGCCCTGGGGCGCCACGCTGGGCATTCGGCCAGCGCCAGTCGACAGCTCCGCCACCACGGCTCTGGCGACAGGGGGCGGGATCGCCAACCCCTTCTACGGCGTGACGGGGGGCAATCCCTTCCCCATCCCAACGCCGGGCGCGAGCACGACATTCCCCGATACCGGGACCTACGTGTTTGAGGATCAGAACGCCAAACCAAGCCGGACGCAGCAGTGGAACGTTTCGTTGGAGAAGCAATTTGGCGCCAACTGGCTGGCGTCGGCGACCTACATCGGCAGCAAGAGCAGCCAGATTTGGGCGGGTGTGAACCTGGACCCGTCCGTGGTCATCACCGCCGGTATGACGGCGCCGGGCATCATCAGCACGGCGGGCATGACCGGAACAGCGGGCCCCTGCACGCTGTTGAACGGCGCAACGCAGATTACCTACGCGAAGTGCAACGACACCTCGCGCACCACGGTGGACAACGTGACCAACAGCAACGCACGGCGCAAGCTGACCTTGGAGAACCCCGCCGAGGGGCCACTGTTCAACGGCGGCTTGGTGGAGGCGCAATCCATCGGCCGCGCCACCTACAACGGTCTGTTGTTGTCGCTGCGGCACCGGCTGAGCAATGGTTTCTCGGTCCTGACCAATTACACCTGGTCGCACTGCCTGGATAATGCTAATTCCGGCCAGGATATCGGGAACTCCTTCCAAAATCCATCCAATCCGAACGGCGACTACGGCAACTGCAGCACCGACCGGCGGCAGGCGGTGAACCTGTCGCTGGTGGCGAAGACGCCCCATTTCAGCTCGGGGTTGACGCAAGGCGCGCTTGGGAACTGGAACGCCTCCGGTATCGTGACCTGGCATACCGGCAGCCCGTTCACCGTGACCGCTGGGTCCGACACCTCGCTGACCAATGTGGGTGCAGATCGCCCCAATGTGGTAGGGGATCCGTTCACGGCGGGCGGCGGGGCGAAGTGCGCGACCTCGACCGGCACCACCAATAGCTACTTCAACTCCTGCGCCTTCGTGCCCGCGGGAGTGGGTGCGTATGGTAACGAGGCCGTGAACCAGTACTTCGGGCCCTCCAATTGGAATGTGAACATGGCGCTGTGGCGGACGTTTCCGGTGATGGAAGGCAAGCAGATGGAGTTTCGTATCGAGGCGTTTAACGTCTTCAATCATCCGGGGCTGGGCAATCCGGGCTCAAACTTGAACAGCGGTTCCAGTTTGACCCGTATTACCAGCGCGGCCAACGATCCCCGCATTATGCAGGTGGCGATGAAGTTCACCTTCTAATGAAGCGGGACGTACGGCGCAGCCGCGTTGGGGCCCGCGCCAACCTAGGCCGCGATGCCAATGCCGGCTGAAGTTGAAGCGGAGGTTCTAAACCCGTTACACTGCGGTGTGGAGGGTTCGGAACCCGGTCCTGAGAATGAACCGCTGGCCCAGCAGCAGGTGCGGAACCAGCTGGGGCGCATCTCCGCCAGTACCACGTTCCGCGGCGCTGGACGGCTGCGCCGCTTTCTCGAGTTCATTGTGGGAGAGGCGCTGGCGGGGCGCAAGGACCAGCTCAAAGAGTACGTGGTCGGGGTGGCGGTGTTCGACAAGCCAGCCACCTTCGACCCCCGCATTGATCCCATCGTGCGCGTGCGTGCGCGCCGCCTGCGGGCGATGCTAGAGCGCTATTACCGGGAAGAGGGTGGGACCGGGGAACTGGTCATCGAACTTCCCAAAGGGGGTTACGCACCCACCTTCAACACCCAGTCGGCCCGCACTGCCCCGGTATCGCTGCCGCTGGTGCTAGCCAACCGCAACCTGGTGGCGGTGCTGGCCGTTCAGGACTTTACCCCCGGGCACACGCTTGCGAGCTTTTGCCAGGAACTGCGCGCGGAGATGGTGTGCGCGCTGGCGCAAGTGTCACGGTTGCGCGTGTTGACCGACGAGAGCGGGGAATCGGGCGGAATGGCTGCGCACCCTGGCGCCGCTTTGCAGGTGGGCGGGAGCGTGCGCCTGACGAGCGGTGCTACGGGAGGTGGGAGGCCGGGCGGGGCAACGCCGGAGAGCGGCATACGCATCCTGCTGCATCTCGCCGATCGTGCCAGCAGCTGTTACGTGTGGGCCGACAGCCTAGAGGGCCCCAGCACGCAGGCGCTGGAGTTGCAGCAAGAAGCGGCGCGGCGATTGGCGGCCAAGCTGGCGTCGGGATTGCCGGGTTCGGCGGCAGGCGTGCATCTGGCCGAGAACCTGACGGCGCGGAATCTCTACCTGCAAGGCCGCTATCACATGGGCCAGCGCACCGAGGAAGGGTTGCGGCGGGCGGCGGAGTTGTTTGAGCGGGCGCTGGTGGAGGATCCGCAATTCGCCCCGGCGCACGCCGGCTTGGCCGATGCCTATTCGCTGCTGGGGCACTACGGGGTGCTGTCGCCGGCCGAGGTTTGGACCAAAGCCGCCTCCAGCGCGGCCAATGCGGTGATGCTGGATGCCAACTCGGCTGAGGCGCAAGCCTCGTTGGCACACGTCAAGGCCAGCCAGGATTGGGATTGGGCGGGTGCGCAGCGGCAGTTTGCACTCGCGCTCCGGCTGGATCCGGGCTACGCCACGGCGCGGCACTGGTACGCCATGAGCTGTCTGGCGCCGTTGGGACGGCTGCAGGAGGCGCTGGAGGAGCTGCGCATGGCGCAGGCGGTGGATCCAGTGTCGGCCATCATCGCCCGGGACCTGGCGGTGGTGCACTATTACCGGCGGGACTTCGATCTGGCGCTGGAGCAGTGCGACCACACCATCGAGCTCAACCCTCACTTCGCCCCCGCCTATTGGACGCTGGGCCGCATTCAGGAGCAGCGCGGCGATTACGAGGAGGCGGCGGCCGCGTTCCAAAATGCGATCCGCCTGGTGCGGTCCTCGCCGCGCTTCCACGGCGCGCTGGGGCATTTGTATGCGGTCACCAAGAATCGCCCAGCCTGTCAAAAGGAACTGGAAAAACTCAAGGAGATGGCCCCGGAACGTTACGTGTCCCCCATCGAGTTCGCGGCCATCGACTTTGCCCTGGGCCAGCGCGACGCCGGCTTCGAGTGGCTGGACAAGGCGTGCCAGGACCGGTGTTTTGAGCTGGTGTATCTCAACGTGGACCCAACGTTTGATGCTCTGCGCCGGGATCCGCGCTTTCAGGCGGTGGTGCGCCGCTTGAACCTGGCCGAGGCCGCCAGCGAGGCCAAGCCAGCGGCATCAACATCCCGGGTTAAAAGGCGCTAAGCGGCGCCCAAGGCGCCGCTTTAAACCAACGCGTCGATCTCGGCGGCGGAGTAGCTGCACTCGCGCAGGATGCTCTGTGTATGCTCGCCCAGCAGGGGAGCGGCGAGCGGCGCGGGCTGGGGCGCGCGGTCCCAGGCGATGGGTTGGGCGAAGCCGCGGTAATGGCCGACCTTCGGGTGGGCGAAATCCTGGACCAAGCCATTGCTCAGAACCTGGGGATGGTCGAACATCTCCTCGATGCTGCGGATCGCGCTGCACGGCACCGACTCGCCCAATCGCGCTTCCCAATCGAGCGCGGTGCGGGTCAGGAAGGCGGCGCGCACCTTGGCGAGGATTTCGGCGGCGTGCTGGGCGCGCTTGCGGATGGTGTCGCATTTGGGATTGGCGGCGAACTCCTCCAGCCCCAGCATGGCGCAGAGCGCGCTCCAGAAGTGGGGTGTGTTGGCCGAGATATCGATGTAGCCGGACTGGGTGGCGTAGATGCCGGTCACGCCGCCAGAACGCATATCGCGGCCCAGATCGCGGGCTTCGCCCTCGACCCAGATCATGCGCTGCGATTGCATGGCCAGTGCCGCTTGCAGCAGCGAAATACTGAGGTACTGGCCTTGGCCGGTTTGTTCGCGGGGGAACAAGGCGGCGGTGGTGGTCGAAGCCCGCCCACAAGCGACCATCGGGAGCGACCCTACGAAAAGTGGCGAGCCACCAGCTTGGCGCAGGAGGCGGCTGGGTGACCGGGCAAAGCCGCCATCATCGCTGACGCCCTATACTAACCCCCGACCGGCTGCGGCGCGCGGCCGTTGGACACGGGGATGACCTCCGAATTGAAGAACCGGCCGAAAAGACCTTCCTCGGCCGGCTTGTCCTCCGGAATCGGCACGCTCACCCAAGTCGTGTTCATGAAGTGCTTGACCGAGATGTTCTCGCTGACGATGTTACCGCCCCAGGTGCCGCATCCCAGGCTGGCCGTCATCGGCATGCCGTTGGTGAACGACCCGGCGTTGGCCGAGACCTGCGGCTGCCGCACGGTGATGCGGCTCACCGGCGCCCGCAGCGCCAGCGCGCGAATATGGTCGGGATTGAACGTATAGATTCCGGTGGAGTGGCCCTTGCCCCCGACCTCCAAAATCTGGTCCACCATATTCAAAACCGTATCGAAGCCTTGGTAGCGGAAGATGGCGAGGACGGTGGTCAGCTTTTCTCCCGAGAACCGGTGCTCCTTGCCGATGTGGCTTTCCGGAACGATGAGGAACTTCGTGTCAGCGGGCACCTTGAATCCAGCGCGCCCGGCCACCACGGTGGCGGCGCGGGCCACGGTGTCGAGCGTGCGGTGGCCTTCCGCATCCCACATCGCAGCTTCCAGAAGCTTCTTCTCCGCGGGCGAAACCAGATAGCCGCCCTCTTTGCGGAGATGTTCGAGGAAATGATCGTAAATCGAATCCTCCACCAGCAAATTGCCGTCGCATGAGCAGCCCGAGCCGTTGTTGTGGGTCTTGCTGATGCGGGAGTTTTTCGCGGCCTCGGCCACGTCCGCCGTTTCGTCAATGATCATGGTGGCGTTGCCGGCGCCCACGCCGTAGGCCGGTTTGCCTGAGCCGTAGGCGGCACGGACCATGGCGGCGCCGCCGGTGGCGACGGTCAGATCGCAGCTCGCCATCAACTCCTGCGCCACCGGAATGCTTGGCTTGTCGATGCACTGGACCAGGTCTGCGGGCACGCCTTCGCGCCGTAGCGTCTCGCGCAGGATGCGCACCGTCTCCAACGCCGTGCGCCGGCTGGCCGGGTGGGGCGAAAAAACTACCGCGTCGCGGCACTTCAGCGCATTGATGGCAGTGGCGACAATGGTCACCAGGGGATTGGTCACCGGCAGCAAGCTCGCGATGACCCCGGCGGGCTTGGCATACTTCACGATGCCCTTGGCGGGGATTTCCTCGATGACGCCGACGCTCTTTTGCCGCAGAGCGTCCCGGAGAATCCCCATGATTTTGAAGCGCCGCGTCTTGCCGCCGTCGGCGTTGCCCATCCCGCTCTCCGCCACGCTCATTTCCGTCAGGGCGACAAAGGTCTCTTCATTCGCCGTTGCCCAGCTCACCGCCCGGCACAGATCGTCCACCTGTTCCTGATTGAACTCGTACGCCACCTTGATTGCTGCGCGCGCCCGCCGCAGCAATTCATGCACCTGTGTCTTCTCTTCTTCTGTAATGCTTCTCGCCATGCACGCTCCTTAGATAACCCTTGTCGCCAGGGTCTACTGCTTCAGGCTAGTCCATGCAGCCGGCTTTGGCTAAGAGTTACGGTGTCATGGCTGCCGGGTCCTGTTCCCGGCGCGGTCCGTGCTCCAAACTGGGCGATGGCGATTGTGGTGGACTTCGGGAACCCGAGCGAGGCGGCGTGGAAGGAAGCGGCTACACCCAGGTGGCGCCGGGGCGGCCACCGTCGCCGTGATGCAGCGGGTACGGTGGCGCCAAGCGCGAGCGCCATCGAGATCAGGATACCGTGTCCACACGGTTACCATCACCGCGCTCCGCGGTGGCGATGTTAACCTTCCATCTGAACAGTGTGTTGGCGTTTTGGATTGCATGTTGGCCCAAAATTCCAATGATTCGCAAGCGGTGCGGTTGCCGATCGTCGGCCCGGTCATCTGCGCAGCGGAGGCCTCTTGCAGCAGAGCCTGGGTACAGGAAGTGGCGGCGGGAAGGTGGGGTGGAAAATGGCCGGGGAGTGGCGCATGACCGTGAGCTTGGCGCAGGAGGAGACCCATTGACGGAAGCGAAGCCTGAAGTGAAGACCGGAGCCATGTTCATTGCCGCGTGCCTCAGGCAGGA
>Ga0307372_10007241_pt1 | contig 15963 bp, 11 predicted proteins | sample OX1MG_FD_202533 | JGI IMG/M metagenome (GOLD analysis project Ga0307372, IMG submission 202533) | Soil microbial communities from Risofladan, Vaasa, Finland - OX-1 | ecosystem: Environmental > Terrestrial > Soil > Coastal area > Acid sulfate soil | place: Finland: Risofladan, Vaasa | collected... | reverse complement strand
CAGGGCATCGTCATGACGATGCCGCAGATCGCCGAACTCGACATCAACCCGCTGATCGTCGCGGCGCACGGCGCGGTCGCGGTCGATGCGCGGGTGGTGCTCGCCGAAGCCGGCCCCGGCCACCCGCCTCATCCTCCCACGCCTGCGGCGTGGGCCCCTCCCTCTCCTCCCTTTCAGGGCGGAGAGGGAAAATTACATCCCGCTCCAGTTCAACCCTCTCCCCCCAATGGGGGGAGAGGGCAGGGTGAGGGGGGCAAGGCGGCGGATTTGCTCGCTGCCTTCGCGCCGCTGTTCACGCCGCGCAACGTCGCGGTGCTCGGCGCCTCGACGAGCGGCGGCGGGCCGGCCAGCAACCTCATTCGCCAGCTGCGCGAGATCGGCTTTGCCGGGCCGATCTATCCGGTGCATCCGAATGCTTCGGAAATCGACGGGCTGCCCGCCTATGCTTCGCTGGCGGCGCTGCCCGAGCCGGTCGATTACGCATTTGTCGCGATCGCCGCGCCGCACATTCCGGCGGCGCTGGCGGCCGGCGCCGGGCGTGTGCGGTTCGCGCAGGTGATGTCGAGCGGGTTTGCCGAAAGCGCCGACGGGCGCGGCCCCGAAGCGGCGCTGGCCGAAGCGGCGCGCGCGGCGGGAATCCGGCTGATCGGCCCCAACTGTCTGGGCACCTATTCGCCGCGCGGCCATCTGACCTTTCTTGACGGCCTGTCGGGACGGCTGGGTCCGGTCGGGCTGCTCGGACAAAGCGGCGGGCTCGTCATGGATGCGCTGCGCCGCGGCGAGCGCCGCGGCCTCGCCTTCAGCGGCGCGGTGACGCTGGGCAATTGCGCCGATCTCGGCCCCGCCGATCTGCTCGAGTTCTTTCTTGCCGACGCGGCGACACGGGTGGTCGGCCTCTATCTCGAAAATTCGCGCGACGCCCGGCGCCTGTTCGAGCTGCTCAGCGGCGCCGGGACTGAGAAACCGGTCGTGCTATTGCGCGGCGGCCGCACCGGCGCGGGCCAGCGCGCCGCCTTGTCGCATACCGGCGCGCTGGCCAGCGACGACCGCATCTGGAGCGGCCTCGCCCGCCAGGTCGGCGTCGCGCTGGTCGATACGCTCGACGGGTTCGTCGACGCGCTGCTGGCCTTGCAGCTGCTGATGCCGCGCGCGCAGCCGAGCGAGCGGGTGGTACTGTTCGGCAATGGCGGCGGCACCAGCGTCTTGGCCGCCGACGCCTTCGCCCGCGAGGGCTTTGCGGTGGCGCCGTTCGGCGCCGCGCCCGATGCGGCGCTGCGCGCGCTCGATTTGCCGGCCGGGTCGAGCATCGCCAACCCGATCGACGTGCCGGCCAACATCCTGCGCCGCGACGGTGGCGCGGTCGCCGCGAGAATCCTCGATGCGGTCTGCGCGCAGGGCGACGCCGACGCGATCGTCATGCACATCAACATGCCGGTCGTGCTTGCCTATCGCGATGCCGACCTGCTCGGCAACCTGCTGAGCGCCGCCCTGGCGCTGCGCGAGCGGCATCGGAAGGGCCCGCATTTCCTGCTGGTGCTGCGCTCGGATGGCGAGCCGGCGATTGAGGCGCGCAAGCAGGCCTACCGCGAGCGCGCCGTGCTGTCCGGCATCCCGGTCTATGACGAGCTCGACGACGCGGCCCGCGCGCTGGCCGCGCTGCGCACCGTCGAGCGCCGCCGGGCGGCCGGCGGCGGTGCGGTTGGCGGCGGTGCGGCCGGTGGCGGTGCGGCCGGTGGCGGTGCGGCCGGCGGCGAGGGCTCAACCGCCGCATTCAGCAGCAGCAGCCGCCTGCAGGCATCGTAGACCGGTCCCGGCATCAATTCGCGCAGGCAGGCGAGGGAGCGCGGGCAATCCTCGGCGCTCGAAAGGTAGCACGGCGAGCAGACGACTTCGCGGACGACGGCGATCGCATTGGGGCCGACCGGACCCCATTCGCGCACATCGACCGTGCCGGCGTGGACGCCGACCGTCGGCACCCCGAGCGCCGCGGCGAGGTGCTTTGGCCCGCTGTCATTGCCGAGGAACAGCGCTGCCGTCTCAAGCAATCCCGGCAGCTCGGCGAGCGACAGCTGGCCGACCAGCGAGGTCGCCCGGTCGCGATGGCGCAGGCGGGTGAGAATTGCGGCGACGACGTCGGCATCATCCTCGCCACCGATCAGCACGATCCGCGCGCCCTCGTTCGTCGCGAGACGGTCGATGACCGCGGCGAAATACTCGACCGGCCATTGCTTCATGGCATTGCCGGCGCCGGGGTGGACGCACACCAGCGGTCCGGACGCCGACCCGCCGGCCTCCGGCAGCGGCGCTGGGAGCGGCGCTGGGAGCGGCACCGCCGCGGGACGGACCGCGATCAGGCCGCGATCACCCTCGCACGCCGCGGCAATCGCATCCGCCAGGTTCACCAGATCGTCGCCGTTATGTTGGCGCTTGCGGACATAGATCTGGTCGCCGGTCCATTCCAGCGCGATGTCGAGCCACGGGAACTGCGAGCGGAAGTCGAACCCGGCAAGATGGCGCGCGCCGGTGTGCCGCAATACCGGGCGGGTCTCGGTGTGCTTGCGTAGATCGACCGCCAGATCGAACCGCTCGGGCGCCAGGCGCCGGCGCAGCGCCTGCCAATCCTCGTCCGACCGCTCGACCTCCCCCTCGGACGAACGCGGGTGGAAGAAATCGAACTCGATCGTCTCGTCGACGCTCGGCTCAAGCGACCACACCGGCCGCGACACGCGCGAGGTCAGCACCGCAATATGGGCCCGCGGAAAGTGCTGCTTTAGGCGGCGGAGCGCCGGAAATGCGATGATGCAATCGCCGATATGGTCGAGCTTGAGAACCAGGATCCGGCGGATGTCATCGCGCAACATCGCCGGCCGGCCGGTTAGCAACGCCCGGGTCGGCTCGTAGTCGATCGCCAGATCGTCCAGCGTTTTCGACAGATGCGGGCTGAAATAAGGATCGCCCGCCAGAAACAGCTCGCGCCATTTGCCGTCGAACGTGGCGGCGTCGTAATCGTCGGCGAGCGCGCCCCGGCTGACCGCCTCGTGATGGATCAGGCGGGCCTCGGGGGTATAGACATTGATCAGGCCGTGCCGCCACGCCCGCAGACAGAAATCGAGGTCGTTGTTGACGATCGCCTGCGCCTCGTCGAACCCGCCAAGCGCATCGAACGTCGCGCGCCGCGTCATCAGGCAGGCCCCGGTGACGGCGATGACGTTGCGCTGGGTCAGCGCGAGCCCGAAATAGCCGGGATCGTCGGCCGCCTTGTAGCGGAAGGCATGGCGCCCCTGGCCGGGCGCCGCGAGGAACATGCCGGCATGCTGGACCCGCCCGTCGGGGTAGAGGAGGCGCGGTCCGACGACTCCGACTTCCGGCCGCTGCGCCTCGCGCAACAGCACGTCGAGCCAGTCGGGGTCGGTGATCTCGACATCGTCGTTGAGGAACAGCAGATACCGGCCGCGCGCCTCGGCCACCGCGATGTTGTTGAAACGCGACCAGTTGAACGGCGCCGTCGTGGAAATCACCCGGTCGGCGTTGCGGCCCAGCCAGTCGCGCCACTTGGCGTCGTCGGGCGGGATGTTCTCGATGCAGATGATCTCGTAATCGCGGTAGGCGGTCAGCCGGCGCAGCGTCGCGATGCAGCGCTCGATCAGGCCGCGCGCCGCGCAGGTCGGGATGATGATCGAGACCAGCCCCGGTTCGCTCAGCGCGCGCTTCACTCGATAGCAGCCGGGCACCGCGCCCGTCAGGATCTCGCCGGCGACCCCGCGGCGGGCCAGCGCCCGCGCCAGCGCCCGTTTCGTTTGCAACGGACCGTCGATCGCGCCGTCGGCGCGCTCGCACAGCACCGCCGAGATGTGGCGAACCGCCTTAGCGGTCTCAGTGCAGCGCAGCAGCAGGTCGTATTCGCCGTGGCCGAGCAGCACGCCCGGGTCCGCGATCGACGCCAGCAGGTCGGCCCGGGCGCACCACAGTCGCCCGACGTAATTGCCGGAGAGCATCAGGTCGGGCGACCATTGCGGCTTGAAAAACGCCTCGACGGTGCCGGTTGCCGGATTGCGGCACCGCTCGTCGCTGTAGAGAAAATCCGCATCGGGATTGAGCGCGACCGCGATCGCCATTTCGAGAAAGGCATCGACCCCCAGTTCGTCGCCCGGCGCGAGCACCGCAAACAGCGTGTCGGCAGCAGCGTTCGCGAGGACGGCGCTCGGGTCGGCGACCACCTCGATCCGCTCGTCGCTCGCCGCCGTCCCGCCAAGCAGGCGCTCGCGCAGCCGCGCCGGCCTGCCGCCCGCTCCCTGCGGCACGATGAAGAGCCGCCAGTTCGGATAGATCTGGCCCAGCAGCGAGGCGATCGTGGCGATGGCTCGGTCCGGCGCCGCCTCGCCCTTGACCGGCAGGATCGCGGCGAAATTCGGCTGGCGGCCACCCTGTTTCAGAATCCGGCGGTCGAGGTCGATTTCGGCCGGCGTCATCCGGCGGCGCAGCGACCAGGGGCCCGGCGCGTCGGACAGCTCGTCGACATCGATGTCGAACTCGATGAAGATCGATCCGCCGGTCTTGTCGCGCAGGGTCACCGATACGATGTGGCGGCCGGTCGTCAGCATGCGGTGCGGGACCACCGCGGTGAACCCGCTGGCGAGCGAATCCGCCCAATCCGGATGGGTGGCCCGGATGTCGAGCCGCCGCAGGCCGTAATCGGCATGAGCGGCCAGCTTGCCGTCGATCGCGATGGCGATCTCCGCCACCCCGGCCTTGGCGAGCGCCCAGCCGGCGATCTGCAGATTGCCGCGGACCGGCGTCTCGCCGGCATCGATCTCCGGGCTGTCGATGTGCAGCAGCCGATCGGGATCGCCGTCAACCGCGATGCCGCGCGCGAACCCCGGGGGAATGGCGGCGACCGGCAGCCGCACGTCGCGGATCTGCCCGTCCGCCTGCCGCAGGTGCACGCTTACGACGTGCTGCCCACGCAGCGACTGGCCGGTCTCCGCGTAAAACGCAAAGCCCGGCTGGCGGGCATGCGGCAGGGCGGGGAACAGATTGCCGATCTCGGGGCGATCGAGGTCGATCTCGGCGCGGCCGATTTCCGAGCCGTCGAGCAGGACGCGGACCTCTTCAGTCGGCGTCGCGCCGACCGCCCAGCCCATCAGCGTCAGCAGCCCGGCGGGCGTCAGGGCGATTTCGTCGCAGTGGTAATGGAAGCCGGGATCGGGGATCGCCCGGCCGGTTCCGCCGCGCTCGGGAATTGTCACCGGCGCCGCCGCTTCCTGTGCAACACCGGCGCGCGCCGATGCCCTGATCGTGAGCGTCTTCCCACCCGGACCGTACCGGCTGACATCGCTGACCAGCCGGAAGCCGGCGAACCGCGCATTCGGATAATCCGGGCAGATCTTCTCGATGTCGGGACGGACCCGGCCGAACTCGACCCGGCCGATCGCCACACCGTCGAGCAGCGCGTCGACCGCCTCGATCTGCACCCGGCAGACGAGCCAGCCCTCGACGCGCAGGATGCCGCCCGGGTCGACCGCGGCCCTGTCGATGACGAGCCGCATCGCCGGGCCATCAGGGCGCTCGCCGGCGGCTGGCGCCGCCAGTTGTTGCGGCGGGATCTCGACGCGCAGCGGGCGCTGGCCGGCCTCACCGTCGGCGGTTCGCACGCTGAGCACCGGCTCGATCGTCCCGCCCGTGCCGCGCGGCAGCTCGCAGCCGAGGATGAAGCCGCTGCGCGGGGCGGCCGCGTCGTCGGGATAGAGGGCGGCGACATCGGGGCGCGCCAGCCCGTAGGCGGCGCTGGCGCGGACCGCGGCCCCCAGCGATGCGGTGATCTCGACGATCGGCGCCGCCGCCAAGGCCCAGCCGCTGACCGACAGCCGCGACCGGCCGCCCGGTCCGCCGGCAACGCCAAGCGCCTCGATCGCGACCAGCACCGGCGCCCGCGCCGCCGGACCCGCCGCCTGCGGCCGGGGCGCCTGCGGCAGGTCGCGATCACCTCGGTCACGATCCCCTCGGTCGCGATCCCCTTGGTCGCGATCCCCTGGGTCACGATCCCCTCGGTCGCGATCCCCTGGGTCGCGTCGCGTCTTGAGGCCCTGCGCTCGGCCGACGCGGATATAATGCAACAGCGGGTTGTCCGGCCGCTCCCCGTTCGAGCGGCACTGCTCCAGATAAAACCCGCTGTCGAAATCGGGATGCGGGTTGCGGGCTTGGTGCGCGCCTTCCTCGAGAAAATGGACCAGCGGATCGATGTTGCGCTGCGCCACGTCCGGGTAGCTCAACAGATAGTAGGCGGCGTCAAACAGCCCGGATTTCCTGACCTCTTCGTAATCGCTGAACAGCGCTTCCATCAGCCTGCCTGTGCGGTCAACCGGGCAACGCGAAGAACCCCGAGCGATCGTGATCCTGGGGCGCGGGAATGTCGCGGGTAAGGGCGCCCTTCCTTACCCGGGCACGGCTGGAGTTTCAAGGAAGGGCGCGGCCGATCCCGCGACCCAGGTGGCGAGCACCCGCACCCTTTCGGGGTCGAGCGCCACGATGTCGGCGCGGCAGCCGGGCGCCAGATGGCCGAGCCGCCGTTCCAGGCCGAGAAAGGCCGCCGGCGCCGCCGACGCAAGCCGCAGCGCATTGGGCAGCGCCATGTCGAGCAACCTCACGCAATTGCGCACGGCGCTCGCCATGTCGAGAACGGAGCCCGCCAGCGTGCCGTCCGCGGTCCTGCAAGATGTGTCCTGCACGCGGACCTCGCGGCCGCCGAGGCGGAAGCTCGGACGGACGCCGCCGACCGGCGGCATCGCGTCGCTGACCAGCATCGCTCGGCCGGCACCGCGCAGCGCCAGGCGCAGCATCGCCGGGGCGACATGCACGTTATCAACGATCAGCCCATAAAAAGCCCGCCGCTCTTCGAGCGCCGCCGCGATCGGCCCGGGATCGCGCGCCGCCATCGGGCGCATCGCATTGAACAGATGGGTAAAACCGGTCAGCCCGTCGGCGATTGCGGCGCGGGTCTCCTCATAGCTCGCCATCGAATGGCCGAGCGCAACGCGCACCCCGGCCGCCGCCAGGCCGGCGACAAAGCCGGGTGGTACGCATTCGGGGGCCAGCGTCACCAAAGTGACGCCGCCATGAGGCGCCGTCAGCAGATCGAAATCGCCGTCTCCCGGCGGGCGTATCATCGCCTTGTCGTGCACCCCGGCGCGCTGGCGCGACAGAAACGGCCCCTCGAAATGAATGCCGAGGACCTCGGGCATCAGCCCGGCAGCCGCCGCCACCGCTGCGCCGGCCGCGCGCATCTTCTCGGGGCTGTCGCTGATCAGGGTCGGCAGCAGGCCGGTGGTGCCGCAGCGCCGATGCGCGGCGACGATCGCGGCGATGCCGGCCAGGCTCGGCGAATCGTTGAACAAGACGTCGCCGCCGCCATTGACCTGCACGTCGATAAAGCCGGGCGCGAGCCAGCTTCCCGCCGGCATGTCGCGCACCGGCAGCGCCGCCGGCAAGGCGCGGCGCGGCAGCAGGTCGAGGATGTCGGCGCCCTCGATGACGACCGCGCAGCTGCGCTGCAGGGTCGTCCCGTCAAACACCGTGTCGGCCGCGACCGCGTGCCGCCGCGCCGGACTCGGCAGGGTCATCGCACCGGGTAATGCGTCGTCAGCTGCTGGCCGGCGACGGCGACCGGATCGGCGTCGATCAGGATGAAGGCAAAGACGCACGGCACCGAGCCGTTATTGACCCAGGCATGCATCGTGCCGCGCTGTACGACGATGTCGCCCTGTTTCATGTGCACACTCTTGCCGTCATCGAGTTCGAGATCGCATTCGCCCGACAGCAGGATCGCGTAATCGACGGTCTCGGTGCGGTGCATGAATTTGGGCGCGCCGGGGGCGAATTCGGTGATCCGGACGACGCTGCCCTGGCCGCTGCCGACGTAATTGTGGCGGACGACGAAACCGTTGCGCTGCGCCGCCGCGGCCGATTCGGAATTGTCGACCGGCATCTTGTCGGTCGACCAGATCTCGCAGCGCGAGATGTAGGGGCGGTTGGCCGCGCTGGTGCCGGCCATGCGCTCATCGCTCGCGACGATCGCCTTGCCGTTGGCATCATGCCCGGTGACGATGCGGCGGACTTCCAGTGTCATCGTTTCCTCCGTTGTAGAGACATCGCGGTTGCGGCGCCGGCGGCGGCGCATCGACCGCTTACTCCGGTTCGGCTAGCCTGCAAACGATGAAAGCTGCGCGAGCTTATCAGCGACAAGGAAGGTGGCGGCGGCGTTCCGATCGGGGGTGGCTCGCCGGGCTTGCGGTCTACCGCCAGCCGCGCCTCCTCGCCGTTCTCATGATGGGGTTTTCGAGCGGGCTGCCGTTGGCGCTGACCTTCGGAACCTTGTCATACTGGCTTGCCGAGGATGGCGTGTCGCTGGCCGCGATCGGCCTGTTCGGGCTGGTTCGGACATCCTACAGCCTGAAATTTCTGTGGTCGCCGCTGATCGACCGGCTGCCGATCCCTGTGCTCACCGCATGGCTCGGACGGCGGCGCAGCTGGGCGCTGGCGATCCAGCTGCTGCTGGCCGCGGCGATCCTCGCGCTTGGCCAGACCGACCCGCGCGTTGATCCGGCCGCAACCGCGCTCGCCGCGGTCGTCGTCGCCTTCCTGTCGGCCAGCCAGGACATCGTCATCGACGCCTACCGCATCGAATTGCTGCGCCCGGAGGAACAGGGCGCCGGCGCCGCGGCGACGCAGTGGGGCTACCGCTTCGGCATGCTCGCCTCGGGGGCCGGCGCGCTCTATGCCGCGAGCTTCGGCGGCTGGCCTGTCGCCTATGCGGTGATGGCGGCGCTGATGGGGGTCGGCATGCTCACCGTGTGGCTGACCCCCGAGCCGGACGGCGCGCCGCCCCCCGAGCCGCTGCCCGGGGCGAGCGCGGCGGCGCGCGGCAAAGCCTGGCTGACCGGCGCGGTCGTCGCGCCGTTTCGCGATCTCTTCGAGCGCGTCGGCGCGGTGCAGCTCGTGGCGATCGCGATGTTCATCGTGCTCTACAAATTCGGCGACGCGCTGGCCGGCTCGATGGCCAACCCGCTTTACGTCTCGCTTGCTTTCACCAAGATCGAGGTCGCCACGATCTCGAAGGTCTACGGTGTCGTCGCGACCCTTGGCGGGGTGGCGCTCGGCGGTGTCCTGGTGGCGCGGATCGGCGTCTTCCGCGCCCTCCTGTTGAGTGGCGCGTTGCAGGCGCTGTCCAACCTGATGTACGCGGTGCAGGTCTGGGCCGGCCACGATGTCGGCGTCCTGACGCTGGCCATCAGCAGCGAGAACCTGACCGGCGGGATGGCCTCCGCTGCCTTTGTCGCCTACCTCTCGCTGTTGTGCAGCCGCGACTTCACGGCGACCCAATACGCGCTGTTGTCGTCGCTCGCGACGGTCGGGCTCAACGTGCTGGCGGCCTCGGGCGGGGCGCTCGCCGAGGCGCTCGGGTGGATCCCGTTCTTTGTGCTGAGCACGCTGGCCTGCCTGCCAAGCCTCGCGCTTCTCGTGTGGATCATGCGCCGGGCGCCGGCGGGGGCCGTGGTTCAGCCGTAGGAAAACAGCTCGCTGCGGTGGCGCTTGAGCCAGGCGCGCGGCGTCGCCGGGTCCGGCGTCAGGGTGCGCACGAGCCGCCAGAAGCGCGGCCCGTGGTTCATTTCGGCGAGGTGCGCCACCTCGTGCGCCACGACATAATCGACCACCGACTCGGGCGCCAGCACGAGGCGCCAGCTGAACGACAGCGCACCCGTCGCCGAACAACTGCCCCAGCGGCTGCGCGTGTCGCGCACCCCGACCCGCAAGACCGGCTTGCCGATCTCGGCCGCGAAAAGCCGGGCGCGGCGGGTCAGCTCCTGGCGGGCGAGGCGGATCAGGTGGTCGCGCACCCGGCGGGCAAGATGGGCGGGCTCGCCGCGCACCCGGATCTCGCCGGCCTCGACCGCGACCGGCGGGCCGTCCGGGTCGCTGGCGCGGCGGATGCGGTGCGGCACGCCGAACACCGGCACGATCGCGCCCTCGACAAACGGCACCGGCAGCGGCAAGGCCGCGAGGCGGGCGGCGATCCAGCCGCGCTGGGCGGCGAGAAAGCGCAGCCCGTGCTCGGCCGGGACGCCGTACGGCAGCACCAGCTCGACCGCGCGCGCCGCCGCATCGATGCGCAGCAACAGCCGGCGCGCCCGCGGATTGACGCGAATCGACAGCGGCGCGCCGAGGTCGAGCGCGCTCGCCCGGCGCTGCACATCCGCGGCGGAAGCGGCAGAGACCATGGCGACGCGGCGCGGGTTCATGGCAATATTCTCCGCGGCAAGACCGGCCGCTCGCAACAGCTTCCTGCCGCCATCGCGGTTTGACAAGCGGCGCCCGGGGGCGCCTTAGGGGAGCCCCATCACAGCGGGAAACCAGCGTGCCCGAGATCGTCTATCGCCCGGCCCTCCTCGAAGACTCGGCCGACATCCACGCGCTGCTCTTGCGGCTGGCACCGGAGATCCCGCTCCTCGTCGATACGCTCGAACGCGAGGAAGCGCTCTACGCGCTGGTCCGCAACTGCGCGCGCAGCGGGCAATCCTGGGTCGCCGTCGACGGCGAGGCGCATATCGTCGGATTTGTGCTGGCTGAGCCCAACCAGACCGCGCGCCACTATGCCGAGCACGAGATCATCGAATTGCATTATGCCGGCGTCGCACCGGATCACCGCGATCACGGCATCTTCACGGTTCTGATTGCCAAGCTCCTGGCGCGCATGGTGCCGGTGACGACGACCGTGCCGCCGCTCAACCGCTCGCAGACGGCGCGCCGCCTCGAACACCTCCATTTCCGCCGCACCGACGCGCCCGGCGGCGAGCCGCGCCTGCGCTGGGACCCGGGCGGCAGCTGAGGACTGGATCAGCGGGCGGCGCGGGCGTTCTCGAGGAAGGCGATCTCCTCGGCGCTCGAGGGGCGGCCGAGGATCGTGTTGCGGTGCGGAAAGCGGCCGAAGCGCTCGATGACCTCGACGTAGCGCACACCGTAACGGCCGAGGGCGCCGCGCTCCTCGCGATTTGGCAGTCTCGCGAACAATGCCACTGCGCGGCGCTGGTCGGCGAGGTCTTCGCTGTGATGGAACGGCATATACAAGAAGAGGCGCCAGGCCGGCAACACGGCCCCGTCGAAGCCCCGCGCCAGGGCGCGATCGGCGGCTTCTCGCGCCATCGCGTCGGTCGCATAGGCGCGCGGCGTATCGCGAAAGACGTTGCGCGGGATCTGGTCGAGCAGCAACAGGAGCGCGAGGGCGCTCTCGGGCGCCGCTTCCCACGCTGACAGCCTGCCGGAAGCGGCCGCCTCGTAATCGGCGAGGAAGAGATGGCGCAGCCGGCCGTCGTGCTCGGGCGTGCTCTTGAACCAGATCGGCCGGTGCTGCTCGCGCTGCGGGTCACCCGACGGGCCAAACCAGAAATCGATCAGGGCGGCGGCGCGCTCCGGCAAGGGTTGCCGGGTGCTCACGCCGCGGCCTGTGCGATCGTCGGAGCGTCGCCGGCCAGGGTCGTGCGGCGCACGTCGCGCACCTCGTTGCGGTCGAAACGGCGGGCACGGTGCATCGTTTGCCGGTTGTCCCACATCACCAGATCGCCGACCCGCCATTGGTGCGCGTAGACGAACTCGCGCTGCGTCGCATGCTCGACCAGATCGCGCAGGAACATGCGTGCTTCGGGGATCGTCCAGCCCAGGATCGCGCCGGCATGCGAGGCCAGAAACAGCGACTTGCGACCGCTCACCGGATGGGTGCGCACCAGGCGCTGCCGCACCGGCTTGAACGCCGCGATCTCCTCGGGGCTCAAATCGCTGAAGCCGATCGCCTCGCGCGAATAGATCAGCGAATGCTCGCACACCAGATCCTCGACCTCGGCCTTGGTGCGCGCATCGAGCGCGTCATAGGCGGCGCGCATGTCGGCGAATTCGGTGTCGGCGCCCCAGGACGGGATGACCCGCCCCGACAGGAGCGAGTATTTCGCCGGGATCGGACGGAACGAGCTGTCGGAATGCCACAGCCGGTCGCCGAGCTTGAAGAACCACACCCGCTCCTCGGCCGACATGATGTTGCCGTCCTTGTCGAGGTTCGAGAAATCGGCGATGCCGGGTCCCAGCCGCTGTTCCTCGCGCCGGCGGATATGGCCGGGCGTCGCATAGTTCTCCAATTCGCCGAAATGCCGCGTGAAGGCGATCTGCTCCTCGTCGCTCAGCTTCTGATCGCGGAACACCAGCACGGCGTAACGGTCCATCCCGGCTTCGATCGCCGCCACCGCGGCCGGGTCGAGCGGCCGGCGGCAATCAACGCCGGCAACCTCGCCGGCAAAGACCGGTGTCAACGGGCGGATCGAAACGACGGTGTCGAGTTGCAAACTCATCAGACTCTCCCCTCGCCGAGCGGATGCTTGCGCAGGAAATCGAAATCGCAGCCCTGGTCGGCCTGCAATATCTCGCGGCGGTAGAGCCGGGCGTAGCCGCGCTCGGGCAGCGGCGGCGGCGGCGCCGGGCGGCGCGCCAATTCGTCGGGCGCCACCAAAAGATCGATGCGGCGCTCCTTGACCGAGAGGCGGATATGGTCGCCGTTCCTCACCTTGGCGAGCGGTCCGCCGGAGGCCGCGTCGGGCGTCACGTGCAGGACGATCGAGCCGTAGGCGGTGCCGCTCATCCGCGCGTCGGAGATGCGCACCATGTCGCGGACCCCGGCGCGCGCCAGCTTCTGCGGGATCGGTAGATAGCCGGCCTCCGGCATGCCCGAGGCCGACAGCGGCCCGGCATGCTGCAAGACGAGGAAATCGTCGGGTGTGACGTCGAGGTCGGGATCGTCGATCCGCGCCGAGAGATCCTCGAGCGAGGTAAAGACGACCGCCCGTCCCTCGCGCTCGAACAGCTTGGGATCGGCCGCCGAACGCTTGAAAATCGCACCCTTCGGGGCGAGCGAGCCGAACAGCGCGACGAGCCCGCCGACCGGCTGCAACGGCTCGGCCAGCGGCCGCACCACCTCGCGGTCAACGGGACCCGCCGGCGCCGCGAGGCGCTCGCCGAGGGTTTCTCCCGCCACCGTCATGCAATCGAGATTGAGCAGCGGCTGCAGTTCGCGCAGCACCGCGCCGATGCCGCCGGCGGCGAACAGATCCTCCATGTAATGCGGCCCGGTCGGCTTCAGGTCGACGATGACCGGGGTCGAATCGCTGATCTCATTGAGCCGGCGCAAATCGATGTCGATGCCGGCGCGCCCGGCGATCGCGGTCAGGTGCAAGACCGCGTTGGTCGAGCCGCCGATCGCCATCAGGACGCGCAGCGCGTTTTCGACGGCCTCGTGCGTGACGATGCGGTCGGGAGTGAGGCGGCTCGCGGCAAGCCGCATCGCGGCCCGCCCGGTGGCTTCGGCGGCGCGCAGCCGGTCGGCGTGTACTGCCGGGATCGCCGCGCTGCCCGGCAGGATCATGCCGAGCGCCTCGGCGAGCGAGGCCATCGTGCTGGCCGTGCCCATCACGGCGCAGGTGCCGGCGGTTGTCGCGAGATTGCCCTCGATATCGTCAATCTCGTCCGCGGTCACCTCGCCGGCGCGAAATTTCGCCCAGAAGCGCCGGCAATCGGTACAGGCACCGAGCCGCTCGCCATGCCAGCGCGAGGTCATCATCGGCCCGGCGACCAGCCCGATCGCCGGCCGGTTCGCCGACAAGGCGCCCATCAGCTGCGCCGGCACCGTCTTGTCGCAGCCGCCGACCAGGATGACCGCGTCCATCGGCTGGGCGCGGATCATCTCCTCGGTGTCGATCGCCATCAGGTTGCGGAACATCAGGCTGGTCGGATTGAGAAAGACTTCGCCCAACGAGATCGTCGGGAACACCAGCGGCAGCCCGCCCGCCGCCAGGACGCCGCGCTTCACCGCATCGATCAGTTCGGGGAAATGGCGGTGGCAGTTGTTGAAGCCGGAGCGCGTGTCGGCGATGCCGATCACCGGCTTTGCCAGCAGCTCCTGCGAATAGCCCATCGAGCGCGCGAACGAGCGCCGCAGATAGAGCGCGAAATCAGGGTCGCCGTAATTGGTCAACCCCAAGGACAAGCCATGGGGGGAATTGCCGGCCGGTTCGGTCATCGCGGGCCTTTCGCAACAAGATTCGCCCCTAACTAGAGCGTTTCACCGCACGCGATCAATTCGAATTGTCGTCCCGGCGCAACCCGCGACCCGCCGCCCGTTTGGGAGAGGCGGAACAGCAACTGCCGGTCTTCACGCGCGCGCCGACGCGGTTGGGAATTTCCGCGGCCTATTCGCGTTGACAGGAGTGGCGGACATGCCCGTTCCTCCAGCGGCCGGGCTTCGACAACCACAGGTGAGTAGCATGGCAAAGCCGAAGAGAGGGCGGTCCACAGCAGCGATCGACGACCACGTCGGAGCGCGCATCCGCGAGCGTCGCATCATGCTTGGCCTGACCCAGCAGCAGCTCGCCGAGACGATCGGCGTGACCTATCAGCAGGCGCACAAATACGAGCGCGGCATCAATCGCGTGTCGGCCGGCCGATTGTATGAGATCGCCCGCGTCCTCAACGCGCCGATCACCTATTTCTACGACGGGATCGGCGAGGAAACGCCGCACCCGGTCAACCCGCACCAGCGCATGCTGCTGGAGATCGCCCGCAACTTCGGCGAGATCCACAACGAGAAGCACCAGGAGGCGTTCAGCCAGCTGGCCCGCGCCCTAGCGGGCCGTTGAGCGGGCCGCTGACTGACGCCGGTCACCGCTCGCGATCGCCCGCTCAGGCGCGATAGCCGGGGTCGAGGCGATCAGCGAGGCGCAGCAGGGCCGGCCATTCGCGCTGGCCCTGCAGGCGCGGCATGTTGCCGGCGAACTGGGCGGCCTGGCGCTCGCAGGTATCGGGCGAGGGCACGACGATCTTGCTGCCCGATGCGGCCGCCGCCTGGATCTTGAGCTGGGCTTCGGCCGAACGCTCGAAATGGTAGGTCAGCGAGAACGCCTCGGCGACGTTGCGCCCGGTCGCCAGGAGGCCGTGATTGCGCAGCACCAGCACCGGATGCTGGCCGAGCGAGTGCTGCAGCCGCTCGCGCTCGTCCATGTCGAGCGAGACGCCCTCGTAATCGTGGTAGCCGAGCCGCTCGTAAAACCGCATCGCCCATTGCGAGAGCGGCAAGAGGCCCTCCTCGAGGACGCCGACCGCGATGTCGGCCTCGGTGTGGGTATGGACGACGCATTGCACATCGGGCCGGCCGAGATAGATCGCGCCGTGAATGACGACGCCGGCATTGATCGGCTCGTATTCCGACGGCTCGATCAGGTGGCCGTCCGTGATGTCGACCTTGAGCAGGTTCGACGCGGTGACCTCGTCGAACATCAGCCCCGAGGGATTGATCAGCATCTGGTCGGTGGTGCCCGGCACCCGCGCCGAATTGTGCGTCAGCACCAGATCGTCCCAGCCAAAATGCGCGATCAGCCGATAGCAGGCCGCGAGATCGACCCGCACCGCCCACTCCTCGGGGCTGATATGGCCGGGCCGCGCCGCCAGTCGGGTTTCAATGCTGTCCATCCCGCACTCCTTCCGAGTTTCCGTAGGATGGGTTGAGCGTAGCGAAACCCATCGCCCGATGCGCATGCAATTTTTGATGGGTATCGCTGCGCTCAACCCATCCCACACTATTGGTTGATCTCGGGCTCAACGAGCCTTGCCAGGTTTCGCAACGACTCTTGCCAACCGAGGTAACAGGCCTCCGGCGGAATGACGTCCGGCAGGCCTTCCTGCACGATGTTGAGCTCGGTGCCAACCGATACCTTCTTCAACGTCACCGTCACCTGGATATCGCCGGCCAGTTTGGGATCGTCGAACTTGTCCGTGTAGCGCAAGCGCTCGTATGGAACGAGCTCGACATATTCCCCGTCAAACGCGTGACTGTCGCCCGTCGTGAAGTTGCGGAACGACATCTTGAACGTGCCGCCGACT
>Ga0307372_10007240_pt1 | contig 15964 bp, 12 predicted proteins | sample OX1MG_FD_202533 | JGI IMG/M metagenome (GOLD analysis project Ga0307372, IMG submission 202533) | Soil microbial communities from Risofladan, Vaasa, Finland - OX-1 | ecosystem: Environmental > Terrestrial > Soil > Coastal area > Acid sulfate soil | place: Finland: Risofladan, Vaasa | collected... | reverse complement strand
AAGCAGCGCCGCCATCTTCTGCGGGTCGGCCTCCACATCCGCGTCAATTGGTGTATGGACTGCGCCAGGAGCGATATTATTGACGGTAATATTGTGGGGAGCCAGTTCCAGGCAGATCGTGCGGGTCAACATCCGAATGCCACCCTTGGCGCAGCAGTAGGTTACGTTTTGTGGCATGGGGATATCTTCATGCACCGACGAAATGTTGATGATGCGTCCGGCTCTCTTCTGCGAAACCATTGCACGCGCGGCAGCCTGGGCGCAGAAAAAGGCTCCCTTCAGGTCAACGCTCAGCACGCGATCGAACTGCTCTTCGGTCACATCCAGAAACGGGCTGTGCATCTCCATGCCTGCATTGTTGACCAGGATATCCAGGCGGTGAAAGTGCTCGACCGTCTGCTGAATGAGGCCCAGCGCCTGCTGATACTGCGACACGTCCGCCTGGATGACGATGGCCTTTCCCTTGTTTTTCTCGATGATATGTAGCACTGCCTCAGCTTTCTCCCTGGCATGCACGTAGTTCACCACGACAGTTGCCCCTTCGCTGGACAGCTGAAGCGCAATGCTGCGCCCAATGCCGCTGTCAGAACCCGTGACAATCGCAACCTTCTGATCTAATTGTCCCATGAAATCTCAGTCCTTCTTCCTATTGCTTCACTTCGTCCGGTCAGTCTCACTGTGTCTATCGGCATCTGTTTCCTCGCTCTCTAGCGTTAGTCCGCTACTCTACTAGCAAGATGGCGAACCTTCAACGAATGAGAGCGGTTTCTGAATAACTCACGGGTCGCTCATGTTCTCGGCAGTTCGTAAGAATTGCCCCCCAGGAGATGGCATCTCGAGCGGAAATGGGAACGAGTACTCTCTTGTACATCTTTTTCCGCGTGATCTATGGATTACGTTATTCAAGCACCTTTTATTGTAACCACGTAGCGTTAAAACAAGCGCTAAAAGAACGTTATACCACCCATCAGCAGCTGCGTTTCGCCCTGGCCCTGTGGCAGAGAGCCGCGAGAGCGTTTCCAACGCGTGGATGCTGTGATGCCCTCGCTCGTTCATGCACATCTACGGGATATCTTGGGATAAACCAGCCATGAGTTTCCAAAGAGCGTGAGAGCTATCTCTGTTTGACCACGTACTTCCGATGCGTTGCCAGCACCCCTGGCTGGTAGTGATCAAAGATGCGATAGGCTCCCAATTTGACACGATCCTCGACCAGGAACCAGAACAGCGCGTAACCCCAAACAAGCAGCGCATAGGACCAGCCCAGCGGAGACATGAAGATCCCATACACGGTAATCAGCGTTGCGATGAGTTGGGTACACAGGACAGCTCCCAGGAGTACAGAGGCTGGTCGAATGGACCAGAAAGGCCCACGCGTGCGCGTCACAAAAATGGTCAGGTGTCCCGAAACGGAAAGCTTCAAATAGATCAAGGATTGAATGACGTAGTGGTTGAGATGAAAGACGTTTGTTGCCAGATAGAACAGGCCGAACGTTTCCAGAACGCCAAGCACTCCCAGTGGGGTCGCGATCCCTAGAACCTTCGGCATCTCCCAGGTTTCTGGCTTGTCTGAGTAATGCACCCGATCATACGCGATCGAGAGAATCGCTCCATCATTGAGTACTGCCAGTAAGACAATCATAATCGCGGTCACTGGATAGAAATTGAACACCAGAATGGACAGGGTCATGAAAAACAAGACCCGGATGGTTTCCGTAATCCGATAGATCGCATAACTATTCATGCGTTGAAAGGTTTTGCGCCCCTCTTTGATCGCGTCAATGATCACGGAGAGACCAGGAACCAGCAGCACAACGGACGCGGCAGCGCGAGCGGCATCCGTTGCGCCAGAGACAGCAATACCGGCGTCAGCCTTCTTGAGTGCGGGGGCATCGTTAACTCCATCCCCGGTCATCCCAACAATATGGCCCCGCTTCTGCAAGCTTTCCACAATGGCGTACTTATGCTCGGGAAACACCTGCGCGAAACCATCGGCATGCTCGATGGTCTCCGCAAGCTGCTCTTTTTGATCGGAAGATTGATCGGAAGATGCTTGGGAAAACAGCGCTGCGTCCAGAATGTGGGTCCCCAGACCCAATTGACCAGCGATCTCCGTCGCAATAGCCATCTGATCCCCTGTCACCATCTTGATCTGGATACCCATGTGTTTGGCTGTGGCGACGGTCTCCTTGGAGTCATCTCTCAGAGGGTCATACAGTGGGAGTACACCCAATACCTGCCATTGTTCCTGCTCATCCATGCGAGCAACCCCTAAGGCGCGGAAGCCCCGCTGCGCAAAATTCTGGACGGCCTGCTCCACTTGCCCCTGGATCTTGTCAGGGTCTGCTGCAAGTGCCTGGATCACCTGGGGTGCTCCTTTGGTGACGCGGAACGGCTTTTTGTCAGGCCCTTTCACCGTCGCTTCCGTCCGCTTGTGGACGGGATCAAACGGCTGGAAGTGCGTAATCTGGTAGTGCTGGGAGATGTCCTGCTGCTGCTCCTTTGCAAGCCCACCCAGAATCGCCGTATCGATGGGGTCTTGATCTTCGCTGCGCGATGCCAGTGCTGCCGCAAAAATCACCTGATCGGGCTGGGTCGCCATCACGCACGATGGCGTTCCCAATACCAGTTTATTCTGCGTTAAGGTGCCCGTTTTATCCGAGCAGAGTACATCGATGCCCGCGAGTTCCTCAATAGCCGCGAGCCGACTCACCACCGCCTGTTTGTGAGCGAGTTTGCGCGCTCCTACCGCCATCGTCACGGACAATACGGTGGGCATGGCGACAGGAACCGCCGCGACGGTCAACACCAGCGCAAATTGGAGCGTGGTCAGCATATTATCGCCCCGAATGAGGGCCACCAGCAAGATCAGGATCACGAGCGATACAGCGAGCACAATGAGGTAGTTCCCAATCTTCAGGACCGCACGCTGGAAATGGCTAGTGGTGTGGGCTTCCTCTACGAGGTGGGCTGTCGCTCCAAAGTACGTTTCTTGTCCCGTCGCATACACCAATGCATCAATCTCACCGCGCTTCATGATTGCGCCGGAGTAGACGTTCTCACCTGTCTTGCGTGTGACGGGCAAGGATTCACCAGTCAGCGCTGATTGATCGACCTCCACGGAATCACCCTCTAGCAATTTGGCGTCGGCTGGGATAATCGCTCCGACAAGCAGGTGGATGAGGTCACCAGGCACCAATTCACGCGTAGGAATGGTGACCCATGCACCATCTCGCTTGGCGCGGGCTTGCAGTGACAGGTGCGACTTGAGGGCGGCAATGGTCGTGTCGGCCTGGTACTCCTCCCAGAAGCCCACCAGGGCGTTCATCACCAATAAGGCCAGGATGATCCCAAAGTCGGCCCAGTGTTGTACTACCACGGAGAGAATAGCTGCCACCTCGATCATCCAGGGGATCGGCCCCCAGAAGGAGGAAAGCAGGTGCAAGAGCGGATGAGCATGCTTTTCCACGAGCTCGTTGTAGCCGTCGTGAGCAAGCCGCTTCTGTGTTTCTGCGCTGCTCAAGCCATCCAGCGTGACACCAAGATGGGCTTGTAACTCTGTCATTGAGAGCGATGCCACCTTAGTCTGTTGCGCAGAGGGCGTGGGTTTCGCCTGTTGCTGTTTGCTTATCATTGCCATCAGGGTGTCCTCTTTTCCTACAGCGCGAGAAGATTTCCTGCGAACAGAGTCCTCGTGGTGTCTCTCACTTCTTGCGCATTCATTTGGTGTTTTTCCAGTGCCAATTCTCGATTTCCGGCATATCTTCGCCATGTTCGTCAATGTAATATTTATGCTCTATAAGCTTGTCCTGCATCATTTGCTTCAGATATGCACCTTTGGCATCCAACTGTGGCAAGCGATCAATCACGTCTTGCACCAGATGGAAGCGGTCGATGGAGTTCTGTACGCGCATGTCAAAACGCGTCGTGATCGTCCCCTCTTCAATATACCCCCGGACATGCAAGTTGCGGTTGGTGCGGCGATAGGTCAGGCGGTGAATCAACCAGGGATAGCCATGAAAGTTAAAAATGATGTGTTTGTCTTTCGTGAAAAGCGAGTCGTAATCGTTGTCGTTTAACCCGTGCGGGTGTTCTGTGTTGGATTGCAGTTTCATGAGATCAACCACATTGATGACGCGAATTTTCAGATCCGGCAGATGCTCTCGCAGGAGAGAAACGGCTGCCAAAACCTCAAGCGTTGGTGTGTCTCCGCAACAGGCCATGACCACGTCTGGCTCGCTCCCCTGGTCATTGCTCGCCCATTGCCAGATGCCAATTCCTTCTGTGCAATGCACAACGGCTTCGTCCATCGTTAACCATTGGGGCAGTGGGTGTTTGCCTGCAACTACCACGTTGACATAGTGTCGACTGCGCAGACAATGATCAAAAACCGACAAGAGACAATTCGCGTCCGGCGGCAGGTAGACGCGCACGATATCGGCCTTCTTGTTGATGACATGATCGAGAAAGCCGGGATCCTGGTGCGTAAAGCCATTGTGATCCTGCTGCCAGACGTGGGAGGCCAGCAGATAGTTCAGCGAGGAAATGTTGCGACGCCAGGGCAGTTCTCGCGTCACCTTCAGCCATTTGGCGTGCTGGCTGAACATCGAATCGATGATGCGAATAAAGGCCTCGTAACTATTGAACAATCCATGCCGCCCGGTCAGCAGATAGCCTTCCAGCCAGCCCTCGCACTGGTTTTCGCTGAGCATCGAGTCCAATACACGTCCGGCAGGCGCGAGGAATTCATCATTTTTTTCTTCCCGCGCATCCCACTGACGGTTCGTCATTTCAAAAATCGCATCTAATTGATTTGAGAGCGTCTCATCGGGGCCGAAGATGCGGAAATTGCGCTGCTCTTGATTCAGTGTTGCCACATCACGCAAAAATGTACCCAGCACGGATGTATCGTGTGCGGTAACGGCACCGGGCGCGGGCACATTCACGGCATGGACGTGGAAGTCCGGCATGTGCAAATCGCGCAGAAGCATTCCACCATTGGTGTGGGGATTGGCACCCATCCGCCGATCACCCGTCGGTGCAAGCTCTGCCAATTCTGGGAGGAGGCGGCCATTTGCATCGAAGAGTTCTTCTGCTTTGTAGCTCTTCATCCACCGTTCGAGGTCTTTCACATGGTCGGGATGATCGACATCCACAAGAAGCGGCACCTGGTGCGCCCGGAATGTTCCTTCGATTGGCAGACCGTCAACCATTTTTGGTCCCGTCCACCCCTTCGGCGACTTAAGGACGATCACAGGCCAGCGTGGACGCGTGGGATCATTGGTGCTGCGTGCAGTGCTTTGAATGTGCTTGATATCCTCAATCGCTCTTTCAAGCGTTGCGGCCATGAGTTGATGCATCGTTTCCGGATCATCACCTTCTACAAAGTACGGCATCCAACCGCAGCCCCGGAGAAATTGTTCCAACTCCTCAGGCTCGATGCGGGCGAGAAGCGTCGGGTTGCTAATTTTGTAGCCGTTGAGGTGCAGAATTGGCAGCACAGCGCCGTCGGTAATGGGGTCGAGAAATTTATTAGATTGCCAGGAGGTTGCCAGAGAGGCTGTTTCAGCCTCACCGTCGCCGATAACGCACGCGACGATCAGGTCGGGATTGTCGAACGCAGCCCCGAAGGCATGGCTGAGCGAATACCCCAGCTCGCCTCCTTCGTGAATCGAGCCCGGTGTCGTCGGTGCGACATGGCTCGAAATTCCGCCGGGAAACGAGAACTGCTTGAACAGCTTTTTCAGCCCGGCTTCGTCTTGCGTCACGTTTGGATACACTTCACTCCAGGTGCCTTCAAGGTACACGTTGCCCACAATCGCCGGACCGCCGTGCCCTGGACCGGCGACGTAGAACATATCCAGGTCATATTTCTTGATGACCCGGTTCAAATGCACATAGATGAAGTTCTGGCCTGGTGTCGTGCCCCAGTGTCCGACCACCAACGGTTTCACATGCGACAATTTTAGCGGTTCCTTGAGCAACGGATTGTCATACAGATAAATCTGTCCAACCGAGAGGTAGTTCGCGGCACGCCAATACGCGTGTATCTTTTGCAACAGATCGGACGACAATGGTGTACCCGTGAGATTCATAGTAGGTGTTTCCATTATACTTTTCCCTTTTGCAGTGTTTCACCAGTCTTTGTGAGCAGTTTGCTCTTTGCAGCGATACAGCCCAGCAAATCCTTCCAGGATGCACCAAATGAATCCGCGCCTTCACGCTGGAGTTGTGCAGCAAGTGCATTATATTCCACCCCAACGTGTGCGAACCGGGCAAGCAGTTCTTCAGCATTTCCACCATCTGCTGCAAGCAGCTCTGCGACCTCGCCATGCTCCGCGAAGGCAAGGAGTGTCTGCTCGGGTATGGTATTCACGGTATGAGGAGCGGCAAGTGCCTTGATGTAGAGGACATCAGATGCTTCAGGATCCTTGGTGCCAGTGCTGGCCCACAAGAGTCTCTGCGGCCTGGCTCCCGCGTTTTCGAGCCGTAACCAGCGATCGGTATCAAGCAGAGTACGATACGCTTTGTACGTACGACTGGCGACCGCGATCCCCAACTGGTCACGGAGCGCCTTCGGTACTTTCCCCTCGACAGCTTTATCCCAGCGACTCACGAAAATTGAGGCAACGGAATGCACAACAGGGTGAAGCTTTGCCTCGATGCGCCGTTCGATACCCCGCATATAAGCCTCTGCGGCGGCGAGGTACTGATCGTGAGAGAACAAGAGCGTTACGTTGACTGGGACGCCGGCAAAGATGGTTTCCTCGATGGCAGGAAGTCCCTCCCTGGTGCCGGGAATTTTGATAAAAAGATTCGGTCGTGCCGCCCTGTCATGAAGTTGTTTGGCTTCCGCGCTGGTGCTTTTGGCATCATAGGCCAGCAATGGCGATACCTCCAGCGACACCCAGCCATCAACGCCGTCTGTCGCATCGTAAACCGGGCGGAAGAGATCAGCCGCCTGGGTAATATCCTCTAATGCCAGGTCGAAGAAGAGGGCTTCCCCCGACTTCCCCTCAGCTAGCTTCTGACGAATAGCATCATCGTAGTCCTGGCTATTCTTCATCGCGTGGTCGAAGATGGTAGGATTTGATGTCAGCCCCGTTATCGAGAGTTCAGTAATATACTGCTGAAGTGTGCCACTCGTCAGCAGACGTCGCGTGATGTTGTCGAGCCAGAGGCTCTGACCAGCAGCATGGAGTTTTTGTGTTGCTTTCATAATTTCTTTCCATTTTTTGTCGTAACCACTACTTCTTTATGCCGAGGAGCATTAGTCCGCACCTCAATCAACTCCCTCAGCCGCAGGGCGAACATCAAAAGCAGCACGCCAAGGGAAACCGCAAACGCGCCGAACAGCCAGAGCACGGCCAGAGGGGGAGCATCTGGGCGAAAGACGAGCACCAGACCGAAGATGAGGGAGAGGATGCCGCCCGCCATCAGCAGCACTTCATCACTGAACACATGGCGCAGCCACACGGCTGCGCTCAGTTCGAGCAGGCCATTGACGATTACCCAGATGGCGATCACGTACAACAGTGTGCCAATTGAAATGGATGACCAGGCGAAGGTGATGATACCTGCAGCGATACCAACGACTCCTTCCACGAGGAGCAGCCACCAGTACTTCAGTACCCACCAGCGGTCGTGTTGCCCGCGTTCCATGAACGCTATTCCTATGGCAAAGAGGCCATGAATCAGGACAAATGTACCAAAGACCGGTATGAGGACGGCCAGTGCCTGCGAGCCAATGCCTCCCGGCCAGAAAAAGGCGGCCAGGCCCAAAATGACCGCGATGAGACCACGCAGGGCCAATACCCACCAGTTGCGAACCAGGACAATACTCATCTTTTTCTTCCTTCCTTACGAGAGGTGAATAATCACCCTCACCCAGAGGGTACCATCTGTCATTGCTTCTTTACCTGACGATCCCTCCACCCTGGACAGAGAGGCACTGCTCTTGCTCTTCTATGTGTGCAACGCGTCCTGAGGTGGTCGTATCACTAGCACCGGCACGGTGCTGGCTCCAAGGACGCGCTCGGTCACACTGCCCATGACCCAGCGTTCTATGCCCCCATGGCCATGCGTTGCTATGGCGAGGATATCGCACCCGTTCTCCCCTGTGCCTCCCGTCCCCTTTTCTGCGGTGGCCACGATGGTTCCTGCAACATCCTGAGCAGGCGTGACGGAGCACGTGACCAGCAGGTTCAGGTCGCTTGTCTGCGCAAGCAGATGCTCGCGCACGCGCTTCAGGTACGCCTGCGCGTGTTCCATTTCCTCTGCATCGTGCTGGGAGAGGACGTCTGTACCAGCCGCGAACATGGACGGTTTGACCACGTGCAGCAGATGGACGACTGCTTGTGCGTGCTGGGCCAGCGCGGCGACCAGATGTGCGGCAGGAAGCAGCGCCGTCTCTGCCAGGGGCGAGCCATCCAATGCGACAGCGACACAGAGCGGGCGGGCGGCATCGGCATGCAGCGCAGGAGGGCTCGAGTCCTCCTCGCGCAAGACCAGCACCGGCACGCGGCTGTGATGGATGACGCGTTGGGCCACGCTCCCCAGCAGCCAACGGGTCAAGCCCGTTCGTCCGTGGCTGCACATGACAAGCAGGTCCACCTCTTGCTGCTCCACAAGGGCGAGAATCCGGGGGGCAGGTTGTCCAAAGACCACGTCTGTGGTCGTGGTGATACCCACGAACAGGTCCGAATTGGCAATGCGGGTCAGATACGCAGTCGCATCAGCCTGCTCTGTTTCATTGACGTTCTCGGCGAGTAACGGAGTGGCACCCAGACCACTCCCATAACCCGTACCATACATACCCAGACCGCCAGACCCAAAACTCATACTTAGACTACTCCCATACCCATAGCCCATACGTAAGCTCACCGCTTGCTGCAGAACCACAGAGCTGCCCGCAGCCCGTGCGACACGCGCTGCGATGGGAAGGGCCACCTCAGCTCGTGTCGACCCGTCCAGGGGAACCAGAATATGCTCAAACATATGCGTACTCCTTTTTTCCTATGGGAAGCATGTTGCTTACGTCTTCCCTGTTGAATGTGTAGGAGACATCCGGGCCTCTACGGCCCGGCACCTCTCACATCCATCGCCTCTAGAAAGAGGATCAATCGTGTCTGCCATATGCACGTCACGAAAGTGTTCCATTGGTGTATTGATGCTGTTCATCTGTTTTGTTCGCCTTTCTTTGTCTCCCCAAACCTCTTCGGCTCTCGTGAAAATTCCGCTTTGCTTCCTGCTTCTCCATGCCTCTGTTCGCATACCGAACATGTTTGCCGAATGAGGCGAGTACGGGGTCTCGACATTTTTCACTCTCAAAGCAAACCCTACGGGAGCGCTTTTACCGGAGTCGCTGCTGATGGGAGTACTCCCGGAGATGCTGCTTGAGGTCGGAACCAGGTTCCAGGTTTCCAGGGCAGCCCGAGGACGGGGAGCAACCAGCGGTCAATACTGATCCATCCGCAGACGCGCCACGCGAAGCACAGGAAGAGCCCAAACATTCCCAGCACAGGATTAATACTGACCGTCCCAGCCAGGAGATAATTCAGGTTCATCAAGACACCAAAACCGGCGGCAATGCTGGTGAGCAGCCCTAAGAGGACCCCAACTCCCACGGCAAATTCTCCCCAGGTGATCAGGAACGAGAAGAATCCCACATTGGGAAGCACCATGTGCTGGAGGAACCACGCATACCATCCTTGCACCGCTGAATTGGCCCCGGACGCTTTGGCGAGCGCCCCGGTGGCAAACCCCTGCGGGGCTTTTCCTGAGGTACCCCAGGCTGGCGAGGTGATCTTTTCCCATCCCGCCAGCAGCCACTGCGCACCGACATTCATGCGCACGACAAACCATACTGTAGCAGATCCCTCCGACGCCAGGAAAAACTTCGAGATGGTCGGCTCAGGAAAGCGCTCCGTCGAAGCATTACCTTTGAGCATAGTTCGCTCTTGAGAGTACTGCATAAAAGCGACCGGCAGTGCGAGAAAAAAGAGGATCAGTAATGCGATCCCCCAATAATCATCCGAGGTTTGTCCAGCGAAATTCCAGATGAGATGAAACATCGTCCATGCTCCTACAGGCACAACGATTGCGAGCGCTCCCCACTGGAGCGTTATATTCCGTTGCTGTACCATAAGGCTTCTTCTTCCTTGCTAACTCACGATTCGCTCATGTTCTGGGCAGACCGCCAGTAGTGTCTTCCCATGAGAAGGTGTGTCGGGCAGCAATTGGAACGAGTACTCTCCACTGTGGTAAAAGGTTCGAACCGTCGAAACAGCATTGCTCATCCTTTTTCAGTAGCGCTGGATACTAAATTTTATAGTGAAGTCATCACCTGGTTGAGCCTGCGCTTTAAATTTCTCAATCGTTGGTGTGATGAGCGGAAGTAGCTCAGTTGTTGGCTGCATACCCTCTCCCTCAAATTGACCGTCATCGCGCAGGCGCATGGTTTTTTCAACCATGAGCCAGGGGGCAGTACGCAGATGAAGCCCCACCTTCAGGCTATCGGCGGTTTTAAGCGCCGAGCGCACGTCCTGCTGGTAGACCGTTTTGACAAAGGACGAGAATGCAGTGTCGTTTTCCAGTACCTGATTCTCGGTTATTTTATAGACACGACCTCCTTGCTTATTACTTTCGACCAGGGCATCAATCGTAAAGACTATTTCGAACATGTCAAGATCCTCTCTGTGCAGCTACGCGTCACTTAAATCAGCATTTCTCAATGTGGCACCACTCAAGTTGGTTCCGTGTAGATCGACATCACGCAGTTTAGCTTTGTTTGTTTTTGTGAACTGCTCATGGTTCTTCTGCGCGATCGGTGCAACAATTTGTACACCCTATTACCATACTAACCACGCCGCGTTAAATAAAGCGTTAAAACATCCTGGCACAGAAGTCAGAGTTCTGGTATGCTGATCTTATCATTCTGATTGAACGAGGCACGTTGATCAATGAACTGTCCCTATTGCGCAGAAACGACGACCCAGAAACGAACGAAGAAAACCAAACTGGGGTAGACCACTTTCTTCTGTCAGGGTGTCGACGTACCTTCAACGAACGAGACTTCCACCCCTTTCAATTCTCTTGAAGTTCCCACTGACATCGTCCTGCTCGCGGTCTTGTGGCGACTGCGCTACAAACTGAGTCTGCGTGACGTGGCTGAGATGTTTTGAGCTCGCGGCTTTGTGTTTACTCACGAGACAGTTCGAGATTGGGAAGCGCGTTTTGCTCCCTTGATGGCAGACCAATTGCGGACAAAGATGAAACCTCCCTCAAAGTCCACGCAAAGTAGTGCTATACTAGCAACGGGCAGAAAGTGAGGTTTATATGGGTCCCGCTTTTGCGCACCCGCAGCGCGTAGCCGGTACGAACCCAGGTGCGGGTCTGTTGAAAGCTGTAACTAGACTCATGCAAGACCTCTCGAATCGCGCTGGCTCCCAGGTGCGGCAACCCCTTTTTGCGCAAGGCCCGTTCCAGCATTTTCAATGACCAGGTGGCTGTTCCATCTTCCTCACGATCAGGCGGACGCTGCACTTCTTGCAAGATGAGGCTGCGCTCCTGGCTGGTGTAGGTGAGCTTGCGACCTCGACCGGCTGCCACCGAAAGCGCAGCCAACCCTGTTCATTGAAGCGCATGACCAACTTGCCCACCCCGTCTCCACTCTTCACGCCAGCTTGATGAGCCGCTTCTATGATATACTTCTGGCGTATCGTCAAGCACGAAGCCTTCAATGGGTTTGCATAGGAAATCCTTCCCTGGAAAAGGAGGAAGTGGCTCTGATGCTCAAAATACAAGCGGCGACCGAACTGGCGCGGTTTCTCGCCCATCATCCCACTCCTGAACAAATCGGGGCTTTCCATCCGTCTTCCGAGGTGGCTGAACGAGCCTACGAACTCATCCATACTGAGCGTGAGGGAACGCTGGCCGAAGAGGAACGCCAGGAACTGGAAAGCTATCTGGTCATGGAATATCTGATGGAGCAGATCAAACTGGCGGCCCATCGACAATGAAGACAGCAGGCATCATAAGGCGATGACCAGAAAACCCTCTGTTCCCGAACGCTTACGGCGCCAGGTACAAGAGCGTGCGCAGGGACGCTGTGAATACTGCCTCGTCCACGAAGCAGATAGGTACTATCCGCATGAAGCAGACCATGTGATTGCTGAAAAACACAGTGGACCAACCTCCCTGGATAATCTGGCGTGGGCGTGCTTTGAGCGAATTACCAAAAACAGAGACGGACGTGAAGCCGCCTGGGAAGCCACACGAAGAACGATAGAGGATGTCGTTGTACCATTTGTTCGAGGGACCCGCCAGAAATTGCTCCCTGTAGGGGTACTGTGACGGTTTCCAGGGATCCCCTTGTGGGATGAGGAACATACCAAATGATCGTCGAGGATCTCCGTCCTTGAAGGGGAATTCCGTAGGGGCGTGGGCTTGCCCCGCCCGCGTTGGTTGGATGCCACGTCTGCGGGCGGGGCAGAGCCACCGCCCCTACGGAACTCGACCAATTTCCCCCCGAAGTACCATGTCTCTACGGACAGAGACGAAAATGAAAATCGCGTTATTCATGTAATAGATGTATGCGTTGGCGATTTTCGTAGACACGATGGAGACCCTATAGTTTCACTCACTTGACTTTTAACACTCTGAAAGCGAATCCTCTACAAAGATGTTTTGCCAGTTGGTTCTTATAGCACAAGAAGTGCGGAAGAACCGAATTCCTGGGTTCATTAGAGAGATTCTTCCTCCACCGTTCAAGCTCTTCGGGTATGAAATTGTGACCAACCAGTGAAACAAAAGCCCTGTTCCGTGATTGCTAAGTGAGACTAATGTTCTATACTCAACAGTAGGAACATAGGTAAATATAACCGTAGCCAATTGAGCGTCTTTTAGAAGGAGACGAACCATGGAAGCGATACTTCAAAGCCCACTGGGGCAAACTATTCTGGAACATGGTGTGGTCACCATCGGGTCTACACCGGACAGTCAACTAGTGGTGCATGACGCCAGGGTTTCACCGCATCATGCTATCTTGCGTCCTACCGAGCAAGGCTACACGATCACGGACTGGCACAGCGCCGAAGGCACTTTCGTCAACGAGCAGCGACTGGAACCGCTTGTCCCCCGTTTACTCACTGCTGGGGATCACATCCGTCTCGGTGAGACGGCGTTCACGTACGAAGTGCGTGAGGGAACGGCGCTGGTACCTACACAAGTGAGCCGACCTGAGGATGAACCAGCGGCGCCAGTGGAACCTTCTGAGCATATGACCTCTGGTGCAGATGCACAGGCAATCTCTGCGCAGTCCGCCCAAACAGGGTATGGGTCAGTGTCCCAGAAGGGATACGCTCCTGCGTCCCAGCAGCAGCCAGGTGTCCCGCCAGGCGCACCAGGGGCAATGGCCACTTCTCGTGCTGCTCCTCCGCCTCCGCCACCTCCACTACAAAAGAAGCCCCCTTCTAATGGAAGGCTATGGAAGAAGCCCAGGAGATGGAAGCTGATTGCGCTGATTGCGTTCATCGTCCTCCTGGTTGGTGGGAGCGCACCATTTCTCATCTTCTGGCTGACCACTGTTCTTCCTGCAACGGGCGCCACTGTGACAGTGACTCCGGTAAGACAGCACCTGAGCAAGAATTACACGATGTACGCAGTAACAGGGGCACCCGATGTCGCTCAGAATCAGACGCAGGCGCGCGTCCTCTCGGTTACGACGAAGGCGCAATCGAAGACGGTGAAAGCCACAGGTACAGGGCATCAGGATGCCGCGCAGGCTGAAGGGAAAGTGACCATTTCACCTATTAGCGGCACGGTTCCTGTTGGTAATTTGCAAATTCCAGGTAACAGTGGAGTGAATGTGATAGTTGATGTAACCAAATCGATTTCTTCAGGAAGTCAGGCTTTTGACGCATATGCAGTGAAAACTGGATCAGGTGGCAACATTCCTGCATATGATATCGATAGTTCCTATCAACTGGTAGTTAATGCTAATGTCAAATTTTACGCACAAAATACCCAGGCATTCACCGGTGGACAGGATGCCCATGATTACACGTTTGTAGAGCAAAGCGACATCGATGGCGCGGCAACCCCACTGGTGGACCAGCTTACCTCTGATGCTCAAACGGCGGTACAGCAGCAGGTGCAGGCGAATGAACAGTTCGCCAGTACTCCTGAATGTACCCCTAACATCAAAGCGAATCATAAGGCCAATGACAGGGTAACCGCTGTCACGGTGACGGTGACGGTCACCTGTAAGGGCGAAGTCTACAATGCGCAAGCGGCGCAGCCATTAGCCTCCGGTTTACTCAAAGGCGATGCAGCTTCTCAACTAGGTGCTCACTATGCTCTGATAGGTGACATGGTGATCGGGACGCCGCAAGCAGTGACAACAGATGAACATGGCACAGTAACATTGAACGTCAGCGCGGAAGGCACGTGGGTCTACCAGTTCAGTGATGCCCAGAAACATTCCTTTGCCCAATTGATTGCGGGAAAATCCCTCGCGGATGCCCAAACTCTCCTGCGCAAACAGGAAGGGATCAACAAGGTCAGCATCAGTACTACTGGCGGCTGGGGGCATGCATTGCCGACTTCGGTGAACGATATCAAGTTTACTATAGTGGCTGCGCCAGGATCACAGGCAACACCAGCAGCAACACCGGCGGCAACATTGACGACAACACCAACGGCGCCACCAACTCCAGCCAGTGGAAAAAATACCATTGGCAAGGCAGTGCAAGTTGGGAATACGTGGGTTGTCACCGTCAACAATGTGAAGACAAGTCCAGGGGATGACGTCACGAAACCCAAGAGCGGAAACATCTTCATCATTGTTGATGTCACAGTCAAGAACATCTCATCAAGCAGCGAGACTGTCTCAAGTTTGCTGATGTTCAACTTGCAAAATGCGACTGGTCAACAATATGCTGAGGTATTCACGGGCTTTACTAATCCACCTGACGCGACAGTCACGCCTAACAGTGTGCTTCAGGGACAGCTTGTCTATGAAGTACCATCCACAGATCACACCTTTACATTTGCATTTCAATCCGATTCTGGAGGAAGCGATATCACGAAGTGGAATGTAACCGTTTGATCGAGACAGGAGCAAGCATTTCTTTTGCTTGCTCCTGTTTACGGCTCGCTGAACAGTGGATCAGCTCTTTGCCATTGCTGCCGAGAGCCAGTTGAGTCAGATGCTGGATGCGCAGATTCAACAGGCCATCGCCGATTGGACATCCAAATGGCGGGAACGCAAAAATGAATTGCACTGATCATCCTTCCTGGAATGCTCGCTTATTCCCACACATACTCAAAGCAGACCAGCCGTAAATCTTCGCGCCGTACTAATTCCCGCTGCTCGCCAGCCGATGGATTACTCATGACGTTCTCGCGACTCGCGCCGCCAATGCTGGCATGCAACTCACGGATTGTGTTGACGAACGCTTCCGGCTGGCGCGTGACCTGGAACGTGTCGTAGGCTTTGCGCAATGCTCTGATGTAGACTGAGGGCTGAGGCTCGGCTAGCCATTGCAAGAGCGCGACGATCTCTTTGCGGTTGAACGAGGGGCTATTGAGGTAGCTGCGCAGCGTAGTGGCGATGGTTTGCTGGATGGGATCGAGCAGTTTCGGCGCTTCCTGCACGGCCACCTGCTCCTGGGACGCCTGGATGATGGAATCGATAACCTGCTCTTGCAGAGCAAAGATATCGACCTCGCTGGCAAGCGGAACGACGCGCGGTGTATCGGGCTGGCACTGGATGAGATTGGTGATGACGTAGCGGTTGTCCTCGATGCGCCCGCCGCGCCAGTCCTGCGCGAGATCGAGATAGCGCCAGAAATGGCTGCGTTCAGGCTGCGCAGTGGTCGTATGCAAGGGCTTCGGCTGTGCCGTAAAGTAGAAGAAGACGCCCTTTGCTCCCTCGCGCGCCAGCCCGCTGTGAATGCCGTCG
>Ga0307372_10007238_pt1 | contig 15966 bp, 13 predicted proteins | sample OX1MG_FD_202533 | JGI IMG/M metagenome (GOLD analysis project Ga0307372, IMG submission 202533) | Soil microbial communities from Risofladan, Vaasa, Finland - OX-1 | ecosystem: Environmental > Terrestrial > Soil > Coastal area > Acid sulfate soil | place: Finland: Risofladan, Vaasa | collected... | reverse complement strand
GGCGACGGCGCGCTGGTCGTGCTGGACGAGCAGGACCGCGGCCGCTGGGACGCGGCGGCGATCCGGGAGGGCGTGGCGCTGGCCGAGCAGGCGCTGCGTATGCGCCGGCCCGGCCCATACCAGCTCCAGGCCGCCATCGCCGCCGTCCACGCCGAGGCGGCTTCGCCGGACGAGACGGACTGGGCGGAGATCGCCGCTCTCTACGGCGTGCTCGGGCGGCTGGCCCCGTCGTCGATCGTGAGCCTGAACCGGGCGGTGGCGGTGGCCATGGCCGACGGCTGTGGCGCCGGACTGGCGCTGATGACGGAGCTGGACGAGCCGCTGGCGGACTACCACCTGTACCACGCGGCGCGGGCGGATCTGCTGCGGCGTCTCGGCCGAGACGCCGAGGCGGTCACCGCCTACGAGCGGGCGCTCGAACTGACGACCAATCCGGCGGAGCGCGCCTATCTCGCGCGACGGCTGAGGGAGGTGCGCGTTGCCCCGTAGCGCGAGCGCGGACAGCGCGAAGGTCGACCAGAGGCGTAGTTCGGCCGGGCCAATAGGGCGCGGTGGGTCACGCCCCTGCTGATTGAATCGCGGCGCAGAGCACCGCGGTTATCCGCCGCCCACGCCCCGCCGTACGGCGCCGTACGGCAGGGTCGATGCCCTGTACGATGCCGCTCGGGGAACCCGCGCCCACCCTCGTTCGTTGTAGCCGGCAGGGTCGAACGCGGTCCGACCCCCGGGCAGCCGCGCGCGGGATGGCGGAAGCGCATCCCGATGGCGGTGGGAGGGAAATCGCCGTGGGCTCGACCGCGCCGGGTGCGCGCGAGACCCCGGCTGGATAGTGGAGGCTCTCTGTGCGCATGCCGCGGGCTCGGTCCCGGGGCGCGCTGGTGCTCATCCTGGCCTTCGTCGTCTGCGCGTCCCCGTTCACATCGGCAATCCCGCCCGCCCAGGCCGCCACCGGCCTGGCGCCCACCGGTCTGGTGGCCTACCTCGATCGCGGCAACAACCTCTGGGTGGCTCAGGACAGCGGCGACGCGCCGGTGCAGCTGACGCAGTCCGGCGGCTACACCAGCTTCGCCTGGTCCACGGACGGCACCCGGCTGGCGGTCGTCGGACCCAACGGCGTCTCCCTGGTCAGCCCGGACGGCAGCCTGGGCGTGCGCTGGCTGCACGCCGGCGGGCAGCCGACCTGGTCGCCCGATAGCTCGCGGCTGGCGCTGGTCGACGGCGGCTGGGTCTACACCTACGACCGGAACGGCGGCCTGCAGCTGAGCGTCGGCGTGGCCGCGGACCAGCTGCTCTGGTCCCCGAACGGCACCCGGCTCGGCTTCACGCACTTCCTGGCGGATCCGTACAACGCCGGCTGCCCGGTGCACGATCTCGGTTGGATCGACGCCGGCAGCGGCAGCAGCAGCGTGGTCGCCCAGTCAATCGGGAAGTTCGCCTGGGCCGGCGACGGGAACCGGCTGCTCTACGTCTCGGCGAGCGATGGGGCGGTGCGGAGCGACGATGTGACGACTGGGACCACTCAACTCGTCTCGCAGCGGCTGGCGAACCCCTGTGGCGGACCGTTCTTCACCTCGACCGACGGCAATACCCTCTTCTTCCTCGACTACGGGACGGGCGGCCACGACCTGGTGGCGGTCAACCTGGCGACGCTGGGCCAGCGGGTCTACGTGAACCTGCCCATCTCCTACCCGTCGAACACCCTGCCGGACGCCTACGTGACCGTCGACCCGCTGACCCGCTACGCCTACGTCGTCAAGAGCTTCCCGACGACGATCACCCGGGTGGACCTGCAGAGTGGCGCGTCGACGACGCTGCTGCTCAACGACTCACGCATGGTGGTCGGCTTCTCGCCGGACCACGACCGGGTGGCGCTGATCGCGACGCCCTACGGGCAACCCTCGATCACCTCGATCCGCGACCTGGCCAGCGGCGCGGAGGTGCCGTTCAGCAATGTCGGCTGGCTCGGCTGGCAGCCGACGCCGGTCACGCCGACGGTGACGGCGGCCTGGAGCCGTACCTGGAACCGTGAGGACCGGCCGGTGGCGGCGGGCGCGGCCAGCCGGACGTGGATCTGGGGCCCGGCGCCGTTCGCGACGCGGCAGGAGGTCTACGCGCAGGCGCCGGGCGGGCGGCGCGCGGTCCAGTACTACGACAAGAGCCGCATGGAGGTGACGAACCCGGCGGGCGACCAGAGCTCGGTGTGGTACGTCACCAACGGCCTGCTGGTGAAGGAGCTGATCTCCGGTCAGATGCAGGTGGGGGACAACCAGTTCGTGTCGCGCGCAGCGGCCAACGTGCCGGTAGCCGGCGATCCGGACGACCAGAATGGGCCGACCTACGCCACGCTGCAGGCGGTGTTGAGTGCGCCCGCGGCGAAGGTCGGCACGCCGCTCGCGGCGACCATCAACCGGAGTGGGACGATCGGATCCGGCGGGCCGGCCGGAGCGACGGCGGCGGAGTTCGTGCCGTCGACCAACCACACTATCGCCGATGTCTTCTGGAACTACATGAACAGCCAGGGACTGGTCTGGGACGGCAGCACGTTCGTCAAAGGTCAACTGTTCGACCCGACCTTCTTCGCTACCGGCTACCCGATCACCGAGGCCTACTGGGCGAAGGTCAAGGTCGGTGGGCAGGTGAAGGACGTGCTGGTGCAATGCTTCGAGCGGCGCTGCCTGACCTATACGCCGTCGAACCCGGCCGGCTGGCAGGTGGAGATGGGCAACGTCGGCCGACACTACTACGAGTGGCGCTACGGGACGCAGCCGTAGTCGCCGGGGACGCGCCCGGCCCCGCGAGCATCGCCCGCGGGGCCGGGCGGCCGGTCAGGTTCTTGGGGTGCCGGGCCGCGGCAGCCGCGACCACGACCGCCACGCGCTCCAGAGGAGCACCAGGCCGATGACGGCGACGATCGCGCCGAGCACGGCGTACCCGGACTTGCCCGACATCATCGAGCCACCCAGGACGTTGACGCCCTGCAGAATCCAGACGACGCCGACCAGCAGGAAGACGACGCCGAGTCCACCTTTGAACCAGACCATGGCGCGGGACTCCTCTCGTGGTGCGCCGTAGCACGGACGGCGACACGCGCCAGCGTACCGACTGTCGGAGGGTACTCGTTGAGTCTACGGCCGGCCGGCAGCCGCGGATGGCGGGAGCCGAGCGGGTCGGGGTCCGCGCTCATCCGAAACCGAGCCGGCAGACGAAGACCCCGGCATGGAGCGGCACCGTGAAAGCGCCGTCGGCGTCGATGACCTCCGCCACGCGCCGCTCGACCTCGGCCAGCCGCGCCTCCCAACGGATCCCCTGCGGATGCCGCGCGGCGTAGAAGGAGGGAACATCGACGGGCGGCTGCAGGTAGCGGTAGATCGCCTGGCGTGCCGCCAGCGGCGGGGCGCTGCCGTAGGCCGCGCCGGTCAGGTGGCGGCGGTCGGTGGCCGGCGACGGGTTGTGCGCCGTGCCGTCCCGGCAATCGTGGTGCTCCACCGTCGCCTCCAGCGGTCTGCCCGCGTGCACCGGGGCAGCGCTTGCGTCCAGGGTCCACGCGGCACGATACTACGAGACGCAATGAAGCGGGTATCCGTCGTCATCGTCAATCACAACACCGCGGACCTGCTCGCCGAGTGCCTGCGCCATCTGACCGCTAGCCGACTCGACCGGCCGCTGCAGGCCTTCGTCGTCGACAACGGCTCGACGGATGGGAGCGCGGCGCTCATCGGGCAGCACTTCCCCGACGTTCGCATGATCGAGGCGCCCGGCAACCTGGGCTTTGCCCGGGGCAACAACCTTGCCCTGCGGGAGATTGTCAGCCGGGTTCCCTGGGACGCGGATCGACGCCAGCAGTACGTGCTGCTGCTGAACACCGACTGCTTCGTGGAGCCGGACACCCTGCAGCTCACGGCGCGCTTCCTCGATGACCACCCGCGGGTGGGGGTCGTCGGGCCGCGGGTGGTGCTGCCGAACGGCCGGCTGGACCTGGCCTGTCGACGATCTTTCCCCACGCCGTCCGATGCCCTCTGGAAGCTGACCGGGCTGTCGCGCGCCTTTCCTCACCATCCGCGACTGGCGCGCTACAACCTGACGTACCTGGACCCGGACGCGACCTACCCGGTGGACTCGGTGATGGGCGCCTACATGCTGGTGCGTTTGGCGGCGGTCGATGATGCCGGTCTGCTCGATGAATCGTTCTTCATGTATGGCGAGGACCTGGACTGGGCGTATCGAATCAAGAAGTGTGGTTGGTCCGTCTTCTACTACCCTGCGGCGCGGGTCTTGCACTACAAGGGTGCGAGCAGTTCGCGGCAGAGCTACCGCCTGATCGTGGAGTTCTACCGGGCAATGTACCTCTTCCACCGCAAGCACTACGCGCCGCGGACCTTCGTGCTGGTCAACTGGCTGGTCACCGCCGGCATCGTCGCCCGCGGTGGCTACGCCCTTGCCCGGAACGTGCTGCGCCCGGCCGGGGCGAAGCGCGTGGCCTGACCGACCCGACCGGAAATCTGAGACGTCGGAGAGAGCCGGGGAGTGAGTAAGAGCACGCTGCCTGTCGGGGTCCCCGCGACTGCCGCCGCCGCGGTCGAGGAGCTCACCGAATCCGGTGGCGTCGAGCTCACCCGTCACCGCCGGGCCACCGTCGCCGTGCTGGGCGCGCAGGTGGCCCTCGACGCGTGTGCCGTGCTGGTCGCCTTCGTGGGCGCCGCGCTTCTGGCGCGGTCGATCGGGCTGGTGCCGGCCGGGAGCGCGGAGACGCCGGGGCGGGCCGCGATCTCGCTTGGCGTCGCGGTGGCCGCCGACCTCGGAGTGTTCACCTTGCGCGGCTTCTATCGTCCGCAGCACGGCGTCTCCCGCGCGGAGACGGTCTACCGCGTGGGCGCCAACGTCTCGATCGGGCTGGTGGTGGCCATCGCGGCGAGCACGGTCATCCTGGGGGGCGAGGTGGTCCCCTCGCGGGCGATCCTCGTGCTGGGCTGGCTGCTGGCCGTGGTGCTGGTTGGGGTTGGCCGGTTGACCCACGCCGCGCTCGCCGGCCAGTTGCGGGCGTCCGGGGTAGCCGCCGAACGGGTCATGATCGTGGGGACGGGACGTGCCGCGGCGGCGATCTACGATCGCGTGTGCCGGACGCCGGAGGCGGGGTACACACCCGTGGGCTGCCTGGCGCACCCCGGCGCCGGCACGGCCTTCCCGGCGGTGAGCGGGGACGTGGTGTGCGGGACGACCGACCGCCTGGCCGAGCTGGTGCGCCAGTACGCGGTCGACGAGCTGGTGATCGCGCTGGAGGAGGTGCCGCCCGCCGAGATCCTGGCACTGACGCACCGGGTGCGAGACCTACCGGTCGGGGTCACGGTCTACCCGGACGTCTTCCGGTTGATCACCAACGACGGGCTCGGCGTGACCGATCTGGCCGGCATCCCGGTCGTGACAGTCCGCGCGATCGGCCTGCGCGGCGGGAGCCGGGCGGTCAAGCGCGCGGTCGACGTGCTGGTGAGCAGCGTGCTGCTGGTGACGCTGGCACCGCTGATGGCGCTGCTGGGGCTGCTGATCAAGCTCGATTCGCCGGGACCGATCCTCTTCATCCAGGAGCGAGTGGGCTACGACGGCGGGCTGTTCAACCTCTACAAGTTTCGCTCGATGCCGGTCGACGCCGAGGCGGAGACGGGCCCGGTGCGAACCACCCCGGACGACCCGCGCCCCACCCGGGTCGGGCGACTGATGCGACGCTATTCGCTGGACGAGCTGCCGCAGTTCATCAACGTGTTCCGCGGGCAGATGAGCGTGGTTGGGCCGCGGCCGGAGCGGCCCTACTTCGTCGAGCAGTTCCGCCAGACGATCCCGTGCTACATGGCGCGGCACCGGGAGCGGTCGGGGATCACCGGCTGGGCGCAGGTGAACGGGCTGCGCGGCGACACCTCGATCGCCGAGCGCACGGAGTACGACCTGTACTACGTGGAGAACTGGTCGCTGCTGCTGGACGCCCGGATCATGGCCCGCACGCTGGCGCAGATCATCGGCGGCGAGAACGCGTACTGAGTGTCCCCGGGAGAGGGCCATGCGGGTCACCGACCGGGTCGTCAGTGGGACGCGGTCGAGCGCGGCGCGCCCGGAGCGGTTCAGTCCGCTCTCTGGGCGTTTTCGCGTAGGGCGAGGTCGCTCAGCCGGCCTGGCCGACGGCGGCCTGGAAGGCCGCCGCCACGTCCGGCAGGAGATCCACCTGGTGGTGGACCATCTTCCACACGCCATCCTCGCGCCGGTAGACGTTGGTGCAGCGGCCTGAAAAGGCTATCGGATTCCCACCGACGGTTGCCGATGCGGTCTCTGTCCCGGTGGTGAAGGCGCCATCGCTCCCCAGCAGCGTGATCTGCAGGTCGCTCGCCTCGACGGACCCGCTAGTGCCCAGCGCGTCGGCCGCCATCTGCCAGCTGGCGCGGACCTCGGGCCAGCCGAGCTGCCGGCCGCCCAGCGGGTGCATGGCGGAGACGTCGTCGGCGTGGGAGCAGGCGTCGAACATCGCGCTGACGTCACCGTTGACCATGCGGTTGAGCGCCATGTAGAACCGATCGGATGCCTGTCGTACTTCCTCGATGGACATGGTTGACTCCTTCGTGGTGTGGCGTCTCCAGCCAATGTTGGATCGGCTCAAGCTCAGGCGTGCGCCAGGACTCTGCCGACCTCGACGCGGTCCAAGGCGACGCCGTCGGCCGTGTGGCTCTGCACGAAGCGCGCGAAGCCCTGGGCGGCCTCCCCCGAGTCGAACACGATCGTCGAGATGCCCCGGTTGCCGGGGAGCGCGACCCAGTACCCGCTCACGAAGCCCGGCAGGCCGGAGACCTGCGACACGAGGCCGACCTCGGCGGCCTCGGACTGTGCCTGGTGGGTGAACGTCACGTCGATCGCAACCGCGTGCATGGTTGCTTCTCCCCGTTTCGGTAGCGCCGGTGCGCGCGGCCGTTCACCGCGCTCCTCGTCCAGCGTCCCCTGGTCCGATGAGCCTCGAGACGTGTGCCGGGGTACGGCAGAGGCTCACGCTGACTCGCCCTGGCCGGCTCGGCCTCGCGATCACCTCCCTCGTGGCACGTCGTGGCCCGCGCCGACCCCGTCCCCGGGCCGGCGGCCGGCCTACGTGTAGATCTCGACCCGGGGTGTGCCTTCCACCCCGGCGCGCCGCATCGCCGCCCGATGCTCGCGGCTGGTCAGGAAGCCCCGAGCCTGAGCCACCGTGGCGAACTGGAGCTGCACGAGCACCGTATTGGGTGCGTCGGCCAACTGGTGGACCGCCTCGACGGTGACGCCCCAGCCCTGCCGGAGCTCATCCATGGTGTCGAAGACCGCCCGCCAGGCCGGGTAGTCGCGGACCGCGTGCTGGACGCTGAGCAGCGCCATCGTGGGTGTTCCTTCCCCCGCTGCGAGTCTCGACACACCACCACTCTACGGAGCGGGGCGGGCGGGCACATCGTCAAAAGCGCTTAACTTTTCGGCATCGTGGGAAGCGCGGACGAGTAGGTAGATCTACCAGGGGGTGCGTCTTGGGTCAGCGCAGGTCGTGGTCGAGGGCGAAGCGGATGGCGCCGCCGCGGGATCCGACGCCGAGCTTGCCGTAGATCGTCGTGAGGTGGGCGTTGACGGTGCGCGGGCTAAGGCTGAGGCGGTCGGCGATTTCGGCATTGGCCAGGCCGGCGGCCAGCAGCCGCAGCACCTCGGCCTCACGCGCGGTGAGGCCGGCGGGGAGGGCGCCCGCCGGGGATGGCCGGGCGGACGCCAGGCGCGCCGCGAGCGCGTCTACCCGGGCCAGGGTCAGCGCGGCGCCCATCGACGTGGCGAGGGAGCGAACCTCGTCGAGGTGCGCCCGGGCTGCGGGAAGGTCGCCACGAGCCCGGCACAGGTCCGCCAGCGCGACCAATGTGAGGGCCCGCTCATGGCGCGCGCCGCAGGCGTCGGCCAGGGCGAGCGACGCGGTCAAGTGCGCCTCCGCGTCGCTCGGCCGCCCCGCTGCGACGTCGAGCTCGCCGTGCAGGCGGTGGGCGGCCAGCAGCGTGAGCGGCTGCCGTGGCGCACCCGCCGCCGACAGCGCCTCGGTCGCGCGGTCCGTCGCCCGGCCGGTGTCGCCCACCGCGCGAAAGTAGGCGGCCCAGCCGAGGTGCGCGTCGGCCAGCCCGAGGACGCCGCCGCTCCAGTCCAGCCAGACGTCGAGAGACTCGAGCCAGCGCCGCACCGCGTCGAGGTCGCCCGCGTCGAGAGCCAGCGCGACGGGGAGCGTGCGCAGGGGCAGGATGTAGCCCGCTGAGTCGGTGGGCGCGGTCTCCGGGCCGGCGGGCAGCCCCTCGTGTACCAGCGACCAGGCCAGGGCGGCATTCCCCTGGTGGCGCGCGATCGGCGCCAGCAGGGTCGCGCTCAGCAGGCGGATGAACCGCAGGCGGCTCTCCCCCACGATGGCGACGACCTCAGCCCACGACCCCTCGAGCACGAGCGAGACGACGCCGGCGGTGCGGGCCGAGCGCCGGTCGAAGATCTCATCGACCGCGGCGAAGGCCTCCCAGAGCTCGCCCTCCACTCGCTGCCGCTCCTCCCGCTGGTCAGTCTGGTACGGCAGGATGGCGAGCACGAGCTCGTCGAACAGCGTGGCCAGCACCTGGGTGCGGTGGTCGTCGGTGCGGAAGACCTCCCGGGCTCGGGCGAAGGCGTCGCGGGCCGCCTCGGGCCGGCCCAGCGCCGCGTAGCTGTAGCCCAGGCCGTAGTAGGCGTCGCCGCGCGAGCCGAAGGTCTCGGACGCCGGCAGGCCGACGATCCGCTCGCCGATGTCCCGCGCCTCCGCGTAGCGCCCGGCCTCTCCCAGCACGAGCGTCAACTCGCCGCGCCCGTTCTGCGGATCGAGCGGGTCGACGGTCGTCTCGAGGGCGGCCAGTCGGACGTGGTCCGCGGGGGACAGCGCATCGAGCAGGGCCACGCCCTCCTCGGTGGTGGTGTTCCCTCGCTGGAAGTCGCCGTTCATGCGGTGGAGCATCCCTACGAAGAAGCGCGCATAGGCGACCAGCGCCGCGTCGCCACTCGCCTGGCCCAGTCGCTCGGCCTCCACCATGTAAGCGGCCGCGGGAGCGGGGTCGGTGAAACGGCGCAGAAGCGCCAGGTGGAACAGAAGCCAGCCGCGCTCGTTCGACGCGCCGTCTTCCCCGTCGAGCAGGGCCAGCGCGGCCTCGAACCGCTGCGTGGCAGCCTGCCAGGCGAAGGCACGCTGCGCCCGCTCGCCGGCGCGCGTCAGCCACGTCGCCGCTCGCGAGTCACCGGCCTGGCTGAAGTGGTAGGCGAGCGCGTCGGGATCTGGAGATCTCTCGGAGACCAGGGCCTCGCCGATCTGACGGTGCCAGAGGCGCCGCCGGGCGGGCAGGATGCTCTCGTAGAGCGCCTCGCGAATGAGCGCGTGGCTGAAGCTCGCCGCCAGCCCGTCGGGCGTGGCGTCGAGGACGCGCGCCTCGACCGCCCGCTCGACGAGCGCGAGCAGATCTGGCTCCGGCGTACCGGCCACGGCGGCCCAGAGCGCGAGCGGCACCACCTGGCCGACCACGGCGGCGACCGCGAGCAGGGCCTCCGCGTCGACCCCGAGGCGCGCGAGGCGGGCGTCGATCACCTGGCGGAGCAGCACGGGAACCTGGACCAGCGCCAGCGCGCCGAGGTTCCAGCCGCCGTCGTCCCCCCGCACCAGAACGGTGCCCTCGAGGGAGCGCAGCAGCTCGCCGATGAAGAACGGGTTGCCTCCGGCGCGCGCCTGCAGGTAGCCGGCCAGGCGTGCGGCGTCGTCGGGCGGCAGGCGGTAGGCATGGTCGATCAGCGCCCGGACGTGGTCGTCGGCCAGCGGCGACAGGTCGATGCGTACTGCCAGCGCCTCGCGCACGAGCACCGGCAGGAGGCGGTAGAGGGGATGCCCACGGATGACCTCGTCGCTCCGGTAGGTCCCCAGCAGCAGGATCGGCGCCGAGGTCAGCTGCCGGGCGACGACGCGCAGCAGGTCGAGGCTGGCGCTGTCCGCCCAGTGCAGATCGTCGAGCAGGATCACCAGCGGCCGCTCGCGCGCCAGCGCGGCGACGTACCGGCGCACCTCGTCGAAGAGTGCCGCCTGGCTGGGGCTGTGGGTGAAGCGCGGCTCCACGGCGGCGCCCTGGGCCGGAGACCGCTCGGCCCGCGCCCGGACCTCCTCGAGCACCTCGACCCAGGGTCCGTAGGGGGGAGTCTCGCTGCCGTCGTAGCAGCGGCCGACCAGCACGAGCGCCCCCGCGTCGCCGGCCGCGCGGCAGGCCTCCTCGGCCAGCGCCGTCTTCCCGATGCCGGCGTCCCCGCCCAGGACGATGAGGCCGCCCTGGCCGTCGAGCGCGGCGTCGAGCTGCGCGCGGATCAGGTCCCGCTCACGCGAGCGCCCGACCAGGATGGGCGCCACCCCACGACGGGCGCTGGAGCGCATCACATGTCGTCTCCACACGACTGGTTACCGGAGTCCGTGGGCGGAGTATACACACGGCGCGGGGCAGCCGGCCGTGGCCCACCCCGGAGATCAGCGGGCCTCACGGAAGGCGCTGCGGACCTCCTCCAGCGCGCCCTCGTCATTGAGCACGTCGACCGCGCTCATCGCCATCACCGAGGCGGCCTCGCGCAGCCACTTCCGGCCGTGCTCGGAGCCGGCCGCGCGGGCGAACTCGGCCGTGTGCGGCGGGCGATCGGTTCCGTCGAGCCGGAGCATCAGGTGCATGCCGGGGATTTCCTGGCTCAGATTGGCGAAGTCGGTGGATCCCTGGCCCATATCCGGCGTATACGGCTGGTGGGAGATGCTGGCGACGTCCAGGTTGTCACGGAAGATGCGTTGGAGGGCCGCGTTCTGCTTCTCCTCGGTGTAGAACGGGAACTGTGCCAGGTCGCTCTTGCGGTTGACCACGTCGACCGTCGCGCCGACCGCGGCGGCCGCGCCCTCGGCGACGCGGGCGACCTGCTCCATCACCTGCTGCGCGCGCTGCCACTTCTCGGCCCGGACGACGTAGACCAGCTCGGCGAAGTCCGGAATGACGTTGGCGGCAGCGCCGCCATGGGTAATGATGCCGGCGATGTTGATGTCCTTCGGGACACGCTGGCGCAGACCGTTGACGCCGACGTAGGTCATCACCAGCGCGTCGAGGGCGTTGATCCCCTCGGTCGGCGCGGCGGCGGCGTGCGACGGCCGGCCGTGGAACTGGAGCGTCAGCATGCCCGAGGCGAGGAAGGGCGTGTCGACCGCGGTGGCCAGGTGGAACGGGTGAGTCATCATGGCGACGTCAAGGCCGTCGAAGGTATCGTGCTCCAGCATGACGACCTTGCCGGCGCCGCCCTCCTCGGCGGGCGTGCCGTAGAGCACCACGGAGCCTTGCAGCTCGTCGGCGACGGCGGCCAGGGCGAGAAAGGCGCCGATCGCCGACGTGCCGATCAGGTTGTGGCCGCAGGCATGGCCGATCTCGGGCAACGCATCGTACTCGGCCAGGATGCCGACTCGCGAGCCGCTCCGGTGACCGGGCAGGGCGGCCACGAACGCGGTCGGCAGGCCGGCGGCGCCGACTTCGACGTCGATGCCGTGCGCCCGGAGCAGGCGGGCGATCGCCTCGACCGCGTGGTGCTCCTGGAAGCGGAGCTCCGGATGAGCGAAAATGTCGTCGCTGAGCGCGCCGAGCTCCGGCATGAGCTCGTCGACACGCCGGCGTACGCGAGCCTTCAACTCGTACACGTTCATGGTCTCTCCTCCCGTGCTGCGCCGCATCGCTCCGGCGTGCGGCCGCGCGGCAGTATACGCCCATTCGCCCCTGCCGCCGGGTTGGCGGCCTGCGGGAGACGTCTATTGGGGACGGGCGGATGCCGCTCAGAGACCAGGAAACCACGAGGTCAGGAGAGCGCCGCATGGTTGTAACGCGATTCTGTGACCTGCCGACGGGGCATGAACGGGCCAGTGTGGGCCGATGAACGACTGGGATCGCTTCCTGCTGCTGATGGCGGCACTCGTCGCTGCCGTCGGGCTGTTCTATCGCTTCACGCGCCGCACGAGCCAACCGGAGGTCCGGCGACGAACTGCTCGGGTCGGCGACGCGCGGCCCTCCGTACTCGTACTGTCCGCGGGGCTTGGCGACGGCCACAACGCGGCGGCCCGCGCCGTGAAGGCCGCGCTGGAGGCGGCGGGCCACCCGGTGACGACGATAGACGGGCTGCGGCAGATGAGCCCCACCGTCGACGCCCTGCTGCGCTGGGTCTACGCGGCGCTGCTGAACCATGCCCCCTGGCTGTACGACTTCGCGTTCCGGATCTTCGCCCTGCCGGGGATCCGCGGCCTGATCCGGCGGATCTCGGGGCTGCTCTACGGCGGTCGCCTGCTGCGGATCGTCGACGAGGTGCGGCCCGATCTGGTCGTCTCGACCTACCCGGTGGTGACGGCCACGCTCGGCTACCTTCGCCTGCGGGGCAAGCTCCCGATGCCGACGGCGGCCATCGTGTCGGACTTCGGGGTGCATCCGATGTGGGTGGCGCCGGGCATCGATCAGCACCTGGTGGTGTCGTCTGTGTCGGTGGCGGCGGCGCGGGCGGTTGGTAGCCCGGTTCAGGTGGTCGAGCCGCTGATCGGGCCGGAGTTCCGGGAAGTTCCCGACCGCGCCGCGGCGCGGTCGCTCCTCGGGCTGCCGCGCGAGGGCTTCGTCGCGCTGATCGTGGGCGGCGCGTGGGGGATCGGCGACCTCGAGGGTGCGGCGGCCCGCGCGTTGCGCGCCGGTGTTGCGGCGGTGATCGTGTGCGGGCACAACGAGGCGCTCCGTGAGCACCTCGAGCATCGATTCCGCGCCGCGCCGCGCGTGCGCGTCTATGGCTGGACGGCCGCGATGCCGCGCCTGATGGCGGCCTCGGACTGTCTGATCCAGAACGCCGGTGGACTGACCTGCCTCGAGGCCATCCACTTCGGCCTCCCCATTCTGATCTACGAGGCCATCCCCGGTCACGGGCGGCTGAATGCGGAGATGATGGAGCGCGCGGGCGCCGCCGTCTGGGTCCGGCAACCGGACGAGCTCGAGGCCACCCTGCGCCAGGCGGCCGACGGCACGAGACCGCTGCCCCTGCCGCCACCGGAGCCACTGCGGCCGGTCGCCGCGGCCGTGCTGGAGACGCTCCGCCTGGCGCCGCTCGTGCCCGCGCCGGCGCGCCAGCGCCAGCCCTGGGTTGCTCCGGCGCGGCGCGCGCTCCTGGGGGCGACGTCGCTGGGACTGCTCGGACTGCTCACCTTCTCGTCGTGGAGCGTGGCCCTGGCCGCGCGCGGTCTGCGCATGGACGTGCCGGGCGCCAACCCAACGCCGGGGTTCGTGGCCGTGGGTATAAGGGCGACCGATCCGCAGACCGCGCGCGCCGTGGAGACGCTGGTCGAGCAGGACCACCTGCCGGTCACCATCTTCGTCGACCAGCAGGCGGTAGCCGGGCTGGTGCCGGCCAGCGACGTCTCGTTCGGCGTGGCCGAGAACCCGACCGCGAGCGTCATGAGCGACCCGTGGCGTGTGCGGCAGGAGATGCGCGCCGCGGCGGTAGCGCTGCACGAGGCCACCGGCGCCACCGTGGACTACTTCCTACCGGCCCGCCAGGACGTGAACCTGACGGCCCTGGCCATGGTCCCGCCGCCCTCCCACCTGGTGATTCCGGATCGGTTCATCGGTCACGGTGTCGGACCCGGCGTCTACGTCATCGACGTGTCCGGCCTGCCGGCGGGCGACGCGGAGCAGGTGATCGAGCAGCAGTTCGCCGAGATCCACCGGAAGGGGCTGCAGTGCGTCTCGCTCGCGCAGCTGGCGTCCTGAGCCCGAGCCTGCTGGTCGCGCACGCGCTGCCGGCGGTGGCCATCACGCCGCCGGGTCGGCTGCTCTTCCCAACCGTCACCCGTATCGCGGTCGACGACGCGCTGGCGTTGACTTTTGACGACGGTCCGGATCGATCGCTCGACGCGTTTCTGCGGGCGCTCGATCGTGCGGCGGCGCGGGCGACGTTCTTCCTCATGGGCGAGCAGGTGGCGCGGGCACCGTCGCGGGCGGCCGAGATCGTGGGGGCGGGGCACGAGGTCGGCGTCCACGCCTATCGCCACCGGAACCACCTCCGGCTCGCGCCCTGGCAGGTGGCGGACGACCTCGCGCGAGCCCGGTCGACGATCGAGGATGCGACCGGACGCCTGACCCGCCTTTATCGTCCACCCTACGGGGTGTTCAGCGCCTGGTCGTGGCGCGAGGCCGGTCGGCAGGGGTGGGTGCGGGTACTCTGGGCGCGCTGGGGACGCGATTGGGAGGCCCGAGCGACGCCCGAGTCGATCGCCGCGCGGATCGGCGAGCCACGGCCGGGCGATGTCCTGCTGCTGCACGACTCTGACCGCTATGGGGCGCCGGGGTCCTGGCGCAACACGCTCGACGCGCTCCCCACTATCCTCGAGCGGGCCGCCGCGGCCGGGTTGATGGTTCGCCCGGTCGGCGAGCTGCTGGACCGGGCCCCCACGTCCTAGCGGTCGTCTCCGTCCCCGCGACGACCGGGGCGCGGCGGCGGCATGCGTGCCAGAGACGAGGTGGCATGCTCCTGGGAGTCATCCTCGTGCTGCTGGCGACGGCCGCGCAGAACGGCTCGGTCGTGCTGCTGGCCGTGGCGGCGCGCGGGCGCCCGGAGCACAGCGGACCGAGCCTGCTGGTGGCGGTGGGACGCCACCTACCGGGACTGGCGGGGATGGCGCTGAACACCGGCGGTTGGGTGCTCGAGCTGCTCGCGCTGCGGCGCATCTCGCTGACCCTCGACCGGATCCTGATGACGTCGGGCTTCGCCCTGCTGCTCTGGTTGGCGCGCCGCGAGCTACAGGAGCCGGTCGACCGGCGCGAGGTCGCGGGGGTGGCGGCCATAGCCGTCGGGATCGCGGCGGTGGCGTTCATGCCGATCGGACGCGGCGCCGCGCCGATCACGCTGGGGCGCTGGGCGCTGATGGCGGTGATCTTCGCGCCCATCATCGTCGCGCCCTTCGCGGTGCAGCGACTGGACCGGCGGACCCCGGCGCTGTTGGCCTCCGTGGCGGCTGGCATGTGCTACGCCGTGACCGGCATCGTGACGAAGGAGATGGCGGACCTGCTGGGAAGCAAGGCCGTCGCCGAGTTCGCGCTGCTGTTGCTGGTGATCGCGGTGATCGACACGCTCGGATTCATGGACGAGCTGATCGCGCTCCAGGAAGGCGCCGCCACGGTGGTCGTGCCGGTGTTCTCGGCGCTGCGCATCATCGTGCCGGTCGCGCTGGCGCCGGTCTTCTTCGCGGAAACCTGGCCGCGGGTGCCGGTCGAGCAGGCGGTCATCGTCGGCGGGATTCTCTGCAACCTGATCGGCGTGGTGATCCTCAGTCGGGCCTCGGCCCATCTCGTGGCGGCGACTCGGAAGTGAAACGCGCCACGCGGCCGGGCGCCGTCACCGACACCCCGGCGTGCTCTCGAACGGCTCAGGCCATCTCGAAGCGCGGTGGGGGCTGGAGCCGCGGCAGCGCCTGCTCGATGGAGGCACGCTGAGGCTCGAGCCACGGCGGCAGCTTCAGCCCGCTGCCGAGCGCTGCCAGCGGCTCGTCGACGGTGAAGCCGGGCGGGTCGGTGGCGATCTCGAAGAGCACGCCGCCCGGCTCGCGGAAGTAGATCGAGCGGAAGTACTCCCGGTCGCGCACCGGGGTGACGTCGAGCCCGAAGGCGGCCACCCGCTCCTGCCAGGCGCGCTGCGATGCGTCGTCGCGGGTGCGCCAGGCGACGTGGTGGACGGTGCCCACGCCCTCGTCACCGCGCGGCGCGCTCGGCACGACGAGGACGTCGACGTCCGCCGCCGGCCCGCCCTCCCCGGCCGTGTAGCGCGTCCGCCCGCCCTCCTCGCCGAGTGCGCGGAAGTCGAGCAGGTCCGTCAGGATCGTCGCGGTCGGCTCGAAGTCCGCCTCCCAGAGCGTCA
>Ga0307372_10007237_pt1 | contig 15970 bp, 16 predicted proteins | sample OX1MG_FD_202533 | JGI IMG/M metagenome (GOLD analysis project Ga0307372, IMG submission 202533) | Soil microbial communities from Risofladan, Vaasa, Finland - OX-1 | ecosystem: Environmental > Terrestrial > Soil > Coastal area > Acid sulfate soil | place: Finland: Risofladan, Vaasa | collected... | reverse complement strand
CGCGGAGCCGCGGATCCGGTTCGGTCGTTCCGCGGAGCCGCGGATCCAGAGAACTTGGATTCGAGCGATGTCCGCCCGCGGTCGCCAGCGTCCGAGCACGCGCAATCACCTGCATTGCTTGGCCCAAATGTTTCATCCGCACCGCTCCCCGGCCTGGTCGTGGGAGCGCCGGGCCGTTGTGTGGCTCCCCGCGTGGGAGGATCCTGACCTACCTGAGTCCGGGTGGCCCGTGCTGGGCACCGACCGGGCCTCGGCCTCCGAGGCGCTCGAGCTCTTACAGACACACGCCCGCTGCCGGCACGACCGGTGGCCGCCCGAGAGGCTGTGGGTGCTCACGCTCACAGATGCCGGAAGGCTCGGATGCCTCACCCTCCCACGCCATGCTCACCCCGCGCGGGCGTGTGTGGGGCCATGTGGCGCGGCGTGAGGGGGTGGGATCCCCGGTGGACCATGTGGACCACGATGCGGTCGGGAACTAGCCCGCGGAGATCGCTGCCAGTCCGCCCATGAATACGCGACAGCCCGCACCGCAGCATGGATGACTGAAAATCGTGGTGTCCCCAGTTCGAGTCTGGGTCTCGCCATCAAGGAAGGCCCCGCCACCGGCGGGGCCTTGTCGTCGATGGGGTTCGGCAGGCCCTGGGGTGTGGGTGAAATCCACCGGGTAAGACACCCCCTCGGACACACGGCGGTGTGGCTGTGATGCGGGGATCGGGTCGTCGTCCCACCTCCGCGTGGTCACGGCCGCTGGGCGAGGTGACTATACGGCAGCGTTCGTCGGTCCCCACCTCCGTCGCGGCGAGGCGATCTGCTCCCCGTCACTACGCCACCACTGGGGTCACGATCTCGAGCTCCGTCACGATCTCGATCGACGGCGAGACGCTCCGCGCAGACGGGCACCGCATCGCGTGGACCGCGTGGACCTCCTCGGCGGCCGCCCGGTGCTCGGCGTCAACTCGGAGCGTGTAGTTGACCTGCACTTTGCGGAGCACGAGGATCCCATCGTCGTGGCTCTCCACGAATCCCGTCGCAACTGCGCTGATCGCCTCGGTGGGAACCACCGGCACACGCGCGCGAGGAAGCGACCCCCCAAAGGTCCCGGTCAAGCACGAGCCGATCGCGGCCACCATGTAATCGAGCACGCTCGGCAGCGGCTCCACGGGAGACGACTTGTAGTGCTCGGCGATCGGGCCGTGGACACCCATGCGAATGATGTCGCCATTCGGCTCGAGGGTCGCCTCGCGATCGAGGGTTTTGGAACCGGGCACGAGGCGAATCGGCGCGGTGAGCGTGAATGCAGACATGAAGGCCCTCCGGGAGGCTGTTAGAATTGGAGCAGCTGCTACATAATTAATCCTCCTACCCGGGTAGTGTCAAGCGCGATGAGCGACGTGAGGCGAGGGCGACCACGCACCTTCGATACCGAACGCGTGCTCGACGACGCGATGGACCTCTTCTGGCGCCAGGGCTACCGGTCGACCACGACCCGCGACCTGGAAGCGTCGCTCGGTGTCACACAATCGAGTCTCTACCACGCGTTCGGTTCCAAGGCGCAGCTCCTTGATTTCGCGCTTGAGCGCTATCAGACCCGCCTTGATCACGAATTGCTCGAACCGCTTCGAACAGGCGCAGACGGCCTGGAGGTGATCGACGCGTTTCTGGCGGGGCTCTCGGCCTGGCTCCTCGCCGACGGCACCAGGGGGTGCCTGCTCGGAAAGATGATGAGCGAGAGCGACCCGCCCGAGCCGGTCGTCGCCTCCCGTCTGGCCGAATGGCACGACGAGATCCGCGCGGCGCTGACCGCGGCGCTTCTCCGCGCCGCCCAGGCGGGTGAGATCCATGGCGACGACGTCGATGACCGGGTCGCACTCATCGTGGGAATCGTTCTCGGGATGAACCTCGCCGTCAACGCCGGATTCGGTGAGTTGGAAGTGAAGGCGATCGGCGCCGCGGGGCGGGCAGAGGTCGCACGGTGGCGGTTGAGCGGCTGAGCACGAGGCTCAGGCGATCATGGCGGTCCGGCCGACCGGACGCCGGAGGCAAGAGAGCGTAGTGACCATGGATTCGGGCATGAAGCCGGGCCCCGCCGACTGATTATCGGCACACAGCCACTCTCGCGGGTCCGGCATGGATGCCTGAAAATCGTGGTGTCCCCAGTTCGAGTCTGGGTCTCGCCATTCAACAAGGTCCCGCCATCGGCGGGGCCTTGTTGTTCCCGGGGCCTCGCGGCCGATGGGCTGCGGAGAAATCCACCCGGTAAGACACCTTACAGAGGCACGTTTTCTCGCCGCCATGGTCTGATCGCCTGGTTTGCGCCCTTTCGCGGGGGCCAGCGACCGCTTGACACAGCCCGGTGCTAAGGAACGTGGCCCGAGGGGCCAAGTAGGAGCGATCCGCGCACCGGACCACTATTGCTGGCGCAGTGTCCCGGCGCGGCGCTCGGCCTCGGCCTTGATGGATGCGACGGACTGCTCGACGGTGCGCTCCCACGTCGGGGCGACCACGCCGGCCCACCAGCGTCCCAGGCCCCAGAGGTCCGTCCCCATTTCTCCGGAGTAGATGAACTCCGTACCCGCGTCGTGCTCGCGTAGTGCGAAGGTCTCGGTGACGTACGGAACGGGACCGCGCACCAGCCGAAAGCTGATGCTCCGTGGCCGATCGAAGTGCACGGTCTCCACGGTGGTGGCGACCAGCCCTCCGGGGATAGGGGTGAAATGGGCCGCGAGGACGAGGTCACTCCCCCGCTCCAGCACGTGGAGCTTCGCCTCCATCGCGCGCGGCGTGCGTTCGAGGTAGGGGCCGGAGATCACATCGAACACGACCTCGCGCGGAGCGTTGATGATCGTCTGGCTCGGACCGAGCGACCGGAGGGAGCGGCCTATTCCGAGATCGACGGTCAGTGCCCCCCGGACCGTCAGCACACATGCAGTTGCGCCGAGCCCCGCCGCAACTGCAGCGCCGGCGCCCCATCGACCGACAGCACGCGCCGGCCTCATCGGGGACAGCTCCCGGCGACTCGGGCCAGCACCCCGATCCAGAGTGAGCGGGGATCGGCCCGCCGCTCCGCGCTCACGGCAAGTGCGCCGTGATCAGGGCGTAGCCGAGGTCGCCGCTGCGCACGGCGTTGACCGCGGCCTCCGCCATGGCCCCGGCCTGCCGCGGGTCCCACCCCGCAGCCTCAACAGCTGCGGGACTCAGCACCGCGTTGCCGATCACGAGGCGCACACGCACAGTGTCGATCAGGCGGATGACGGCATTGCGGTGATCCTCAATGACGTCTGTGTGAAACGCCGCACCGTGGAGAAGCTCCTGATACTCGTCGACGGATCTCGCGTCGGCGATGCACGCGATCCACGCGAGCAGTCCCTCGAGACCGGGGAGGTTGCCCGTGCTCGTCACGTCGGTGATGCCGACGTGCCCCCCGGGCCGCAGCACCCGGGCGAACTCCGCGACGGCCGTCGGCTTGTTGGGAAAGGTGCAGAGGGCGCACTCGCAGATGACCGCGTCGACGCTGTGGTCTCCCAACGCCAGCGACTCCGCGTCGCCTTCGACGAACGTGCAGCGCACATCGACGCCGTACGCCTCAGCCGCCTGGCGTGCAGCCGCGACGTTCGCGGCGCTGTAGTCGACGCCGACCACCCGGCATCCCACCGTCTGTGCAAGGTGCACGGCTGATACGCCCTTGCCGCACGCGACGTCGAGGACCGTCGAGTCGCTCGTGATGCCCATGAGCTCCGCAAGGTGTGTGGTCAGTGCGGTGCCGCCGGGGTGCAGCGACTCACCGACGAGAAGGCGAACCGCATCCGAGGCGTAGAGCTCGGCGCAGCACGCCTTGATCTCGGCGGCGGGGAGGATCGACGCCGCATCGCTCACGCGGGGTCACCCGAACCATGGGCGGAATGCTGCGGAGCGGCGTCGAAGCCGAATCTCAGCGGCACGGGAGTATGCGTGCGGCCTTCGCGGGCGGCGCGCTGCCGCTCCCGCTGGCGCTCGGTGAGCTGGACGCGTGCCTGCTCCCGGTACCCGACGTTGTTGTACGCGCAGAAGGGAACCTGATGACCGTCCGGCAGCAGGATCTCCTTGCAGCATTTCATGAGGTTCTTCTGGTTGAACGTCCACGGATCCATGAAGTCCTGGAGCATCACCATAAACACGTGATCGGCGATCGTCCCGAGTTCGAGGGCACCGAGATCGCAGCTCGCACAGGAGAGGGCGAGATCCTGGCCGGCCTTGTCCGATCCGGGTACGGCCGACGAGGACCACAGCCCCTCCAACGCCTTTCGAGTTGCAGCGTCCCAGTCCGGCATCACCCGGTTGGTGATGTAGTCGAGCGTGTCGTCCACGTCGAGGATGCGTGGCAGTGGGACCACGGTATCGCCGTCGACGATCGCGTACGTGACCGAGTTGCAGGTGGGAAAGCAGCAAGGAACGGGAACGAAGTCGGAGACCATGAAGCGCTGATCGGTCTGCTCCTCGATGTGTCGCAGTAGATCGGGAATCGTGAGTCGCTGCAACGGATCGTGGCCTGGATGTCTCCCCGCATGGAACGCCGGCTGGAAGTTAACCCCAAAGACAGCCGGATGATTGATACCGAAGTCGATGATGCGGCCCAGTTCGTGCTCGTTGATGCCCCGCTCCACCGCGGGAACGAGGATGACCCTGCACCCGATGTCCGCGAGGCGATCGAGCGCTCGCAGCTTCTCGGGAAGGATGTCGGGCTCGCCACGTAGCGCCGCGTACGTCCGCTCCTCGAAGCCGTCGAACTGCAGGTAGATGGCGGGGCGGATGTCGGCGAGCTCGGCGAGAAATGCGTCGTCGTTGGCGATGCGCTTGCCATTGGTGTTGAGCATCACATGATGGATGGGACGCTGCTTGGCCGCGCGCAGCATGGCGATGATCTGCGGATGGATGGTCGGCTCTCCGCCCGAGAACTGCACGACCTCCATCCCACCCTCAGTTCGCACGACGTCGTCGAGGATCTCCTCGACCTCCTCGAGGGTGAGGTTGAACCCTCCGCCCGCATCCGCGAAGCAGAGCGGGCAGTCCATGTTGCAGGCGCTGTTCACCTCGATGATGCCCAGGCACACGTGCTGCTGGTGGTCGGGGCAGAGCCCGCAGTCATGGGGACACCCATCGCGAACCTCGTGGTTGAACGCGAGGGGGATGGTTCCCGGCTTGTTGAAGCGCGCGTTGCGCACGTAGGCCTCGGCATCGCCGTACACCACTCCCTCGAACACCCCGTGTTCGGGACACCGTTTGCGCATGACGACCTTGTTGTCGCGCAGGAGCACGTGCGCATCGATGACGCGCCGGCAGTCGGGGCAAATGCTGCGCGTCAGTTCGTAGAAGACATGATCGGCGTCCTCCTTGAGCCGGGGTGTGGCCTCCGGAGTGACGTTCGCCGAGGATTCCTCTTCCGCGTCGACCCGAGGACCCATCACCCATTGCCTCCTTCACGACGGCGCAAACGTGCGACGTCGCGGACGACAATCCGACGCCCGTCCGCTCCGATGATCCCGGCGCGAGTCCACCGACTCAGCGTGCGTGACACCGATTCCCGGGTGGACAGCACCCTCGCGGCGAGCTCGTCACGCGTCTGCGCCGGCAGCACAATGCCATCGGTCCGCTCCTCCCCAGCATCGAGCTCGCCCAGGAGGTATCGGGCCAACCGCGTCTCCACCGACTCGTGCACGAGCTGCTCAACCGTGCGCTCCAACCGGAACAGATGCCGGGCCATCGCCATCATCACCTTCGCCATGAGAAGCGGATGGCGGGACATGATGCCGAGGAACTCGGGAGCGCTCGCCTCGCAGATGTAACTGTCCTCAAGGGCCTCGGCGTGGTCGTTGTCCGCCGCTTCGCCAAACAGCGACGTGGTGCCGAAGAGCTGACCGGGCACGAGCACGGCCGTCGTCACCTGGTCGCCGTCGCGGGACAACTGGTACAGGCGCACCCGGCCCGATTTGAGCAGGTAGATGCGATTGGGCGTTCCCGCGTAGACCTGGCACCCACCCGGGCATTCCGACATGGCGAGCTTGTGCGAGACCTCCTCGACCTCCGCGTCGCTCATCTCCTCGAAGAGGTTGAGGCGTCGAAGGAGGGGGAGCTTGTCCGGCTTGGGGGTGCGACGGGCGTTCGTGGCCACGTCCCCACTCTGCCACGTCCGCCATCCGAGGTCTGTGACCGCCGTCACAGACGGGGGACCCGCTGAGGGGAGACGCTGTCGTCCTCACCAACCTTGCGCCCTGGAGGCACGGCAATGACAACAGCAGCAATCCACCCACGGTCCATCTCTGTCGGCGCGTGGACGGTCCCCGGCCTGGTGGCAGGCACGGTCTTCGCCATGTGGGCGATGGTGGTGGGCGTGTTCACGAGCACCCTCTGGGCCCCGCCTCAGGGCATCGCCCAGGCCGTGGGCGTCGGAATGCCTGGTCACGACCTCCAGGCGCTGCCCCTGGTCGTCGGGCTCATGGGCCACATGATAGACTCGGTCCTGCTCGGCATCCTGTTCGTCGCTATCGTCCGTTGGGCGCGCGTCACCGGTACCGCCGCCCTTGCCGGGGCAGGCATGGTGTACGGGCTGGCCGTCTACGCCGCCATGTACTGGGTGATCCTGCGCGGCCTCCTGGGATCGGCGAGCGGCTCGTTCCTCTCGGCGAATCCGGAATCGTCATGGATCGCGGGCCATGCCATGTTCGGCGTGGCGCTCGGACTCCTTGTCGCCGCGTTGGGGGCACGTGAGGGGGTGCGGCGATGAGCCGCGCCACCCTCCGCGCCGTGTGGAATGGCGTCGTCCTGGCGGAGAGTTCCGAGACCATCAGAGTGGAAGGAAACCACTACTTCCCCTGGGACTCCGTGGACTGGGACCACCTCGTGGAGAGCCGGACGCACAGCCTCTGCCCGTGGAAGGGCCTGGCGAGCTACTACTCCGTCGTCGCCGGTGGGCAACGAAATGAGGATGCCGCCTGGTGGTATCCACATCCGTCACCACTGGCCCGGCGAGTCAAGAATCGCGTCGCGTTCTGGAAGGGGGTCGACATCGTCGAGTCGGAGATCGACATCAGATAACTCTGATATGCTCCATCAGAGAGTTCTGATATGTCTGAAACTTCCATCACATCTGCCCCGTTTGTCTTGCCGAAGTCCCCGGTGGAGTCGGACCTTGTCGCGAAGTATTTCCGCGGGCTCGGGAACCCGACGCGGGTGCGGATCCTCGAGCTCCTTCAGGAGCACGGCGAGCTTTCGGTCGGGGGCTTGGTTGAGCGACTCGGGGAGTCGCAGCCGAAGGTCTCGAACCACTTGGCGTGTTTGCGATGGTGCGGCTTTGTCGTCGCCCGCCGACAGCCGCCGAGCGTCCTGTACAGCGTGGCCGACGACCGGGTGCTTGATCTTTTGGCGCTGGGCCGCGCGCTGCTTGCCGATAACGCCGAGCACGTCGCCGCCTGCCGGCGCATCGACGGGAACGGGTGCTGATGAGCCTTGAGCCCAAACGAGAGCCGCACGCCGGGAGTCCGGTGACGTCTGGCCTGGCGGCATTCGGGGTCGTCGCTTTCGCAGTGTTGTGTTGCGCGGGCGGCCCGTTGCTGGCTGCCGTGGCCGGGGGTCTCGCTTTCGGAGCGGTGCTCGGCATCGGCGCAGGCGCCATTGCGTTGGTGGTTCTTGCCACCATCGCCGAGCTTCAGGTGCGCAGGCGTCGGGCTTGCGGGGTGCATCGCGTCCAGGTAGATCCGGGTGCATCGAGGTGAGCGCTCAGGGCTATGACGCGGTGGTTATGGGCGGTGGGCCGGCGGGCGAGGTCGTTGTGTCGCGGCTGAACCGTCAGGGTCTGAAGGTCGCGTTGGTAGAGCGCGAGCTGGTTGGTGGGGAGTGCGCCTACTGGGCGTGCATTCCATCTAAGACGCTTCTGCGTCCGCCGGAGACGCGCGCAGAGGCGGGACGAGCCGCCGGGGTAGCTAGGCCCCTGATCGAGTGGGCCGAGGTGGCGAAGTACCGCGACTATATGATCCGCAACCTCGACGACACGGCTCAGGTCGAGGGCTACCGCAAGGGCGGTGTCGACGTCTTCAAGGGCGTGGGCCGTCTCGTCGGCTCGGGCCAGGTCGAGGTTGGTGGCCGGGTCCTCGAAACGCGACGGATTGTGGTGGCCACCGGCAGCGACGCTCACATACCCCCGATTGAGGGTCTCGAAGAGGCCGGCTACTGGACCAACCGTGAGGCCACGACGCTGTCGGAGATCCCCGAGAGCATCGTGATTCTCGGCGGCGGCCCGGTGGGAATCGAGCTCGGTCAATTCCTGCGCCGGTTTGGCAGCAGGGTGGTCCTGGTGGAAGGCGGTGAGCGGCTGCTCGAGCGAGAGCACCCGGCGGTGAGCGAGATGATCGCTCAGACCCTGCGCGAGGAAGGCATCGAGGTGCACCTCAACGCGGACGCGAGTCGGGTCACGCGCGAGAACGGTGAGCGGGTGTTGCATCTGAAAAGCGGCGCTCAGGTCAGCGGTCACGAGCTTTTGGTCGCGACCGGGCGCGCCCCTCGGGTGCACGACATTGGCCTTGAGGCCGTCGGTATCTCCCCTGATGCCGGCGGTATCAGCATCGACGAGCGCTGCCGCGCGGGCGACGGTGTGTGGGCCATCGGAGATGTCACCGGCGTGATGCCGTTCACCCATGTTGGGATGTACCAGGCGCGCATCACGGCGGCGGACATTGCCGGCGAGAAGCCGCGAGCCGACTACACCGCCATCCCTCGCGTGGTCTTCTCCGACCCGGAGATCGCTGCGGTTGGCGTGACCGAAGAGCAGGCGCGCGAGCGGGGGATTGAGATCGCCACCTCGCGCGTGAAGCTCGCCGATGTGATTGCTCGCCCCTGGACATATGAGAAGGATCCGCGGGGCGAGCTGGGTCTGATCGCCGATCGCAAACAGGGGACCCTTATCGGCGCATGGTCGGTCGCACCGATGGCCGGTGAGTGGATCCATTACGCCGTCCTGGCGATCAAGACCCGAACGCCGATCAGCGTACTGCGCGACACCGTCGCGCAGTTTCCAACCTTCACCGAGGCATACCTCAAAGGAGTGGAGAGACTTGAGATCTGAGCGCTCGGAGCTGCACATCAGCGGGATGACCTGCGACGCGTGCGCCCACCACGTGCAAACGGCGCTTGAGGACGCTGGCGCGAAGAACGTGGAGGTCGATTGGCGCGCCGGCCGAGCGACCGTCGACACCAATGGGGTGCCCAAAGCCGACCTGGCCGTCGCGTTGCGCGCCACCAAGTACAGCATCGAGCGCGTGGTTGACCCGGGTACCGGCAAGCCCGGGAACCACGACGTGCATGAATACGACCTGGCGATCGTCGGCTCAGGTGGTGGGGCGTTCTCGGCGGCGATCGCCGCTCGGGACCGCGGGCTGCGCGTCGTGATGATCGAGCGCGGGCCCGTCGGCGGGACGTGTGTCAACGTGGGCTGCATACCGTCGAAGGCGCTACTCGCGGCCGCTGATGCCCGTGACCGCGCGGGGCAGCACCGCTTTCCGGGCATCAGTACTGAGGCCGGACCGGTGGACTTTGCCGCACTCATCGCCGGCAAGACCAAGATCGTCGAGGACCTGCGTCAGGAGAAGTATGTGAACCTGGCCGAGGAGTACGGCTTCGAGATCATCGGGGGCACCGCGCGCTTTGTCGAGGGGCCCGCGCTCGACGTGGATGGACGGGGTATCGAGGCGGCCCACTACCTCATAGCGACCGGTGCGGAGCCGTACATTCCGGACATTCCTGGGATCACGGACGCGGGGTATCTGACGTCCACGACGGCGATGGAGCTTGACCACCTGCCGGCCTCGATGCTGGTCTTGGGCGGCGGCTATGTGGCCCTTGAGCAGGCTCAGCTCTTTGCGCATCTCGGCGCCCAGGTGACGATGCTCGTGCGCTCGCACCTTGCCCGTACCGAGGAGCCCGAGATCGCGCAGACCTTACGCGAGATCCTCATCGCCGGGGGCATCGTCGTGCACGAGGGCCTCTCGCCCGAGGAAGTCCGTCGCGATGGTCAGGAGGTAGTGGTGCGGGCCGGTGGGCAAGAGTTTCGCGCCGAGCAACTGCTCGTTGCAACCGGTCGCTCGCCGCGCACCGCGGGTCTCGGCTTGGAAACGATCGGAGTGCAAGTTGGAGAGCGCGGTGAGGTCGTCGTCGATGACGACATGAGCACGGCTAACCCGCGTGTGTGGGCGGCTGGAGACGTGACCGGTGATGCGCAGTTTGTCTACGTGGCGGCCAAGCACGGTGGTCTTGTCGTCGAGAACGCCTTCGAGCACTCGGGTCGTCGCATCGACTACTCGGCGTTGCCGCGCATCACGTTCACGACCCCGACCATCGCGTCCGCGGGGCTGACCGAGGCCGCGGCGCTAGAGCGGGGTATTGACTGCGAGTGCCGGGTGCTTGATCTGGAAAACGTTCCGCGGGCCATAGTCAGCCGCAATACCCGCGGACTGGTCAAGATCGTCGCGGAGCGCGGGAGTGGTCGCATCGTAGGGGTGCACCTGCTCGCCGACGGGGCGGGTGACGCCATCCTTGCCGGTGTGTACGCCATTGAGGCCGGGCGGACAGTCGAGCAGCTCGCGGCTGGCTGGAACCCATATCTGACCATCGGCGAGGGCATCCACCTGGCCGCACAGTCGTTTACGCGCGACCCCAGCAAGCTCTCGTGCTGTGCAGGCTGATGCGGCGAAACCTCGTTATGGCCGCTCGAATACCGGTTGTCCGACCCCGGGGGTGGACGTCTCCCCCGTCGCTGAACGCAGAGAATTTCATAGCTCTGCGTGGGATGGGCCGGCTTTCCGATACCCGGTCACCGTGCGCGTCGGCGATGGGCGATCCGTCTGATGCAGACCACCGACCGCGCGCGCGTCTCGCTGCCGATGGAGCTCGCGCAGACGTGCATGCCTGCCGCGACTGAGCTGGTGGTGGTGCGCACCCTCGCCAGGGCGGGAGCATTGGCGACCACCATCCACCTCCTATTTTGCCGAGCACTCCGGTCAAAATGCATAAATGCCTCTCTAAAGGAGCCTCAATGACCGAGATCACCTACACCGTCCCCGACATGAGCTGCGCGCACTGCACGGCCGCGGTGACTACCGAACTAGGGCGTGTCAGCGGCGTCCGCAAGGTTGAGGTCGACCTTGACACCAAGCGCGTGGTCGTCCATGGAGAGGACCTCGACGACGCGAGCCTCAAGGCGGCGATCGTCACGGCGGGCTACGAGGCGACCTGATGGCGACCGCACACGACACCCCGGCCGCGAACGAGCTGCGTCTCGATCTTGAGGGCATGACGTGCGCGTCGTGCGTTGCGCGCATCGAGCGCTCTCTCAACAAGCTCGAGGGCGTCGAGGCGACGGTCAACTTCGCGACCGAGCAGGCCACCGTTCGTTATGACCCGTCGGTGAGCGTCGACGAACTGATTAAAGCGGTCGACGCCGCCGGCTACCACGCCCATCTCGCACCGCCGGCACACGCGGCACACGCCGTCCATGACTCCGGCGGCGGACATCATCATCACGACGACCCGGTCAGGGTCCTCTGGCGGCGGCTGGTTGTCGCGATCGTGCTGAGCGTGCCCGTCGCCCTGCTGGCGATGGTGCCGCCCTTGCGCTTTGCCGGATGGGAGTGGTTGGCCCTCCTATTCTCGACGCCGGTCGTCTTCTGGAGCGGCAGCGGCTTTCACCGCGCCGCGCTCAAGGCCGCCCGCCACGCCACGGCGACGATGGACACGCTGATCTCGATTGGCACGCTCGCTGCGTGGTCGTGGTCGACGGTCGTGTTGGTCGGCGGCATCGCGACCGACACCTACTTCGAGGTCGCCGCGGTGGTCACGACGCTGATCCTGCTCGGGCGCTACCTGGAGGCCCGGGCCAAGAGCCGCTCGAGCGCGGCGATTCGCATGCTCTTAGAGCTCGGTGCCAAGCAGGCGCGTCTGCTTCGGGACGGCGAGGAGATCCTCGTCCCCACAAGCGAACTCCAGGTCGGCGACCTGTTCGTGGTCCGGCCCGGTGAGAAGATCGCCACCGACGGCGTCGTCGCAGATGGCACCTCGGCCATCGATCAGTCGATGCTGACCGGCGAGTCGGTCCCGGCCGAGGTCGGGCCCGGCGCTGGGGTCGCCGGCGCCACGATCAACAGCTATGGCCGCCTGGTGGTCCGCGCGACCAAGGTCGGCGCCGATACGGCCCTGGCCCAGATCGCACGGCTGGTCGAGGCTGCGCAGTCGGGCAAGGCGCCCGTGCAGCGACTGGCCGACCGCGTCTCAGGCGTCTTCGTGCCGGTCGTGATGGTGATCTCGCTGGCGACGCTCGGTGGCTGGCTCGCATTTGGCGCGTCCGTGGCGGCTGCGTTTACCGCCGCCGTCGCGGTGCTGATCATCGCCTGCCCGTGCGCGCTCGGCCTCGCGACGCCAACGGCCCTGATGGTTGGCACCGGCCGCGGCGCCCAGCTCGGGATCGTGATCAAGGGTCCGGAGGTTCTCGAGCGGACCCGCCGGGTCACAACGATCGTGCTCGACAAGACGGGCACGATCACCGAGGGCAAGATGGAACTCGCCGAGGTCGCGCTGGTAAACGGGGCGAGCCGCGGGGAGGTCTTGCGCCTGGCCGGAGCGGTGGAGGCCGCCTCGGAGCACCCGATCGCCCAGGCTGTGGCTACGGCGGCGAAGGCGGAGGTCGGTGAGCTCCCGCGTGTCGATGATTTCCGCAACCTGCCCGGCGTTGGGGTGCAAGGCATGGTCGCCGGCCACGCGGTCGAGGTTGGCCGCCGCGACGGCGCAATCACGGTCGCCTGGGATGGCCGGCCGCAGGCGACACTTGTCGTTCGTGACACGGTCAAGCCAACCAGTGCGGCGGCGATCGCCGATCTCACGCGCCTCGGCCTGACCCCAGTGCTGCTCACCGGCGACAACGAGGAGACCGCGAAGCGTGTCGCCAGTGAGGTTGGCATCGCGCGCGTCCTCGCCGAGGTCTACCCGACAGATAAGGTCGCCGAGGTCACGCGCTTGCAAAAGAGAGGCGAGGTCGTCGCGATGGTCGGCGACGGCGTCAATGACGCACCGGCGCTGGCGCAGGCGGACCTCGGGATCTCGATCGGCACCGGCACCGACGTCGCGATCGAGGCCTCCGACCTCACCCTCGTCTCGGGTGACCTGCGGGGGGCCGGTGACGCGATCCGCCTCGCCCGGAGCACGCTGCGGACGATCAAAGGCAATCTGTTTTGGGCGTTCGCCTACAACGTCGCCGCCATCCCCTTGGCCGTCGCCGGCTTGCTCAGCCCGATCATCGCCGCCGCGGCCATGGCCGCCTCGAGCCTGTTCGTCGTCTCGAACAGTCTGCGCCTGCGGCGCTTCCGAAGCGCACGACAAGGGATGTCCGCGTGATCGAGACGGCCATTCGTGTTGACGCCTTGATCGAGGGAGAGCATGTGCTCGTCACGCCCGTGGCTCGGATTGTCAGGCAAGTGCCCGCGGTCGAGCTGCGCGCCGGATGAGCGCGCCAGTCAAGGTCAACCGCCGAACGTAACGCGGCGGGGCGGCGGGCAGGATTTCGTCACGCTCGTGCGCGCCTGAGGACCCCCGGAGCGTGACGCAAACGCGGGTCTCAGTCACACCGTTTCGTGTCGCTGCCGCCCCGTCTGCGACACCACAAACGACACGAAACGCCGATCCCACACTCGCATCATCGGTGTCGCCCAACCACGGACGCCCGCTACCCACGCGTTGGGATTCGCTGACCCCAGCAAGCCGACAGGCAGATCGCACATGAACTCGCCGGGGCATATCGACTGGCCGATCCGAGCCGTCCAAGCGCGACGAGTGTCTTCGTCAACGCGCCGGACACCAGGCCCGGGATCAATCTGACATCACGATCCCCACCGCCAAACCCCGGGCGGCGGCCAGCACGCGGCACGAGCGCGAATCCGTGTCGAGCGCGGGACGCCCCGGGGCCATTTGCCGAATCATCGGACCCGTGAGAACGGTGGCGCCCGCCCGGGCGGGCGCTCTCGGCACGGGCGACGCTCGGCGAGCCGGAGCCCACCGATTCCGCGTGGCGCCGCCTCCGGGATGCATGCATACATGTCCATCCATCCATCCATGTACGCACGCCCAAATGCAGGGTCTTTCTCGCCCAAAGGGGTCATGGCACGTGCCATGACCCCCCGGAGGTGGTCACGACGGGGACGCCTCCTCGCACAGACACGGATCGATCGCGCGCTGGTCACTCTTGTGCGATCACAGGATGGCGTCGCGCGCGCTCGGAGGCCCTGACGGGCGGAGCGACACCTGCGTCCCGCTCGATCCTCTCACCAGGGCAGAGCTATGGTCGGTGCCCGGCAAACGGGCATGTCACCAACTCGGATTGGGCCCTCGATGACCGTCACCCACAGACCCCGCGCGCATCCCGACCCCGCGAGCCCCCGTCCGCGCCGAGGATGGCGCGAGCGCATCGAGCCCGGGGTGTACCGGATCCACACGATCGCCTGCCCGGCCTCGCGCAACCAGCGCCCCGGTCGCAGGTGCGGATGCGCCTACCAGGTGCTCGTGCCCGGCACGCGTCCCGGGCTGACGCGTGCGGTGACCGTGCGCGGGTCGGTCACAGCCGCCCGTGCGGAGCGGCGGCGCCTGCAGGCCGCAGGGCGACCGATGGTCCCGGTCCGTGAGCCGGATCCCCCGGTATCGCCCTCCTTGGATGCGCTTGCCGAGCAGTGGATGCGCACGCGCACTGGCGTGCTTGCCCCCAACACCCTGGCCGAGGTTGAGGTCGACCTTCGCCTGCGGATCGCACCGGTGCTCGGGCACCTGCCAACTGACCAAATCACCCGCCAGCAGGTGGACGAGCTCGTGGCGGGTCTCCTTCGCACCGGGGCGAGCGTGCGGATGGTGCGCGGGGTCGTCTCGACGCTGCGACGCCTCTTGCAGGCCGCGGTGGAATGGGGACTCATTGCCGACAACCCCGCCCGCCGGGTGCGGCTACCGGCACCTGAGACCCACACTCGCCAAGCTCACGAGCGCGTGCTGTCGATGGCCGAGCTTTCTGTGCTGGTGAGTAGCTGTAGAGGGTCGCTGCGCACCGAGACGATGCTGCGCGCGATGGCCGAATCAGGACTCAGACGCGGCGAGGTAATCGGCCTTCAGTGGGACGACGTCGATATCTCGTCTTTGCGCCTTCACGTGCGCCGCAGCGTCAGCGACGTGCACGGCATACGGGAGGAGCGCACGACCAAAGGTAAGCGGACGCGCAGGGTCGCGATCTCTGGAGGCTTCGCCGAACGGCTGGCCGCCTGGAGGGCGCACTCGGGAGGCGAACGGGCGATCGGATACGTATGGCCCGGACGAGGGGCTCAACCGATGTGCGCCCACTCCCCCAACCAAAGCCTTACCCGCATGCTGCGCCGGGCGGGGTTGGTCGATGCGAACGGGGTGCCCCTGGTGACCCCGCACGGCTTGAGGCACACGGCGGCCAGTCTGATGCTGGCGGCGGGCGTCCCCTTGATCGTCGTGTCTCGTCAGCTGGGGCACGCCAACCCCAACGTCACCGCACAGGTCTATGCGCATCTGCTGTGTGACTCACAGCTCGATGAGGCCGCAGCGGCATTTGTCGGGCTGGGATTGCCTGCCGACCATGTGGCCCACGATGCGGCCGAGGGTATGGCCTGCGACATCCCGGCGAATACCCCGACGAACACGCCACATCCCGCACTCCTGCATGGATGACTGAAAATCGTGGTGTCCCCAGTTCGAGTCTGGGTCTCGCCATCAGGAAAGGCCCCGCCACCGGCGGGGCCTGTTCGGTTCGGGGGTCCGCGACCCGGGGTCACGGGGGGGAAATCGACCCGGTAAGACACCCCCAGAGCGCCTGGACCGTGTGGAGTGTGATGCGGCGGGGGACAGGGGGGCCTTGCTACGCCTGCGCGAACAGGGCCAGGGATCGGTGCGCACGCAG
>Ga0307372_10007235_pt1 | contig 15972 bp, 11 predicted proteins | sample OX1MG_FD_202533 | JGI IMG/M metagenome (GOLD analysis project Ga0307372, IMG submission 202533) | Soil microbial communities from Risofladan, Vaasa, Finland - OX-1 | ecosystem: Environmental > Terrestrial > Soil > Coastal area > Acid sulfate soil | place: Finland: Risofladan, Vaasa | collected... | reverse complement strand
CTGGCGCAACTGCTGGCGGTCACGGACATGGAGGCGGTGCTGGCCGATTTTGGCAAACATACGCGCCAGGAAGACCCGATTGTGCATTTCTACGAAACGTTCCTGGCGCAGTACGACCCCAAAATGCGAGAACTGCGCGGGGTCTATTACACGCCTGAGCCGGTAGTCTCCTATATCGTGCGCTCGGTGGATGCCCTGCTGCGCACGCATTTCGATTGTCCCGAAGGGCTGGGCGACGACTCCACCGTTGCCTATACCTACATAGACGACCAGGGCGAAAAGCGCACAGCTACTTCACCGCGCGTGCTGCTGCTCGACCCGGCCTGCGGCACCGGCACCTTTCTGTATTATGTGATCGAGCATATTCGCGAAAGTTACCGTCAGACGGGCAGCTCCGGTATGTGGTCGGGCTATGTGCGCGAGCAACTTTTGCCGCGCCTCTTCGGTTTCGAGCTATTGATGGCACCCTACGCCATGGCACATCTCAAACTCGGCATGCAACTGGCCGCTGTAGACCTGCCGCCAGCCGAACGCGCCACCTGGGCCTACGACTTCCAGAGCGATGAACGCCTGGGACTCTACTTGACTAACACGTTAGAGGAAGCTCTAAAGCGATCGCAGATCATGTTTGGGCGCTACATCTCTGATGAAGCCAATGAAGCGGCGAGGGTTAAGCAGGGGTATCCGGTGATGGTGGTACTGGGCAATCCACCCTACTCCGGGCATTCTGCCAATAAAGGGAAATGGATCAGCGACTTGCTGCATGGCAAAGATAATTCAGGCAAAAAGGTTGCCAACTACTTTGAAGTGGATGGGCAATCCCTACATGAGCGCAACCCCAAATGGCTCAATGATGACTATGTAAAGTTCATCCGTTTCGCGCAAGGGCGCATTGAGCAGACGGGTTATGGTATCCTGGCATTCATTACTAATCATGGCTACTTAGATAATCCAACTTTCCGAGGAATGCGCCAAAGTTTAATGCAGAGCTTCGATGATATTTATATGCTGAACCTGCATGGCAATAGCAAGAAGCAAGAAAAAGCTCCTGACGGCACAAAAGATGAGAATGTCTTTGATATCCAGCAGGGCGTAGCTATCGGTATTTTCGTCAAGCGGCAACAACATACAACAGCTTCTCAGTTAGCAAACCTGTACCATGCTGACCTGTGGGGAGCACGCGAAGAGTATGAAAAAGTGGGTCATGCTCGAAAGCTCGTAAGTGGAAAGTATCACTGGTTAGCTGAAAACGATATCACCACAACTCAATGGACAACGCTTACTCCTGAATCCCCCTATTATATGTTTGTACCACAGCAAACCAATCTAAAAGCCGAGTATGAGCAGGGGGAGAAGGTAACTGAAATGATGCCGGTCAACGTGCTAGGCTTTCAAACACACCGAGATCATTTTGCGATCGATTTTGACAAGAATGACTTGAGCCGACGTATTAGCGAAATGCGAGATAAGCATATTTCCGATCAAGCATATGCGGAGAAATACAATCTCACCGATAATCGAGACTGGAAGTTAGCTAAAGCGCGGCAAGTGCTTAGCGCCGATGCATTATGGCAAGAACGCTTCAAATCTTGTCTTTATCGCCCATTTGATTGGCGTTTCTGTTATTTTAGTGAAGTCATGATGGACTATCCGCGTGTTGAATTACGACAACATATGCTTAAACCTAATCTGAGCTTAAATGTAACAAGGCAAACGAAAGCAGATCAGTGGAGACACGCGCTGGTGGCAAATACGCCAACACCAGCAATTTACGCAGAGATTAAGGACGGCTCAAATGTATTCCCCCTATACCTCTATCCCAATGGAGCAGAACTACCAGGATTGGATGAAGAACCAGGTGTCTCGCCTACAGGTCGCCGTCCCAACTTTTCCTCTGCTTTCATCGCCACTATTACAAGCAAATTGGCAATGCGCTTCACATCAGACGGCCAGGGTGATCTACACACAACAATCGGGCCGGAAGATATCTTCCACTACATGTACGCCGTCTTCCACTCGCCAGCTTATCGCGAACGGTATGCCGAATTTCTCAAGATCGATTTCCCGCGCCTGCCGCTTACCTCGAATGTTGATCTGTTCAGAGCGTTGTGCGGGCTGGGCGAGCGGCTGGTCGGGCTGCATTTGATGGAGAAGTATGGGCAGGCTATGCCGAACTTTCCTGAAAAAGGGAATGATACCGTTGAGAAAGTTGAATACACATCATCTGCTGATAGGCCAGGGTCAGGGCGCGTATGGATCAACAAGACGCAGTATTTCGATGGGATTGCGCCGCAGGTGTGGGGGTTCCATGTTGGCGGCTACCAGGTGTGCCACAAGTGGTTGAAGGATCGCAAGGGGCGCGCTTTAACGTACGGTGATCTCAAGCACTACCAGCGAGTGGTGGCGGCGCTGGCCGAGACGATCACGTTGATGGAACAGGTTGACGCGTCGATTGATGAATGTGGTGGGTGGCCAATTGAGTGAGCGGCGGGGAATGTACATATACAACTCCCATCCATACTGAGATGACTTACGATGTCAAGAATGCGACACTTCTGCACGGGCTACCAAAAGAGCGGAACCCTGATCAACCTTCTCATACTTCGTCGGTTCTGACACTCCCCTTTTGTAGAGGATAAAACTTAGGTAGTCAGCATCTCCCGTTCTCAATGCTTCATATGTTTTTGTGCCTTGTATTCCCGCAAATTGTTGAATGTGTTTCCTCATTATTCCTGGCACTTTTTGATGAATGAGTTCCAGTTTACGTTTATTGTCACAATCTAAAGCCTTCAGCACATTGGAAGTGATACTCTCTTCCTTGAGCACTTCTAAATCAGAGCTTATGAACTGCTTGCGTAGTACATCAATTTTATCCTTGCTGCGAAAGTCAGTGAAGAGGAAGTAGCCGTTTGGACGAAGGACTCTGAACACCTCACGAAGGAAGCGTTCCATGGAACCGTAGAACTGAGAGGACTCCACATTCACAATGACATCAAAGGTATTATCGTCAAACGGAAGGGACTCTGCATCTCCCTGCAAAAAGGAGAGTCCTTCAACGCAATGATACTTGTTACAGAACGCAATAGCATTTTCAGAAATATCCACACCGGTCATGGACCTGGGGTGAAGATAGCGCGTGATGTAAGATGCTCCTCCTCCGCGTCCGCACCCTACCTCCAGAACATCCAGCCCTTTCAACTCAATAGCGCCAGCAATAAGGTGATAAAGTTGTATACAATAACGATTTACCTCATCTCCATCGCTCAATGCTAGCTCTATCGCATCGGGGTTGAGGTCGCTATAGCCAAAGTTCATGAAGGTCATGAGTGCTTCTTTATCCAATACTGTCAGGTATTGATACCACATTCTCACAATCAATCGTTTCAAGCTCGGAGAGATCCAATCAGCGACATCAATAATTCTCGTTAACATATTTCTCCTTCATGACAAACCTTCTCACCCTAATCTAGAGGGTCATTTAAATGCATCGTACCTCTATTTTAGGTTATCTGACTCACTAATTGAACCCAAAGTGCCCTTATAATATCACAATCACAACTCATTTTTAGAATAGCTACAAATAAACAACTCTCTATTATGAGGGGTCTGCATCATTCCAGGTGAAAAAGGACGCACATTTGTAGGGACGCGATCAATCGCGTCCGCGTGGGCGCGTGTCGGCGTGAGCAGACGCGATCAATCGCGTCCCTACAATCTACCGTATCTTTCACCCTGAAGGATATAGACCCCCTGCCTGGTGAATAGTAACAATCAAAAACGGTAAAAACGGTAATGAAGGGGTGGGGATGCGGGGGCCTCGTGCTTGTCCGGGGCGGGGTGGCGATTCCGGCGGGATTCCTGGTACCCCATTGGATCATCACACACCGACGAGGACAAGCACGAGGCCCCCACATCCGCCCTACTCCGCCCATTGTCCCTACAAGGACGCCGGGGACGCTCGCGTCCCAGGGCGCGGTTGCATCAGAAATAATTCGATGTGATGCCGCCGTCCACGACGAGCCACGCGCCAGTGGTCCAGGATGATTCGTCGGAGGCGAGATACAAAGCCATGTAAATGATATCGTTGATCGCACCGAAGCGGCCCAGCGGGATGCGGTTGAGGCGCAGGTTGCGCGCGTCTTCGCTCGTCCACAGCACGCGCAGCATTGGTGTCTCAATCGGCCCCGGACAGATAGCGTTGCAGCGGATGCCGTGAGGGCCATACTGGATGGCGAACGATTTGGTGAGCGAGAGCATACCGCCCTTTGACGCTGTGTAGGCGTCCTGCGGTACGGTGCAGCCTACCAGGCCCACGAACGAGGCCACGTTGATAATGGACCCTTTGCCCTGCTTTATCATGTGCGGAACAACGTACTTGGTGCAGAAGAATGTGCTCTTGAGATTGACATCCATAACCCTGTCCCAGCTTGCCTCGCTCAGATCGGTGACGCCGCCATCATCGGCGGGCATGATACCCGCGTTGTTATACAACACGTCGATGCGGCCGAAGGCGTCGATGCCGCGGGCGACCAGGTGCTGCACATCTTCTTCGTTGGCAACATCGGCTTTGACGAAGATGGCTTTCCCGCCCGCGTCACGGATACCCTGGACGGTCTCTTCGCCCGCGTCGGAGACGATATCGGTCACGATGACGCTGGCTCCCTCGCGCGCGAATAACTCGGCGGCAGCTTTTCCCATGCCTCCGGCAGAGCCGGTGATGAGAGCAACTTTGTCCTCTAATCTCATAGGTTCCACTTCTCCTTAGTGTGTTCTCACAAGGTCCAGATACCAGAATGGCTGGCGCTTGCGCAGCAAGGGTTTACTGCGCACCACATTACCAGGAATAGTTTCACGCACATCGTAAGCCAGCTCTCCTGTCAGCGAGCCTGCGAGTTCGCCCGGCGCGTAACGCATGGGCGAGGTCAGGCGACGCCCGGTGCGCTGCTCGCGCGTGTCGATGGTCATCATGGCGAGGGTTGGCAGGGTGGGATAGCCCATATCTCGCATATCAGGCTCATCTTCCGCGATCACTTCTGACCAGGGGTAGACGAAACTGGCAGGTGAGAAAATGCCGCTGTAGCCGTTGGCGCGCAGTCCATCAGCCGCGCCGTGCCAGTTCGCCAGCGCCAGGTAGACGTTATGTTCGGTCGCTCGCAAGCGCCAGATGAGGGAGTGCGTCGCGTCATATTCCGCGGGGGCAACTGTTATAGCGTACTTGATGCTGGATGGCGCGAGACCAATGGGGTCGGGGAAGTTGAGGTACGCGGGCGCGCACACCAGGTCAGCGCCTTTACCCGCCAGCACGCGCAGCGTTTCAGGGAAGAGAATGTCGTAGCCGGTTGCCAGCCCGATGCGGCCCGCGGGAGTGTCGAAGATCGGCAAGCCCAGGTTGCCAGGACTGGCCCAGAGGCGATCGCTCGCGGTCAGATGCAACTTGCGGTACTTGCCATAGATGCCTTCAGGGTCAATGAGCAGGATCGTATTGTAGAACGTAGGGACGCGATGAATCGGGACGCGATGAATCGCGTCCCTACCATCATATATTTCATTGCTATTTTCAAAAGCACGTTCAGCTACGCCCAGCACGAGCGAGATCTGAAATTCGGTTGCCAGCGCCACCAGCGCGTCCGTCTCCGCTCCTGGAATCTCGATAGCGCCAGACTGCATAGCGGCGACTGTGGTGACTGCGGCGGTTGATTGCCGATCGCCGGGCAAAGGGCCGGGCAGCATCAGTTCGGGCAAGACCAGCACATCAGGGCGGGCAGAGTCATGGTCGCGCAGGGTGCTTCTTAACACTCCCAGCAGTATTTCCAGGGGCGATGCGTACGCCTGCCCCGGCTGCCGGAATGTCGAGAGGTCGGTTTGCATAATGCCGACGCCGGAGAGTTGTCCCGGCGGCAGTTCTCCCAGCGCGTACAGTCCATGATACTTGAGAGGTTCCCAGAGGTAGGTGTTATTGACAAGGGTGAGGTATTCAGCCGGGCAGCGGTCTGCTATGCGATCACCCACCGCTTCGCGGTGAGCGGTGCCATTGTCGTCCATGACGAGAGGCCCCCAGCGTTTATCGCGGCTGCGGCGCAGGTCAACTTCGCCATAGACGATGCCCTCGCCAGTATCCAGGTAGGCTTGAATCGCGCCGTCTGGATCGAGCACGCAGCTCCCGCCGCTGAACTGCACGCCGCGTTCAAGACCATAGCGATCGGCGGCGATGAAGTACGCGCCATTCTCAAAGGCACGCGCTATCCAGCGATTGCTGGGACAATTTTCTTCCAGCCAGTTGGTTGGGAAAAGCAACACGTCCGCGCCGCTCAGAACGGGAATGCGCGCGGACTCGAAAAACTCGGCGTCCATACAGATTAGCCCGGCCAGTCGTCCCAACGGCGTATCCCAGACAGGAAAGCCCAGGTCGCCGTCACGCGCCCAGCGCGGCTCGGAGATATACGAATGCACTTTGCGATAGACGCCGACGAGGCCGGACGGGCCGATTAAGGCCATGCTGTTGTAGTAGACGTTGGTAGCAGGATCGACTTCCGGCAGACTGGTGGCGATGTAGCAATCATAGCGCGCCGCTAGCTGCTGGAATCGATCGGTAGTCGGGCCAGGCAGAGGCTCAACATGGGGCGCGATCTCTTCACGCGAAAGCCAGCAATAGCCGCTAGTTGCCAGTTCTGGATGAACGATCAGGCGCGCGCCATGCTGCGCGGCCTCTTCCGTCAGGCGAAGCAGATTGGAGATGTTGTTTTCTTTTTCGCCCAACAGAGGATCGAACTGAATAGCCGCGACTTTGTATTGTGTAAGAGGAGATTCAGACACGCTCATGGTTACTTCCCCTCATAAGTGCGATTGGTTGAATACTGTATCAGCTTGAGGATGAGATAACCATACCATTTGTCATTTATAGCGTCAATGGGCAAAGTAACGGTAATAGTGTAGTGTGAATGGCTAAAGTAGCTATCGATGCCTGCCTGATGAATTACTCCTCGTTTGCAATGAAGTCGCGCAACATACGCGCCGACTCTTCGTCCATATGGTAGGATTCGGCATCGGCGGGGAACGCGCCTGATTGGATATCGACGAAGAATTGTTGCAGGGCAGAGGTGGCTGTATCGGCCAGGTGGGCGTACTGGCGCACGAACCTGGCAAGGTGATCGTTGTGCATGCCCAGCACGTCGTGAAAGACAAGCACCTGCCCGTCGCAGTGCTGGCCCGCGCCGATGCCGATGGTGGGAACAGAGATTTCGTGAGTGACGATCTGCGCCAGCACATCGGGCACGCCTTCCAGCACCATTGAGAAAACTCCGGCATCCGCCAGCGCGCGCGCGTCTTCCACCAGTTCGCGTGCTGCTTCAAAATGCTTGCCTTGCACGCGGTAGCCGCCCATGGTATGGATGGATTGCGGCGTCAGGCCAAGATGACCCATGACGGGAATTTCGGCGGCCAGGATAGCCTCAATCACCGGCAAACGCTTGCGCCCGCCTTCCAGTTTGACGCAGTCCGCTCCGCCCTCGCGGATAAGACGCCCGGCATTGCGCACCGCCTCTTCAACCGAGATGTGATAGCTGAGCCAGGGCATGTCGCCAGCGATGAGCGCGGCTGGCTTCGCGCGCGCCACGGCTGCCATGTGATGGATCATGATATCGACGGTGGCGGGCAGCGTATCTTCATACCCCAGCACCACGTGCGCCAACGTGTCGCCAACCAGGATGATATCCGCTCCGGCGCGGTCAGCGATACGCGCCGTTGGCGTATCGTAAGCTGTGACAACCTTCAGCTTCGCGCCTCCTTTTCTCTCCCGGATGGCCGGTACCGTCACTTTCTCACGCGTCATTACCAGGGTCCTTTCTTTATTCAGTCATGGGAAACGGCGATGATACCCGTATCCCAACTACCATCCTCGCGTAACAAGAAATTATCAATCAGGCGTGCAGGGCCTACGTTGGCAGCGATCAGCAGCAGCGCGGGAGCCGCGAGCGTCTCTCGCAACAAGAAATCGCGGGGATCGCGAATCTCCGCGTAGTCGAGACGCGCGCGGGGTTCGGCCTGCACCATGTCGATCATGGCTTTGGTTGCCAGCGAGGCCCGCCCGCCAACATTCATCTCAAAGGCGGCGCGGCCTGCCTGTAAAGCTTTGTAGATCACACGGGCCGCTCTACGGTCCTCTCCCAGCAGATAGGCGTTGCGGCTGCTCATAGCCAGCCCATCGGCTTCGCGCACGGTGGGCAGGACGCGCAGTTGCACTGGCAGATTGAAGTCTTTGACCATACGCGCAATGACCGCGACCTGCTGCCCGTCTTTCTGTCCGAAATAGGCGCGCTGCGGGCGCACAATCTGGAAGAGCTTGAGTACCACCGTTGCTACGCCACGAAAATGGCCGCGACGACTCGCGCCCTCGGACTGTTCCGCCAGCGGCCCCGTCGGATCAACATACGTCACGAAGCCGACTGGATATATTTCCCCGGTGGAAGGCGCAAAAACGATATCCACCCCTGCCTCTTCGAGCACGCGCAGGTCGCGTGGCAGGTCGCGCGGGTAGGTGTTAAGGTCCTCGTGCGGGCCAAATTGAGCCGGGTTGACGTATATGCTCGCAACCAGCACGTCGTTCTCGCGGCGGGCCTGGCGCACAAGTGTAAGGTGCCCTTCATGCAGGTATCCCATGGTTGGCACAAAGCCGACCCGCTGCGAAACCTGCCATCCCTGCTGCGCCTCAACCATCTCTTGTATCTTGCTGATTACTCGCATACCTCTTCAACTCCCTGTATGGCGAAATCGTATTTGATTTCAAAGTATATCATTGGTACCCGGCGTCTGCAATTGCAAGCGAGAGCGACCAGGGCGGGGACAAGCCCATTACGAAGCGGGGGCGCACCTGTGGACAAGCGGACCAGGGCGCGGGCTTTGTCGCAGACCTTTCTCCGCCCCGGTTCCGTTGTTACGATGGTTTTGGCAGTACCTGGATACCGCCTGCGCCGCCGATAATGGCGCGTTCGGTCAGGCCAAGAAAGAGGCCCGTTTCCACGACGCCAACAATGGACTGGATACTGGCGTCGAGTGTTTCAGGGTCGGCTATGTGATTGGCGAAGAAACAGTCCAGGATGATATTGCCGCTGTCGGTGCGAAATAGCTGACCGTCTCGCTGGCGCGGTCTGACCTCAGCGCCCAGGGCTTGCAAGCGCATGCGCACGGGGGTCATGGCGAATGGAATAGTTTCGACAGGCAATGGAGCCGCGTCTCCCAGTTGTGGGACGAGCTTGGTTGTATCAGCGATGATGATGAAGCGGCGAGACGAGGTAGCCACAATTTTTTCGCGCAACAGCGCTCCGCCGCCACCTTTGATGAGGCGCAGCTGGCTATCGATCTCGTCGGCGCCATCGATGGCAAGATCAAGCACGGGGTGTGTGTCCAGGTCGGTGAGCGGGATGCCCAGGCTGCTGGCAAGTTGCGCGCTAGCCCGCGAAGTAGGGACGGCCCCCACAATTGTCAATCCCGCGCGCAAACGACGCGCGAGCGCCTGGATCATGAAAGCGGCAGTCGTACCGGTGCCAATTCCGACAACCATACCGTTTTCAATGTATGTCACGGCTTCCTCGCCGACCATGCGTTTCCAGGTATCCTGCTCAGATTCATGCTGCATGCCTGGCCTCCTTCTCATGTATGTCCTGTGTTTATTATCGCATGGATAGGCCAGATTCAGCAGTCCCAATCCACTTGTCTTTATGGCATTCTCATGTTACACTCTCCTGGTACTGAAAAACAAACCCTGCTATCTTATTTTCTGGTGGTAGAAACATGTCACAACAATGGCGCATTCTTGTAGTAGAAGGTGACGAATACCTCAATTCAGGTATCGTTAACTCGCTCCTGAAGGATGGGTACGCGGTGCAGGGAGTATCGACGGGCGCAGAGGCTATACGCATCCTATGGGCAGACGAGCAGAACCTGGTGATCGGTGACTTGCAATTGACGGATGCAGATGGTTTTGATTTGTTGCAATGGATACGCACTTATCGCCCCTCAACACGCATGATAATGCTGGCCAAGGCAGGCATTGCGGGTGCGCGTACCCGCGCGTTAGAGAATGGAGCGGTCGGCTATCTCGAAAAACCCGTTGATCTGCTCTTGCTCAAAGTGGAAGTGCGCCGCCTGCTCCAGCAAACGGGCTTCACCGCCAGTCTTGCCTCGTTTGACTTGCTGGATGTCATCCAGATCGTGAATATGAGTCGCAAGAGCATTGCCCTGGTGGTGCATACGGGCCTCGAAGAGCAGGGATTGTTGGGCTTCCAGTCGGGAGAGTTGATCTGGGCTGAATATGGCACGCTGCGCGGCGAAGAAGCGTTTTTCGCGCTGGCCGCGCATAAGGACGGCATGGTGACGCAGCAGCCCTGGAATGACCGCGTTACGCCGAATGTGGTGCAGCCGCTGTCGCGCCTGATTATGCAGGCGCTCCAATATCGTGCCAAGTACGCAGCCGCGCAGCAGTTGAGCGGTGAATATGAAGCGGTGAAAACACGCCTGCCAGCGCCTGCCGAAAGTAGCCCATCGCCGGTAGACTTGTTGTTCACTGAAGAGACCGATGATCGCCCATTCACCTATATAGCAGACGCACCAGCATCGCCAGCCGCGCTAGAATCGCCAGCGCCCGCGCAACCTGCCAGCGCGCCAGGCAAAGAATGGTGGCAGGACTCGGCCAGGACGCCCAGCATTCAGAAATCAGCTCACATGCACTCTGCAACAGGCCACGGCGCGTCCGCATCGCCGACGGCTTCCAACGGTCACAGGCACACTACACCTATCAGTGGTTCCAGCATCACGCCATCTACCGCGCACAAAACGCCAACCGGTCAGCGTTCCGATCTGCCATCATGGTTGATGGACCAACCTACGCAGTTTGAGTTACAGGCGTTAAAACTATCGACGCTGAACGGTTCAAACCAGGCTACAACTCCCCCCATCAGTAATCCATCACTTGCCGTATGGCAACCGGGTGATGCTGCAAAGACACCACAAACAGGGCGGCCAACAGTCCCATTAGTAGACCTATCCATCGCAGCCAGCTATGAGAAGGCACAAATCGAAACAACCGCCGCGTCTCCAGGCTCCAATGCCACGCAATGGCAGGAAACTCAAAATATAAGAGCGGACGCAGCGGTGATAGCAGACACACCGGCAAGCAGGCCGCAAAACCCGCTAAAGCCCAGGCAAACTGACGAATTGCTTCAGCGTGAAACGAATGAGCGTGTTATATCCTCCGCGCAGGTTGAACGCCCTCCAGCAACAGCACGCCAGCAAAGCCCAAACAGGCGTAATTATCCAGCGCTGGTTTCTGCACTTCAAACGCTGGGGTATACGCTGCCCGGCTTTGTCGCCTCGGCCATTGTAGGCATGGATGGGCAGCCCATCGCGCAGGTGGCCATGGATGACCTGGATATCTCCGCCCTGTGCGGTGATTTCAGCATCATATTACAAAGCGCGCTGTTTGTTTTGCGACAGGAGAGCTGGGGTCAGCACGAGGACACTATCATCACCAGTACAACTCATCATATATTGCTGCGCGTATTAGATAGTGGCAGGGAAGTATTTCAAGTGTTGGTAACGACGCGCGCATCTGACCCTGTAGAAAGTCTTGAAGTGATGATTACCGTCGAAAGCGCCATCCTGGCAGCCTTATAGAGCAAAAAGTGAGGGTATCGAGGCAAAGAACCATGAGCGAAGAGAAAATTCCACCCACAGAAGAAGAAAAGAACCACCGTTTCTCGTTTATCGTTGGCATCTTAATTGGTCTGGCAATTATCGTGGCCTTTACACTACTTTTCCATTAAGCGTCTGAGTTCCTCAATGTCGAGCTGGCCGGCGGCAGAGGGTGCAGGTGGTGCCTGGCTCGCTGCGGGATGCTCTTTTTTGGCGCTGGCCCGTTTCTTTGATGGTTCGTTGTTTTGTGGCCGGGGATGCAGCAAAGGTGACAGGTGCGTGCTGCCGTCCTGAAGCAGTCGTGGCTCATTAGCAGACTGCTTTCTGGCCTTGAGTTCGTCAAGCTGTTGATCGATCACCTGCTCCCCGGAAAGCTGGTCAAGCTGAAAGTCCAGGTCGCGGCTGCGCAAGTCGGCCATGGCTCTGGCGCGCGCCTCGGCCTCCACCACGGCATCTTGCGCGCGGTTGGCCTTCTCTTTATCAACTGTGCCGCCTGTTTTGCTGAGCGCGTCATAGACGCGTTGTTGCACGAGCGCGCTGCGCTTGCGTGTTACCAGCAATTCAATCGTTGTCTCGACCTCGGCAATTTTGGATTCGAGCTGTCGTAATACATTGCGCATGGTCGTAATCAGTTGATCCTGCTCCTGCTGCTGTTGCTGGTAGCGCTCGGCCAGTTTCAGAAGATCGTTGTAACGGGTAAGCGCGTCGCGCGCGGCTGATTCGTGGTTATGTTGGACGGCATGCTCGGCCTTCTTGTACCACGTATCGGCCTCGGCCTGCTTTTCCCTGGCGCGGGTCTGCAGCTTGCGACTCTCGGAGATGGCGGTCGCTACCTGTGTCTTGACCTGCATGAGTTGATTGCGCATGTCAAGCTGTAGCTGGCGCAGCGTCTTCTCCGGGTCGTCCGACTTTTCGACGACGGCATTGAGGTTTGCCCGCAGCAAAGTAAGCACCCGTTCCAACAAATTCATGAATCAGCTTCCCCCTTGCTATGTGATTGACCAGCCGCACGAAGAGTGTCCCCGTTCCCATCTCATCCAATCGTCCCCGGCGTCCCCCGTGCGTAGGGACAGTCCCCGTTCCCGTTCCCATTGATGAAGAATGGTGAATGAGGCGCGATGCGAACGGGGACAGGCACAAGGCCCCCGCGTCCGCCCATCCCCGCGTCCCTGTCCCTACCCGTTCATTCCCGTTTTTGATCATCAAATATCGTCAGGGCGGGGCCATGCCATTACCCCATTGGGTTGTCAACGGTTATTAGATATGTCCCCTGCCGGTTTATTGAAAAACCAACAGGGGACAACGGGTTATTTATCGCTGCTGGCGGCGGCGACATCCACCGCCGGGCTGTTTCCGTTCACCCCGGCAGTGGTCGCGCCGTTTTTGCCCTCCTCGCTGGAAGAGAGCGCGGGAACGCGGCTCATCAGGTCGCCGATGCGTGTGCCGCTCAGCAACTCGAAGAGCGCGGGTACCTGGGCAACCATGTTCATGATGTCGCCGGTGATACGGCTGGCACCCATGCCGTCGTTGCCACTGCCGTTGCCGGTAGAGACAATCGTCACCTTGTCTATCTTGCTCAGTGGTTCCGCGATTGCGCGCACGATCTCCGGCATGCCCGTTAAGAGCTTGTCGAGTACAGCCGCCTGGTTGTATTCGTGGAAAGCTGCCGCTTTGACTTTCATGGCATCGGCTTCGGCTTCACCCTTGGCGCGGATCACTTCGGCCTCCGCCAGACCTTTGGCACGGATCACTTCGGCCTCCGCCAGACCTCTGGCACGGTTGGCTTCGGCATCGCCTGTACCGCGCGCTTTGGCGGCATCCGCCTGGCCTTGCGCTTCGAGTATGAGGCGCTGGCGCTCGGCTCCCGCGACGGTTTCAACGCGCCTGCGCTCGGCTTCCGCCGCTTTTTGGACGGTGGCTTCTAGTTCAAGTTCGCGGCGCTGGATTTCAGCCTGCTGCACCTTGATCTGGGCCTGCTTCTCTACCTCGGTCACTCTCACCGCCTCGGTCACGACCTGCTGCTGCATCATGTTGGCCTGGATATCATAGGTCTTGTCAGCCGTGGCCTGCTGCTTTTTCACTTCAGCATCGAAGGCGGCTTTTTTCAGTGCCAGGTTACGCTGTGATTCGGCCTGCAAAGCCAGCGATTCGGCCTCGGCTTTCACACGCTCCTGGTCGGCGGCAGATTTGGAGACGGCTGCTTCGCGAGAGGCGTTGGCCTGCTGGATCTGCGTATCGCGCTGCGCCAGGGCAGAGGCGATATCGGCCTGTTTGCGGATCTGCACGATCTGCGGGCGACCCATGTTCGAGATGTAATCGTTCTTGTCGCGCACGTCTTTAATGGTGAACGAGATGACTTCCAGGCCCATCTTCTCCATGTCGGGAGTGACGGTCTTGAGCATCTTCGAGCCGACGTTCTCCGGGTCCTTGACCAGTTCCTCAACCGTCAACTGGCCAACGATACCACGCAAGTGGCCTTCCATCACCAGGCGGATCAGGCTTTCGCGTTCCTGCTGGCTTTTGCTCAGGAATTGCTCGGCGGCGGTTTTGACGCTCTCTTCGTCAGAGCGCACTTTGATCTGCGTAACCGCTTCGACGTTGACAGCGACGCCCTGCGTGGTATAGAGGTCTTGCGATGGTGCCACGTCGAAGGACATCAATTCCAGCGAGAACTCCTGGGCGCGCTGGTACAGGGGAATGACGAAATGCGAGCCGCCGGTGATAACGCGCGTGCCACCCGCGCCATACACGATAAGCGCCTGGTTAGGACCGACTTTTCGAAGCAGGCGTCCAATCGTCTGAATGATGATAACCACCACCACCACGATTGCGACGACGCCAATGCCGAGAAGTATTAGTGAAGACATACAGTGTTACTCCTTTTGCGAGTCTTTGCGCATAACTAATGCTTGTGAGTCTGTTTTACTGGATTCGTCTAATAAGCTGCGTAAGGTGTCCAATCCATCGGAAGCCATTATTCCCGACCCCGATGTCGTGGAATACGTTCCCTCCTCCGTAATAAAGTGATCCCAGGTATCGACCTCTGCTACGCCGTTCTGGTAGTTGACCACGACTACTTCCTGATCTCGCTCAAGTCGCCGCCCATCGATGCTGCGCGCGGGAATGCTTTTGCGCATGCCGCCGGGTGAGACGTAGAGGACTTCGCCCAAACCGCTCTCCTGGATGGTCGTACTGACCTTGCCCAGCAGCCCCGTGCGATCAGAAACATCCTGCTCGGTCGCGGATTCGCTGTTGCCGAAGAGACGGGTAATCATGAAGAGCAGCAGCAACGCGATCACCACACCACCCAGACCCGCGAGGAGTACAACCCACAGAGTAGCTTCCAGGCCAATGATATTGTGGAACAGGTAGCCGAAAAAGCCAAATCCCAGCAAGAAGAACATGATGGACGTGGGGTTCAGAAACGATGCCAGGGATTGGTTATGGTTACTCGCTTGCGCGTTACTCGCGGTGTGGGCATGTGCCGCTGCATGGGCGGGCGCGTGTGATGTATGCGCTGCTGCATGAGCATTCATATGCACCCCGTTGTGCGGGCCGATGTGAACGCCGACCTGGTGTCCGGTCGCGTGCGCGGTGCCATGTCCGAGATTTCCCAACAGCGCGGTCACGACAAAATACACCAGTCCGATCAGAAAGCAAGCAATAAACAAAAGTGAGAGAGGATCAGTAGCAATCATAGCAATGTTCCCTTCGTTTGTGGAAACAGACGTACAGGTATGCGATCAATGTCGATATATATAGACGCACAATTATTCTCATTTTACAATATCGCCCGTTACCGGAATCGCGCCATTGGATTCTGGATGGCGCGGACTGATTAATGAGTTGATATCTTCAGCCGGCAAATTCAGCACCTCATTAAAAAGCGCGATATAGCGACGTGGGTCTTCCGTGCTGGCCAATCGCTCTAAGAATATCTGGAGCAGCGGTTCTGAACGCCATTCTTGCGCACTGGCCTCCAGCCACGTGAACAATCGATCTCCGTCGTTTTCAAATTCGCTCAATAGGTCAGTACTGTAGTCGGCAAGGTCGCTCACCAGGTAGCCCGGCTGCACCTTGAAGAAACGCGCCAGCAGGTCGCGGCTGGTGGCAGTCAGGTGAACGCGTTTGCTGTTCTCCAATTGCGACAGGTAGGCCTGGCTGAGCGTTTCGCCCATTTCCTCGTGCATGGCCCGCACGACTTCCATCTGTGTCATAGCCCGGCCCAGGCCGCGCAGTTCGCCCTCGACTTCGCGCAGGTGTTTTATCTTCTCAGCGAGATTCATG
>Ga0307372_10007234_pt1 | contig 15972 bp, 10 predicted proteins | sample OX1MG_FD_202533 | JGI IMG/M metagenome (GOLD analysis project Ga0307372, IMG submission 202533) | Soil microbial communities from Risofladan, Vaasa, Finland - OX-1 | ecosystem: Environmental > Terrestrial > Soil > Coastal area > Acid sulfate soil | place: Finland: Risofladan, Vaasa | collected... | reverse complement strand
AAGCGGAACGACCCTGGCGGTATCGTGGCCTACTTCAGCCATCCCTACCCTAGTAGCTACTATCTTGTCTCCAACCCGAACAACGTTCAAGTCTGCGCGTACATTTCCACGAGCGACAACTTCCCCTGGAATAACATACCTTCTCTTAACTTCTGGCACGAAACTTCACTTTAAATTTGATACTAAATTAACCTTGCACAAAGTTAGTCTATTAAATGACACTGGTTCACGGGAGCAAAAGAAGCGCAGCCAGAGAGTCGTTAGTGCAGGTCTTTAATCCTCGCGGGCGGATCGAACGAAATAAACTTACGAAGAAGCCTTTCGCCGCATTTGTCTTAATACGGCCCAATTCTTTCAAACTATTCAACTAACAAAAAGGCGGAAGAATCGCATATTTTAGCCTTCATATCTTCGAATGGAAAAGAGGCTCTGAGAGAGGTGCAGAATCGGGAATGTGATCTGCTCTAGACCAATCTAGGGGGCATTCCTACATCGATTCAAAGGCTATGAAGAATGGCCTGTGGGTAATAGCCCTTAAATCAGGAAAAATGCGGCCACTTATTGGACGATCCAAATAAGATGCACCCGCTGCAAGTTGACAATTATCGACACGTTCCCGAGCATATTTTCTCGCTACAATTGACACTCTCCCGCCTTAAGGCATGGAGATTCTTGCTGCTCGAGGATTCATCGCCATTCATTGTAGTTCCACCTCAAGAGCAGGGGGTCTGCCATGACCCTGCTACCGCTGGCCCCGGACAATGTGCTTAGGACTGAGAGGGGCCTGTTCACGGCTACCTTCATGATGTTGGCAGCTCCGTTCACGTCGGCGTTGATTGATTGATGAGCCTCCTTGCAGACCATCAATCCTCGTTCTATCCTGCCGTTGTGCTGCTTCCCGCAGAGACAGCATGTCTTTGACGTGTTCCTTTCAGATACCTTTGTTATTGCGATCCCATATTCCTGACCGAGTTCATAGATCCTTCCAGCAACCATGTTGAAGACCCAAAAGTTGTGAAGCTTCTGGTTGCCGCTGTCTCCGTGGTTTGCTTTTTCTCGTATGCCTGTGAGGTCTCCTATGATTAGCTCGCCGATGTCTTTGGATTCCAGTGTCTCAAAGATTGATCGGAGCATCGAGTTGACCGCGTGCCTCAACCTTCGTTGTCTCCTCCTGAAAGATATGGAGATTTGTCTGGAAGTATGCTTCCGTCGCTGTAATTTGCTCTGCTTCTCTGCTATCTTCTTCGTTCTGTACACCCAGTCGCTCAGGACTGCCCGACCGGAGTAGATGATCGGTTTCTCGCCTTGAATGTAGAGTGTCGCGAGGTTGCAGATGCCCAGATCCAAGGAAGCCTTCTTCAGGCTTGTTCGATGCAGAGGTGTATCCACCTCGACTGGAATGTGGGCATACCACTTCCCGTTGATCTCATCTTTGACTACTTCAAGCCGTCCTTGCTTGCCTACCCAGAGGTGGCCCGAGTTGTATGGAACCTTAAGGTTCTTGGAAATGGAGATGACATGCTCATCCATCCTCCACCCGTCGTTTCTGACGTAGAGACCCTTAAGCAATCTCTCGCCGTTGCTCTTCCAGTAGTTAGGCGGAGAGAGTTTCTTGATGTGCGGCGGCAGTTGTCCTTTCTTTCTCAGGCGCACAAGAGCCCAGAAGCTTCGCCATGATTCATCGAGTTTCTGAAGAAGTGCTTGCGCCTTGCATGTGCCGAGAGCCTTGAATGCTTCGTTGGTCTTCAGTGACCTGCACTGTGCAGAATACGTTGGAATGTTTCCATGCTCGAAGAATGCTTTGCGCCTTTCATAATTGGCTGTATTCCAGAGAATGCTTGACGCTTCCGCTAGTTCCTGAAGCTCCCGTTTATCCTCAACGGTAGGATCGAGGACAATGGTTGATGTCCTAAGCACGCCTAAAATTCCTGCAATTTCTAATACTTAAAGAAAGCCTCGCTAACCTCCGCCTAAAGACGGAGAGGCTTGCGCTCGGCAAGGTTTGTCATAGTTTCATACGAATTCTCCGCCAAAAGAAAGAGTGCAATATTAAGCGCTACTATCTGATGAGTGAGGCTTGAGCCGTTCCTTTAGTTAGAGAGCCCAGCCGATCAAGCAGAGTAGAGTGAACTCCCGCGGGAATTTCAATTATTACAGTCAATCCGCCGTCGGCCCCCCATTCCTCCTTTGAAATTTCTCCCACTCCCTTTAGCGCGCCGAAGGATTGGGAAGCAAATTGCGCCGGAACCTTGACGAGCAATTTGATTCTTTCTGATTTAAGAGGTAAGATACCGCGGAGCAGTTCGATCACCCCTTTTGCCTGCTCGTTAACATCCTTGAATGGGTCGATCGTCAATCTAACCTCGGCCATGGCTTGCTCGACGCGGAGGGGAGGATGCGGAAGTCCGGTTCTGGGATCTACATAGTTTCGTGCAATGAGCGAAACAATTTGCTTTCGCTTTTCTTCGACCAGTCTCCTCCTTTGCTCAGTTGTAAGATTGAGGTCGCCCTTTCTGAGAATTATTTCAGCGATTTGAAGGAACTCGCTCGTCTTGAAGGCCTTAGTTAGTTTCTCCGCAGGTACTCTTAGCCCCTTGTTTGCGTCTGAATATACCTCATCAACGGCGACTATTTGTGAAACTTCGACGTTTCTTCCAAATTTGAAATCCAGGGCTGGGTCTGGGTGCACCAAGATTTCAAAATGCTCGCCTTCTATGGATAGCCGTACCGTACTGAACTTTGAGGACAATTCAATTCAGCTTTCTTTGCAGAAGAGCATTAATTTCAATGTGGTAAAAGTCTTGAGTTTCAAGGGAGCGCAAAGCTCCCACAAAATCTCTACTGTGAAGGAGGTTGTTTTGAGGCACCGCGTTTTGCCTTTTCGGCGTAACTGTCGATTTCGTCATCAGACAGCCGCCTCATTTGCTTCGTGTCCACTGGGACAACTGCCATTTTGATATGACGAGTTCCGGTCTTGTCCTCGCTAACCAAGTAGATCGACTCTACAGCCAAAGTGAGCGCTTCGTCAATTGAGATATCTTCCTTGTACTTTTGTTCCAGATACTCGCCGACCTGATCTGCACCTGCACCGATCGCAATCGCGTAGTATCCAACGTAGGTTCCACTCGGGTCTGTCAAGAACAGTTGTGGTCCATTCGAGTCTACGCCAGCAATGATCAGGGAAACACCAAATGGTCTGACGCCTGCGTACTGGGTGTACTGCTGACACTGATCCGAGAGACGCTTTGCAACCGACTCCACATCTACCGGTTCGTCGTAAACTAATTTGTTGCTTTGTGCAACAATTCTTGCTTGATCGACCTGGACACGTGCGTCAGGAATGTATCCTGCTGCCGCGACTCCGAGGTGATCGTCAACTTGGAAAATCTTCTGAGTCTCGCCGGGAGTCTGCAACTTCCTTGGGCGCTCCTCGACCGCCAAAATTACTCCGTATTTGGTGCGAACGCCGACGGCCAAAGTTCCGCGACGCACGGTTTCAATAGCGTACTCAACCTGGTAAAGCCGCCCATCAGGCGAAAACACTGTGATGGCACGGTCGTATCCTGCCGCTGCTGGAAACATAGTATAGAACCTTTGAAAAATGTTCTTTGCCGCAGATTTAAGTCTTGAGCTTGCAAATCAACCCAAGAGAATGGAATACTTGATAATTCCTCTGCCAAAAGAGTCAATCACATGAGTGCCCAAGAAAACAAATACATCCTTGTTGAGACAATAGAATTCTCTGGCCATCGAAATATTCTTGGTACTCAACGTAATACAATTGAGGTAACAAAGGTCGCTGAGATCTCCAGACGCGCAGACTGCATTATTGGAGTCAGGGCGTCAAAGGCGTGTGCAGATCTCAGTTCCGATCTTAGAAAGCACATTCAGGCAGGAGGGCAGCTAGATTTTTTGATCAAAGTTGGCGACATTCGTTTTTCATTCAGTGGCAGAGGTCAAAGAGAGCTAGATCTTTCAGATCATCATGAGTTGGTTCTGAGAAGATCCGATTTCATCAGCGCTCGAACTGCGGCTATTTTCTGCGATGCGGCTGCCGCGGACTTGCCACGAAAAATGATCGAGCTTTTGCAAGACGACCACGCGGCGGGCATACTAATCATAAGCGCCGTAGATCCCCGTGATTCCTCTGGTGTCATCGATTCTCCTTTATTCATCGAATCATAAATCTGATTCTCAAATGTCTCGGCTAACAATACCTTTTACGGATCTTGAATTTGACCCCTCTATTACTTTGGATTCTGGCCAAGCCTTTCGCTGGAGCCCCGTGGATGAATCGCGGCAAGTATGGATTGGAATAGTTTCTGATGCATTGGTCCGAGTAACAAAGAACGAGGCGAAAGTACTTGGAGCGGTTGACAAGAGTTTCGACTCAGAATCGATTCGAAGATACTTCTCCTTGGAAGACGATCTTGGAAGTATTTTTTCTACATTTCCCTCGGACGAAACTCTAGATTCTGCTCTTGAGAAGTTTCGTGGATTGCGATTATTGAAGCAAGACCCCTGGGAATGTTTGATCTCGTTCGTTTGCTCGATAAACTGTAACATTCCCTCGATTCGGCTAAAAATTGCGAATCTGTCACGCAGATACGGAAGAAGAATAGATACTGATCTAGATTTGAAGGCGTATTCTTTTCCCACAGCCACAACACTAGCGAGGGCGTCGAAAAGAGATCTTCTCGAGTGCAGGTTGGGTTTCCGTTGGAGGTATGTAAAGTTCATAGCGAAGAAAGTTGTAGAAGGGCACCTTGATTTGGAAAGGTTGTCAACCGTACCGTATCGCGACGCGTTTCCTGAACTGATAAGCGATGTTTCCGGCAAGACGTTTGGCGTCGGCCCAAAGGTTGCAGATTGCACTCTACTTTATTCTTTGCACAAGATGGAAGCTTTTCCAATAGATGTGTGGATTCTGCGTTGCCTCAGAAAATTCTACCACGACGAAATTGAAATGAAGAATTTGGAGTCCCTGACCCTCAAGAAGTATCTTGCTGTTTCAGAGTCAATGCGTAAAAAATTCGGTAATTATGCGGGCTACGCTCAGCTCTATCTTTACGTTAAGATGCGCAGTGACTCGAATCACTCGATATAAAGTGCTGGCTTGAATGGCATGGCAAACTTTGCTTTGCCCTTTGGATCGTACTGAGCGGCTTGGTCGGCTCGATGGACCGTTACATCGAGACCCAATTGTCTTTGAATAAAGGCGACAGAATGGTCATAGAGCTTAGCTTCCTCGATTTCTCGGCACCTATTGTAATTGTCCAGAAAATTCTCGCCTAGCTCATTGATGTTCTTGCCAATCTTCGCCAACGAGTTTGCAGCATCCTTTTTCTCGACGGTGGGATGCGAGATGAAGAATTGCTGCAGTAAATCGGTTGTCTTCCCGCCGCTCTTTCTCGACTTTACGACCTCCGAAAACAAATCATATTGCCACTTGGGCGCGATGTAGACGTGGATAGATTTCATTTGCTGCGGCATTAATTTCAAAATGTTCTTCGAATCCTCAACAAGTTTCTGTAACAATAACTCTCCTAGTTCGGCGTCAGGGTGGAGTTTCGATTCATCGAATTTGGGGAAAGACGAACTACAAACCATCTCATTTCTTCCACGCGATTCATTGATCTCTTCTACAGTGTATGGCAAAAACGGCGCTAACAATTTGACCCAAGTATCCACAGCATAATTTATCAGATTCGAAGGATGAATTTCGGTCTTGAGTAGGTAGTTTCTGAGATCGTTCCAATATGCGTAGAAAACCTCCTGAAACGCGGACTTTGTCTTCATCATATCCAGATTTGAGGCAACGCTCGCGATGTGCTTCTGGATTTGATTCTCCAGCCAGAGATCTGATAGGCTCATATTCTTTGATTCTTTTACCGAGATTTCGAACTGCTTGATGAAAGAAGGCAACGAGTTGATCTTTGCCTGAATGTCCTTGGCATTTTTGTCACGCCAATCAACGTCATCCATTCCTTCTGCACCGTCCATGAGACCTGATCGTAGAGCATCTGCCCCGTAAGTTTGGAGAGCGTTAGAAATCGTGATCACGTTACCCTTGCTCTTGCTCATCTTCTCCCCCTCGACCGTCATCATTCCGTTCGCCGAGATTCCTTTCGGCCATAGCTCGCGCGGGAAGAAGGCAGTGTGCTGGAATACAAAGAACAGCAAGTGGTTAGGAATCAGCTCTTTCGCAGAATTCCTTAGATTGACGGGATACCAGTAAAGGAACTCACTCCTCATAAGCTCAAGTTCCTGAGCCTTTATTCCAATATTCTTACTGAGAGATTCAACCGCTCCTTCACCCAAGAGAACGAAATTGAAAAAATCCTCGGTAAGTGAGTTTGCAGTAAGCCCCAATCTGACTATAGCTGGTCTAATTGTATAGAAGGCCATGTAGATAGTCGAATCGCTCAGGGTCTCAACTATCCAGCCCGGGGACCAAGACAGCGGAGTACCCAGGCCCACCTTTCTTGCGCACGGCCAGTCCTTTATCCAATCGACAACATCGTGGAACCATTGCCTTGCACTTTCGGGATAAATTTCCGCGGCGTCAACGCACTGGTGCGCCAGCTTCTTCCATTCCGGATCTGAATATTTCAAAAACCACTGGTCCTCGAGCACTTTGACGATGCATTCGGTCAGGCATCGGCACACGACTTTGTCCGGCAGATCGTACATCGAACTCGCCAGATCCGACTGCTTTAGCTCTTCAATTATCAGGGGCTTGGCTTCGGTTATTTTTTTCCCCTTGTATTTTCCAGTATTTTCATTGAGCACTCCTTGATGGAATTCTTTCTTGTAAACTTCTGCGGTTGCAGCGGCTACTTTCGGATCATTCTGATCTTTGATCTTCATTTCCTCAATGACTTGCTGTGCTGGGAATCTGCTCATTCCGGGGACAGTCACCAGTGAAATGGGTTCAATCGCCTTCACTTCTGCAGCATTCAGACTGAAAAATCTCTGCTTCTCCAAGTCGGACTGGATGTCACGCAGCGCAATGTAATCCATTGGTGCGTGAGCTGGAACACCGTATACCACGCCAGTCCCGTTCTTCGGGTCGACGAACTCTGCAGGTAGTATCGGGAGCGAATCCCCGGACCTTAGAGGATTCGTGACATACCTACCGATTAGCTCTTTTCCCTTGAATGTTTTGACCGTTGTTATCTTTCTCAGCTGGTCCTTGAGCTTCGCTGCTGCCTCCTTACTCACTATCCATTGATATTTTCCGTCAACAGTAATTTGGCTGTATTCAGCTTCAGGATTCAGCCAGAGGTTAGTCACCCCGTAAATTGTCTCGGGTCGAAAAGTTGCGGCCGGGAGGAAAAAATCTTCGCCATCTAACCTGAACAAAACAAGCGTATACTCTTCCCAAGTGACTCCCTCGCCCTGAACCCTATCGTGATCACCAGTCGGGCTTTGATCTCTAGGGCACCAGACTACGGGATGGGTTCCCTGAGTCACATAGCCCTTCTCACGAAGTTTGTTATACTGCCATATGACAAATTTGTTGAACGTCGGGTCCAGATCCGTGGTGTGAAACTCTCTTCGCCAGTCAATGGACAATCCCAGTCTTTTTAGGGCGACTCTGCCCGAATCCGTGTAATATTGAGCCATGTATTTTGGATCGTAGAATTTGTGAAGGTCGCGCTGAGAGATTCCGTCAATCTCGACGAACTCTTTAACCATAGCTTTATCCCCATTTGCTAACCTTTCCGCAGCTGCAACTATTGGTTGACCCGTCCAGTGCCAAGCCCACGGGAATAGCACGTCGAAACCCTGCATTCTCTTGTAGCGAGCATAGACATCCACCCTAACCGACGTAAAAGCGTGCCCAATGTGCAGTGGTCCATTCATGTATGGGAATGGAAATGTGACAAATTTTTTCTCCCTCGTAGGATCTGGATCGGACTCGAATACCCGCTGTTTCTCCCAGCGTTCCATCCACTTGTCTTCGATACTCTTGTCCATCTTTTTGGCACGCAAACTCTAGCTAGATTCTAGGGTTTTGAAAGATTTCCAGTAATCGAATTTAACAGAATCGCCCGAAGGTCTGGAATCGATTCTGGTCGACGGTCGACTCCCCCCTGTGCGAATCGTGAGTCACCCCCGCCAGACCCACCGATGGACTTTGCGATTTCTTTCACCAGGAGTCCAGCCTTGGCTCCCTTTTTCTGCGCTGACTCTCCCGAGAACAGAATTATTCTTGTTCTTGAATTTTCTTCGAAAATTGCTATGTAAACCAGCGAGGGATCTGTCTTGCAAAGCTTGTCGCCGACTATCAAGTGATACTCTGAGTCAAGGCCTTCCTCGAATAATGATGAATAGATTTTCAGTCCATCAGCTATCTCTTGGGAAAGTTTCGGAACTTCACCTACCATGAGATCGGCTAACCGCTTTGCGAGTTGCTTTGCATTTCTCCTTGAGTTATCTGCATCGGCTTTCAGGTTTGAGATGGAGGCAGATAGTTTTTCGCTTGGAGTTTCGAGCTTCGAAGAGGAATCAAGCAATATCGATTCTTGCCTTTCTACGTAATTCACTGCAACTTCGCCAGCGACATACTCGAGTCGTTCAACTCCATCTTGTACTCTTTCTGATTTTATGATCTTAATCAGTCCAACTTCTCCTGTCGTACTGACGTGGGTCCCGCCACAGGCCTCAATATCGAAACCTCCGATATTTACTATTCGAAGTTCCTTGACTGGAGCTGCGCCGCCCTGATAAAGACGGAAACCGTATCTTTGTTCAGCAACGCTCCTCGGAAGCCATGTTATCGTGACAGGAATGTTCTGTCTTACAATATCGTTTGCCATTCTCTCAATTTCAAGAACCTGATCTCTAGAAAGGTGAGCAAAGTGAGTAATATCCAACCTACCCATGTCAATATCTTTGAACGCTGAATGCTGCCACACCCAAGGCCCCAGAATTTTTCTGGATGCGCCGTTTATGATGTGCGTAGCCGTGTGATGCCTCGTTATGAGAGACCTACGCCTAGAGTCAACCAACCCTTCAACCAAGTCACCCTGCGAAATCTTCCCATCGAGACCTTTAACGTGGTGCAATACAACGCTGTTCACCTTGATTACCTCGTCAACGGCGAGTCCATTGATAGTGCCGTGATCTGGTTCTTGACCTCCTGCTCTTGCAAAGAAGGCTGTCGAATCTAGTACCACATATTCTCCGGGAAGTACCTTCAAGACTTTCGCGCCAAATTTGAACTGGTTGCTATTTTCGTAGAAAATCAATTTCGTCGGCGAAAGAGAGGAAACGTCGTGAGACGCCATCTGGCCCTCTTCCTTCTGAACCATGTGCCTAGATGTGATGCGGTTGTAGAAATCCGAAGGAATTTCTATCTTGAGTCCTCCTTTTTTCAATACGTCCGGAGTTATTCCGTCACTGTCGTAGAGTTCTACAAGTTTCTCGACGTCGATGTTTTGCTTCTTCTTTGATATTGTTTCGATTATTTTTGATGATCTTTCGCGTGTAACGGCATACTTCTTCTCCTCAACGTCTAATATTATTCCGACATCATTCACGTGTTCTGAGAGCTCAGGATACAGATCTTTCAAAGCCTCGGCGTGCCAGCGAGCAAGTTCGGTGAGATCTAGTCGAAGACCAAGATCGTCCAAGAAATCAAGGGATCTCCGCAATATCACTCGAAGATTGTACCCTCCTCCGACGTTGCCAGGAAGCATGCCATCTGAGATTCCAAACAACAATGTTCGGGTGTGATCAATAATCGAATAAACCGCCTGAATCCGGGTTACCTTCTTTCGCAACTCATCTTCAGGCAATCCAAGCTGTTTTGCAATGTTCGAGTAATCGGCGACTGCGCCTTTGAACTGATCAATGTCAAGGGAACCGGCCAGTTTGAAGTAGCCATCCAAGGTTCTGTCCGATCCAATCGACAACCCGGTCTCTTTCTGGAACTTTGCCAGAACCGGAGAAAAAACGGCATCATAACTATTGTAAGTGCCTTGGGAAACCCAAACGAATCGCTCGAGGCCGGCTCCCATATCGATTACTTTTTCCGGATACTCTTTGTAATTCTCAGGGGTACCTTCAAACCCGGTAAACACTGCATTTCCTAGCTCCAAACCCCGAACATAGTACTCTAGGCTGTTTCCGAAAGCGCCCGGACCCAACCATACATCCTCCTTGAACACCACTTCCTTCTTGTCGATGCCAAACTCTTCAGTCAATAGTTTGAAATCAAGCTCAACGCACCTATCTTTCCAGTAACCCTTCGCGTTCGCAAGAGCGTGCTGGCCAATCATGCAAAAAGAGGTATAATGCCGACCCGTCACGCCGACATTTGCGATGTCTGAAAATCGGAGGCACATCTGAGGAACAATCAGCGGATTGTACGGAAATTCGAAAACAACTTTGCCTGATTCTATCCTCTGAAAATCTACTATTGAAGCTATAGTGAAGTAAAGATCGGGACGCCATCTGCAGACGACTGGATACCTCGAAACCGGTTGGTGTCCGTGTTTCTGGAAAAATGATTCGACCTTCCGCCAACTCGTTACGTAGTCGTATTTGTCCTTAGTTGCCGGCGAGCCCAAGAATTCGTACTGCTGACATGGTTGCTCTGGACAGTTGACGCGCTCTTCGTCCAGAGTCCAGAAAAACCCTCCGCACCTTGGACATTGCTTTCTTAAGAAACCCAGTTCTTTGAACAGTGCGACTCGATAAAATTTTTCTGGATCGGCCGAGAAACGTTTCCTGAGCAACTCCTTGTCATGTGACACGATCCTATTACTTCCGTGAACAGAATCCAATTTAGGCGTTTATTTATTGAATGTTTCCTTTACGGAGCTGATCAAATACGCAGGTTAACTTTCGCTTTCGAACTCTTCTCGAAGATCGTGAACCTTATCGAGCAGAGAATTAGTCACACTTTGCAACCTTCGCCCGTTGCTCTGCTGGATTCTCTCAAATGTGTCTTCCTTCATGCGCTTCGAAACAAACTGATCGTAATTATTCAGAATATCTCGAACAACCCGGTCAAACTCTCTGTCACTTGATACCACTTCGTTCAACCCTGCTTGGACAGCGGTCGAAACGCTCTGCGGAAGTTGCGACCTGATTGACCCTATCCTCGATATGGCTTTTGTACGAACGTCCTCAATCCTTGATCTTGCGACGACAAGCTCGTTTCTACCCATTGAAGACCCATTCGATTTTAGTTCTGATAATATGTCGTTCGTACTGGATACCTTATCCTCCACTGCTTTGATCAAGGCATCGAATGCTGAACCGAAGTCTTCGCCAACTTCAGACTTTGGTCTGAATAGTATTGCGCCAACGAATACGCCGACAAATAGAATCACTGCTATTGGTAAAGCATCCGAACTCGCCGAGGCGATTCCCACTCTGAATTTGAACGCAGCTGTAGACGCTCCCAGTTGATTCGTGTCAGTTCCTGAGAGAGATATTTGGTGTCCGATTATGACAATGCCTGGTATTGAATTTGAGCTCAAACTGTATAGATTAACTATTCCTCCTACGGGTACGGTGGTTGGAACTGAAACATCATAAATTCCGTTGGACACGTTCCAGTATTGAGTCGAAAGTGGGTACTGGAATATCAACGTCGCAGAACTGCTGGGTTGAATTTCTTGGTTCGTGTTATTGAGAGAAATCTGTTGCCCGCTCATCGAGACAGTTCCAACATTACTCAAAGGCGGTTCGTTGGATGGCACGGCCGTAAGATTCTGCGCGGTAGTCAATGGAATGTAAGTGAGTACCGAAATCGTATTCAATCCCAGATTCCTTATGTTCAGTGTATCCTTTACAAGAATTTTGCCGCTTGCATCAATGGAGATTTGTCTGCTAATGGATGTAAAATCCAAGTAACCGGTGCTAGACGATGACCCGTGTATAGTCACTGGAAACGCCTTGAGTTTTGACGTCGCATTGTTGGTGAAGTAGTTCCAAGTTTGAACTTGACCATTGTAGGATGGGGTTTGAATAATAGCGGTGGACGAAGCAAAACCTTCGGATGTTACGATTGTAGCGTTGGAGAGATATATCGAAGGATTCTGGAATTCAAGCGTACTATTCAGACTAGTCAGACTAATGCTAACCGATGGACTGGCTAGCACCGGAGCAATATAGCTCGTTGCATTGACAACTTTGAGAGAGTCAAGTACCCAGAATCCCAGACCAACGGTGGAATTTGACCCCGAAAGACTTTGGGCGAATGAAAGCGTAATGAGAAGGGTGTTGTTTGAAACGCTGGTTGTTGTGGTCGTCTGAACTGGCGAGGAACCAAGCTTCGCATAAGAGCTAAGAGAGACGAGGTTCATCTGGTAGCTCGATGGAAAGCCGAATGTAACAGAGCTCAAAGGAGTCGAACCGATCGTGCCCTTTAGCGTTTCATTAATTACGAATTGTCCATATGGATTGTAGGCTTGAACGCTTTGGAGCGAGTAGCCGCTGGGAGAAGACGCATCGGCTGTATGCAATACAAGACCTCCAACAAACGTGCCGAAAAAAAGCGACGTAAAGAGGATGAACGCCACTAGAAGCGGCGTCTTTGAACGCATCAATGCACTGCTCCGATAAAGCACGCGAATGTCAAAATCCGTTTTAAAGACTTTCTATATGTGACAACGATTTTGGGCCGTGGACTAGCAATTTGTCAATATCTTTGTCATTGTTCGCAAATAGCTTGATTCGCCTTAGTTAAGAATTTTAATCGCATTTTCTGCGAACTTGAGAAGAGTTCAAGAAGAGCATGGCAGTTCACAAATTCCTTCCTAACTCCGAAGAGGGAATCTTACATCTCATGCTGGAAAAATTGGGAATTCAAAATGCCTCCCAATTGTTTTCAGACATACCTGAATCAGTCCGTTTGAAGCGCTCACTCAATTTGCCTGAGGCGATGAGCGAAATAGAGCTAGAAAAATTCGTAAACTCGAAACTAGCAAAGAACAAAGCGGCTCCTGAATGCCTGAATTTTATAGGTGGTGGAAACTGGGTTCACCACGTACCTTCTATAATTGACGAAATACTCAGCCGCGGGGAATTCTACACTGCTTACACGCCGTATCAACCTGAGATCAGTCAAGGAATGCTTCAAGGACTGTTCGAATATCAAAGTCAGATTTGCGAACTTACTGGAATGGAAGTTGCAAACAGTTCGCTCTACGATTGGGGCACTGCTCTTGGAGAGGCTGGGAGGATGGCCGGCAGGGTCACAAGAAGGAGAAGAATCCTGGTTGGCAGAAATGTCTCACCAGAAAGGATAGGCGTGCTTCGAACTTATTGCAATCCCGCCGGAATCGAAATTGATCAAGTGGACTACGATTCTTCCGGAAAAATCAATATCGCCTCGCTAAACTCGAAGCTCAATGACGATACCGCGGCGGTATACTTCGAAAATCCGAATTTTCTAGGTGTGATTGAAGACGCGGTCGATGAAATCGCACAGAAATGCCATTCAAAGGGCGCACTTGTGATTGTTGGCGTTAACCCGATAACGCTAGGTGTTCTGAGACCGCCCAGCTCCTATGGCGCTGATGTGGTAGTGGGAGATGGGCAACCTCTCGGACTTTACCCGAACTTTGGCGGACCATTGATGGGAATTTTTGCAACGCGAGAGGATCCCAACTTCCTTAGGCAAATGCCAGGAAGATTGATCGGTGCAACGCGATCAAAGGACGGGTCGCGGCGAGGGTACACAATGGTCTTGCAAACAAGGGAGCAACACATTCGAAGGGAGCACGCGACATCCAACATTTGCACAAATGAAGCCTTGTTTGCCCTAGCAGTTAGTATTTACCTAGCGAGCATGGGTCCGCAGGGGATGAAAGAAATCGGCGAGCAAATCGTTTCGAATTCAAACTACGCATTGAAGAGGTTTAAAGAAGAGAAATTTGAATCGCCTTTTTTCAGCGGATCATTTTTTGGCGAAGTATCCGTAAAGACAAAAAGATCTTCGAAGGACATTTCAAAGAGACTTGTGGATTTCAACATACTTGGCGGTCTGCCTTTAGGAAGGTTCTACGAGGATCTTCAGCAGGTTTCGCTATTTTCATTCAACGAACTTCATTCCTCGTCTGATATTGAATCGCTCATGACCGCCCTGAACAAGATCGAGGGTGCAAAATAGATGGTCTTCCGTCAAGCAATTTGGGACGAACCGCTCCTCAAAGAGCTGTCAAGGAAAGGAAGGAAAGGATACTCACTCCCGAAACTAGACGAAAAAGTGCGATCGAAAGCTGGAGATCCCTCAAAGCTCATTCCCGTCTCCATGCTTCGAACCACCCTTCCATCGCTTCCGGAACTCTCTGAACCAGAAATTGTGCGGCATTTCGTCCGCCTGTCGCAAATGAACTTTGCAATAGACCTCGGCATGTATCCTCTGGGGAGCTGCACCATGAAATACAATCCCAAAGTCTCCCAACGCATCGCAAGAAATCCAAAGATAACCAACATTCACCCATACCAGGATGAATCAACTATTCAGGGAACTCTCGAGATACTGTATGATTTGGAAAAAATGCTTTGCGAGATCGCAGGTATGGACAGATTCTCTCTAGCTCCAGCTGCTGGCGCACAGGGCGAATACGTCGGGGCTCTCGTCACGAAGAGCTATTTGCGGGATCGAGGAACCGGAGAAAAGGATGAAATGCTCGTGCCAGATTCGGCCCACGGGACTAATCCGTCGAGCGCAGCGATGGCCGGATTCAAGGTCGTAAAAATTCCTTCATCTGACGAGGGGAACGTGACAGCAGAGGCTGCAAAGAAAGTAATAACGAAGAAAACTGCGGGAATGATGCTTACTGTCCCAAGCACTCTTGGACTTTTTGAACGCGAGATCGTCGAAGTTACGAAGATGGTACATGAGGTTGGTGGACTGATGTACTACGATGGCGCAAACATGAATGCGCTTTTGGGGCATGTCCGACCCGGCGACATGGGTTTTGACATTGTCCACATCAATGTCCACAAGACTTTTGCGACTCCCCACGGCGGCGGCGGTCCTGGAGCAGGCCCGGTGGGAGTCAAAGCTCATCTCAAAGATTACTTGCCTATTCCGCTAGTTAACAACTTTGAAGGCAGCTTCAAGCTTGATTATGATGTCCCAAGGAGCATCGGATACATCAAATCATTCTACGGCAACACAGCCGTTCTTTTGCGTGCTTACTGCTATATCTTAAGTTTGGGAAGAGATGGCCTCAAGACAGTCTCAGAGCAAGCGGTCCTCTCCTCAAATTATCTTCTGAAGCTCCTTGACAAGGAATCTTACTCAACGCCCTATTCGGCTGGATACCCAAGAATGCACGAGTTCGTAGTGAGCGCTTCACCGCTAAAGAAAAAAACCGGCGTCAGCGCAGGTGACGTTGCAAAGGCTATACTTGACTCGGGAATGCACTCTCCGACAACCTACTTCCCGCTTATTGTGCCAGAGGCATTGATGGTCGAACCCACGGAAACCGAAACGTTAGAAAATTTGGAGGCGTATGCTTCGACACTAAACCGGATTGCGAAAAGATCCTCGGAAAACCCTTCCGACGTGACAAATTCGCCCAAGAATACTTCAATAGGGCGGCTAGATGAATACAGCGCATCGCATCCGGGTTCGATGATCCTGAACTGGAACGAAATCGGAAGAGAAAAAGCAAAGGCAGATTGAAGCCTTGCCCTACAGTCGTGGAAGGCAACGAGCGATCGACTCTCGGAAGCAGCAAAGAAGAAAGGTTGCGAGGGAGCAGATCGAAGAACTCATGAGTTATGCACTTACTGAGAACAAGAAGAGCCCCGAGATTGCCGGGGAACACGCAAACGTCGCGTGGAAGCTTTCGACTAGATTCAACGTGCGACTGGGAGAAAAGAGACTATTCTTCTGCCACAAATGCAAGGAGTTCATTGTACCGCCGGACACTGCGAGAATCCGGCTTAGCAAGAAAAGGAAAGGTTTGAACGTTACTTGCTTAAGATGTCAGG
>Ga0307372_10007231_pt1 | contig 15973 bp, 16 predicted proteins | sample OX1MG_FD_202533 | JGI IMG/M metagenome (GOLD analysis project Ga0307372, IMG submission 202533) | Soil microbial communities from Risofladan, Vaasa, Finland - OX-1 | ecosystem: Environmental > Terrestrial > Soil > Coastal area > Acid sulfate soil | place: Finland: Risofladan, Vaasa | collected... | reverse complement strand
ATTCACCGCTACCCCGCGGCGATGAAGGCTTTTTATATGGCGACGGACGAGGCGCGACCAGAATTGTCGCTGAGCTTCGATATGATCGCACCGGAAGGCTACGGCGAAATTATCGGCGGCGGCGAACGCTTGTCGAGTTACGAAACGCTGGTGGAGCGACTGCGGCAGAACAACCTGCCGGAGGAATCGTTCCAGTGGTATCTGGACTTGCGGCGTTATGGCAGCGTGCCGCACGCCGGGTTTGGATTGGGCCTGGAACGCACCGTCGCGTGGATTTGCGGAACGGAGCACATTCGGGAAGTCATCCCCTTTCCCCGCATGCTTTATCGTGTATATCCTTAGGGCTGCTTCGCCTGCCTTCTTCAGGGGGACAAGCATCGCATGGCGCAAAAAATTCGCATTCTCGGTGTGCCGATGGACCTGGGTCAGAACCGTCGCGGCGTGGACATGGGTCCGTCCGCGCTGCGCGTTGCGGGACTTCAAGCGCGGCTCAAGCAGCTCGGCTATCAGGTCGAAGACGTTGGCAATATTCCGGTGAAGCAGCCGGAAGAGCAGCACTACGGCGACAAACGCGCAAAATATCTGAAGGAAATCGCGGAGACTTGCCAGGGCCTGGCGGAAACTGTGGAGAAAACCCTTGGCGATGAAATGCTGCCGATGGTGCTGGGCGGCGACCACTCGATTGCGGCGGGTTCAGTGGCAGGCGTTTCGTCCTTTTACCGCAAACAATCGAAGCGCATCGGCTTCATTTGGCTGGACGCGCACGGAGACATGAATACGCCGGACACGAGCCCTTCGGGGAACGTGCATGGAATGCCGCTGGCGGCGATCATGGGCTATGGCGCGCCGGAACTGACGGAGATTTGCGGATTCAAGCCGAAAGTGGAACCGAGAAACATTGCGATGGTGGGAATTCGCGAGCTGGACGCGAAGGAACGCAAGCTGGTGAAGGAATCCGGCGTACACGTTTTCACGATGCGCGAAATCGACGAGCGCGGGATGCGCGACGTGATGGCCGAGGCTTTGCGGTTCGCAACCGATGATACAAATGGCGTGGCGGTGAGTTTGGACATGGACTTTCTGGATCCGTCGGAGGCGCCGGGCGTGGGGACTCCGGTGCGCGGCGGCGTGACATATCGGGAGGCGCATCTGGCGCTGGAAATGATTGCGGACAGCCGCGCGCTGGTATCGTTTGAGCTGGTCGAAATCAATCCGGTGATTGATTTGCACAATAAAACAGCGATCCTCGGTGTGGAGTTGGTGCTGTCAGGACTGGGAAAGAAAATTCTGTGACGCGGGCGAAAATCTCGCGCCGCAGGCTACCTTACAACCATGGCTAACAAGAGATTGCGAATCGGAATTCTTTTCGGAGGACGTTCGGGCGAACATGAAGTGTCGCTCGCGTCGGCGGCCTCCGTGATCCGCGCGCTCGACACCGAAAAATACGAAGCCGTGCCCATCGGCATCACCAAGGACGGGCACTGGCTCGTGGGAATGAACGCGCAAAAATTGCTGCCGGACGTACTGAAGACCGGCGAGCGCGTCGTGCTGCCGCCGGATCCGAGCTCGTCGGCGCTTGTGTCGCTCGGAGGCGGCTCGGCGCATCCCAGCGTCAAAGTCGATGTGATTTTTCCGGTGCTGCACGGGACGTTTGGCGAAGATGGCACGGTGCAGGGTTTGCTGGAACTGGCCGGAGTGCCTTACGTTGGCGCCGGCGTTTTGGGTTCAGCGGTCGGGATGGACAAGGATCTGCAGAAGCGGGTGTTTCGCGAAGCGCGCATACCCGTGGTTGCGGCGCTCACGATCTCGCGCCGCGATTGGGAAACGAAACGCGGCGAAATACTGGTTGCGATCAAAAAGAAATTTCGGTTTCCGCTGTTCGTCAAGCCGGCGACGCTGGGATCTTCGGTGGGCATGACGCGCGTAAGCACCGCCGCGGAATTGCCAGCGGCATTGGACCTGGCTGCGGAATTCGCGCAAAAGATTCTCGTGGAGCGTGCGATTCGCGGGCGCGAGATCGAGGTTTCGGTTCTGGGCAATGAGGAACCGAAGGCTTCCATTCCCGGTGAAATTATTCCGCATCGCGACTTTTACGATTACGCGGCGAAGTATCTGGAGAGCGGAACGCGGCTCGAGATTCCGGCGAAGCTGAATAAAAAACAAGTGGCGCAATTCCAGGAGTACGCGGTACGCGCATTTCGGGCGATTGCCTGCATGGGCATGGCGCGCGTCGATTTTTTCCTGGAACGCGGCACGGGCAAAATCTACCTCAACGAAGTGAACACCATTCCCGGCTTCACGAGCATCAGCATGTACCCTAAATTGTGGGAAGCGAGCGGGATTCCGTATTCGGAGTTGATCAGTCGGCTGATCGATTTGGCTCTCGAACAGCATAAGGAAAGAGCGCGCACGAAATACTCGATTGAACTGCCGGCCGGCGCCGGTGGCGCACTCGAGGGCTAAACCTTCCCTTCGTGACTTCATTCTTGACATCCGAACGATATTCATTAAACTAACCAGTTAGTTGAAAATATCTTGCAACGAAGCCGCGCCGCAAGGCATCATGTCAGGTCCGCGTTACAACGAATCGATGATGGCGCGGGTGAATCGCTGAGCTGGTCATGCACAGAGGAAGAAAAAAAAGCGCAAACCCGGAAGCAGCGCAGCGGATTCTCACCGCCGCGGAGCGAATCTTCGCCGCGCGCGGACTTGCCGGCGCGCGAACGGAGGAAATCGCGCGCGCTGCGCGAGTGAACAAGGCGATGATTTATTACTATTTCGAGAGCAAGGAGCGGCTCTATCGCGCGGTGTTCGACAATTTGTTCGGGCAAGCGAGTCGCACGATTCAGGCAGCGATGCCTCCCGGCGCATCGTCGCGCCAGGCAATTGTTGCGTTTGTCGAAGGGCATTTCAAATTCCGAATGGAGCATCCGAATTACGCGCGCCTAATGCAGCACATGGTGATGGATAATCCGGAGCAATTCCGCTGGGTGGCTCGCGAATATTTCAGCCAGGGATTCAAGCAGTTGACCGGCCAAATCAAGTCGGGCATCGCGCACGGTGAATTCCGGATAATGAACGCCGAACACACGATGCTCAACATCATCGCCATGATCGTGTTTTATTTCTCTGGAGCGCCGGTACACAGCGTGCTGTTGCGACGCAACGCGCTGAATCCCGGCGCCATTGCCGAGCACAAGCAAGCCGTAATCGATCTTCTTGAACATGGATTGTTCCGCACTCCAGCGAGGCACCGATGAACGGACGGAAATTTTTCGGCATGCTAGGAACGCTGTTCCTGATCGTGCTCACGATTTATCTGATAACGACGCCGAAGGGCAACGCCTATCCGCTAATCGGCGTCGTGGACGGAAACGAAGTGATCGTCAGCCCGCAAACGGCGGGACGGATTGTGAAGCTGACGGTCGACGAGGGTTCGCGGGTGAAGAAGGGCGATTTGATCGCGGGGCTTGACAGCGCGGCGCTCGAGGCGCAGGTGCAAGCGCAAGAGGGAGCCATCGAGAGCTTGCAGGCGCAGGTGAAGCAGGGAAAGGCGAATCAGGGGATGGTTGATAGTCAAACCACCGCGGCGCTTCGCGCGGCGCAGGCCAATGTGACGTCGAGCGAAGCGGAACTGGAGCAAGCGAAGGCGACACTGCAGCTTAACTCCGCGAACATGAAACGAAGTCTGGCCCTGTTTGCCTCTGGGATTGTGTCGGTGCAGGACCGCGACGCAGCGGTGGCAACGTACAAGGCGTCCGCAGCAAATGTAAACGCGCTTGCTGAGCAAGTGAAATCGCAGCAGGCGGCGCTGGGCGTGGCGGAGGCGAATCGGAAGCAGGTGAACGTGCTGTACAGCCAAATAGCTTCGACGGAAGCGCAACTGAATCAGGCAATCGCGACAAAAAATCAATTCGAAACGCAACTGGGCTATACGGAAGTATTTGCGCCGATCGACGGGATCGTCTCTGTGCGCGTGGCGAAGCAAGGAGAAGTGGTACAGGAAGGAAGCCCCATTGTGGTGCTGGTGGACGTCGACGATCTGTGGGTGCGTGCCGATGTGCCGGAGAGTTATATCGCTTCGATTCAATTCGGAGAGTCGCTGCCGATTCAGCTGCCGTCGGGTGAAATTGTAAACGGAAAAGTGTTTTTTAAGGGAGTGGAAGGCGATTTTGCGACACAGCGCGACGTGAGCCGGATAAAGCGGGACATCAAGACATTTGCGATCAAGGTTTCGCTGCCAAACCCGCAGCACCGATTTTTCACGGGGATGACGGCGACGGTGCTGCTCGCGCCAGAACCAGAAACGAAGCACTGGTGGCAGAGACTGTGAAGGTGTGAGGCGTACCGGCCTCAGGTCAGTCCCGGCAAAAATCACCGAGAGGGGACCTGAGCTACAAGAACAACGGAAGCCAAGACACGATTACGTAGAAGGAATGCATTCGAATGCATGCGATTGAAGTGGACAAGTTAACGAAGCGGTTCGGCGATTTGACTGCCGTGGATGCAGTGAGTTTTACGGTTGAAGACGGCGAAATCTTCGGATTGCTGGGGCCGAACGGTGCCGGCAAGACCACGCTCATCCGGATGCTAACGACGCTGACGCCACCGACGTCGGGGACGGCGCGGGTGGGAGGATACGACGTGGTGCATGAGGCGGACGCGGTGCGGCACACGCTGGGCGTGATTCCGCAGGCGTTTACTTCTGATCCCGAGCTAACGGCGGAAGAAAATATGCTGATTCACGCGAAGCTTTACGGTGTGCCGTCGGGGCAACGCGCGGCACTGATTGACCGGCTGCTGGAAACCGTGGACCTGGCGAAGTTCAAATCGAAGCTGGTGCGGACTTTTTCGGGCGGGATGCGGAGGCGGCTGGAAATTGCGCGCGGGCTGGTGCATTCGCCGAAAATTCTGTTCCTCGACGAGCCGACGACAGGACTGGATCCTGTGTCACGCACAAACGTGTGGGACATGATCCGACGGCTGCGCGATGAATCTCATCTGACGATTCTGCTGACGACGCATTACATGGACGAGGCAGACAAGCTGTGCGACCGCATCGCGATCGTAGATCACGGAAAGCTAGTTGCGTTGGATTCGCCGACGCAACTGAAGGACAGTATTCCGGGGACCGACACGGTGGAAGCTGAATTCACGAATGCGCCCGCGGATTGGACGGAACAATTGCAGAAACTTTCGCATGCTGCGAGCGTGATCGCGCGGGACGGTGCCGTGCATATTGCGTCAAACGATGGGCCCGCGACCGTGGCCGCGCTGATGGACTTGGCGCGCGCGCGCGGCGTGACGGTGAAACGCGTGAGCGTGCAGGGAACGACTTTGGATGATGTGTTCCTGCACTACACGGGGAGCGCGCTGAGAGACGCGGCGAATGAAGGCGCGGCGTATGACATCAGCCACCTCTATCGCTAAAGGACGGATGGGATCTCGGCCATGAAATTTTATCGCATGTGGGCGCTGGTGGAACGGGACCTGCGGAAATTTTTCCGCAGCCCGGCGCTGATGATGGCCTCCATGATTTTCCCGCTGGTGCAGCTGATCGTGCTCGGCTATGCCTTCGGAGGAAAAATCACAAATGTGAACGTGGGGGTGGTGGATCTTGACCACACTGCGGAATCGTGGCGCGTGCGCGAAGGTTTTGCGGGCATCGCAACCGGCCCGAAGATGTTTCACGCCCTCCCCTATAACTCGATGCCTGAAGCGCTGAATGATCTGCACGCGGGGGTGGTCGGCGCGGTGATCGAGATCCCCGAGAATTTCTCGCGCCGCACGTATGCGAACGACCGGCCACGGCTGGCGCTGATCGTCGACAACACGGATCAGTTCGTCTCGAGTTCGCTCGAGGCGGAAATGCAGAGCTTCGTCCAGCAGCTCAATACGCCGAGCGTTACGCCGCGACTCGCGGGTAACGTCGCACTCGACGTTGTCGAAGTGTATCCGTACATTCCCTACGTCAAGTACTTGCTTCCCGGCACGATTGCGATGGCGATTTTCATCGTGGCGATGATCGGCGGCGGAATCACGTTTATCGACGATAAAGCGCGCGGGCTGCACGAAGGCTATCTGGTCACACCGATTCACAAGTCGGAATTGGTGATGGGCTTGAACCTGGCGGGCACCGCGAAAGGGTTGATGTCGGGACTGGTGCTGACGTTCATCGGCGGATTGATTGCGGGGATTCCGCGGTTGTGGGATCCGGTACGGTTATTTTATTTGGTCATCGTGGTGGCGATCGCTTCGCTGACGATGATCAGTTTCATGTTTCTGGTGATGGTGCGCGTGGACGATCCGCTGGTGCCGCGCGCGATTTTCGGCGTGTTGAATACGCTGCTATTTTTTCCGTCGGGCGCGATTTATCCGACGCAAGGATTCCCTATCTGGCTGAAGTGGATCTCGGTGGTCGATCCTTTTACGTACACGGTGCATGCGTTGCGCAACTTGCTGCTGCGAGGCAGCGGTATTGAAGGCATCTACCGTGACGTGTTAATTTTAATGGGGATCTCAGCGCTGATGATTACGGGAAGCATTGCGATGTTTAAAAGGCAGATATAAGATCGGGACTGTTGGAGAAAGACGCTTTGAGCTTACTGGAAGCCAATCAACCGCCACCGTCGAAGACTCCGCGTTATGTCTTTCTGGGAGTGGTCGTGCTGCTGGTTATCGCAATTTTCGTGTGGCGCACGGTTCGGTACAAAGCGGAAGAAAAGACCGTGGAGACATTTTTCAGCGCGCTGACGGCAGGCAATATGCAAGAGGCGTATCAACTCTGGAAAGCGATGCCGAGCTATTCGTTTCAGGACTTCGAACAAGACTGGGGACCCAGTGGCTATTATGGGCCGGTAAAAAGTTTCCAGATCGATTCCGCGTTCGCGCCAAAGAAAAGCAGCAGCGTCGCGGTGCGCGTGCTGATCAGTCCGTATCAGCCGTTTCCGAAAAACGATCCAGCACAACAGAACAAAACCAAGGAAGTCATCATCTGGGTGGACCGCAATACGCAGTCGCTCAGTTTCCCGCCGCCCGCGATGTCGCAGATGATTCGCGCGATGCCGCCGCCAGTTCTTCGCGAGTTAGCGTCGCGGTCCCCAGCTTAGCGACCACCACGCCGGCGGCCGCGTTACCGAGCACAGATGCTTCACGCAAGGATGCACCGCCAGCGCTCGCGAGCGCCATTGTTGCGAGCACCGTGTCTCCGGCTCCTGTCACGTCGAATACTTGGCGGCCGCTTTTCGCGTCGCGATTTGGCGCGCGTCCCATCAGGCCCATAGGCGCTTCCTGATTGAGCGCGGCAACGTGAAAGCCACGCGAATCTTTTTCGAGTGCATCGCGCTCGAAAAGGCTCAAGCCTTCGGCGCCGCGTGTGATCACCACCGCTGAACATCCAAAATGGTCGAGCAAAGCGCGGCCCGCTTCGGCCACCGATTCTGGCGTATCGAGCGAGCGCGTGACGAGGAAGCCCGCCTCGGCGCGATTGCAAATCACGACGGATGCGCCGCGATATGCCGGAAGGCGCGACCACTTTGGCTTGACGAAAGACGGAATCTTCCGCCGCGCACACGCCTCGAGCACACGTTCGGCGAGAGAATCACTGACGACGCCTTTGTCGTAATCGGAGATGATCAGGGCGTCGAGCGATTTGAGGACGGCCAGGATGCGCTTCAGCAATTGCTCTTCGAATTGATCTGGCAAATGCGTGCGGACTTCGCGGTCGACGCGGACGACTTGCTGCTGCCGCGCGATGATGCGCGTTTTGAGCGTCGTGGGACGATCTCGAACTTCGATGATTCCCTTCTCCGGCAAATGCATGTCGCGGAGGCAGCGGCGGAGCGCGGCGCCAGCTTCGTCGCGTCCGGCAACACCAAAGGCTGCGACACGCGCGCCAAGCGCGGCGAGATTTGCCGCGACGTTTCCCGCGCCGCCCAGGGTTTCGCTTTCCTTGAGGAAATCGACAACCGGCACGGCTGCTTCGGGCGAAATGCGGTTCGCCGTGCCCCACACATAACGATCGAGCATCCAATCGCCCACGACCGCGACGCGACGTCCGCGCATGCGTTGAAGAATCTGCGTTGCGCGCTTCTTTGAGATAAAACTGCTCATGGAGTGTTCCCTTTCGTGTTCATAAGGGCATCGGTCGAAATGCACGATTACTGCGTTTTTCTTGCTTGCAACGCCACTGGGCCGATGACATCAGACGCGCCGAAAGTTTCCGCCAACAGCGACTCGGAAGCATCGCGAACCTGGTCAAGCGTGACAGACAAGATACAGCGAGGCTCGGCAAACGCATAGCAGCGATCGCCGCGGCAAGGATTACAGGGAAAATCATTCTGCACGACGCGATTCTTTGTTAGCCAGGGACGCCAGTGCACGGAGCTGCTGGAACCGAAGATGGCCACGACCGGGCGTGCGAGGGCCGTGGCGATATGCGTGGGACCGCTGTCGTTGCCAATGAAAATGCGGCAGCCCGCGATGAGCGCAATTAGCTGGCGCAGGTCGAGCGAGTCGAGGAGGACGAAATCGGTGCCGCAGTGCCGGCGAACTTCCTGGGCGATTTGCGCATCGCCAAGCCCAAGATTGAATACTGGCTCAATTCCATTTCTTTCGCGCAACCATCGCGCGACGGCGATGAATTTATCGATCGCCCAGCGCTTCGTGAAATATTTCGCGCCGGGATGCAGTACGGCATAGGGCCGACTCGCCGTGATGCCGTGCGAGCGCAGTTGTTCCGCGACAATGACTTGCGCATCGGGCCGCGGATAGACACAGGCGGGCGGAATCGGGCCGCGCGGCAAACCTGTAGCGTAAAACTGCTCCATGCGATGCTCGACGGTATGTATGCGGTCGCCGGGATCGGGAATCAGCACGTTGTAGACAAATGAGAATTGGCGATGCGTCCAGCAAACGCGTTGCGGCACGGCGATGGACGCGACAAGCAGCGCACTCGTTGGGCCGGCGTGTTGATTATAGACGGCGGGAAAATGGTAACGGCGCAGTTCCCGCGCTGTAGCGACAAAATTTTTCATCAGCAGAATTTCGGAGACAGCGGGATTGCCTTCGAGCAATGGCGCACAGAAGGGCTCGACGAGGACGCACAAACGCAGGTCAGGACGCCAGGCGCTGATTGCGGAAAGCGCAGGGGTGAGCAGAACGACGTCGCCGAGCGAGCGAAGGCGGACGATTAGAACGTGTGCGCCCTCGGGCAAACTGGGCAGGAGGGACGATGGATCACGAGGGGTCAACGCGAGCTTCGTCCACAAGCATCACGGGAATGTCGTCGCGAATAGGATAAACGCGGCGGCACGTCGAACATTTCAAGCCCTGCAGCACCTGTTCTTTATTCTGCGTCTGGCCTTGCGGCTCACGATTTATGTCTTCCTGACTTTTTTTGCGCCGTTCAACCAGTTTCACGGGCGTCTTGCAAACCGGGCATACAAGAATGTCGAGCAAATCCTGGGGAACCGCCATCTGCACCTCCGCGAGCAACTTTAACAGACGGCCGTTGCGCGGAGCAACTGAGTTCAACGGCAGGGAGAGACCGTGAAAACGAGCCAGCCTTTCCAAACGCGGCCGGGTTGAAATTCCACTGGCCACACGGCGAGGACTTGTGAGCCTTGATAGACGCGCTCGAATCCCTCCTCGGATTCGGAGATGGTTTCGACGGGCGCAACCCAATAATCGCGCGCATCTGGCGCCTGGACCATTACACTGACTTTTTGCCATTCATCGACGAGGCGCAACTCAGATGCGGCTGCTGCGCCGGACCACCGCATGGGATTTCGTTTGCCCGCGACTTCGATGTAACGATCGGGTGCGTTCGGCGCAAGGAAATTCACAATGAGTTCGAGGCCCACGTCCATCAGCAAGGGAATTTTCCCCGAATAGGCGAGAGTCAAATCACACGCAATACGGAAACTTTCTTCCGGAGAGGAAAACGAGAATGCCTTTGTGGCTTTCCATTCGCCGTCGGGCGTTTCCATCGCGAGGATGACTTCGGCGGAATTCGCTTCACTCACGCGGAAAGCTCCGGCCGCGATGGCTTCGTTTTCGCCAAGACGCAATTTCTCGTAATCCTCCTGTGACCTTTGCTGCGGAAAAACGAGCAGACGAAATGCGTGGCGCGGCCAGCGGTCGTATCTCAGATGCTTTTCGAGACCCACCTCTTTCGAGCGCACTTGACCATGAATCGACGCGACGCTTCCTTCCCCAGCACTCGTCTGGCCAAGGCGCGAGTGATACGTCTCGGGACGCCGCATGAGGGAATTGATAAGCGTCACTCCCGCAGGGCGAAAATCAATCGCGGCGACAGTCCCTCCATCTTCTGGACAGAGCAGGACAGCAGCGCGATTTGAGGTGACGTAGATTTCTTCATGGCCGTCAAAATCGAAGTCGAAGCGTTCGACTTCCGCGAAGGCGGCGCCACCATGCGAAACGGAATCAACGAAGTCTTCGGCGCGCACGAGGGGCCCCCATACAGCATTGCGCAGGTGCGGGGCGTAAAGACCTCCGAATACACCGTGCCAGTAGGCGTCGTTCGATTCTCCGCGAAAAAGATCGGTTTTCGCCTCGTTCAATGACTGACGAGCTTTGGCATCGCGCGCGAATTTCGTGTCCAGCGTGTGCAGCTTTTTTGAGACGAGCATCATTTTCTTTTGCATCAAGTTGGATTCGGGATATTTGGTGAGGAAAACGCGCCAGAATCCGCCGCGCAAAAAAGCGCGGACGTCCTCCCGCGACGCAAATTCCTTTTCCACGGCCTGGAAACGGAGACGCGCGGAAGTCGGAAGCGCCCATTCCATCATTTCAGCGTATGAGCAGGCCGCGAGGTCGGCACGACCGCGCGCGGGTTGCGACGAAACCGCTTCACCGGGCGGAACGGTTGCGAGCCAATCCTGATTCGCTTCGAGCGCGGCGACAAATCGTTCGAGCCAGCCGTCGACGTAGCAGTGCTTGTATGTGCCGGGCCAGACACCGAACTTCTCCATGTCGTCGCCCATAGCGGCGATGCCGCCGGGTCGCTCGCGAGCGGAGTCGCGAAAAAAACCAATGACCTCTTCCGGACTGCGGTAAGGAATTAGATAGCGTAGGGCCTTCAGGCCGGGAATGAGACGGACGGCCAAGCCTTGATCCTCGGCTACGAAGGTTCCAAAGAGCTGGCCGGGATCGAACCCGGCACTGAGAAAGTGATTGTCATCGACAAGAGTGTATTCAACGCCCGCGGGCGCAAGCAGCGAAGGTAATTGAGGTTCCCAAACACGCTCGGCAAGCCACGCGCCACGCGGCCGCTGCCCAAAATGAAGTGCAATGTAATCGGCGAGACGCTCAATTTGCTCGCGCACATCTTCTTTAGGAATGGCAATTAGAATCGGCTCATAGAAACCGCCGCCCACAAGCTCTACTTGCCCGTGCGCAACAAGAGTGTTCAGGCTTTTGAAATATTCCGGATGGGTTTTCTCGATCCATTCGAGAAGGCCGCCGGAATAATGGATGCCAACACGAAGAAAAGGATGCCGGAGAAGAAGTTGAACGAAAGGCAAATAAGATTTTTGGTACGCGCTCTCGATCACGTCGTCGAAATTCCCGACGGGCTGATGGGCGTGAATCAAAAGGACAAGATTGAAACTGGCCACGTTCAGACTCCGCGCGTAAACGTTAGGATACCCGGCTCGAACAGTTCTTACCAGCAAAGCTGCCGTAGATTCGATGATCGTTCGGCAGATGCGGGCACATTGACCTGAATTTTCTTGCTCAGCCGATAATGCAAGTGCGAGTCCCGGCTGCGCCAGCGAATGCGGAGAGCCGAGCGGCTTGCTTTTTGGCGGCTGAATCGAGCGCCGCGTCCGACGCCCCGGCGGGCGCATAGATCACCGTGAGCACTTCGGTCACGCCATCGACGATCTGCGTTCGCGTTGAATCGCTGATGGGGCTGCCAAAGGGACCGTTCGCGTCGGCGAGCACGGGACGGTCCGTGAGATGCCAAACGCGACGGCCAATGCCTTCGTAGCGCTCGCGCGCAGCGCCAGGCCGGAGGGTAACGGGCGGAGAAATTTGTGCCCGGTTATAGACACCATAAGGCCAGCCGGTTTCGACCGAACTGAGATTTGTGAGATCAACTATGTTGGACACGCGATAGAGACCTTTGCCTTGAATGACGCGACGCAATAACGCCTCCGACGAGGGACGGTACTTGGATGCATCCACGCCCCAGTTGCGAAACATCGCGCGCACGGAAATTATCGATTCCGCATCGGCAAGAGATTCAAGCGTGTATCGCTGGCGCAGTCGCGCGCACTCGTCGTCCATTTCGCGAACCAGTTCCGCGGCGGATGGGGCGACGGTGACGCCATCCGCTTCGACGACGCCGATCCTCACGCCGGGGAGTTGTATCTCAATTTTCACTCTGGACTTTTCCGCTCCCGCGGGCTTGCCTCCTCTTACGGGCACGCCCACGAACGTACTTTGCTATGATCAATGCGCGCCGCGGACGGTTGCCACGGGAGTCGCGATGATCACGAAGGCCAAAGAATTCGACGACGGGAAATTTCGACAAGGCATCATCCTCTTCAATTCCGGCGAGTTTTTCAAAGCTCACGAAGTTTGGGAAGAACTCTGGCTAGTCTCCGTCCGGTCTGACAAACTGTTTTTGCAAGGTATGATTCAGCTTGCCGCGGCATTCCATCACTATTCGCGGGACAATCGAAACGGAACAAAATCCCTCCTTGAAGCAGGCCTGAAGAAGCTGGAAAAAATCCCCGATGAGTTTCGCGGAGTGGATCTCAACGCCTTGCGTGGGTCGGCGAACAATTGGCTCGCGGCTTTGGCGAAGGCAGGGGCCGCGACGCCCGATACCCTTCCTCGCATCGAATAATTTGAACGTGCTCAAAATCAAAGGCTACGGATCAGACTCTACGGGTCGACGATCAACTCGCCCTTCATTCCCATGTGGCCGAACCCGCACAGGACGCAACACTTGAAAGGATAGCTGCCGGGCGTCTGCGCGACGAATTCAATGGTCGTCACCTGACCCTTTTTTAGCTTCCAGCAATCCTGTGGCGCCGTGAAGACCAAACCCGGCGCGCCATTAGCGGCCGCACCATCCGGATAGATGTTGATTTTGAATCCGTGATTGTGATCGGTTGCAGTGATTCGCAGTTCGACCTTGGTTCCCTTTTTGACGTGGATTGGGGATGGGATGAACTTGTATTTCTTCGCGGTCATATCGATGACTTGAGCGTTTTGATTTTGCGGGGGAGGCTGTTGCTGGCACGCAAAAGCGCCGACAGACAGAATGGACGAAAACATGGTGAGCAGGAAAACGCGAGCGAAGATTTTCAACGGTCGTCCCCTTTATCGAATGAACCGACTCTCAAAATCGTGCCACTTAAACGAAGACATGTTGCCACAATTGCAGCGAACGCGCCGAAAAATTCGCGCGTACGCATGCTTTCGCCTTTGGATACAGCATAGGCGAAGGGGTTTTCAAAAAGAAGCCCTGCGCCATTCCATGCGGTGAAACTAACAATGTGGTTTGGCGCTGGCGCTTTTCCTCATCGCGGGGCCGAGCAGCGTTGACAGCCATAGTGGCGTGTGGAATGCTAGGTTTAGGATTTCTGACAATGCGAATCAGCGCAAAAGGCGAGTACGCGGCGAAAGCCGTTCTGTACCTGAGCTTGCAATACCCCAAGGTCGTCACGATTCACGAAATCGCCCAGAATCACAAGATACCGTTGAAATATCTGGAGCAAATTCTGCTGGCTCTGAAGCGCGCGGGCTTGCTCGAAAGCCATCGCGGAGTGCGCGGAGGTTACTCACTGGGTCGGCGTCCCGACCGGATTTCGATTGGCGAAGTGCTCCGTGTGGTTGACGGCAAATTCTCGCAATCGAGTTGCGTGGAGGTTGACCTACAGCGCCACCATACCTGCCCCGAGGAAAATTCCTGCGGCTTGAAGCAAGTGTGGCAAGACGTGCAAGCCGCGGTGGAGAAAATTCTTTTCGAGACGACCTTTGACGAACTGCGGACGCGTACGCTCGCAGGCATCGCGCGCAAAGGCAACTACGTCGCCTTCGAAGTCTGATCAAGGGACAGCCACAGGCGTTTCGCCCGATTTGCGCGACGAACGTCAAGCTAAAAACAAAAAGCGGCGAGCCTGGCGCTCGCCGCTCAAATCAATTCCGCGCTACCGAAAAAACCCACACCTTCGCCTCAAACCACCCCGCACATCCGCCAAAGCCGTCTCAGTGCGGCACCGGCAAGCCGATTTTCGACGGTTGAACGGGAAACGGCAGCGGTACAGTGGATTTGTACTCGCAAAACGGCTCAATCGTGGTTTTGTCCAGGTGTCCAGGAATCGGAATGACGTGCGGCGGGTTGGGAGACTGGTCGAAGTTGAAGACATCGCTCAGATCGTTGGCCCGATCGTCTCGCGCAGTCAGATGCGAAAGGTTCCAACGCTCCTCAATGAATTTCAGGACGGACGTGAAATCGTACGGGTAATGGCTGATGTAGCCAGGCTTGGCGTAGGGAGAAATGATAACCGCCGGTACGCGCGGGCCGTAGCCGAACGCGTCGACTGTCGGCGGCTCGACATGGTCGTAGAATCCGCCGTAGTCATCCCAGGTCAGGAAGATCACACTGTTTTTCCACGACGGACTTTCCATCACCGCGTTCACGAGAGAAGTCACATACCACATGCCTTCCGCAGGCGGCTGCGGCGGGTGTTCGCTATCTCGCAGCATCGGTACAATCCAGGTAACATCCGGCAACGTGCCTTCACGCAAGTCCCGGTAGAAGTCCTGCAGGTCGACCAGGTGCTTCATCGCCTCGGGATTGTCGCGAACCGCCTTGAAGCCCGGCAAAGGATTCCAGATGGAATATTCCTTGGGATTTGGATAATAGAGATTGATGCCGATCTTCTTCTGGCCCGGCGGCAGCGGCTGAGTTTCCAGATAGTACTTCCAGGAAACGTTGGTTTTCTGAAACAAATTTACCATCGAGGCGAAACTGAAGCCGTCCGGATCGTCGAGCACGTCTTCAACCTGCTCGAGTGTGAAAGCGTTCACGGTTAGGCCGCCGGACTGCGCGGCCACGGTGTAGACGTGATTCGGGCCGCTCGGGCCGTTCAGGGAAGAAAAGAAACGGTCGGCCAGCGTGTAGTGCCGCGCGTATTGCCAATAATTGGGAATGTCGCGCTGGTCGTAATAGCCCATCGTGTAGGGAGTGCCTTCCGCCCAGACGAACCCGTCCATTGCCCCGTTGTTGTACCCCGCGTGCGCCACCTCCCAGTAGTGCATCAGGTCGCACGCGGGCGCCCCTTTCGGCATATGGAACGGAGCGACGCAGCGTTTGCTCCCCGGCTTCGTTGGCAGGCAAGTCGTAGGCGGGGGTCCATCCGCGCCAGGGTATGTACCGAAATAATTGTCGAACGAGTGGTTCTCCTGCATGATCCAGATGACGTGTTGGATCTTGCTGAACCGGCTCGGCGCCGCCGCTTCGCCGCGCGCCGCTTCTTTTGACGCCGCGGATTCCCGCGCAGGCGGCGCCGCAACCTGCGCTGGCGCGGACAGCGACACACCGAAGATTGCAATACCTTCCAGCAGCAGAAACATCACCACGCTCCGCACGTTCATGGGAACCCCTTCCGGGCAGGCAGCGGAGTTTCTTCTTTCTGGCTCGCTCGGTCAAGCTAAAAAACAAAAAGCGGCGAGCATGACACTCGCCGCTCAAACTAAACTTCGCGCTGCCGAAACGAATCTACGCCTTCGTCTTTTTGAACCAGTCCGCATTGATCGCCGTGTAGCTCGACCATTTCTCCGGCAAATCCTCCAGCGCGAAAATCGCCGTCACCGGACACACCGGAACGCACGCGCCGCAATCAATGCACTCCTCGGGATTGATGTAAAGCTGCTTTTCGCTCTCGAAATCCGATTCATCCTTGCGCGGATGAATGCAATCCACCGGGCAGAC
>Ga0307372_10007229_pt1 | contig 15977 bp, 9 predicted proteins | sample OX1MG_FD_202533 | JGI IMG/M metagenome (GOLD analysis project Ga0307372, IMG submission 202533) | Soil microbial communities from Risofladan, Vaasa, Finland - OX-1 | ecosystem: Environmental > Terrestrial > Soil > Coastal area > Acid sulfate soil | place: Finland: Risofladan, Vaasa | collected... | reverse complement strand
AGGATTTAACTCTCCCTGAAATACAGGCGATCACGCGACAAAGAGAGCTGGCGGCATCTCCCATTTATCCCGACGGTGGTCCCTGGCTGACTGTTACACCGGCACTACTACCAGCTATACAGCATATGATAGGCACATCTAAGTTTGTAGCGCGCAAAGGTATCACAACTGACCTGAATGGAATTTACTGGATTGAAATCATTGGTCAACGTGGAGAAGACAAACTCATTTTTCGTAATCTTCACACGGTCGGCAAACACACTGTTACTTCGTTTGAAGGCCTTATCGAACGTAGCATTGTTTTCCCTTTATTAAGAGGGCGCGATACAAAGCCATTCTATGCTGAGGACTCTCAAATTTACGTAATTGTTCCTCAAGATGGTATGCGTGGTTATCCTGAATCAACGATGTACAGGTCTTATCATCTTGCTCTTGATTATTTTCGAAGCTATAAAGCGCAGTTAGAAACGCGATCTTCTTATCGACGTTATCATCTTGCGCGTAGCGGAGTAGAGCTTGGCCCGTACTATTCTCTCTGGAATGTTGGCCCATACACTTTTGCGCGCCATAAAGTAGCATGGCGTGAGGTTCAGAACCCTGAGAAGTTTTTTGCCAGTTACATAGGGCCAAAAACGGATGTGTTGCTTGGAGAAGTGCCGGTTATTCCAGATCATAAGCTCTATTTCGTTCCATGCACCTCAGCTGAAGAGGCTTACTATCTCTGCGGGTTCCTCAATTCGCCTGCTGTGCGAGCATTTGTCACCGGGTATGCAGTTGATACCCAGATCGCAACACATATCACAGAATACATTGGTATTCCATCGTATAATCCAACTAACGCCCTACACCTGGCTTTGTCGCAGATAACTTCGGCTATCTCTCTCAATCATCGCGAAGCGACAGCAGAAGAGCGCGTGAACATCGAAAAAATCGTCGAGCAACTTTTCTCGTAGCTTGAGACAGTACATTATAGTAGGCCAGATGGCGAGTTCAAATTATGTCTCGCAAGCGCGGGAACAATGCCAGCGCGTTTTCACCTTCGATCAGCGCCCGTCCCGCGTCATCAAATCCATCATAAGCCTCGATGCCGCGTAGTGTAAAGCCGATCATGAGTTCGGGCGCGAAGGGGTAGTCGCTGCCAAAAAGGATGCGCGAGGCATCGACCAGTTCGTGCAGCGAGCGCAGGACAAAGGATGATGCTGAGAGGGCAGTATCGTAATACAATTGTTTGAGGTAGGTGAGCGTTCCCTGCGGCGCGCCCGGCAGCATGATTTGCCCCATAGCGATACGCTGTGCCAGGTAGGGGATTGTCCCACCCGCGTGCGCCAGGATGAAGCGTATATCAGGGCAGCGATCCAGCGTGCCACTATAAAGCATGTTTACCACGGCGCGCGTGGTGTCGAAGACAAACTCTACCAGGAACGGTGGCAGGTCTAACTGCAAGTGGCGATTGATGGCCGGAACAGTGGGATGTATAAATACCACCGCCTTGCGCCGGTTCAGTTCGGCGAAGAGTTCATCAAACAGCGCGTCCCCCGGATAATGGCCATCGCAATTAGAGAGCAATACCACGCCATCCAGCCGCAGCGTATCCAGCGCGTATTCTAATTCACGCAGCGCGAGGTCAATGTCGGGCAAGGGCAGGATGGCAAACGCGCCAAATCGCGAAGGATGGTCGCGCACTAACTGCGCGGCATATTCGTTGCATCCGCGCGCCAGGTCGCTCGCGAAGGCGTGGTCGCCAAAAGAGACGCCCGGCTCCGAGATAGAAAGTAGGGCGGTGGCGATATCATGCCGATCCAACAGTTCAAGCGTACTCTGCGCGTCCCATTCAGGAAAAGGACGTCCACCGCCCGCGCTGATGGCTCGTTGGGCCAGGGCCGCCAGGTACGCGGGAGGCAGGAAGTGCTGGTGAATGTCGATACGCTGCATACTATCCTTTACGCGCTACAAAGCTATTATCCGGTGTAGTCGGAATGGCTCGTCGCCTCGGCACGCGTGTAGCGTTCTTGCGCCGGGCCTGGCGAATCAAGCGAGCCGGGAGATATGGTTCCATGGCGTTCAGAGCGTTGAGGTAAACCTGTCGCTGCTCCTCGATGATGCCCTGCTCGCCCAGTGACCACCATTCAGTGGGGGTGAAATATTTGGACACGTCGGCTTCGGATCCGCTGCGCCCAAACCACTGGATCAGGTGCAAGTTGTCGGACTGGGTAAGCCAGGTTGCCAGTTCGAGCAGATCGGGATTCTCCGTCAACTTCGCCATGCTGTAGACATATCCCATCAACTGGAAGATATTCTGCTGCGCGCCGTTACCCGTGAAGAACTCCATGCCGCCGTTGCCCGCCCACGTGCTGGGATAGACGGGCAAAGGAAGGTGATGCAAATGTCCTGGCAGGCTGTAGCGCTCAATCAGCGTGGTGGGCGTTTGCGTGGTGACATTGCGCCGAGCCAGCGCGCCGGGCAAAGAGCGCATGAAGTCAAATATACCACTATCCTGGCGATGATGTTCGCCAAAGGTCTCGAAATCCCACCCCAGGAAAACAAAATCACCCTGTGTCTCCGCGATCCACTCCGCATAGGTATCAGCGTAGAGTGGGTAGTTTGACCAGTTGCGATCGGTGAAGCGATAGCCAACATCGTCGCTCAACTTGAGGTGGCGGGCAAACAAATAGGGCGCGCTTTCGCGCTCGTTACCGGCTACCAGGCGTCGAGGGAAACGCCTGCCAACGGGGGCGGGTACTGTTTTCTTAATGGTCGGCGGATAGGGTTCCTCGTCGCTGTAGCGATACAGGTGCGTGCTTTCGCGCCATTCCAGCACCCACTCGCGGCCATCCAGCAGCGCGCCGCGAAACCCCGCCGTATCCAGCGCGTTGTAAAGCACTGATGACATGCTCATCTCGGTGGTATCGGTGATGGTGGGACGCTTGCCGAAGACGCGCTCCATCTCGTCCGCCATCCAGCGCATACGCAGTACGAAGGTGGAGATATCCAGCAGGAAGAGGAAACTATGATACGGCTCGACGCCGATCAACTCCACGTTATCTTCAGCCACCAGCTCGCGAAAAAGGTCGAGCAGCGCCGGGTCCCACTGCTCAGCCTGGCGCACAAAGGAGAGCGAGAAGCCGAGCGAGAGGCGCGTGCCCTGCCGCGCCAGTTCGAGAAACATACGCGCGGCAGGATAATAACAGGTCTGCGCCACCTTGCGGAAGTAGTGTTCATTCATGCGCTCGTCAAACAGGCAATGATAGATATCCTGTATCGATGCGCGGCGTGGAATGGGCTGCGCCGGAAGTTTCAGGCGGCGCGGCTGGTGAATCACTGTGTATATGGCCAGGTCTGCAACCATGTGATGGGTCCTCTATGCAGATGAAGGGCGACCGCAAGGGTCCCCACCACTCTGCACAACTACCCCCGCCCATACAATGACTACGACGGGGGAATATGGGCCGTTCATTGTAAGGGCGGGGGCGGTGCGTGGATGGGTGGAGACCCTTGCGGTCGCCCTCGAACCTCTCCTGACGGCCAACTTAAAATCAGGCGAAAACAATGTCCTGTTTGCGCGCCAGAAATTCTAGTTTGCTGGCAAGGTTTTCAATTACCCTGTCCCACAGGAATTGTTCGGCGGTACTACAGCCAGCCTTGCGAATGCGCTCCTGCTCTGCTGGATGGCGGCGCAGGTAGATCAGGTAGCCCACAATCTCATCGGGATCATCGGTCTCTGTGACGATGGCGTTCTCGAAGGAGATAGCGTAGTCTTCGCCGGTAGAGCCGGTGACGGCGATACCCTCGGCTGCCATGACTTCAAGCGCTACCAGCCCGAACGGCTCGTGACCGCTATTGGCCAGTGTGGCGTCGGCGGCATGGTAAGTTGTGCGCACGAATTCTTCGGGCAGGAAGAAGCGTAGATTATAGATATCAGCCGGGCCAGCGTTTGCTATAGCCTGGAGACACTGCTCCATGTTGGGTCGCTGCGCCACCACGTCCTTGATGCTCAGGCCGATATGGTAGGCATGGCGTAGCACATCCGCGCCGTGCGGCTCGATGCCCCCGCGCACGAACAACGTAACCGGGTGACCGCTGTGTTTGAGGCGCGCGACAGCCTCGATAGCCATCATCCAGCGTTTATCGGGGTCGAAACGCCCGATCTTGAAGAGAAACATGCGGCGCGGGTCGCCCTGGCGCGCAATATCGCGCAGGCGTTCAGCCATATCTGTGTCGATGGGGTCAAGGTGTCGCCGGGGGATGCCGTTGGGAATGACCAGCGGATTGACGCCATATGCCCACATACGGTGCTTCATGTATTTGCTGACGGTGCAAATGGTGGTAACGTAGTTCAGGCGACCCCAGTTAATGCGGTGCAGCGACATCAGGCTGTTGAGGTTCCACAGCATGAGGGCCTTCTGGCGCACGCCATACCAGTTCAGCAGGTCGGAGGTACGGCACATGGCCTCGGCGGTATGCCAGTCCTCGCCCATGATGACCACCGTTTTCCCCTCGGCAACAGCCGGGCGCACGATTTCATTGTAAATATGGTAAGGGACGCTTTCATTAAAATCGTAAAGTTTTTGTTCCTCACCGTCATAGACGCCGTTCAAATAATATTTGCTGACCCACTGCGACCAGCGTTTGAGTATGAGATGACCATCGACGCGGGTTTCGATGGCAGGTCTGGTGGGATCGCCGATAAATATAAGATGCGTTGTATAGCCTTGCGTCGCCAGCGCCTCGCTCAGTTCGGTCACACGCGTTCCCAGGCCGCCCGCCGTCGAATAAATATCGGGGCCTTCAAAACACATGATGACGAAGAGCGTATTTTGGGGCGAAATGGCTCCATCCTGTTCAATCATTGTCAATACCCTCGTGGAGTTGATGTGGGAAAGGCGCGATGTCGAGACCCATCCCTGGTCTGATGCTGCCCTTGCTCTTCCAGCGTGAAATATGATCTATTGATGGTGAAAGAGGCAGCACACCGTTATGTATTTAGTATATCACACGAGGTGTTGTCTGTTTACTGCGCGGTGATCGCCACGTCATCCACGAAGAAGTCTGTTGGTTGATACTGGTTGTTATTGGTTCCCCTGAAGAAGAGCACCACCTGTTTGCCCTTGTAGGAGTTGAGGGAGCCAGATACGTCGAAGCTTTCCAGCACCCAGTTGTTGGTGACGTTGGTATTGCAACTCTGCTGCAAGTTGCGAATAAGCGCGCCGCCGCTGGTTTGCAGGCGGCTGTTGAAGGTATCCTGGCATTGGCGCGTGTTCTTATTGGTATCCGAGTACCACCAGTAGCTAATGGTGAGCTTCGTATAGCTTGCCGGAACTGTGAAGGTCTGGTAGATACGATCATCGCAGTTTGAGTAGCCGCACAGGTAGGCGCTATTAGAGCCGGAATGAGCGTTCAGGTTCTGGATAATCTGGTAGCCGCCCGACGATGATTCCTGCCAGGGCGTCTGCCCGTTCTCGAAACCGCCGTTCTGAATGATAGACGCCGGTGCTGGTGTAGGGCTGGGCGTAGTAGTCGGCGTGGGACTTGTCGGCGAAGGCGAGGGCGTCGATGTCACGGTTGGCGAGGGCGTATTGGTCGGCGAAGGGGTGGGTGTGGGACCGCCGGAACTGCCGAGGGCCAGGTCCTGAGCCAGGTTGTTGATGTCGGGCGATCCCAGGCCACTGGCCATATCGTAGCCAGTGGCCGCCGGGTAATACAGGTTGTTTCCGCTGGTCACATCGTGAAAGGCCGAAAGCGACTGCTGCGCGTTGAACAGGCCGTACAGCGCGGGGTTGGCGAAACCAACCACCGCTTTGCCTTTCGATTGCACGTATTGGTTAATCAGGGCCATACTGCCCGCCCACAGGGGCGCGGCTGCGCTGGTTCCACCCACGTTTAGCCAGCCCGCCGCCGAGCAACCGGCATTGGTGACGGTGCAATAGACGGCATAGCCGCTCGCGGGATCAGCATCCGCCGAGACATCGGGTACTTCGCGACAATATTTCCCGCCGGGCGCGTTACAGGGCGCGCCGCTGCTATTTTGATTAATAACATCCTGGCCTGTCTGCCAGGACTGCATGAGATAGGTGCTGCTGACGCCGCCGCCGTCGCCCGCACCTTTGGGGCTGCGCTGCGTGTCATTGGGATTCGACCAGACCGATTCGCTGCCATAGGCTCCAGCATTCAGTTGCAGGTTAGTGCCGCCCACGCCCGTCACATAAGGGTCGCTCGCGGGCGAGTCAACCGCCAGGTTGCTGTCGCCGCAATCATACGCGCCAGAATCGCCGGAGGCAGCAAAGAAAGATATGCCCTCCGCCGCGCCCTGCTTGAAGATGTTGTCGAGCGTCTGCAATTCCGCCGGGCCGGTGCTGGACTCGCACAGACCCCAACTAATACTGACAATTTGCGCTTTGTGGTCATGTACAATCTGGTTATAGGTATCGTTCAAGCCCTGAGTAGTATTTGGTCCCTCGTATACGACCTGATTCGCGTGCGGAGCCATCGCGCCAAGCACCTCGATGTCCAGTTCAACCTCGATGGCTCCCTGTCCCGCCGCGCCGCTGTAGTTATCGACCAGCACATTGCTGATATTGGGAGTTGCGATGCCATAGTTGGAAAAATATTGCGTGACATCCGATGGCTGGTAGCCGTCCAGTTCAAAAAGCGCGACGGTCTGGTTATCTCCCAGGATGCCCGAACTTTGCAGGGGAGTCGCGTCGTAAGCTCCTGTCAGATCTTTCGGCCCGAAGCCGGTGATTGGTCCGTTGGCAAGCGTTGTAACGCGCCCGCTATGCAGCAAATGCTGGTATAGTGGCTGGTACTGCACGCTATTATCGAGACCGCCGATAGAGGTAATCAACGAGCTGATGGCGGCAGGCACAACGGGCGGCGCGGCGTTGGCATAGAAGAGCTGGCTGCCAAGCTGGTAATTGTTGATGGTCGTGCTGAATGCCTGCTCTACCTGTGCGACGGTACCGGTCGCGTCAATGAGCAAATTGTTGGGGGCGATGCTCGTCACCGTCATGCCCTGGCTCTGCAAATAGGATACAACTTGCTGCGCCTGGTCGGGCATGGGCGCGAAGAGCGACTCGAACTGGGCGGATGTTAGATATTGTTGATATTGCGACGATTGTGGATCATAGATGGCGCTGAGCAAAGCGTCCAACTGGGGGGCGTTGCGCGGTTGCAGGCCGAGCGAAAGGCTCAATTGCTGATAGGGGCTGGCGGCCTGTAACAACTGCGCCTGCTGAATGAGCGGCGCGACCTGCCCGCTTAAAACCGCGGGCTGGTTCTGGTCGGCGCGTGCCGCCACGCGCATTGCCAGCAAACTCCCACCAATCAAAAGGAGAGACGTCACGATAAACAAGATATTTCGCGCTACATTTCGTTGCATACTACACACTCCGCCAGGGTGACTTTTGGGCCACCCAAACGACCCCCAGGGATCGCACATACGATAACTAACCCACAAATACGCCGCTAACAGCGAGAAAATGCCCCTAATGTGTCTTTCACTGCTTTTATATCCTACTTTCAGAGCATTAAAATCCTGACCAGATAAACGTAAGATGTGGACGAGTTCGCGCATGATATCTGGAAAAGGCTGTACTGAATTGCGAAACTTATCATTAACGATACGTTAATATAGTCGCCCTCGAATTTCTGTGGGGTTGCAGGGAACTTTTCACAATACTGCAGCGTCCTGCAATTAGAAGGTCTCACCGGGTCTCGTCATGTTTGAAGTAATGGAGCGTTATGAGTAAGGAGCGAATATTATGCGTAGCGATCAAACTATCCGGCGACGCGCGTGGATCGCGGTTGGTGTGTTTTTGAGCATAATGGTTGTTGCGTTGGCCGCGTGTGGAACCAACGGGGTACCGGGATCAACTACAACGGGTTCATCGAAAGCGACGGCTCCCACGACAGCCCCGGTTGTAAGCGCCTATGGCTGTCCTGGTACAGTAATGACTACATCGCCAGCGCCGGCGAATGTTGTGTTGAAACAATCTGATAGCAGTGTTACCGTCACAGCACGCGTGGGTAATGTGGTCGAGGTTGACCTGCCTTTCGGACAGGTCTGGTCTGGTCCGACTACGTCGCAGGGTACGCTGCAACTGCAAGCGCCGGCGGGGTACGCGCTGACTGCTTCTAAAGTTTGTGTATGGAGATTTACGGCACAGAGCGCGGGTACGACTGCATTGAACTTTTACGGCAAAGCCATCTGTCAAAAAGGCCAGATGTGTCCCTTATATATCATGCGGCTGTCGTATAAAGTCGTGGTCAACTAAGGTTATTACATTGCCCTATTCATCCTTGATGCGTTCGACTTCCACATGTAACGGGCCGCCTTTGAGAGCCTTTGCCGCCGGGGTGTAGGCTGGAGGGTCCCACTCAAAGGCGACTCTCTGGCGTTTAACGGGCACGTCGGCCAGTATTTTATCGAATCCACCCTCGCGGGCCATATTGACTTGCACGTGCTGCTCATCAACCTCCATGCGCTGCGAGATGGCTTTGAGCAGGTCATGCTTGATAAGCTCGATTAGCTCAGGGTTCACTTTAACACGATCGTAGGCCAGAGCTACTTTCAAGCGTTCCTTTGCCACCTCACCGGGAGTGGGCTTTTTGCGACCAATCATAAATTCAAACACACCCATAGCTTTCGCCTCCGTCAATCAGGATGGCTATGAACGAACACGCCTCTCAGTTAACGCGGGGCCAAACCCCATCAATCGCCGCAGGCGTTCCATAAGTGTTGACGTTTCAGTTACCTCTTCGAGTGGAACTTCCTCGCCCAAGATGCGCTGAGCAGCATTGAGGTAAGCGCGTCCCGCTTTGGTACGTTTGTCATAGACGATAGGTTCGCCTTTGTTGATGGCAACAATAATTGTTTCATCCTCAGGGATAATGCCGAGTAAATCGATGCCCAGCACTTCCAGCACGTCGGCCACGTCCATCATATCACCGCGTCTCACCATTTCAGGACGGAGCCGGTTGAGGATCAGGCGCGGCTCCGGCTTGCCCGCCGCTTCGACAAGGCCGATGATGCGGTCGGCGTCGCGCACCGAGGCCATTTCTGGATTTGCCACAATGATGATCTCATCCGCGCCGACAATCGCATTGCGAAAACCCTGCTCGATACCGGCGGGCGAGTCGATGATGATATAATCAAACTCTGGCCGCAATTGCTGGCAGAGTTGCTCCATCTGGACGCTATTCACGGCATTCTTGTCGCGTGTCTGGGCGGCTGGCAGGAGATAGAGTTCAGGCTGTCGCTTATCTTTAATGAGCGCCTGGCGCAAACGGCACTGTCCTTCGACCACATCGACAAGATCGTAGACAATGCGATTCTCCAATCCCAGAACGGCATCCAGGTTGCGCAGGCCGATATCAGAATCGACAACCGCCACCTTTTTGCCCATCATCGCCAGGGCTGTCCCCAGATTCGCCGTGGTCGTGGTCTTGCCAACACCGCCCTTCCCAGATGTGATGGTAATTACCCGACTATCCATTTGCGTCTCCATGAAAGCAACTACGGTAACGATACAAATAGTTTCCTACCCCGGACACACACAAGGTTCCCCTCTACCCGACACCCCCACCAGTGTCTCTACACACCGCCGGTGACGAAATTTATTTGCGCGGCGCGCGTCCGTTGACCCAGGCTTCTACTACGATCTGGCCGTTGCGAATAGTGGCGACCTCCGGGCGCGGCTGCGCCTCGAATCCCTCCGGGGGACGCGAGAGCAGGTGAGCGATGCGCAACTGCACAGGGGCCAGTAAAAGAGAACACACCAGGGCTTGCTCGTTATCGGGATAGCCCGCGTGAACCATGCCGCGCAGTACCCCCCATACGATGATATCCCCACCGGCTACAATCTCCGCGCCGGGGTTGACATCACCCAGCACGACGACATTGCTGGCGTGGTGAAGCGCCTGCCCGGAACGCACCGTGCGCCGGATGAAGAGTGTATCATCCGTTTCGCGAGCTTCGCGAGTGTCTGGCTGTCCATTTTGCGCCTGCTGATCTATTATGCGCGAGGCAGGCAACTCCGTTAAATTTGAAATAGAAGAGCCTGATTCGGTGCGTCCATTGCCCTGTGAATTGGCACGTATTGTTTTAGAGAAATCGGGTAGTTCCGGTGTAGCGACTGACATATTATAGTAGGCAAGCAGAGCTTCAAGCTGGGTGCGTTCGCCGCGTAGCAAGGAGCGGCGCGTCGTGTCAACTACCAGCGACGCGCCACGAAAGAAGCCCGGTGCCTCAGACAGACGTTCGGAAAGCGCGGTAAGCAAATCGCTGAAAGGTGTCTCTGGTTCCAGGGTTAAAAGCAGACCATTGCGAGTCCCTTTAATAGCAATATATCCTTGCACTGACTGCCTCTCCTCTTTCTCCAGTCCCCCGGGCGCTTCGGCCTCATTACTTTCCGAAGTATCCTCCATTGTCATATCTGACCATCCCACTACTGGATAAAGGGTGTATGCTACGACAAGATAACCCTACAGATGATGTACTATTTCAACATCAAGTATAAGCTTCCAGGCATGAAAACGCAATAGTAATAGGCATTGTGGCTTCCAATACACCTTTACGCGTGGGAAAGCCGCGCACAGCACCGGCAAGCGTGGCTAGTATGCCCACCACTACGGCCTGTTTGATACTTTTTCGAGCGATACCACTTCCTGTTTGCCGGTCGCCGGGTCAGCTTCAGAGGGCTGATAGGCATCGTTTTCAAGTTGCACCGGTGAGTCGTATAGCTTGCGCGTACCCACGGGTAGGTTTGTTTCGACGACGAGGCCGCTATCAATGTAAATATGATAAGGGAAGCTGGAGGTATCGAAGACGGCATCATGCGAGACGAAGAATACTTGCTCGAAGTGCTGCCCCAGCGTTTCGCCAGTAACGATCTCCACCAGACCTTGCGCGCGGTCACGACTAGCGAAGCTCAACGGCTCGTCGAGCAAGAAGAAGCCAGGCGCGGCATTCAGCTCTTCTGGAAGCGCGGCAATGGCGAATGCCAGGCGCAAAGCCAGCGAAATCTGGTCAGCGACGCCGCCTGAGAGGGCAGGCAGAGGGATATAGGCGTTCGCGGCAGGCTCCCACAGGCTAACCTGTAATGGGCCACCGCTGGAAATATTCTCTTCCGGCTCGGTCGTCAGGCGCGCATCGTGATAACGCCCGCGCGTGAGCAGGGGAAGCAACTGCTGCATGTAGTACTCGGTGCGCGGGAGCATGACGCGCATCAGGCGATCAAAAGTGGCCGCGATGAGTAAGCCTGCGCGCTCTTTCGTCTGAAAACTGCGCTCTTGCTGCGCCATATGTTTGCGCGTTTGCTCCAGGTCAAGCGTATTGCGGCCTGTTTCCAGTTGTTCGCTGAGAAGCAGATCTTGCTGTTCCAGTTCGTGCAACTCCCGGTCAACGGCGGCGATCTCATCTTGCACGCGAGCGCGGTCCTGGGGTGAATACTCGCTGACAAGCGGCCACACGGCTCCAATTTCAGCGATGGTGTAGCCTTTGGCGGGCGGACGGCTGTGCTGCGCCAGCATAGTGGCGATGCGCTCGCAAGCCTCCTCAATCTCGTGCTGGCACAGTTCTATTTTGGCTTTAGACGCGCCTTCCTGATTATTCAGGTTCTCCGTTCCTTGCAAGATGCCGTCCTCATTGGCTTCTTGCAAGGAACGCTCGCAGCGTTTGCGCAAGGCTGCGAGCGCTTCGGCGAAAGGATTAAGAGGCACAATCCAGCTTCCCAGGGAGCTACTGAACCTGGAAAGGCGGCGGTAATAATCAGAGAGGGACGCCTGGCACTCTTGTAGTACAGTGGACTTAGATGCATAACGGGTCTGTAGCTCTTCTTTTTGACCAAGCGCGACCTGCAACGAGTCAAGCTGCTTGCGTGCCGCCACTTCAGCCGTGCTGATGGCTGTTTGACCGAAGTTAACGCCAAGAGGCTGCACGCGCTGGCGCAGCGAGTCCTGCAAGCTGCGCAGTCCCTCGCGCAGCGTGATCTGCTGCTGGCGGGCGCGCTCAATCTGGCGCATAGGGTTGTTGGCCTCGAATTGCTCGTGCCGCTCCTTGACGCTTTGCCGGCGCGCCAGCAAGACATCCAGGGCATCCTGGTGAATCTTGACCTTCGCGGAGATATCGGGCATGGCTCCCATTTTGCCTTCGAGCAAGGCTATTTCATATTCCGTTGTTTTGATGGTTTCCGCGAGGGCTGTTTTTAGTTCGGCGTCGGGCGATATGGGGGACGCGGGTTCTACAGCAGCATAGGCAGGCACGGGCAGACCCTCCTGGCCAGCCGCGAGCATTATTTCGTTATGAAGTTGTTCGATAACCTGCTGGTCGGCGCGCAGCATGCTTTCCAGGTCGTCCCAACCTTCTTGCTTGCGTAGTTCTTGCACGCGAGCCTTCTCCTTGCGCAGCGCGGCAACCGCCTCCATCGTGACATTCAACTGGTTACGCGCGGCAGCTAACTGGTCGCGACTCTCTGTCATTTGCTGCTGGACATCGGCCAGGCTTTCTCCTTTTTCCGGCAACTGGTTGATCTGGTACTGGGCTTCTTCTATCGAGCGTGGGACAGTAGCCCCCAGAGAGCGAATTTCATGCTCAATCTTGTCAACCTCCTGCTGGTTGCCGTTCATGCGTATAGCGGTTTCACGCGCCGCGACCATCATGCCAACGCGGTTGATGGCTTCCTGTAACAGGCGATTCGCTTCGCGTTCCTTTTCGCGCGTTTTACTATAATTTTGCAGGTTGACGCCGCTTACCGCGAGCAGCACCAGCGCCGCGATACCCGCCAGGCTGGCAAAGAGAGGGGAATGATGCAGAGCCAGCATTATCGCAATAATGGCGCAGAAGACGGCCAGAGCGATTCCACCTGCTACGATTCCCAGTTGCGTCCGCGCGGTGCGCTGAGTGGCGAGCAGCCCGGCATTCAATAAGGCGCGCTGCTGATCTGCTGCCTCAACATGCTGCTGCGCTTCCGAGATACCCTCGGCCAGCCCTTTCAAGCGCTGCCATTCTTTAAGCTGGCGGCGCACGCTGAGTTGCCGCCAGCGTTTTTCAGTAGCATCGGCTCTGGCCTGTGTCTGCTGCGCCTCATTTTCAACCAGCGCCAGTTCCAGTTCGTTTTCCTTTAATTCCTGACGCAACTGGTCAATTTGCCGGGCGTTTTCGTCAGCTTGCTGGCGTTGTCCCACGCGACGTATACGAGCCTCCTCCGCCTGCCGCAAGTTGTTCAGCCTGTCTGACAGGCTCTGCAAACGCTTCAGGCGCGTCTCAAGTTGTGGTCGCCCTGAGCGGTGCTGCTCTTTAAGTTCAAACTGCGACTGCTGCGCTTCCTCGATAAGCTGGCGTGTATGGGCAATTTGCCCGTCCAGGTCCGCCAGCAACTCTTGCAGGTGCTCCTGTTGCTTGAGGCTCTGTTCCAGTTCCTTAATGGTATTAACAGCATTCAGCAAATCGGTAGCCATGCGCTCAAGCGTACCAAACGAGCGCGTGAGGTCCGTAAGATCGCGCACACGCCGTTCAAGGACGGGCAATTCTTCTTTTTCGCGGCGCTCCAACTCGGCTATCTGGTGTTCAAGCTCAGGTAGTTCGCGCTGTGCATCGGCGATCTGGTCATAAGCGTTAATGATCTGGTCAAGGGTAGCGCTCGCTTTTTTCAGTTGCGCGATACGATGCTGGCGGCTTTTCAATTCTACGCGATTGACGGCGACCAGCTCAATCTCGAGATGCTGTTCGGCGATCTCAGCTTCTTGCTGGCCGATGCTGACCAGGTCTTCAGAGATTGTTACGGCGTCGAGCGCGGCTTCCAACTCGCCCAGTTTCTGGCTCAACTCTGGAATGCGCGCTTGCACTTCTGCCAGTTTCAGGCGTTCAGCGCATTGCTCAAGCTGGCGTTCATCTTCAATCGTGAGTCGGAAGTGCTCAGCCAGGCGCGACAGCTTCTCCAATCCAAGCATATTGCGCAAGACGAGTTCGCGCTCGCGCCCGCTCAAATTCTCCAGGCGATTCAGCCCCTTCTGCTCGATCAAACAGGAGTGACGCAGGGTTTTGCCGTCGATATGTCCCAGTTCGGCCACAATACGCTGATTAGCAGCGTCGAGAGCGGTGATGGTTTTTTCTGGCGGCATGCCCAGTTTGCGCACGTCCAGTGTGATGGACTGGCCCATGTCGCGCTCGATGACGCGTGTGATAGATACTTCTTTCGCGCCAATCGCCAGCGTCAGGCTGACACTAGCCCGCTGCTCGCCGTAGTGTATCAGTTTATTGAGGTCGGGGGCAGAGCGTTTTCCATTGGCGGAAACCAGAGGATCGCCATACAGCGCGAAATAGATGCTTTCGACAACTGTAGATTTACCGGCTTCATTTGGACCCGCAATGAGAATACTCCCACGCTGCGGAAAATGTAGGTCTACGTCGCGTAAGAGCCGGAATTGCTCAATTTTCAAATGTTTCAGGATTATCATGCATTCGTCCTCTACAGTTTCCAAAAGGCTGCCAGAAGTTCCTCTTTTGTAGCCACCAACGCCTGCTGTTCCTGCTCATCTTCAGCCGCGGCGATCCACTCGTCGGCCAGCCGAATAAGCTCGTCGCGTGGGGAAAGACGCTCCTCTATCTCTGAAGTGGCAAAGGAAGTTGATTGTACGCGAGACAGCGTAAGATGCCCACCATTGCCCGGTGTATCAGGTAAAAATACGAGCGCACTATCATCGATGGTGAGGGCGAAAGTATGTTCCTCGCCATACAGCCGCAACTGGTTGAGATCAAGCTGGTGATACTGCTGATGTGTAAGTTCGCCTTCGAGTCGCAGTTGCACCATCACGTCTGCTGAACACAACGGGCGCAGTTGATCGAGTATGCGCCCGGTGGGGGTCTTGGTGGGGGTCTTGGTGGGGGTCTCGTCGGACGCAATAGCCTGGGCCTCCTCCGCGCGCGTATCTTCAGGCCAGAGTTCGGCGACTGAGATCACCAGGCGGCGCATTTGCACGGCATCGACGGTAATATGCCTGCACCAGCGCACTCCGTCTGCCGCTATGCCCAGGAATACAAAGCCCGGTTCATCAGTGTGCTCGCGATTGTCGTCAGCACGGTCGCGATTAGCATCTGGGAAGCGATTATCATTGCCACGGACGCGATAAATCGCGTCCCTACCGGTATGTTGTGTTGAGCCAGCCACAATTACTTCGGATTGGCCGATAGAGAGGCGCGTGAATACATGGTGATAGCCGGACAAAATGTAGCGAAAAGCGGACTGCTCCGCGATGCTGGCGCGACTCACCTGCGCCTGGGTGTCCAGCGCTGTTGTCCCGCTCGTCACGCCTTCAATCGGCGCGTGCAAAAGCAGCAGAGGAATTGCCGCGCGCTCGATGTCGTTATCTATACGCGCCTGCGCGAGTGGATCGCCCTGTTGACCGGATACCACTCCCAGGCCGCAAATGCCCACCAGCGTTCCGCGGACATCAAGCATCACCGGCTGCAAAACATGCTGCGGAGTCAGTAAGGACACCCCTGGTGGGTGTCCTCCTCCCGTTGGGTGTCCGTTAGCATGTGAGCCACTGTCGTCGAGGACACCCACCAGGGGCGTCCCTACTGGCTGGTTCGGAGCGAAATAGTGCAGTGCGCCCAGGCTCGCGTAGCTCAATTGAGGCGAGAGTACTGGTGTCGCAGCCTCGCCCAGCCTGGAATATGTTTCCGCCGGGGTATCATGCACACCACCAAGCGCGAACACGCGAATACCCGCCTGCTTCAATTGCGCCAGGCGCGTCGCCACGAAACTGCGGTCCTGTTCATCCGGGTGCGGGGTATCGAAGAGATCACCGGCCTGTATAAACAGATCAACAGCCTGGCCTATGGCGAAATCCGCTACCTGCTGAAACGCGTGACGCTGGCGCTGGCGCAGTTCCTCGCGCTTGCGAGGATGCTGGCCGGGAACGGTATAGCCCAGGTGATTATCAGCGGTCAGCACGATTGTGATCACGGTATTATTTTGCTC
>Ga0307372_10007227_pt1 | contig 15978 bp, 20 predicted proteins | sample OX1MG_FD_202533 | JGI IMG/M metagenome (GOLD analysis project Ga0307372, IMG submission 202533) | Soil microbial communities from Risofladan, Vaasa, Finland - OX-1 | ecosystem: Environmental > Terrestrial > Soil > Coastal area > Acid sulfate soil | place: Finland: Risofladan, Vaasa | collected... | reverse complement strand
GTTCAAGCACGCGAAGCAGGTCGCGGCGATCGTCCACGAGACGCTCGACGAGCTCGGCTATGTCGGCTGGCCGAAGACGTCGGGGAACCGCGGCATCCACATCGCCTGCCGCATCGAGCCGAAGTGGGGCTTCCAGGAGGTGCGCCGTTGCGCGCTCGCGTTCGCGCGCGAGGTCGAGCGGCGCGCGCCGAAGCTCGTCACGACGGCGTGGTGGAAGGAGGAGCGCGGCAAGCGCGTCTTCATCGACTACAACCAGAACGCGCGCGACCGCACGATCGCGTCGGCGTACTCGGTGCGCGCGCGCATCGACGCCACGGTCTCCGCGCCGTTCCGCTGGGACGAGCTCGACGGGTTGGTGACGGAGGACTTCACCCTCGCCACGATGCCGGCGCGCTTCGCCGAGCTCGGCGACGTCCAGGCCGGGATCGACGACTCTTTGTGCGACCTGCGCAAGCTGTTCGAGTGGGTCGAGCGAGAGGAGGCGGCGGGGGAGGGCGAGGCGCCGTATCCGCCGAACTTCCCGAAGATGCCCGGCGAGCCGAAACGCGTCCAGCCCAGCCGCGCGAAGAAGTCGTGACGGGTTCGTGATCTTCCCGTCACGGTGGCTGCCACCGTGACGGAGTGAGAAGCCTGGCTTTTCCGGGGCTTTTCGTGCTTGACCGCGGAGGCGCGAAGAAGTCGTGACGTGTTCCTGATCGTCCCGTAGCGGTGGCTGCCACCGTGACGTAACTGTGACGCCGGGGCCGCGCGTGGCGTTTGCCGCTAGCCGAGGAGATCCTCGACCGCGAGGTCGCTCTCTCGCCGCGGCGGGCGGACCTCGCGCCACGTGCACTGCGCCGGATCCTTGTCCGGGCGGAAGCGCAGGAGCCGTGTGCCATGCCGGAAGCGGTGCTTCTCGAGCTTGTCGAAGCGCACTTCGACGACGAGCTTCGGCTTGAGCGGCGCCTCCTCGAGGCCGTCCGTCCCCCAGCGGTTCGGCTCGCTGAAGCGGCGATCGCTCTTCGCGTCGAGGAGGGGCAGCACCTTGGCGGCGATCTCCGCCTGGTTCTTCGCGCCGACAGCGGCCGAGCCGACGTAGTGGAGCTCACCCTCGTCGCCGTAGAGGCCGAGGAGGAGCGTGGCGATCGTGTCGCGGCCGCCCTTCTTCCAGCGGATCCCGGCGACGACGCAGTCGGCCGTCTTGTGCGGCTTGACCTTCACGACGCCGTCGCGCGAGCCGGGGAGGTACGGCAGGCCGAGGCGCTTCGCGATCACGCCGTCGAAGCCGGCAGCCTGGAGCGTCTGCAGCCAGTCGCGTCCCTGCTCGACGTCGTCGGAGACGGGGGAGAGCTGGATCTTTCCGCCCGCGACCTTCTCGAGCTCTGCGCGGCGCTTCTCGATCGGTTTCTCGTGGACAGGCTTGCCCTTCCACAGCAGCAGGTCGAAGGCGACGAACGTCGCGGGGATCTCGGCCGAGAGCTTGCGCACGCGGCTTTCTGCGGGGTGGAGGCGCATCTGCATCGCGTCGAAGTCGAGCGCGCCGCCGCGGGCGATTACGATCTCGCCGTCGAGCGCGGAGTGGGGAGGCAGCGCCTCGCCGACCTCGCGGAGCTCGGGGAAATAGCGCAGCAGCGGGCGGCCGTTACGCGACCAGAGCGCGAGCTCGCCGCCGTCGTTCTCGAGCACGCCGCGGAAGCCGTCCCACTTCGGCTCGTAGCGCCATCCGCCTCCGCCGGGCAGCTCGGCGACGAGCTCCGCCTCCATCGGTGGGAACGGGACGTTGGGGCCGGGGCCATCGGGCACGCCCAGACTCTAGGCTCTTGCGAATGAGGAGAGTCGTGGTCACGGGGCTCGGCGCGGTGACGCCGATCGGAGGCGACGCGCCGTCGACGTGGCGCGCCGCCGTCGCGGGCGAGAGCGGCATCGACTGGATCACCGCGTTCGACGCGAGCGAGTTCCCGGTACGCGTCGCGGCGGAGGTGAAGGACTTCGACGCGACCTCGGTCGCGTCGGCGAAGGATGCGCGCCGGCTCGACCGGAACGTCCTCCTCGCGCTCGGCGCCGCGAAGGAGGCGGTCGCCGACGCGAAGCTCGACGGCGCGTACTCGCCCGACCGTGTCGGGATCCTTTTCGGCACCGCGATCGGCGGGATCGCCGGCATCGTCGAACAGGTGGACATCCTTCGCGAGCGCGGGCCGAACCGCGTCGCGCCGACCTTCATCCAGAACGTCCTCGTCGATGCGGCCAGCGGCCAGCTCGCGATCGCTACCGGTTTCCGCGGACCGAACTACGCGCCCGTCTCCGCGTGCGCGACCGGCTCGACCGCGGTCGGGGAGGCGGCGGAGCTGATCAAGCGCGGCGACGCGGACGCGGTTCTCGCGGGCGGCTCGGAGGCCTGCCTCACGCCGCTCATCCTCGCCGGCTTCTGCGCGATGCGCGGCCTCGCCGCCGAGGACGAGCACCCGCCGCGCGCGTCCCGGCCGTTCGACGCGACGCGCGCCGGCTTCGTCATGGGCGAGGGCGCGTGCATCCTCGTGCTCGAGGAGCTCGAGGCCGCGCAGGCGCGGGGCGCGACGATCTACGCCGAAGTCCTCGGGTACGCGATGTCGAACGACGCGCACCATCTCGCCCAGCCGGATCCCGAGTCGACCGGAGTCGCCGAGATGATGCGGCGCGCGCTCGAGCGGGCGGGAGTCGAGCCCGAGCGCGTCGGCTACATCAACGCGCACGGCACCTCGACGCCACTCGGCGACGCAGCAGAGACGAAGGCGATCAAGGACGTCTTCGGTGAGCACGCCTACCGTCTGGCCGTCTCTTCGACGAAGTCTGTCACCGGGCACTGCTTTGGCGCGGCCGGCGCGATCGAGGCGATGATGTGCGTCCTCGCCGTCCGCGACGGCGTTCTGCCGCCGACGATGAACTACGTCCATCCCGATCCAGACTGCGATCTCGACTACGTTCCGAACGAGGCGCGGCGTGTGCAGGTGGACGTCGCGCTCTCGAATGCGATGGGCCTTGGCGGCCACAACGGGTGCGTTCTCATAGGGAGGGTGTAAATGCCGTACGACTTCGAAGAGGTGCAGGCTTACGCGGAGGCGCACACGTCGCCGCCGCTCGATGCGCTCCGGCGGCTCGGCGAGGAGACCGAGGCGACGCAGAAGGCGGCGCAGATGTCGGTCGGGCTCAACGAGGGCGCGTTCCTCCGCTTCATCGTCTCGGTCATGAAGCCGATGCGCGTGCTCGAGATCGGCGTGTTCACCGGTTGGTCGGGGATCGAGATGGCGCTCGGACTGCCGCCCGGCGGGAAGATCCTCGCGCTCGACGTCGAGGAGGATACGACCGCGATAGCGCGCCGCTACGCCGAGGAGTGCGGCGTCGCCGATCGCATCGAGTACCGCGTCTGCGACGCAAAGGCCGAGGTCGCGGCGCTCGACGGCCCCTGGGATCTCGTCTTCATCGACGCGTGGAAGCCGGACTACGTCGAGTACTACGAGGCCGTTCTCCCGAAGCTCGCCGACGGCGGGCTGATCCTCGCCGACAACACGCTCGGCGCGCTCGAGGGCAACGAGGGGATCAAGGCGTTCAACGAGCACGTCATGGCCGACGATCGCGTCGAGTCGGTGCTCGTGCCGATCCGCGACGGCGTCACCTTCATCCGGCGCAAATGAGCTGGGAAGGTCCACCGCCTCCGTACCGCATCGAGACAGAGCGGCTCGTCCTCCGCTGCTACGGGCCGCGCGACGCCGCGCTCGTGAAGGATGCGATCGACTCGAGCCTCGACCACCTGCGGCCGTGGATGCCGTGGGTCGAGCACGAGCCGCAGACGCTCGAGGAGAAGACCGATCTCCTGAAGTCGTTCCGCTCCCAGTTCGACCTCGGCGACAACTTCGTCATGGGGATCTTCTCCGCGGACGAGTCCGAGGTGCTCGGCGGCTCCGGGCTCCATCCGCGGGTCGAGCCGGGCGGTCTCGAGATCGGCTACTTCATCCGCGCGAGCGCGACGCGGCAGGGCTACGTCACGGAGTCGACGGCGGCGTTGACGCGGGTCGGCTTCGAGATCTGCGGGGCGGACCGCATCGAGATCCGCATCGACCCCGAGAACGAGACGAGCAAGGACGTGCCGCGGAAGCTCGGCTACGTCGAGGAGGCAACGCTGCGGCGGCGGCTTCCCGGCCGTGCCGGCGGCCCGCTTCGCGACGTCACGATCTTCACGATGTTCCACGAGGACTTCGACCCGTCGCTCGCGCCGGGTATCCGGGCCTTCGACGGCCGGGGCGAACGGGTCCTTTAGAGCCACGTCCGGAACCGGGTTCCGGACGTGACCGTTTCGGACACGTCCTGTTGTCAGTCATTTGGACGTGTCCGTTTAGGCCGTGCACACCGTCGTTGAACCGACTCTGACGCGAGTACATGGCCTGTTCGGCCACGTCCCGGCGTCAGACGACAGGACGTGGCTCTTCGGGACACGCTTTAGCCGTCGAGCACGGACGCTGTGAGCGCGTCGAGCGATTCGACGACGGCGTCCGCCACAGCTAGTGACTCGTCGTCGGGCGGATAGCTTGGATTCGGGATCGCGATCACCCGCATCCCGGCGGCGTGCGCCGAGCGGATCCCCGCGTGGGAGTCCTCAACCGCGGCGCAGCGCTCGGGCACGACGCCGAGGCGGCGCGCCGCCTCGAGGTAGACGTCCGGAGCCGGCTTGCCGCGCGCGACCTCCTCCGACGACACCGTCGCCTGGAAGCAGTCGGCGATCCCCGCGAGGCGGAGCACCTCCTCGAAGATCGCGCGGTTGGAGGACGACGCGAGCGCGAGCCGGAACTGCGCCGCGATGCGCCGCACGACGTCGACGGCGCCAGGGAGCAGCGGCAGGTCGCGCCGGTACGCCTCGAGCATCAACTCGACGACGTCCGCGTTGATCTGCTCCGGCGTGCCAGGGACGCCGGCATCCTCGTGGAGGAACGCCGACCACTCCGGCGCCGACATTCCCATCATCGCGCGCTGCACCTCGTCGTCGTACCGGCCGCCTCGCTCGCGCACGTAGCGCTCGCGCACGGCATCCCACACCTCCTCCGACTGGAGCAGGACGCCGTCGAGGTCGAAGACGACTGCCGCGATCATCAGCCGGCACTGTAATTTCGCGTGCGTGCCGGCCATCTCTGTATCGATGACGGACGACAGAGAGCGGTTCGAGCGGCTCTACCGTGAGAACTTCCGCGCCGTGCTGCGGTTCGCCGCGCTGCGGATCGATCCGGAGCGGGCGAAGGACGTCGTCGCGGAGACGTTCCTCGTGGCGTGGCGGCGACTCGACGACGTTCCGGCCGAGCCGCGGGCGTGGCTCCTCGGCGTCGCGCGCAAGGTGATCGCGGGCCAGTTCCGCAGCCAGACGAGACGCGACGCGCTCGTGCTTCGCCTCGAGGCGGAGCGGGGCGAGTCGGGCGATTTCGCGGCGACGGTTGCGGACCGCGACGAGGTGCTCGCCGCGTTCGCGGCGCTGCGCGAGCGGGATCGGGACGTGCTCCGGCTCGTGGCGTGGGACGGACTCGACGCGGCGGAGGCCGCGGCTGTCCTCGGCGTCACGCGTCTGTCATTCGCCGTTCGCCTACACCGCGCGCGCCGGCGGCTGGAACGGGCTCTCGAACCCGAACCCGCCGCGCCGCAGAAGACAAGGAGGCACATCGATGCGCACTCGTAAATCGCTTCAAGTTCTTGCCGTAGCGGGCCAGGCGCTCCTCGCCGACGCGGAGTCGCTGGTCGACCCGGCCGAGGAGGAGCGGATTCTCGCGCGGATTGTCGCGACCGACCGGTCCGCCGTCCGGCGGCGCCGGCCCTTGGCTCTCGGTCTGGTTGCCGCCGTGGCGATTGGTGTGGTGGCAGCGGCTGTCGTGACGCACGGCCATGCCGTTCGACCGAGCACGCCGCGGCAGAGTCACGTCGCACTGACCGGAGCTCGGATTCAGCTGGCCGGTTACCACTTCCGGACGCCTGCGGGATTCAAGGCGAACTCGGATACGTCGTGCGGTGGCACGGGAACACCTCTGGCTGTGGGCGGATTCGTTGCGGCGGCATCCGCCGACGGCGGTTGCGTCGCGGCGTACTTGGTGTCGGCCAGTGAGACTGAATCGATGGCTACGGCAGACGGCCAATCCGTAGATGTCTGTTCGTTCCAGGGCTACTACGAGTCGCAAGCCTCGGGCGATAGCTCCCTCTATGTCGTGCTGCCGGCGGCGTCTCAGACTGCCCTAAGCCCTTACAACCTCGTCCTTTTCGCGCGGAACCTGACGGAGGATCAGCTGATGGCGGTTGCGGAGTCGGGCCTTTCAGCCGTCAACTACGGCGCGATGCCGAAGAACGGAACTGTTTGCAGCTAGACGGAGTGGTACGTGCTCTCGCGGTAGACGAGGGCGTTGCGCGACGGGCCGTGCTCGATCGAGAGGACGTCGGCGATGAAGAACGTGTGGTCGCCGGCGTCCGCTTCGGCACGCGTCTCGGCCTCGATCCAGCCGAGCGCGCCCTCGACGAGCGGCGCGACCGTCCCTTCGCGCGTCGGCACGCCTTCCCAGTGGACGATCGGCGGATAGCCGGCGGCGAACCGGCGCGCGAGCTCGTCCTGATCGGAGCCGAGGAGGCTGACCGCGAACTTGCCGGCCGCGCGGAGCAGCTCGTAGCACGACGCCTGCTTCCCGATCGAGACGCCGACGAGCGGTGGCTCGAGCGAGAGCGAGACGAGGGAGGAGACGGTGACGCCCATCCGGTCGCCGTCGACGTCGACGCTGAGGATCGAGACCCCGTGCGGCCAGAGCCGCATGAGGCCGCGAAGGTCGTCTCCCGTCGTCATCTGGGAGAACGCTAGCGGCGGGGCTGGGATTTGAACCCAGGGATCCGTGAAGATCAACGGTTTTCAAGACCGCCCCGTTCGACCGCTCCGGCACCCCGCCGCGCTTGTCTAGTGTCGCAGCCGTGGCGACGATGAAGGATCTCGATGCGCTCGCGCTCGCTCTCCCGGAGGTGACGAAGGAGGTCGACGAGGGCCGGCCGGCGTACAAGGTCGCCGGCAAGACGTTCTGCTTTCACCGCAGCCGCCGGGCCGACGCGCTCGATCCGGAGACCGGCGAGCGGCTCGACGACGTCCTCGTCTTCTGGGTCGAGGATCTCGAGATCAAGGACATCCTCGTCGACTCCGGCAGCGGCTACTTCACGACGCCGCACTGGAACGGCTACTCGGCCGTGCTCGTGCGGATCCCGGATCTGAAGAAACTCCGGAAGGCGGAGCTGCGCGATCGGGTCGAGGAGGCGTGGCTGAAGCGCGCGCCGAAGAAGCTCGCGACGGAGTGGCTCGCCGGGCGGTAAGGCCGGTGGCAGCCACCGTGACGAGACTGTGTCCGCCTCAAAACGAAAGCGTCCCGACCCCGCATTCCAAGCGGGCTTCGGCTCGTTACAAAGTCGTAAGTGGCTGCCACCGGCTGTCAGGAACTGACGCGCGCGGGCGCGCCGTACTGCCGCAGCACGTCGGGCACTTCGCCGCCGAAGTTCTCGAGCACCGCGAGCGCCATCCGGTCGACGACCGCAGTGCCGTTGAGCATGTGGAGCGGCTCCGGCCCCTTGCCGTCGCGGTAGCGGATCCCGAGCCGGCGGGCCTGGAAGTCCGTCGTGTTCGAGACCGATGCGGTCTCGCGGTACCGGCCCATGCTCGGGAACCAGATCTCGACGTCGTACGTCTTCGCCGCCGCGGCCGAGATGTCGCCGGCGGCAAGCGTGACGATGCGAAACGGGACGCCGAGCTCGCGGACGAGCTCCTCGGTGTTCGCGAGCAGCAGCTCGTGTTCGTCCCAGGAGCTCTCGGGCAGGCAGAGCGAGAACTGCTCCACCTTGTTGAACTGGTGGACGCGGAACATGCCGCGGGTGTCCTTGCCCGCCGCGCCGGCCTCACGGCGGAAGCACGGCGAGAAGGCGACGTAGCGGAGCGGCAGCTCCTCGGCGTCGAGGATCTCGCCGGCGTGGAGGCTCGACAGCGGGATCTCTGCAGTCCCCGAGAGGTAGAGCCCGTCGGCCGTGACTGCGTAGACGCTGTCCGCGTCGGAGGGGAAGTGGCCGGTGCCGTAGAGCGCCTCCTCGCGGACGAGCACCGGCGGCAGCACGGTGAGGAAGCCCTTCGCCGCGATCCGGTCGAGGGCGAAGCGGTAGAGCGCGAGCGCGAGCTGCGCGGTGTCGCCGATCCAGTAGCCGAAGCGGGCGCCGCTCATTCGCGCCGCGCGGTCCATGTCGAAGCGGCCGATCTCGGTGCTTTCCTTCGGGTCCGCGAACTGCGGGGGCTCACCGATCTCTCGCTCGACGCGGGCGTCGTCCTCGCCGCCGTCGGGGATGTCGTCGGCGGGCGGGTTCGGGATGCGCAGCCCGAGCGTGTCCCGTTCCGCCTCTGCCGCTGCGAGCTCCTGTTCTGCAGCTTGCAGCTCCTCCTTGATGCCGCGCATCTCCTCGAGCTGCTCCGGCGTCGGCTTGCCCTTGAGCTTCGTCTTCGCGCGGAGCTCGTCGACCCGCGGCACGAGCTCACGCCAGCGCTCGTCGGCGGCCAGCCACGCGTCGAACGCCTCGGCCGCGCCCTTGCGCGCGAGCCGGCGCCGGAACTCGTCCGGGTCGTTGCGGGCTGCGCGGGCGTCGATCACGGAAGTGAGTCTAGGAGGGGCGGCGGGGCGGTGCTCGTTGTAGGGCTGCGCTGGGCGTCGCGAGGCAAGGACGCAGGGAGCGCCGATAGCTGACTGCTATCGGCGCGACTGAGGACGCCGCAGCCGGCGTAGCCGGCCGACGAGCGGAGCGAGGAGTCGTGGCGCTCAGCGCAGCCCTACGGCACAGCCACTGTCCCGCCGCCCCTCCTCAAGTAGCTCTCAAGGAGGACGGCCACGCCTTCCTCCTGCACCGGCGGCACGACGAGGTCGGCGCGCGCGAGCACGTCGGGATGCGCGTTCGCAACCGCGACCCCGAAGCCGGCCCAGTCGAGGAGCTCGCGGTCGTTCTCGCCGTCGCCGCACCCGACCGTTTCCTCCTGCGCGAAGCCGAGCTGGGCGGCGACGAAGGCGAGGCCGCTGGCCTTGCTCACGTCGGGACTCGCAAACTCGAGGAAGTACGGCAGCGACTTCGAGATGAAGAGGCGTCCGGCGAAGCGCGGCTTCAGCTCCGCCTCCAGCGCGTTCAGCGCGTCGGATGTGCCGACGGCGACGAGCTTCGTCGGATCGCGTTGGAGCCATGCGCGCAGATCGCCGACCGCAGTTACCGGGATGTGCTGGAACTCCGAGTAGCGTCGCGCTTCGGCGTTGACCTCGGCGACGTAGAGGTTGTCGTCGACATACGCGTTGAGATGGAAGCCGGCGTCGAGCACGATGTCCATCGCTTCACGCGCGGCGGCAAGCGGGATCGGGAGGTGGCGGAGGAACTCGCCGCTTGCGGGATCGGCGACGACGGCGCCCTGGTAGCAGACGACCGGATCGTCGAGCGCGGCCTGCTCGAGGTACGGCCGCACCGCCCGGAACATCCGTCCCGTCACGACGATCACGTGCGAGCCGGCGTCGCGAACGGCGCCGAGAGCGGCGCGCGTGCGCGGCCGCAGCACACCGTCCTCCGCGATCAGCGTCCGGTCGAGGTCGAAGGCGAAGGCGGCGACATGCCGCGGGAAGTCCGCCGGGAGGTCTACGGAACCGTGCCGCCGGTGGATGTCACGACGTAGGCCGCGACGTCCGCGATCTGTTGCGTGGAGAGCGTGCCTTTGAACGGCGACATGATCGCGCCGCCGTTCGTCACCTGTGCCGTAACCGCCTGATAGTTCGGCTTCAGCTGGTCGAGGTTCGGACCGACGGCTCCGCTCGTCCCCGCCGCCGAGAGCGTGTGGCAGCTGCCGCAGTTCGTCAGGAAGATCGACCTGCCATTCGCCGCGACTCCCTTTACGTGGAAGGCGGGGACGATCGGGAACGTGACCGTCGGCGTCGTGACAGTGCCGATCACCGTCAGCGGCGTCGGCGAGGCAACTCCCTGGGCGCCACAACCCGCGAGCACGCCCGCGGCGAGGAGACCTGCGGCGATGACTGCTGACCGGCGCACCGGGCGAGACTCTAATGAAGCGCTAAGACCGACCGCGGCAGGACCGGTAGTTCGGTGCGCGCGAGTACCATCGGTCACGTGAACCGCCGGTCGTTCGGTCGCGATAGAGGGCTTTCGCTGCGGATGCTCTTCACGAGCTCGCTGCTCGGGCTGCTGTACGTCATCTTCGCCGTCGTCCTCTTCAGCGTCCTCAAGGTCGGCCTGGCGCCGATGCTCCTGATCGTCGTCGGCATCGCCTTCTTCCAGTACTACACGTCGGACAAGCTCGCGCTCGCCGCGTCCGGCGCGAAGATCGTCTCGGCCGAGGAGGCGCCCGAGCTGCACGCGATGGTCGAGCGGCTCTGCGCGATGGCCGACCTTCCGAAGCCGCGCATCGCCGTCGTCCCGAGCGACGTCCCCAACGCGTTCGCGACCGGCCGGAACCCGAAGCACGCGGCCGTCGCCGTGACCCAGGGGCTCTGGAGCCGGCTCGAACCGAACGAGGTCGAGGCGGTTCTCGCCCACGAGCTGTCTCACATCGCCAACCGCGACGTCCTCGTCATGACGATCGCGAGCTTCTTCGCGATGCTCGCCGCGATGCTCACCCGCTTCGGCATGTACGCCGGGATGTTCGGCGGCTTCGGCGGCGGAAACAGGAACAGCAACAACAACAACCAGGTGCCGGTCTGGCTGATCGTCATGCTCGTCTCGATCGTCGTCTACGCGATCAGCTTCATTCTCATCCGGACGATCTCGCGCTATCGCGAGTTCGCCGCCGACCGCGGCTCGGCGCTGATCACGGGCGCGCCGGAGAATCTCATGAGCGCGCTCCAGAAGATCTCGAGCGGGATCACGCAGATCCCGCAGCAGGACCTGCGCGAGGTGCAGGGGATGAACGCCTTCTTCATCATCCCGACGAACTGGAAGTCGAACATGAGCGAGTGGATGATGGATCACCCGCCGCTCGAGAAGCGCCTCGCCGCCCTCGCGGAGATCGCCCGCGACATGGGCAAGCCCGTCAGCTGACGCAGTAACTCCTTCGAGCGCTTGACATCCCCGGCGCGGGTGAGGATGCTCGCGGAATCGGGGTCGAATTCCAAGGGGAGGTCACATGCGTCGGTTGAAGGCACCAAGCCCGGCAATGGTCGTCGCGCTGATCGCGCTGTTCGTTGCCCTCGGGGGCACGGGCTACGCAGCCCGCAACATCATCCTGTCGTCGCCGTCGAAGGCTCAGATCATCAAGATCGTCAAGGGCGTCGCGCCGACGCTGAGCGTGAAGAGCGCGGCCGCGGCCACTCGGCTTCCGTCGGGGAAGACGGAGACGGGCCTGTTCACGGGCGGTGGCTCGTACAACACCCACGGCTGGATCGGGCTGACGATCATGTATCCGCGGCCGCTGGCCGCTCCGATCCGGGACAGCCACATCATCGACGTCCAGTCCCCGGCCAACAGCGCCACGCATTGTTCCGGCGCAGGCCACGCCGCCCGGGGGTATCTCTGCCTCTACAACGTGGATGTGCAAGATGTCGGCGCCCCGTACTTCTACTCGAGCGACGGAGACAACTTCCCGGCGAGCATGGGCAAGTACGGCGTCATGCTCTACTGGGAAACGACGGCAGACGACGCCTATGTCGGCGGCTCGTGGGCGGTGACCGCTCCGTAGGGCGACGGTGAATCTCGAGCGCGAGTGCCGCTAGATCGGCGCGTCGAACAGGGCAAGCCACTTGCTCAGGTCCGGCTCGACCGGCAGCTCGCGCTCGAGCTTCGCCTTCAGCTCGAGCTCCTGCGCGTTGTCGCGCTCCTGCTTGGAGCCGGTCGGGACGAACGGCCACCACGTGCCGGTCTTGAAGCCGTAGATCCAGTAGACGGGATGGCCGTTGCCGAACGCGCTGCCGTCGAAGCGGAACGCGGCGGCGAGCAGTTGTCCGCCGAAGCCGTGCTCCTCGAGCTCCGACGCGAGCGCGTGCACCCCGGCGACCTGGTCGTCGAGATCGGGGTCGCGGACGATCACCCACTCGAAGCCGAACGAGTCGGTCTTGCGGTCGATCTCCGAGCCCTGGCCCTTCGCGACACTGCGCAGGAGCTCCTCGGCGTCGTTCTCCGTCGACGTGAACTCGCCCGCGGAGAGCGGCTTGAAGATGAGCGCCGAGTCGCCGGCCGTCTTGAGCGAGCACTCGGTCTGGAGTGTCACCGCCGCCGTCGAGAGCGCGAAGAGCTTCTCCGCGGCCGGCTCCTTGAGCTTCTTCCGCCCGAAGAGGATGTCGCCGAGCGGGCTCAGGATGCCGCGGGGGTCTCGTCGCTCGCGGTCTCGTCGCTCGCGGCCGGAATCTCCTTCGGCGCGTCACCGCTGCCGACCTCGGCCTTGAGCTTCGCGAGCTCGTCGTCGACCTGGCTCGATGAGGAGATCTGCGAGAGCTCCTTCGTGAGCTGATCCTGGTCGCCGGCGGAGAGGTCGTCGAGCGCGCCGGTCGACGTGAGCTCGTCGATCGCGGATGCGCGCGCCTGCATCTCCTCTGTCTTGTCCTTCGCGCGCTGGATCGCGAGGCCGGTGTCCTGCATGCCGCGCCCGATCCCGGTTGCGGCCTCGCCGACCTTGACCTGCGCCTCGGCCGCGGAGTACTGCGCCTTGAGGACTTCCTTCTGCGTGCGGAACGACTCGATCTTCGTCTGGAGCGCCTGTTCGGCGTCGATGAGCTTCTGCTGCTGGTCCTCGAGCTGCTTGACCTGCGCGTCCATCTCCTGCAGCTGCTGCTGCGCGACCACCTTGCGCTGGAGCGCTTGGGTCGCGAGATCGTCCCGGTTAGCGGCGACGGCCTGCTTCGCCTGCGTCTCGAGCGTGACGACGTTCTGCTCGAGCTTCTGCTGCTGGAGCTCGATCCGCTTCTTCGCGGTGACGACGTCTGCGACGCCGCGCTTCATGTTCTGGAGCTGTTCGAGCATCTGCTCGTACGAGTAGTCGAGCGTCTCGGTCGGGTTCTCGGCCCGGTTGAGAAGCTTCGAGTACTTCGACTTGATGACGAGCGCTGTGCGTCCCATGAGTCCGGCCATGCGGGTTAGCCTAGCTGGCGATGCTCGTCGCGAGAAGCATGCACCCGGAGTGGCTTTCGAACTCCTATCTCCTCGCCGCGGAGGAAGGTGGGGCGGCCGTTTTCGTCGACTCCGGCGCCGATGTTGGGCCACTCGTCAGAGCGGTGGAGGAGTGGGGTGTGCGGCCCGTGGCGCTCCTGCGCACGCATTCGCACCCCGACCACGTCGTGAACGAGGCGGAGCTCGCCCGGCGGTTTGAGATTCCGGTCGTTGCCGAGCCCGGCGAGTGGGAGTGGGAGGGGCTGGCGGTGCGCGGACTCGCGACGCCCGGCCACGCCGACGACCATGTGGCGTTCGTGGTCGGCGGCGAGGCGGTCGCGACCGGCGACGTGTTGTTCCGCGACGCGGTCGGCGGCGGGGACGTCGAGCAGGTGCGGCGCTCGGTGATGGACGTCCTCCTCGCACTGCCCGACGAGACGCTCGTCCTGCCCGGCCACACCGACGAGACGACGATCGGCCGCGAGCGCGAGGCGAATCCCTTCGTCCGCGTCTGGAGCGGCGCCGAGCCGGAGGGAACCGAGCCGGTGCGCGTCGGCGGACGCGACGCGACGCTCCTCGTCTGGTCGCCGGACTACGACGGCAACGGCAAGGCGTGGGTGCGGTTCGCCGACGGCAGTGAGGCGATCATCGGCGGCTCGCGGGTCGAACGCATCTAAAACGGCCATGTCCGGGGTCAGACCCCGTCGTGTCCGCAACGGCCATGTCCGGGGTCAGACCCCGTCGTGTCCGCAACGGCCATGTCCGGGGTCAGACCCCGTCGTGTCCGAAACAGCCATGTCCGGGGTCAGACCCCGTCGTGTCCGAAAGGGACAGTAGGTTCTGCGCGTGCGTCTCATCGTCGCCCGCTGCGAAGTCGTCTACTCCGGCCGTCTGAACGCCACGCTGCCGGAGGCGGTGCGCCTGCTGATCCTCAAGGCCGACGGCTCGGTGCTCGTCCACGACGACGCCGGCGGGTTCAAGCCGCTCAACTGGATGACCGCGCCCACCTTCGTCGCCGACGAGGGCGACAGGCTCGTCGTGACGAAGCCGAAGACCGAGGACCAGCTCGAGATCCGGCTCGTCGAGGTGCTGAGCGACGTCCAGCACGACATGGGCGAATCGGCCGCGCTCCAGAAGGACGGCGTGGAGCGTGATCTCCAGCTCGCCCTCGCCGACGCGCCCGAGGCGCTCGGCGAGCCGCTCACTCTCGTGAAGCGGGAGTGGGCGACGGAGATCGGCCCCGTCGACCTCATGTGCAAGGACGAAGCCGGCGAGTGGGTGGCGGTCGAGATCAAGCGCGTCGGGACGATCGACGCGGTCGAGCAGCTGACGCGCTACCTCGCCTTCATCCGCGAGGACCCTGCGAAGGCCGGCTGCCGCGGCATCCTCGCGGCCCAGCAACTGAAGCCGCAGGCGGTGGCGCTCGCCGACTCGCGTGGGATCCGATGTGCGACAGTCGACCTACACGTCCTGCGCGGCGAGCGCGAGCCCGACCTCACGCTCTTCGCCGCCTGAGAGGAGGCACCGCATGGCCGTCAAGTTGCACCGCTGTTCGATCCAGTGGGTGAAGATCAAGGGGCATCCGTGCTGGCGCGTCGAGAAGGCGCTCATGGACATGGGCGTCGAGTACGAGCGCGTCCCGGGGCCGCACTCCAAGGCCAAGCGCGACGCCGTCTTCGAGGGGACGGGCCAGCGTCTCTATCCCGACATCCAGTTCGAGGACGGGACGTGGTACCGAGAGCAGTCGAAGGACATGGAGCGGACGATTCGCGCCGGCCAGCTCGACTCGAAGCGTGGCTAGAATTCTCCGTAGCGGGGCTATAGCTCAGTTGGGAGAGCGCCTGGTTCGCAATCAGGAGGTCGCCGGTTCGAGCCCGGCTAGCTCCATCCGTTGTAGAAGTCACAACGAGTTCCCTGCAAACGGGCCAGTTATCGGGTCTGATCGCTCGCGGAAGGAAAAGTGGCAGGTACGAACCCCCGAGTCGACTGGAGGGTTCCAATCCGGCGGCGTCCCTCACCCATCCGAGACGCCGCGCCCGGTGCGCCGCTACTTCTCCTTCTTCCTCTTTCTCTTCTTCATCTTCTTCTTGGCAGATTTGGTCTTCTTTTTCTTGGCAGATTTGGTCTTCTTTGCCTTCCCGCCGGACTTGGTCTTCCGGTCGTCCTTCGCTTTCGCCGTCGTGCCGGCCACCTTGACCGGCTCTGGCTCCTTGGTCGACGAACGAGCGGGCGCCGCCTCTCCGCTCTTTGACGGCTTCGCAACGCCAGCGCTATCGGGCTCTCCGCCTGCGGGTCGCTTCGTCGACTTCCCAAGAGCAGGTCTCTCTCGCGCCGGCTTCGCGACGTCAGGCCGCGGGGAGGAGTCATCCACCTCGGTCTCGGCAGTGGCCTCATCTGCCTCTGCTGGGGGTGAATCCGCACTGCGTTTCCGCTCTGCGGGGGGATCCGCCGGTGGCTCGACCATGGGTGTTGCACTATACGCGGAGAGGGGGGACTACACCGGTCATGAGCAGATCCACTGACGAGGCAGCGGTCCGCCAGCGAGCGTGACGGTCGCGCCAGCGGGACCAGCAAGGGCGCACGCCCGCAAGGCTACGCGATCGGCCCCGCGGCAGTCGGCCGCTCAGGAGGTTCACATTCGTTCGATGAGGGAGACCTCATGCCGTTCGGCTTCGGACTGGCCCCGCCACCCGGCCGACTTCGGATGCGGTGCCGACCTACTAGTGTCCTGAGTCGCTAGTTCGCAGGGACCCGCGGGTTCGCGTCGAAACGTCCTCCTTAACCACGAGGATTGGGGAGATCATGGCGCAGCGTGCGGAGGTCGTGCTCGATGAGGTGGAGCGGGAGACGCTCGAGCGGTGGGCTCGG
>Ga0307372_10007226_pt1 | contig 15980 bp, 14 predicted proteins | sample OX1MG_FD_202533 | JGI IMG/M metagenome (GOLD analysis project Ga0307372, IMG submission 202533) | Soil microbial communities from Risofladan, Vaasa, Finland - OX-1 | ecosystem: Environmental > Terrestrial > Soil > Coastal area > Acid sulfate soil | place: Finland: Risofladan, Vaasa | collected... | reverse complement strand
CTTCGGCCTGGTGTTCCGACCCAGCCCGCGCCAGTCCGATGTGATGATCGTTGCCGGCACGCTGTGCAACAAGATGGCTCCGGCCCTGCGCAAGGTTTATGACCAGATGGCCGAGCCGCGCTGGGTGATCTCGATGGGATCCTGCGCCAATGGCGGCGGCTATTATCATTATTCCTATTCGGTGGTGCGTGGCTGCGATCGCATCGTGCCGGTCGATGTTTATGTGCCGGGTTGCCCGCCGACGGCCGAGGCGCTGCTCTACGGCATCCTGCAACTCCAAAAGAAGATCAACCGCCAGCGCGTGATCACCCGTTAGCCCATGACAACCGAGCCGCTCCGCGACCTTGGCGATCATGTCGCCGCCGCCTTTCCGCAGGATGTGACCGCGACCGCGGTTGCGCATGGCGAGTTGGTGGTCTCGGTGCGTCGCGACGCGGCCGCGCGCGTGCTGGCGTTCCTGCGCGACGATCCGAAATGCCTGTTCCAGGTGCTGGTCGACCTTTGCGGGGTCGATTATCCCGAGCGCGCGGAGCGCTTCGACATCGTCTATAACTTGCTCAGCGTGAAGCTCGACCAGCGCATACGCGTCAAAGCGATGGCCGACGAGACCAGTCCGGTGCCGTCGGTTACCGGGCTCTTCAGCTCGGCCGGCTGGTACGAGCGCGAGGCTTGGGATCTCTACGGCATCTATTTCGCCGATCATCCCGACCTGCGCCGCATCCTCACCGATTACGGCTTCGAGGGCCATCCGCTGCGCAAGGATTTTCCGCTCACCGGCTATGTCGAGCTGCGCTACGACGAAGAGCAGAAGCGCGTCGTCTACGAGCCGGTGAAGCTGAAGCAGGAGTTCCGCAGCTTCGACTTCACCTCGCCCTGGGAAGGCATGACGCATGTGCTGCCCGGCGACGAGAAGGCGGTCGAAAAGAAGCCCGGGCGCGAGGATGGCAAATGAGCGCCGACGGCACGATCGATGTGCCTGCCAGCGAGGCGCAGGCGCTCATCAAGACCTTCACGATGAATTTCGGCCCGCAGCATCCGGCGGCCCACGGCGTGCTGCGCCTCGTCCTCGAGATGGACGGCGAGGTCGTCGAGCGCGCCGATCCGCATATCGGCCTCCTGCATCGCGGCACCGAGAAGCTGATCGAGTACAAAACCTATCTGCAGGCGGTGCCGTATTTCGACCGGCTCGATTACGTCTCGCCGATGTGCCAGGAGCACGCCTATGCGCTGGCGGTCGAGAAGCTCTTGGGCATCGATCCGCCGCCGCGCGCCAAGATGATCCGCATCCTGTTCGCCGAGATCACGCGCATCCTCAATCATATCCTCAACCTCACCACCTTCGCGCTCGACGTCGGCGCGATCACGCCGCTGCTCTGGGGCTTCGAGGAGCGCGAGAAGCTGATGGAGTTCTACGAGCGGGTCTCGGGCGCGCGGCTCCATTCGGCCTATTTCCGTCCCGGCGGGGTCCAGCAGGACATGCCGGCAGGCATGACTGACGACATCGCGGGTTTCATCGAGCAGTTCGGTCCGCGGGTCGACGATCTCGAGCAATTGCTGACCGAGAACCGAATCTTCAAGCAGCGCACCGTCGATATCGGCGTCGTCTCGGCGCAGCAAGCGCTCGATTGGGGCTTCAGCGGGCCGATGCTGCGCGGCTCGGGCATGCCCTGGGATCTGCGCAAGGCGCAGCCCTATGACGGCTACGAGGAGATGGATTTCGACATTCCGATCGGCAAGAACGGCGATTGCTGGGACCGCTATCTGGTGCGCATGGAAGAGATGCGGCAGTCGCTCAAGATCATGAAGCAGGCACTCGACCGTATGCCGTCGGGACCAGTGCGCGTCAACGATCGCAAGGTCATGCCGCCGCCGCGCGAAGAGATGAAATCGTCGATGGAAGCCTTGATTCACCATTTCAAGCTTTACACCGAGGGCTATCACGTTCCGGCGGGCGAGACTTACACCGCGGTCGAGGCGCCCAAGGGCGAGTTCGGCGTCTATCTGGTCGCCGATGGCGGCAACCGGCCTTATCGCTGCAAGATCCGCGCGCCGGGCTTCGCCTTCCTGCAAGGGCTCGAATTCATGGGGCGCGGCCACATGCTCGCCGATATCGTCGCGATCATCGGCTCGATGGACATCGTCTTCGGCGAGGTCGACCGATGAGCGGCCGCGGCAACGGCGCCCCTGTCGAGCAGCCGGCGCGCTTTGCCTTCACGCCGGAGAACCTCGCGAAGGCGAAGGCCACTATCGCGAAATATCCGACCGGCCGGCAAGCGAGCGCGGTTCTCTCGCTGCTCTATCTGGCGCAGGACCAGCACGACAATTGGGTGCCGCGCGCGGCGATGGACGCGGTCGCCGAGATGCTGGCGATGGCCCCGATCCGCGTTTACGAGGTCGCGAGCTTCTATTCGATGTTCAATCTCGAGCCGGTCGGGACGCATTTCCTGCAGATTTGCACCACCACGCCGTGCTGGCTGCGCGGCTCCGACGCGGTGGTCGAGGCGTGCAAGAAAAAGCTGGGCATCGGCATCGGCGAGACCACGCCGGATAAGAAGTTCACCCTGCTCGAAGTCGAATGTGTCGGCGCCTGCGTCAATGCGCCGGTCATCCAGGTGAATAACCGCGATTTCTACGAAGACCTCGACGGCCCCTCGACCGAGAAGCTGATCGATGCGCTGTCGCGCGGCGAGACGCCGCCGGCGGGCTCGGTCACGGGCCGCCAGGGCTCGGCGCCGGCGGGCGGGCCGACGACGTTGACACAGGTGAAGTGATGCTCGCCGACAAGGACCGCATCTTCACCAACCTCTACGGCCAGGGCGATTGGCGGCTGGCCGGCGCGCGGTCGCGCGGCGATTGGGACGGCACCAAGGAGCTGATCCTCAAAGGCCGCGATTGGATCGTCAACGAGGTGAAGGCATCGGGTCTGCGCGGCCGCGGCGGCGCGGGCTTTCCGACCGGCCTCAAATGGTCGTTCATGCCCAAGACCAGCGACCGGCCGCGCTACCTTGTCGTCAACGCCGACGAGAGCGAGCCCGGCACCTGCAAGGATCGCGACATCCTGCGCAACGATCCGCACAAGCTGGTCGAAGGCTGCTTGCTGGCGGGCGTCGGCATGAATGCGACCGCCTGCTACATCTATATTCGCGGCGAGTTCTATAACGAAGCCGTTCGGCTCCAGATTGCGATCGAGGAAGCTTATGAGGCGGGCCTGATCGGCAAGAACGCCTGTGGCTCGGGCTATGATTACGAGGTTTATCTTCATCGCGGCGCCGGCGCCTATATCTGCGGCGAGGAGATGGCGCTGCTCGAATCGCTCGAAGGCCGCAAGGGCCAGCCGCGCCTGAAGCCGCCATTCCCCGCGGGCGTCGGGCTCTATGGCTGCCCGACCACGGTCAACAATGTCGAGAGCATCGCGGTCGCGCCGACCATCCTGCGGCGCGGCGGCGCGTGGTTCGCCGGCATCGGCCGGCCCAAGAATGAAGGCACCAAGGTCTACTGTATCTCGGGCCATGTCGAAACGCCGTGCAATGTCGAGGAGGCGATGGGCATCCCGCTGAAGGAGCTCATCGAGAAATATGCCGGCGGCGTGCGCGGCGGCTGGGATAATCTTTTGGCGATCATCCCGGGCGGCGCGTCGGTGCCGCTGATCCCGAAAGAAATCTGCGACACGGTGCTGATGGATTTCGACGCGCTGCGCGACGTCAAAAGCGGCCTCGGCACGGCGGCGGTCATCGTGATGGACAAATCGACCGATATCGTCAAAGCCATCGCGCGGCTGTCGCAATTCTACAAGCACGAGAGTTGCGGCCAATGCACGCCGTGCCGCGAGGGCACCGGCTGGCTGTGGCGGGTGATGGAGCGCATGGTCAAGGGCAATGCGACCGTGCCCGAGATCGACATGCTGCTCGAGGTCACCTACGAGATCGAAGGTCACACCATCTGCGCGCTCGGCGATGCCGCCGCTTGGCCGGTGCAGGGGTTGATCCGGCATTTCCGGCCCGAGCTCGAGCGGCGGATCGCGCACTATCGCGCGGCGGCGACGCAGGCGGCGGAGTAGCACATGCCCAAGCTTACGATCAATGGCATCGCGGTCGAGGTGCCGGCAGGGGCCACCGTGCTGCAGGCCTGCCAGCTCGCAGGCGTCGAAGTGCCGTATTTCTGCTTCCACGAGCGCCTCGCGATCGCCGGCAATTGCCGCATGTGCCTCGTGGAGCAGGAAAAGGCGCCCAAGCCGATCGCCTCCTGCGCGATGCCGGCTGCTGATGGAATGGTGATCCTGACCGACAGCGACAAGGCCAAGAAGGCCCGCAAGGGCGTGATGGAGTTCCTGCTCATCAATCATCCGCTCGATTGCCCGATCTGCGACCAGGGCGGCGAATGCGACCTGCAGGACGAGGCTGTGGCCTATGGCTTCGATCGCGGACGCTACCAGGAAAACAAGCGCGCGGTGAAGGATAAGGATTTCGGTCCGTTGGTCGCGACCAGCATGACCCGCTGCATCCATTGCACGCGCTGCATCCGCTTTCTCGGCGATGTGGCGGGCGTCGCCGATCTCGGCGGCATCGGCCGCGGCGAGAATATGGAGATCGACACCTTCATCGGCAAATCGCTCGCATCCGAGCTGTCGGCCAATATCATCGATCTCTGCCCGGTCGGCGCGCTGACCTCGAAGCCTTATTCCTATGCCGCGCGGCCGTGGGAGTTGCGCAAGACCGAATCGATCGACGTGCTCGACGCGGTCGGCTCCAACATCCGCGTCGATGCGCGCGGCCCCGCCGTGCTGCGCATCCTTCCGCGCCTCAACGAGGACATCAACGAGGAGTGGATTTCCGACAAGGCGCGCTTCGCGCTTGACGGTCTCGGCAAGCGCCGGCTCGACCGGCCCTATCTGCGCCGCGCCGGCAAGCTAGTCGAGGCATCATGGCAAGAATCCTTCGCCATGATCGCGACGCGACTGAAAGCGATCGCCGGCAACCGCATGGCGGCGATCGCGGGCGATCTCGCCGATGCCGAGGCGATGTTCGCGCTGAAAGAGCTGATGACCGCGCTCGGCTCGCCGCATCTCGATTGCCGCCAGGATGGCGCGGCACTCGATCCCTCTTGCCGTGCCGGCTACCTGTTCAATACGACCATCGCGGGCATCGAGCAGGCGGATGCCTGCGTGCTGATCGGCGCCAACCCACGCTATGAGGCGGCGATCATCAATGCGCGGCTCAGAAAGCGCTGGCTGCAAGGCGGCTTCCGTGTCGGCGCCTTTGGTCCGGCGCTCGACCTGACCTTCCCGGTGACGACCCTCGGCACCGGCCCGCAGGCGCTCGCCGAGCGCGCGCGCGAATTTTTGAAAGACGCCAAGCAGCCGATGCTGATCGTCGGCCAGGGCGCGCTGCGCCGCAAAGACGGTGCGGCGATCCTGGCGCTGGCGCGCGAGCTGGCCGAGAGCGCCGGCATGCTGCGCGACGGCTGGAACGGCTTCAACGTGCTGCAGCTCGCGGCGTCGCGCGTCGGCGGGCTCGATCTCGGCTTCGTGCCGGCAGCAGGCGGCCGCGATGTCGCTGGCATTCTCGGCGGCTGCGAGAAGGGCGAGATCGATTTCGTTTATCTCCTCGGTGCCGACGAGATCGATACCGCGCGGCTCCGCTCGGCCTTCGTCGTCTATCAAGGCCACCACGGCGATCGCGGCGCGGCGCGCGCCGATGTCGTGCTGCCGGGGGTGGCCTATACCGAGAAGGATGCGATCTACGTCAACACCGAGGGCCGGGTGCAGCTTGCGCGCCGCGCGGTGTTCCCGCCTGGCGAGGCGCGCGAGGATTGGGCGATCCTGCGCGCGCTGTCGGGCGCGCTCGGCAAGGTGCTCGCTTACGATACGCTGCCCGCGCTCCGCGGCCGGCTGATGCAGGCCTATCCGAGCTTCGCCGCGCTCGGTCAGGCGCCGCATGCGGGTTGGGGATCGTTCGGCAAGAGCGGCGCGGTCGAGGATGCGCCCTTCGTCTATCCGATCCGCGATTTCCATCGCACCGACATGATCAGCCGCGCCTCGCCGACGATGGCCGAATGCGCCGCGGCACGGGTGCAGAACGACGCGCTGAAGGCCGGTCCAACCAAGACGGGCACGCATGGCTGATTTCCTGCGCACCTACGGCGCTCCGACGGCGCTGCTGATCGCCGAGATCCTCGCGATCATCGTGCCGCTGCTGCTCGCGGTCGCCTATCTGACCTATGCCGAGCGCAAGGTGCTGGCGGCGGCGCAGTTGCGGCGCGGCCCCAACGTCGTCGGGCCGTTCGGCCTGTTGCAGCCGATCGCGGACGGGCTGAAGCTGCTGATGAAGGAAACGGTGATCCCGACCGGCGCCAATCGCGGCGTGTTCCTCGCGGCGCCGATCGTCACCTTCACCTTGAGCCTCGTCGCCTGGGCGGTCATTCCGTTCGACCAGGGCATGGTGATCGCCAACATCAATGTCGGCATTCTTTATCTGTTTGCGATCAGCTCGCTCGGCGTCTACGGCATCATCATGGCCGGCTGGTCGTCGAATTCGAAATATGCGTTCCTCGGCGCGCTGCGCTCGGCCGCGCAGATGGTGTCCTACGAGGTCTCGATCGGCTTCGTAATGGTCAGCGTGCTGCTCTGCGTCGGCTCGCTCAATCTCTCGGCGATCGTCGAGGCGCAGCGGAATATCTGGTTCTGCGTCCCGCTGCTGCCGATGTTCGTGGTGTTCTTCATCTCGGGCCTCGCCGAGACCAACCGCTCGCCGTTCGATCTGCCGGAAGGCGAATCCGAGCTCGTCGCCGGCTTTTTTGTCGAATATTCGTCGATGGCGTTTGCGCTGTTCTATCTCGGCGAATATGCCAACATGATCCTGATGAGCGCGATGACCAGCATCCTGTTCCTGGGCGGCTGGCTCGCGCCGTTCGGCTGGCAGCCTTTCACCGGGACGCTCGCGCATCTGTGGTCGCTGTGCTGGTTCTTTGGCAAGATGGCATTCGTGCTGTTCTGCTTCCTATGGGTGCGCGCGACCTTGCCGCGCTTCCGCTACGACCAGTTGATGCGGCTCGGCTGGAAGGTGTTCCTGCCGTTCTCGCTGTTCTGGCTGGTGCTGACCGCGGGCGTGCTGATGACGATGGGCTGGCTGCCCGGCGGAGGAGGGTGACGATGGCGATCATGGACCGCGGCGTGCGCGGCCTGCTGCTGGCCGAAATCGTCTCCGGCCTCTGGCTGACGCTCAAATACATGTTCAAGACGCCGGTGACGGTGAACTATCCGTTCGAGAAAGGGCCGCTCAGCCCGCGCTTCCGCGGCGAGCATGCACTGCGCCGCTACCCCAATGGCGAAGAGCGCTGCATCGCCTGCAAGCTGTGCGAGGCGATCTGCCCGGCGCTCGCCATCACCATCGAGGCCGAGCCGCGCGCCGACGGCAGTCGCCGCACCACGCGCTACGACATCGACATGACGAAGTGCATCTATTGCGGCCTGTGCCAAGAGGCCTGCCCGGTCGATGCGATCGTCGAAGGCCCGAATTTCGAATTCGCCGCCGAAACCCGCGAGTAACTTTTCTACGATAAGGACAAACTGCTCGCGAACGGCGATCGCTGGGAGGCGGAGATCGCGAAGAACATCGCGCTCGACGCGCCGTATCGGTGAGCGTGAAGATTATGGGTTTCGCGGCTTTCCCCCTCACCCTCCCGGCGCGTCGCGCCGGGTCCCTCCCTCTCCCCAAGGGGCGAGGGCAATCTTGCGTGTTTCCCCCTCGCCCCGGCGGGGAGAGGGGACAGCCCGTTCGATCGCTCTTCGCGATCGAACCCGGAGGGGCCAACCGCGAGGAGCGGTTGGCCGGGTTGTCGGTGAGGGGGCTCGCCTGATGGACGTCGCCGCGCTCCTTCAGGCGATCTCGTTCTACGCCTTCGCGGGCGTCGCGGTCGCGTCGGCCATGATGGTGATCTCGGCCCGCAATCCAGTTCACTCGGTATTGTTCCTCATCCTCTGCTTCTTCAACGCGGCGGGGCTGTTCGTTCTGCTCGGCGCCGAGTTCCTGGCGATGATCCTGGTCATCGTCTATGTCGGCGCGGTAGCGGTGCTGTTCCTGTTCGTCGTCATGATGCTCGACATCAATTTCGTCGCGCTGCGCCAGGGCTTCTTGCAGTACCTGCCGATCGGCGCGCTGATCGGGCTGGTGCTGTTGGTCGAGTTGATCCTGGTGTTCGGCGCCTGGACGTTGTCGCCCGATATCGGTGCGGCCGCCGCCGCGCCGACCCCGGCACTGTCGCAGATGAGCAACACGGCGGCGCTCGGCGCCTTGCTCTACACCCACTATATCTACGCATTCCAAATCGCCGGCCTCATCCTGCTGGTCGCGATGATCGGTGCGATCGTGCTCACCCTTCGCGGGCGCGAAGGCGTGCGCCGCCAGAAGATCAGCCAGCAAGTCTCGCGCCGCCGCAGCGACGCCGTCGAGGTTGTGAAGGTGCGGCCGAGGCAGGGGGTATAAGGCGATGCTCGAGATCGGGTTGGCGCATTATCTGACGGTCGCCGCGATCCTTTTCACGCTCGGGATTTTTGGCATCTTCCTCAACCGCAAGAACGTCATCATCATTTTGATGTCGATCGAGCTGATGCTGCTCGCGGTCAACATCAACTTCGTCGCGTTCTCGTCGTTCCTCAACGACCTCGTCGGCCAGATCTTCGCCATGTTCGTGCTGACGGTCGCCGCGGCGGAGGCGGCGATCGGCCTCGCCATCCTGGTGGTCTATTTCCGCAACCGCGGCACCATCGCGGTCGAAGACATCAACCTGATGAAAGGCTGAGGCCCCCCCGTGACCGTCGCCGCCATCTTCCTGCCGCTGGTCGCGGCGATCATTGCCGGGTTCTTCGGTCGCCAGATCGGCGATCGCGGCGCGCAGCTCGTCACCTGCCTTGCGGTTCTGGCCTCGGCCGCGCTCGCCGTCGTCCTCTTCTTCGAGGTCGCGATCGGTGGGCGGTCGGTGACGGTCGATCTCTTCAACTGGCTCGACACCGGCGATCTTCAGGTCGAATGGGCGCTGCGCTTCGATACGCTGTCGGCGCTGATGGTCGCGGTGGTGACGATCGTGTCGTCGATGGTTCACATCTATTCCGTCGGCTACATGAAGCACGATCATTCGATCCCGCGCTTCATGGCCTATCTCAGCATCTTCACGTTCTTCATGCTGATGCTGGTGACGGCCGATAATTTCGTGCAGCTCTTCTTCGGCTGGGAGGGCGTCGGCCTCGCCTCTTATCTCCTGATCGGGTTCTGGTACGACCGGCCGAGCGCCAATGCGGCCGCGATCAAGGCTTTCGTCGTCAACCGGGTCGGCGATTTCGGTTTCGCGCTCGGCATCTTCGCGGTCTATCTGCTGTTCGGCTCGCTGCAATTCGAGACCGTATTCGCTGCGGCGCCCGCGGTCGCGAAAACGACGCTCAACTTCCTCGGCCATGACTATCCGGCGCTGACCGTCACCTGCCTCCTCTTGTTCGTGGGCGCGATGGGAAAATCGGCGCAGCTCGGCCTCCACACCTGGTTGCCCGACGCGATGGAAGGACCGACCCCGGTCTCGGCCCTCATTCATGCCGCGACGATGGTGACCGCCGGCGTCTTCATGCTCGCGCGGCTCTCGCCGCTGTTCGAATATTCGCCGACCGCGCTCGCCGTCGTCGTCGTGGTCGGCGGCACCACCGCGATGTTCGCGGCGACCGTTGGCATGGCGCAGAACGACATCAAGCGCGTCATCGCCTATTCGACCTGCAGCCAGCTTGGTTACATGTTCTTTGCCGCCGGCGTCTCCGCCTATGGCGCGGCGATGTTCCATCTGATGACGCATGCGTTCTTCAAGGCGCTGCTGTTCCTCTGCGCCGGCTCGGTCATCCACGCGATGTCGGGCGAGCAGGACATGCGCAAGATGGGCGGCATCCGCTATCTCGTGCCCTACACCTATATCCTGATGTGGATCGGCAGCCTGTCGCTGGCCGGCATCTGGCCGTTCGCCGGCTACTATTCCAAGGACACGATCTTAGAGGCTTCCTACGCCGCCGGCACCGGCGTCGGACTCTATGCCTATTGGCTCGGCGTGTTCGTGGCCTTCATGACGGCCTTCTATTCCTGGCGGCTGCTCTTCATGACCTTTCACGGCAAAAGCCGCGCCGATCCCGAGGTGATGCATCACGCGCATGAATCGCCGCCGGTGATGCTGTGGCCGCTTGTGGTGCTGGCGATCGGCGCGGTCGTCGCCGGCTTCCTCGGCTTCCATTATTTCGTCGGTGAAGGCCGCAACGAATTCTGGCGCGAGTCGATCCTGGTGCTGCCCGGCCATGACAGCCTCGCCGGCGTCGAGCACGTTCCGTTCTGGGTCGGCAAGCTGCCGCTCGTCGTCGGGCTCTTCGGCATCTTCATGGCTTGGGTCGCCTATATCTGGAAGCCGGATCTGCCAGCCTGGACCGCGCGCAATTTCCGGCCGATCTACCTTCTGTTTCTCAACAAATGGTATTTCGACGAGATCTACGATTTCCTGATCGTGCGGCCGCTCTTTGCGCTTGGCTTCGGCTTCTGGAAGAAGGGCGATGGCGGGGTGATCGACGGTCTCGGGCCCGACGGTTTCGCTTTGACGACGCAGCGCCTGGCGGTCGGTGCGAGCCGGCTTCAGACCGGCTATCTCTATCACTATGCCTTCGCGATGCTGATCGGCGTGGTGGCGCTGGTCTCGTGGTATCTCCTGTTCCAGATCGGTTGAGCGGCATCATGGAAAATTGGCCGCTCTTGAGCCTCATCACCTTCCTGCCGCTGTTCGGCGTCCTCGCGATCATGGTTCTGCGCGGCCCGGCCGAGGATGTCGCGCGCAACGCCCGATGGATCGCGCTCTGGACCTCGCTGGCCGATTTTCTCCTCTCGATCGTCATCTGGGCGCGGTTCGACCCGACGACCTCGGATTTCCAATTCGTCGAGCAGGCCCAATGGCTGCCGCAATTTCACATCGCCTATCAGATGGGGATCGACGGCATCTCGCTGTTCTTCGTGATGCTGTCGGCGTTCCTGACGCCGATCTGCGTGATCGCGAGCTGGACGTCCGTGAAGGTGCGCGTGAAGGAATACATGATCGCCTTCCTCGTGCTCGAGACGCTGATGATCGGCATGTTCTGCGCGCTCGACTTCTTCGTCTTCTACATGTTCTTCGAGGGCGTGCTGATCCCGATGTTCCTGATCATTGGCGTGTGGGGCGGGCCGCGCCGCGTCTATGCCGCGTTCAAATTCTTCCTCTACACGCTGCTGGGCTCGGTGCTGATGCTGTTGGCGATCATCACCATCTATTTCCAGGTGGGGTCGACCGACATCGTCACGGCATTGAATTTCAACTTTCCGCCGGAGCTGCAGAAATGGCTGTGGCTCGCCTTCTTCGCCTCGTTCGCCGTGAAGGTGCCGATGTGGCCGGTCCATACCTGGCTGCCCGACGCGCATGTCGAGGCGCCGACCGCGGGCTCGGTCATCCTCGCCGGCGTGCTCCTCAAGATGGGCGGTTACGGCTTCCTCCGCTTTTCGCTGCCGATGTTTCCCGACGCTTCGGCTTATTTCACGCCGCTGGTCTATACGTTGAGCGCGGTCGCGGTGATCTACACTTCGCTGGTAGCGCTCGTCCAACAGGACATGAAGAAGCTGATCGCCTATTCGTCGGTCGCGCATATGGGCATCGTGACCATCGGCATCTTCACGGTGACCGCCGAAGGCCTGCAAGGCGCGATGATTCAGATGCTGAGTCACGGCGTCGTTTCGGCCGCGCTGTTCCTCTGCGTCGGCGTCGTTTATGACCGACTGCATACCCGCGAGATCGCGCGCTATGGTGGCGTCGTCCACAATATGCCGAAATACGCCTTGTGCTTCATGGTGTTCATGCTCGCCTCGATCGGCCTGCCGGGGACCAGCGGCTTCGTCGGCGAGTTCCTGTCCCTCCTGGGCGCGTTCCGGGTCAATACCTGGGTCGCGTTCTTCGCGACCACCGGCATGATCCTCGGCGCGGCCTATACGCTCTATCTCTATCGCCGCGTGGTCTTCGGGGTCATCACCCATGACGACGTCCGCGCCATGCTCGATCTCAACTGGCGCGAGATCGTGGTGTTCGTGCCCATGATCGCCGTGGTGATGTGGATGGGGATCTATCCCGACAGCTTCCTGAAGCCGATCCAGCCGACGATCCGCAATCTGATCGAGAATGTGCAAGCCGCCCGCGAAACCGGCCGCCGGCTCGCGCTCAATGTTACCGCTCTTCCAAACCCTTTCCCTCGCGGGGCGGGGCTTGCGACCCGGCTCGAGACGGTCGGGGGTGAGCAGCCATGACACATGTCGCCTTGCCCGATTTCATGGCGGCGCTGCCCGAGATTTTCCTGGCCGCATCATCGCTGGCGCTCCTGATTCTCGGCGTCTTCCAAGGCGACAAGGCCGCGCGCGAGATCGCCTGGCTGGCGGTTGCCGCGCTGATCGTGGCCTTCGCCCTGGTCGCGTCGCCGCTGCACGCCCACGGGCCGGCGCGACAGGTGAGTCTCTATGGCCTGTTCGTGGTCGACGGCTTCGGCGCGTTTTCGAAGATGCTGGTGCTGATCGGCTCGGCGCTCACGCTGATCCTGGCGATGCGCTACAACGAGCGCGAAGGGATCGCGCGCCCTGAATATGCGGTGCTGGTGCTGCTCGCCACCGCCGGCATGATGATGATGATCTCGTCGAACGATCTCATCTCGCTCTATGTCTCGCTCGAGTTGCAGAGCCTCGCGCTCTATGTCGTCGCCGCGTTCCATCGCGACGACTTGCGCTCGACCGAAGCGGGCCTCAAATATTTCGTTCTCGGCGCGCTCGCCTCGGGCATGCTGCTTTACGGCGCGTCGATGGTCTATGGCTTTGCCGGCACCACCAGCTTCGACATGCTCGCGCATAATTTCGCCGATGGCGGCACGGTCTCGATCGGGCTCGTGATCGGCATCGTGCTGATCGCCGTCGGCCTCGCCTTCAAAGTCTCGGCGGTACCGTTCCATATGTGGACGCCCGACGTCTATGAAGGCGCGCCGACGCCGGTGACCGCGTTCTTCTCGGTCGCGCCGAAGATCGCGGCGATGGCGCTGTTCATCCGGGTCATGGTCGGGCCGTTCGGCGGGCTGCTCTCGGAATGGCGCCAGGTGATCTGGTTCATCTCGGTCGCCTCGATGCTGCTGGGCGCCTTCGCGGCGATCAACCAGACCAACATCAAGCGGCTGATGGCCTATAGCTCGATCGGCAATGTCGGCTACGCGTTGATTGGCCTTGCTGCCGGCAGCGCCGCCGGCGTGCGCGGCATTCTGGTCTATCTCGCGATCTATCTCTTCATGAATGTCGGCGCGTTCGCGGTGATCCTGTGCATGCGCCGCGACGGCAAGCCGCTCGAAGGCATCAGCGATCTCGCCGGCCTGTCGCGGACCCAGCCGGGCCTCGCGCTGGCGCTGGCGATCTTCATGTTCTCGCTGGCCGGAATTCCGCCCCTGGCCGGCTTCTTCGGTAAGCTCTACGTCTTCATCGCCGCTATCGATGCGCAGCTCTACGGCCTCGCCGTGATCGGCGTGCTCGCCAGCGTGGTGGGCGCGTTCTACTACCTGCGCATCGTCAAGCTGATGTATTTCGACGAGCCCGCCGGCGCGTTCGACCGGCCCATCGGCCGCGAGATACAGGCGGTGCTGGTGGTCTCGGCCCTCCTCATCCTGTTCTTCTTCGCCTGGCCCGGTCCGTTGGTCGACGGCGCCGACGCGGTCGCCGCGGCGCTGTTCACCGGATGAGCCTTTCGCTCGATTTGCCGTCTTTCTATCGCCTCGTTAGCCGCGAGCGCGTTGCCAGCACCAGCGATGAAGCCAAGCTACTTGCCCAGTCCGGCGCGCCGGCGGGGACCCTCGTCTGGGCGCGCACGCAAAGCTCCGGCCGCGGCCGGCAGGGCAGGGCATGGATCTCGCCGCCCGGCAATCTCTACGCTTCGCTGATTCTGCGCCCCGCCGTTCCGGTGGCGATTGCAGCGCAGCTCGGCTTCGTCGCGGCGCTCGCGGTCGGCGATGCCTGTCTCGCAGAGGCGTCCGATGCCGCGATCGCCTTCAAATGGCCGAACGACGTGCTGGTCGCCGGCCGCAAGCTCGCCGGCATCCTGTTGGAATCGCAAAGCCGCGCCGATGGTAGCCTCGACTGGCTCGTCCTCGGCATCGGCCTCAACCTTGCGACCTATCCGGTCGAGGTCGATTACCCGGCGACCGCGCTTTCAGCCTCTGGCGTCGACGCGGCACCCGAGGAAATGCTGGCGGCGCTGGCTCGGACATTCCTACGGTGGTATGAGCGCTGGCGCGACGGCGCCGGCTTTGCCGCGATCCGCGGGGCGTGGCTCGCGCGGGCGCAAGGGCTCGAGCAGCCGATCCGCGTCCGTCTGCCGGCAGCGGTGCTCGACGGCCGTTTCGCCGGGCTCGACAGCGACGGCGCGCTGCTGCTCGATACATCGGCCGGCCGCCGGCGCATCGCCTCGGGCGAAGTCTTTCCCGCCGTTGCAGCCTAGGAGCGACCCATGCTGCTCGCCATCAACGCCAACAACACCAACACGGTGTTTGCCTTGTGGGAGGGCGAGCATCTGCACGGCGCCTGGCGCGCCGCGACCGAGCCCAAGCGCACGGCCGACGAATACGTCGTATGGCTGGATCATCTGCTGAGCCTGGCGGGCTTCAATCGCGGGCGCATCTCGGGGACGATCATCGCCAGCGTCGTGCCGGACGCAAATTTCAACCTGGTGAAATTCTGCCAGGATTATTGCGCTTCGGCGCCGCTAGTGGTCGGCGAGCCGGGCGTCGAGCTTGGCATGAAGGCGCTGGTCGATCGGCCCGAAGAGGTCGGCGCGGACCGGCTCATCAATACCATCGCGGTGCATGACCGCTATCCCGGCGCCGCGGTGGTGGTCGATTTCGGCACCGCGACCACTTTCGATGTGGTCGATGACGCCGGCAATTATCGCGGCGGCGTGATCGCGCCGGGCGCCAATTTGTCGCTGCACGCGCTGGAGCAGGCGGCGGCCAAGCTGCCGAGCGTCGCGATCCGTGCCACCGCGACGGTCATCGGCACCAACACGATCGCCTGCATGCAGTCGGGCATCTATTGGGGCTATGTCGGCCTAATCGAAGGCATCGTCACGCGCATCGCCGCCGAATTCGGCGCCAAGATGCGTGTCATCGCGACCGGCGGGCTGGCGCCGGTGTTCGAGCACGCCAGCCCGTTGATCGAGCGGGTCGACGGCACGCTGAACCTTTGGGGCTTGCGCCTGGTTTACGAGCGCAACCGCAAACCAAGGACAACTTCAATTTGACGAACCGAGCCGAAGACCGCGGGACGACGGCAATTGAAATTGTCCTTGTCCCGGCGAAAGCCGGGACCCATGTCGATGGATACCCGCTTTCGCCGGTAGGGCGCAGCGGGATATCTCAGCGGATCGCGTCGGTATGAGCGACGAACCCGAAATCAACCGGTCCGACGAGCTGGTCTTTCTGGCGCTGGGGGGCGTCGGCGAGATCGGCATGAATATGAGCCTCTACGGCTATGGTGGCCGCTGGCTGATGATCGATTGCGGCATCACCTTTGCGGACGATACCGTGCCGGGCATCGACATCCTGATGGCCGATCCCCAATTCATCGCCGACCGCATCGATCGGCTGGACGGTCTCGTTTGCACCCACGCACATGAAGATCATATCGGCGCGGTGCAATATCTGTGGCAGAGGCTGCGCTGTCCGGTCTATGCGACGCCGTTCACCGCCGCGGTGCTGCGCGCCAAGCTCACCGAAGCGGGGCTCGAGCACGAGGTGCCGCTGCACGAGGTGCCGATGTCGGGCCGTTTCTCGGTCGGGCAGTTCGAACTCGAGCTCATCACGCTCACCCATTCGATCCCCGAGCCCAATGCGGTCGTGCTGCGCACGCCGTTTGGCACGGTGCTCCATACCGGGG
>Ga0307372_10007225_pt1 | contig 15981 bp, 13 predicted proteins | sample OX1MG_FD_202533 | JGI IMG/M metagenome (GOLD analysis project Ga0307372, IMG submission 202533) | Soil microbial communities from Risofladan, Vaasa, Finland - OX-1 | ecosystem: Environmental > Terrestrial > Soil > Coastal area > Acid sulfate soil | place: Finland: Risofladan, Vaasa | collected... | reverse complement strand
AGTCCCCAACGTAAGGGGTCGACCCGTCTTCGTGGAACCGAGGCTTCTGCGTCGACGCCGCGACACTTCACCATGAACTCTTTCGTGGCGGGGGCAAGATTTGAACTTGCGACCTTCGGGTTATGAGTTAGATAAGTGTCGTGCCACCTGGTACTGACGCATCTGTCCGCACGGCCTGATCAGGAATTTCCGTCATACGTCGTTCCGTGGTGTCCGTCTGATATCCATAGTTCCGTGACCACCGTGTGACCAACGAATCAACGAGAGGGACCGGTGGTCTTAAGGAGGTTTGGGAATGGACGATGTAGATGCAATGGCATTCGCCTACAGCCCGCTTCGAGTCTCTTTAAATGAGTGGAACGCTCCCCATCTCCCATCGCAACATGGTCTCGCCAGTGGACCGGACCTCCGGCATCACAAGGGTCCTAAAGGAGTCACGGACTGATCCAAGTGATCCAAAGGCATCGCGAGCATCTCGATTTCTCGACCATCGAAATCCGGTGGAGGCAATTACCGTGGTGTGGGGCAGCATGCTCACACTCTCGTTAGGGGAGAGGTTTGCAAATCTTTTTGCTCTCACGCTCCCGCACTGCAAACCAAGCAGCAACCAGTCAACATCGCCGAAGTCTTCGTAATCTTTGAAGTCCGCCAGAAGTTGGGTGGCGCGCTCCACGGAAAATACCTTGCCATCTTTGATTTGCAGCATCAGGCGCGCAAAATGTAACGCGCATTGGGGAATCCCTTTGGCCCAGTTGGCAATAAGTAAGGATGCACCTGATTCGTACTTGAAGTCGGCTCGATCCCATATTTGTTCCACCGCTTTGGCTAGTTCAACTGTCGAATACAGCGAGATCGTCTCCTGAAATCCAAAACAATCACGTAGCGGCTGGGACAGCGCTCCTGGTTCAGTCGATGTACCGACGCACACGAACGGCACCAGCTGCAGAGTTAGAGCAGGAACGTCTGCTAGGGCAGGGAGCCTTATTGCAGGAAATTCATGTACGAGCGCGTCGCAGAGCAGTTCCGCAACGGATGCGGGCAACTGATCGATCTCGTCGATGAATAGGACCGGAGGCGGCACGTCGTTTTCGCGCGGCACAGAGTAGAGCGAGTGGAGCACGGTTGCTGCGTGGGCGAGGTGCTTCAACGCAGGCCCCGAAGTAGCGACGAGTTCCGAGCCAAGTTCGTCCGCCACCATGCGCGCTAGGGCAATCTTTCCCATCCCTGGTGGCCCTGACAACAGGATGTGTGACACGCGCTCCTCGCGTTCTTGAGCGCTTGCTACAAGACTTCGTAGCGTCGGCGCAAGGTCATGACTTTTAGCGAGTTCGTCGAGTGCTTCATCGCATTCTTCGAACTGAAGATGTCCGCAAAATGCCGTAAGAAAAGTCACAAGTTCCGAATCAGAGAATTGCTCGATCTGATCCAAGTAGACGACCTCTCCTGGAACAAGGTGCTGCATAGCGCGAACTAGCCCAATTACTGTGCCCCCCTCGCGCACCGAGGGCGCGTCCACCACTCGAAGCGGCTTCCCTACGGCATTCGCGGCCATCTGAGCGAAAGAGCGTCCTTGAGCAGCTCCCTTTTCTCCAGAGGGGAGATGGACCAATAGGTTCTGCGTAGTCCAGCCGCGCTCGCTCGCCTCGGCCAAGAAGTTGCCAAAAGTCTTGCCCTCAGATGGAGCTTCACTTAGATCGACAGCGGCTTCGACAAATTTGGCTGTATGTGTGCCGCTGGGACGCGCGAATCCTGTCGACATTTTTTCTGCGCACTTAAGTGCCGCTCCTTCAGAGCGATGGTTAACGTCACAGTAAGGGTGACGCCAAATCTTCGACTTCGCAGGACGCCGTCTCCGGGTACTGCCTGAAATTCGAACTCCTGGGAAAATCTTCAGCGAAATTCTCATATGAAACGAGTCTCCATCCAGTATCACTTCCCTATAAATTTTCCACTACGAATCATGCAATATCAAGCGAGTTTCTCACCTTCGGCATTCGATGCCAGTAAACCACGTGACGAGGCGTTACACCGCTTTCTTCAGGAACTGAGTTCGTAAACCGCTTCGGGGTATTAGGGCGAATATTGACGAATAGTTTCGGTCAAGAATTTCCTGAGATCGTCAACGTCACCACCAACAATTTGTTGAAGGGCATCGAGATTGAGGGAAGGCGACTCAAGGATCTTCGTACCGAGTGAGGCAAGCGCGTCATGCGACGTTTGAGGGTCCATCAGCATCACGCGATCGACAGTCTCAATGAGTCGCTCACGAGGGAGACCTAGTAGGCGAATTCGTAATTCATTTCGCGATCTCTGTCTGGCCTCTAAAATCGACTCAAAGACGCGAAGCTTCAGTCGGAGTTCCTGATGTGTCAACTCAGTAAGTTCTGAAAAGTGGTCATCAATCTCTTTGGTGTCATAGTGATCGAACATTGCGGCACGTTCACCAATAGGCATTCGGTGAGGGGCGTCTTTCCCTTCGTCTTCCCGCAATCCAATGATGAATTCACATACATCCTTCATTCCGAGAATCTGTATGTCAGAGACGAGCCAGTATTCAGCACAGAGATAGTCCTCAAGAACTGATTCAGTTACCTTGGGATTCTTTTGAACGGTTGAGTACTTGAGTCCGGTGGGCCTCTTGCTAAATTGAATCTTCTTGTAACCACTGGTTGCTTGGATGAACGTATAACTCAGCCCTCCCGGCACCTCGGTATTAAATTCGTCTGGCCAAGGCCACCACGCTGCAACGTACGTGAGTAGAAAATACGGCTCGTCGAGGAGCCTCTTCATTGACTTGCTGCTCGGTAAAATGTGGCCGTTCTCCCAGCCATACCAAGTGGATGCCGGGACTCGGAAGAGCGCAGCCGCGTCGGCCACGGTATCAAAACTCAGGTGACGTTCGTTTGCGAGTTCGATTCCGCATCGAATCCTGACTTCTGATCTCAGGCGGCTCACTTCTTCCGGATTCGAATGGTTACAAGCGTTGAGTTGATCAAGGAATTGCCCCGTCAGCCCGGGAGGCAGCGCAATAGATCGTTGGCAACTAACCATGGCTTTTATTCCTGCGCCTAAACATTGAGCGAGGGGCTCCATTAAGACGTTAGGGACTGGCAACTCTCCACTCTCAAGTTTGTAAACGTAACGTTGGCTTTTCCCGATGGCGCTGGCGACCTCTTCCACCGTTAGGCCGCGTCTCTCCCGAAGAATTCTCAAGTAGTGCGGGAAGAAGTCTCGATCAATCGTCATTGCCACAATTTTACGAAGTCGTTGAGACGATTTGTTGGATTGAACTTCAAGATCGTTTTATGAATTCTCTTGAACAACATCCAATCGAGCGACGAACACTAAGCGTCGATGATGTTGCAAAGATTCTGGGTGTTGGCCGTTCCGCCGTCTACGAGGCCATCCGTCGCGGAGAGATACCTGCGCTGCATTTTGGACGACGCATTGTCGTTCCGCGCCAAGCGTTACTGCGCCTGCTCGACGAAGAGGACTCATGAGTGTGATGCAGACTCCTGGGTCCGGCGACGCCGCAGGTGAGAGCCGGGCCCAGGGCTTGTCTAATGTCCCATATCCGCACGGAAACTTTCCCTCACCACAATCTGCGGCACAGGCAGCGAGAGCCTTTGTAGGTGAGTCCGACGCCCAAACTGTTGCCGAGTTGTGGGTCTCAACCGGTCTCTTAAGGGTCTTCGTACCGCTTGGCACTAAGGGGCGCACTGGTGGCGGACCTCGTGGACAAATCGAATTGTGGTCGAAGAAATCGCGATCATCAATGGTCCGTCATCTTGCCACCCTCGACTATTCGCCGTGGGTTGAGTTGTCGAATGAGGGTTGGGCCGTCGTGATGCTCACTCTGACCTATCCCGGATCCTGGGAAGAACTGGTTCCGGGCTCATCTATTGCCGTCGCTCATTTGCGAGCATTCCGTGCTCGACTAACCCGCGCACTCGGACAGCCACCTCTCGCGATTTGGAAACGGGAGTTCCAACGTCGTGGCGCTCCCCATTACCACTTGCTAATCGCACTCCCACTGACAATCGGTGACGTCTCTATCTACGAGTGGGTGTCGAACTCTTGGTACGAAATTGTGCGCTCGAATGATCCTCGCCACTTGGCCGCAGGTACCGGCATCGACTGGGCAGAGGGTCGTCGAGCAATCGATCCCGTACGAGTCGCCAGGTACTTCTCAGGTCACGCCGCTCCATCGGGGAAGAGTCGCAAGGAATACCAAAACGTTGCGCCCGCACTGTGGCTTGGAAGAGAAGACGTTGGTCGATTCTGGGGAGTGTGGGGCCTACGTCCGGTCAAAGAAATCGCAGCGCTCACCCTTCAACAACTCATCGAAGTGCGTCGAATCATGCGCGGGATCGATCGCTCACACCGACGTACTCGAGTTGTTCGAGTTACACGCGTCAATCGAGCAACTGGTGTCATCCATTTCCGTCGAGTTCGACGTCGAGCCGTCCTTGGGCACCTCGCCAGTGGGCGACTCGTGGGCGCTTCCCTATTCACCAGCGACGGTCCCGCCGTTGCCAACCTCTTAGCTCGGTACATCCGGACTAAGACCACTTCCGATCAAACGGATCCGGAGTGGATTGCATCAAGAAAGCGAAAGTTATGAAGAGAATACTGTGGGATAAGCCACTCCCATTTAAGTACCAGGGAATCAGTCCGAAAGTCAAAGATGGTGTTCCCGTCGTGACTCCTGACGGGCCGATGATGGAGATTTCATGCTTCATCGAGCCGACTGAACCTGGCCGAGTTGTCGAAGGGGTCAAGGTAAGTGTTCCAGCATCTGGAGTTCCCAAGCAGATGCAGCCATACTGTTTGCTCCGCTTCGAACAATTGACTGTTGGAGCATGGGGAAACAGCGCCGGTGCAGGTTTGTGGTTTAGCGCCGTGTCCGTCAAGGTTGTCGAAACTTCGGCAACATCATGACCGGCAGCAAGAGTCAATCTTCCCAGGGGCGGAAAATCAGTCGCCCCTGGGAGGTATGGCTCTTTCCAATCAGAACGGGTAGCTGGATCATTGGTATCTGCGGGGTGACATCACTATTCCTAGGAGCCAAGATTCATCACGTACTGCAGGGCCTCATTGGTCTCGGCATCGCCGTTACCCTTGAGCTCCTCATCATGATCTACCGACACCTCGTCTCAGAATCTATGACGATGTGGCAACGACTTGATGCAAGGATCACCGACCGCGATCGGCAGTGGCGGCCCCGTTGGCCGAAAGTCACTCGGAGGGATCGCGGTCTGGTAGTGACAGTAAAGCCAGTCCCTGGACTCACTGACGAGAACATGCGAAAAGCACTGTCGGAAGTAGCGCAAATGTACGGGCTCCGCTTGATCAACTTCGAAGTGCAACACCCGAAGGGTTTTGTTCGTCGAAGTGTTGGCCAAGAGAAACTCCGAATTGAGATGGGGCTGTAAATGGAGTTGCAACTTGGTGAGGTCGGGGTCGAAGAAGCGCCCGCAAAGTGGGACCTTTCATCCCGACCTCACGGGTTGTTCGTCGGCGAAACCGGATCCGGCAAGACCCACCTGGCTCGAATTGTCATTGAGCAAGCGGTCGAATCGGGCACTGTCTGGGTCGCCGACGGAAAGGGCGGGGGTGACTTTTCCAAATCCCCGACATCCAAACTCGCTCTTGGTCCATCAGAGACCATTTCACTCCTCGAAGAGGTAGCCGACGTTGTCGAGCAGCGCATGTCGATACTTCGTGTTTCCGGTGAACGACTCACTTCTGAACCCCCTCTACTTTGCATCGTCGACGAACTCGCTGCAGTACAACTGCGCCGTAGACATGAGGACACCAAGGCAAGCCGTGATCGGAAGGACCAACTACAGGGTGCCTTGGGCGAGATAGCTCTTACGGGACGGTCTGCACGGGTACACCTCTTGGTTCTCCTCCAACGACCGGACACCGATTCGCTTCCTGGTGCCCTTCGTGATCAACTTGGTCTTCGTGTCGCGCTCGGCTGGATGAGCGGCGACGGCTACCGGATGGTCTTTGGCGCTGCGGAAATACAGCCTCCACGCAACCTTGAACCTGGCCATGGTTGGATCTCAGGTCACATGAGCCATCGAGATGGACCACGCCCTTTCATTGTCTCAAGGCACACGTAACAGCGGTGATATACGTTGAAGGCTCTAGGAGGTGTACTTCATGCGCGGATCAGTAAGCAGAGATAGAACATCGTGGATGTTTGTCGTGGACCTGCCCAGAGGTATCGACGAGAAGAGGCGCCAGCAGAAGCGGCGAGGCTTCCCCACCCGGAAGGTTGCCGAAGCCGAACTCCAGAAGGCATTGCAGCGTGCTTCAGCGGGCGTATTTGTCGAGCCATCGAGACTGACCTTCGGCTCGTACTTGATTGACCAATGGCTGCCTGCCATCGAGGGAAGCGTCCGAACGTCGACCCTCGCCTCGTACAAAGGCAATATCACTCGCCACGTCATACCAATGCTCGGGGGTGTTCAACTGCAAGCGTTGACCGCACCGATGCTGACAACGGTCTACCGCAGACTTAGCGAAGAAAAGGGGTTATCACCCAAGACTGTTCGCCACGTCCACACAACAATCCGCAAGGCGTTGTCAGACGCAATCAAGTGGGGACTGGTAGAACGCAATGCCGCATCGACCTCCGAGCCCCCTAAGCTCGTCCGCTCCGAGATGCGAACCTGGACGGCTGAGGATGTCCGCACTTTCTTGAGGTTTATCGAGGAGGACTCGTTGAAAGTCGTCTTCACGCTGCTCTGCACTACCGGCATGCGTAGGGGCGAGGTCCTTGGCCTTCGGTGGTCGGACGTCGATTTCGACAATGCTCGCTTACGGGTTCAGCAGACATTGACCAGTGTGGAATACCAACTGGTGTTTGGAGAACCAAAGACGTCGAGGGGACGACGATCGGTGCCATTCGACCCAACGACTCTGGCGGTGCTCCGTCAGCACCGTGCTCGCCAGAACGAAACAAGGTTGTTGATGGGAAGTGATTGGAGAAACAAAATGGATCTGGTCATGGTCAAACCCGATGGTTCACCGGTTCATCCGGATACCGTGAGTGATACATTTGACCGGCGAGTGAGGGCCTGCGGATTACCGAAAATCCGACTGCATGACTTGCGCCACACGTGGGCGACGCTGGCACTTGAAGCCAACATTCCGGTAAAAGTGGTATCCGAAGTCTTGGGCCACAACAGCCCTGCGTTCACGCTCGATGTGTACAGCCATGTCACGCCCGTGATGATGGAGGATCTCGCAAGAACTGTCGGTGCCGCGATCTTTGGAGCCGGAGTGTAACCAGCCAATCTGGCCGTAGGAATAGTTCCTCTGACACAACTCCTTTCACTCCCGGGCCTGGGCACCCTTTCTGTGTTTGCTCGCAATGTCTGCAGTTTCCAGTCGCGCGACAGAGTGAATATTCCTGTCACTTTGGCGCGCTGACGAAGAAATCACTTCAAGAGCGGTCAGGAGAAGACTCGATGAAGATGGTCCTTAGCGATTCATAGTTCCCAGTCCACGCCGCAGTTGCCACACTTTGCACGCGTCACCATCTGTTTCCGAGAGAGGCCCGTTGCACCGATTGACAGGCCGAAAGTCAGGACCGCAGCCGTCGCCTTCCCCCCACTAATCCCCCTCTTCGCTTTAACTCTGATGGTACGGACGTTGCCCCTGACACGACAATGCGGACACACCAGATTGGCGTCCCCGGTCTTAGCCTGTTCCGACCTATAACGAAGCAACTCCGTAAGGGTCAATGGCGTCCCACGAGTGCTCGGCATCGCTCTCCAACCTCCAGTCGGAGCGATCATCTTTGGCGAACTTCCGTCTTTCGATGAGGTGTAAGTACTCGGCAAGGCCGCCAGCAAAGGCGCTCGTGCTGCCTCCCACTCTTGAGTCGAAATCTTCCCAGCAACATGAAGAGCACCAAGTCTCACTAGCTCTTCAACTTCAGGCGGGTGAACCCCTTGACCATTCGGTCTCTCGTTCTGCAATTTCTCGTCAGTATGCAAGCGCGTAGGGAACAGTTGACCCTCCGACCCGGTAGAGGGTCGATTGACAATCTCAAGGCAGTCGGGGCACGCAATCTTCTCATGCGCAATGCACTGCCAATAACCACCTTTGTGGAGCCATACTGACTCGTCATCCGACTTGGTGTCTGAGGCTGTGGGAATATCGAATTCTTGACCAACCGCCACAGAATTCACGTGAAGGGTTGGACGTTCATCTGATAAGAACTCTCCGCAGAACTTGCATTTCTTCGCTTCGGATCGAATTTCTTCTGCGCACCAGGGGCACTTCATGGTCTCTGAGGAAGTCGCATCATCGGTCATGTCATCTCCTCTGAAGAATCGGCCAAATTATCTTGTGGATCAACGCGTCCACTTCGGACTCTAGTCAGACTCGAACTTGCAAGGATTGTGCTTCTGCCTGGCGTCAGATTCACCCATCAGATCCCCAAACGCTTGGTATCACTCGTCGGCTTGAAGGTGGCGGACCGTCAGCACTTCAATACGCAATCGGTAGGCGCCGTTATTAAGATTCTGAAAGTGACCGTCCGCATCCCCTCGTTAATAAGGTAACTTCGTGGCGCCATCAACCGCTCGCGTGCGTAGTAAGGATCCAATCCTTCACCTGGCCAGTGCGAGAGCTGCTGCGTTCGAGCAGGGCATTTTAATTGACTTCAGTTCGACGGCACGTGCCCCGTACCTGGACATACCAGTTGCGATTCATGTCGAGGTTATCAACAGGCTTCGTAGGCTTGGTGACGAAGAGTACGGTCGTAAGGCCTTGGAGTCAATACTCGGTATGGCCCGGTTCTCTTTGACCGGAGACCGTCGTTATGACCAGCTTCATGCGAGAAGCGGTGACAGTACACTCGCGCCGCTCGGTGCCCGGAGGACGATTCTCGATAACGGCGAGGAAGTCATCACAATTTTCGACTTCTATTTTGTTGATCCGACCCTTGACCAAATTGGTCGCGGCTCCAGTGGCACAGACTTGCTTATGAGCTCGAGCGAACTGGTTGCCGTGTTGAGGGCGGCCTGGTGCGAACCTGACGCAACAGTCGGACGCCGCCTGGAAGGGCTGGGCCCTGTAATCAATAGGTCAACTAACTGGGGCGGTGAGCCCGACCCAGACCAGGATTCGAAGATACAGTCACTTGTCAATCGTGATCCTGTTGCCGCGGCGCGACTCGCTGAGGAGATGGGCTTCTGGTCACGTGCATCAGATTGTTGGCTACTCGCTGGCGATGTCGCTGGGGCACTCGACGTCATTCCGCTGGACAACCCAGCTACTTCTGGCGGCAATTCGTGGACTGCCTTGACGCGTGTCATCCTCGCGCTCGTCCTTCGTAGCCCACTCAACGCTGCCGACCTCTTGCTGCTCCACGATAATCGTCTCACGACGTGGGGACGGAAGCATGTGGATGAGGTGATGCGGTGTTTACAGTCGCATATTGATGTGCGGTTGGGTACTCCCGAGGACGTGGGGCGTCAGTTGTTGTGCTGTAAGGATTTGCAGTGGAGGTACACCTGGATATCGCTGTACTGGATTTCGCGTGGAATGATCGAAGATGGCGAAGGCGGAATGGGCGAGAGACTTTGGCCGTGGTTGAGTAAGAGCAAGTTGGGTGCTTCGTACTGCAACGATCTCACCAGGCAGGCTGAGAACGAAGCACGGGTCAACGTTGGTCAGCACCGCGTCGGTGAAGGATGGATTTCTGAGACCGAAGTTTTCAATCTAGTCAACGAGCGTTTCGGAAAAGTGACAGAGGTTGTACAACACGGAAGGCCTGCAGGTTTCGGGCGCCAGCATTTGGATGTGTGGATTCCCGAGTGGAAAATCGGCATCGAATATCAAGGACTTCAACACGATCGGCCAGTTGAATTCTTCGGTGGAGATGACGCGTGGCAAAGGACGCTTGAGAGAGACGCGAAGAAAAAGTCGTCGTGCGCCGAGCAGGGGATCACCCTTATCGAGGTACGGCCTGGATTCAACTTAGAGGATCTCATCTTGGATATTGAGCGCAACAGGCCACGTTGATCTTCTCTAGGGGTGCCCTTTTGTGGTGCGCCGAACAATTGACTGCTTGGCTCGCGATGCGGCGTATCGAACGGTGACGTCAATCGCGATCTCCTCAACGGAAGGCCAGGGCCATTCGAAGGCTTACTGAATTGAACCACTAACCGAGGGCCAAGTCCACCAGGGCGTGCTGATCATCCATGGCGAGGATTCCGATGAAACGACCGTCACGGTATTCAGGAGGGACACTTCTGCGCGCATCATTGCGGAATTTGGCGAGGCTCTCATGCTGCTCGTATTCAAGAGCAACTGGTTCAGCGAAGACGTATACGGCACCACCGTTGGAGCGCATCAGAGCACCCACACCGAAGGCTTCCTGGATCGGCTGGTAGGTGACAGTCCCCGGCTCTTGAAGTAGCAGGCGAACACCGACAGCCGAATGGGCCGGGGAAGTTGGAATCCGGATCACGTGATTCGGAATTGATTCTGACGAGAATCGCAGATCAGCGCATGGGATGAGGATGGCGATCCACTCGCTCCAGCCTTCCACCGGCATCCGCCTCTCCTGTTCATTCAGGACCGGCCTCTGGATGTCTTGGTCATCAGCAGCCTCTTTCGTCATAGCAATTCGCCACTTGCCCCAGTCATTGTGGAGACTCGTCTTCCACTGGCCGCCGCTCTTTGTCTCACAGATATATACGTCGTCGACGTTCTTGCCGGTCCATATTCGCCACGTCGATGACCGCTTGCTCGTCGATGGGTCCTCGACAAGGAATTTGAGTCCTTTGCCTGAAGGTATAGGAGGTCGATCGTCGGCTCCTGAAATCACTTGCTGATCGTATGAGAACACGAGCGAAGTCTCGCGCATGGGTAAGCCAAGAATCCACAGTGCGAGATGAATTAACTCCGCTGTGACCAAACTGTGACCATGGCCCATCGAACAGCAGAAGGGCCGATGCTTTCGCACCGGCCCTGATCTGCACTTCTGTTGGTGGCGGGGGCAAGATTTGAACTTGCGACCTTCGGGTTATGAGCCCGACGAGCTACCAGACTGCTCCACCCCGCGATGAGGTATCCAATGCTAGCCGCTCCTCATCGGAACGCCCTTCGAGAGCCTGACGACAAGTTCGACTCCTAACTAACGCGTCGCCACGATCGGGGATGGTCCCGCCCTCGTCGAAGTCCCCCCGCTATCGGGCGCGGCGAGCACGGCTTCTCGGAATATTTCCAGGCACGAACGTCCCGGCGTGCACCATAACTGGGCGGGCATCTCCTCGGCTTGGACCCGCACCGAGAGTGCATATTTCAAAGGGTCTGAGGACCCACACTGCGGCGCACCCTACGCATCTATAGTCAGGAGTACACGAATTAATGAATCGGGAGGGCTTTAGATGATGAAGCGATTGGCGTCAGGCGTCGCCGCGGTAGCACTCGTAATGGGAGGTATGGCCTTCTTCGGTGCGTTCAGTGCCGGGGCATCGAGTACACCCACGATTACGATCACACCAAATACCGGCCTCGCCAATCTGCAGTCGGTGACAGTCACGGGCTCTGGCTTTACGCCGAACCAGGGGCTAGGGACGATGGCCGCTGTCGAGTGCATAGCCACGGCCACGTCCGAAGCTGGTTGCGACATCGCCGATTACGCGCTCGTCACCTCTGACGCGAGCGGCAATATGACTTTCACCTTTACCGTACGAACAGGAACTATCGGCAATGGAACGTGCGGAACCTCAGCGACTGACGCGACCTGCCTCATCTCCGTCGGAACTTTGAGTGGCACGACCTTAGCGGCCAATACCATCACCTTCGCTTCGGGCAGTTCGACGACCACGACGATACCGACGACGACCACGACGATACCGACGACGACCACGACGGTAGCGTCGTCGAAGACGCCCAGCGTTTCGGTCTCGCAAACCACGGGCCTCACCAATGGCGCGTCGGTGAGCATCACCGGCGCTGACTTCACGCCCGGCGACTCGGTCTACGCCGTTGAGTGTCTGGCCACGGCCACCGGCGCAGCCGGTTGTGACACCGCCACGGCGACTCCCATTACCGTAAACGCCGACGGAACGCTGCCGGCGACGACGTTCAAGGTCGTCACGGGAACCGTAGGCACCGGCACCTGCGGCACTACCTCATCGGACCTGAGTGGTTGCGTGATTGAGGTAGCGAATCCGTCGGGTGCCGACGCGGGAGCAACTCTCATCACTTTCGCCCTTCCGCCCACTACGACCACCACCGTTCGGGCCACTACGACGACCATCCATCACGGCGCGACGACGACCTCCACGATTGTTCCCGTCGGTGCACCGGCGACTGGTGAAGGTGGCGCGTCTGGATCTGGTGCGCCCAAGGGATTAATCGGATTGAGTGCTCTCGCCGTTGCCCTCGCCGCAGGGTCAATTGCCCTGCGCTCTCGTCGCCAACGTGGCCGCGCTTCATCCGGTGGCCACACACGTGGTTCGTGAGAGGCGCTCGTATCGCGAGTTAACGTGGTGGCTCATTCAACACACCTAAGATCGTCGCTCCGTCGCCCAGGGTGACCAAGTCGACGGGAACGGCCATACCCGGCGAGACTGTCGTGCTCAACGTCTCGGGTTGCCACTTCCCCGCGGTTTCGAAGGTCTCAGGTCCCGCTGGCGCCACCGTGAGCGTCAAGAGCGTCGCCGCATCGAAGTTGACCTTGAAGGTCAAAGATGCCGCGAACGCCAAGAAAGGTTCGTTTACCTTGACGATTCACTTCAAGAGTGGAAAGAGGGCCACCGTCAAGTACAACGTGAGGTAATGATCCGCGACGCATTCGAAGCAGCCGGGCCCTCTCGACGTCTCGTTCATCGGGGTCGCCGCCTCGGCCCTGGGCGGGCGTCACGCGGTGTTGATGTACGAGGTGAACTCGGGCCCGATCTGCTTCGCGGTCCTGGCCGTGACGGGCTTGCGCAATACCGAGCGAGTTGAGAACTTCGCCTCCCGCCTCCCGCCTCGCGCTCGAGTTCCGCGACAGCGCCCAGGGGACGACGAGCACCCCGCGACCACTAGTGCCCACCAGGACCCAGAGTAGGGTGCTGCGTTAGTGGACGACCTCAACTGGCGAACCGAGCTGATGAGCATTGTCAATGGTGAGATCACCTTCGCGGGCGCGCACTCACTCGACGACTTGCACGACGAGTCGCTGCACGTTCGCCCCCGCGCGCCCTTTGCGGTGGCCCGTCCCCACTCCAGTGAGGAAGTGGCCGATCTCGCCCGTTGGGCCAGCCTGCACCGGGTGCCCGTGACCCCGCGCGGTTCGGGCACCGGACTCTCCGGGGGCGCCGTGCCGGTCAACGGGGGCCTGGTGATCTGCTTTGACAAGATGCGCGAACTCCTTCGTGTCGACGTTCGCGACCACGTCGCGGTCGTCCAGGCCGGCATGACGCTCCAAGAGCTCAACGAGAGGCTTCTGGGCACCGGACTGCACTATCCGGTCTACCCCGGCGAGCTCTTGGGGTCGCTCGGCGGCAACGTCAACACCAACGCCGGGGGCATGCGCGCGGTGCGCCACGGCGTCACGCGCCATCACGTGCTCGGACTTAAAGTCGTGTTAATGGACGGGACCGTGCTCAATACCGGTGGTCCTGTCGTCAAGTCCTCGTCGGGTTACGACCTCACCCAGTTGATCATCGGTAGCGAAGGCACGCTGGCGCTCGTGACCGAAGTCACGCTCAAACTCTCGCCCGTTTTGGCCCACGCGGCGACGATGTTGGTGCCCTTTAGCGACCTCCGCGCCGTCACCAGCGTCGTGCCGACGCTCATCGCCTCGGGTCTGGCGCCCTCGATTCTCGAGTACCTCGACGTGTTGACCATGGCCGCGCTCGAAAAGGGCACCGACCTTCAACTGGGCGTCGACCCCGCGATCGTCTCACAGACCAAGGCCTACCTCATCGTCGTGCTCGAGACCAGGACCGCCGAGCAACTCGAGGCCGACCTCGTCGCGGCGGCCGGTCTGGTCACTGACGCCGGGGCGCTGGACGTCTACGTGCTCGAAGGCGCCGCGGCGTCCCAACTCATCAAAGCCAGAGAGCGCGTCTTTTGGATGTCCAAGGCCGCGGGCGCGCACGAGATCATCGACGTCGTGGTGCCGCGCTCGGCAGTGCCCACTTTCCTCGAACAGGTCGGCCAATTGGCCCAGCACAACGGCGCGTTCGTCGCGGGCTGTGGGCACGTGGGCGATGGCAACGTTCATATGTCGGTCTTCCAACCGGACGAAATTCGCCGCCACGAACTCTTGTTGGAGCTGTTCCGCGCCGGAGTCGCGCTCGGCGGCGCGGTGTCGGGTGAGCACGGCCTCGGGATGGACAAGCGCGGGCCGTACTTGGCGCTCGCGGACCCCGCGCTCGTGGAACTTCAGCGAAAGATCAAACGCGTGTTTGATCCCGAGGGTCTGCTCAACCCCTTTCGCCATCTCGACGAACGAGACAACGACTGAGGGCGCGTGACAGGCGTGCAACGTCGAGTCTCGTTCGCGGCGCCTCGAACGCCCCGGACTGATTGATCGTTAACCGCTGGTGAGCGAATTCTGCGCCAGTTGGAGCTGTTGGTTCATAGCGTTGACGTCCTTTTGATAGAGCCCCAGGTCCCCGTTCGCCAGGGCCCTTTGCGCATTGGCGTAGTCAGCCGAGGCCTGTTGGAGGTACGAGGCCACGCTGGGATTGGTCGAGGGATTGGTCTTGCCCTTGCCCTTGGTACCGGGATTGTTCGTCAGACCACTCACGTTCGCGCCCAGCACGTCCGAGAGCGCCCCGGCCAACGTCGGCTCGATGCCCACGTCTTGATTGAACACCGCGATCACGTAGCGCAGTTGGGGCATCGGGTTCGAGGTGCTGGTGACGTAGAGCGGGCGGATGTAGAGCACGGAGGAGTCGAGCGGCACCGTTAAGTTGTTGCCCAAGATCACGTTCGAGCCGTGCTGGTCCAGTGGGGTGATGATCGAGCTGACCTTAGAGGTCTGTTGAATCTCGGAGTCGGCCTGCAGCGGTCCGGTGACCGTCTGGCCGCGCGGGGTCTCGTACACGCTCAATTGCCCGTAGTCGTTGGGGTCGCTCGTGGCCACCATGAAGGCCGTCAAGCTCTGCACGGTCGAGGAGTTGCCCGCCGGCACGTAGTCAATGGTCTCGAGGAGTTGTTGGTGGTTGGCGCTGGGCAGAGAGCCGACCTGAAAGATCGGGCTCATCGGCGAGAGCGAGGTGGAGACCACGTTGCCCGCCGCGTCGACCACGGCCGTACGCGCCAGCGCCTCCGAGGGCGACCCGGCGCCGGTGGTCGGTGAGACCTCCCAGCGGTCCGACGCGCTGTAAAAGGCGCTGGCCGAGGTGATGTGGTAGCGCCCGAAGGTCGCGGCCTGGGCCGAGAAGAGGTCCGAGGGGTAGCGCAGGTGCGTACGGATCGTCGAGGGCATAGCGCTGAGGGGCAAGAACATCGAAGGAAAGGCCGAGCGGTAGGCCTTCAAGATGGGATCGTTGGGGTCATTCGCGTAGAACTTCATCGATCCGGTGTAGGCGTTGACGACCACCTTGACCGAGTTGCGCGCGTAGTTAAAGGAGCTGGGCAGGCCCCCCATGCTGATGCCGAGCTGCGCGGCGTTCTCGCTGTAGGGGTACTGGCTGGTCGTGGTGTAGCCGTCGAGCACGTACTGCAACTCACCGTTCGCGATGACGGCATAGGGCGAAGAGTCAAAGGAGAGGAACGGCGCGGCCTTCTGGGCCATTTGGCGTACGTCGCGCACGAACAGCACGCGGCTCTTGGAGTCGATCTGGTTCGAGATGAGAAAGTTGAAGTCTCCGAGGCGCAGGGCCAGCGCCATGCGAGAAAAGATGTTCCCCACCGCGACGCCCCCCGTGCTCGAGTAGTGCGTTTCCACCGGCGTGCCGGCGTTGGCGCCCGAGTTCACCTGGTAGTCGAGTTCGGGCTGCT
>Ga0307372_10007224_pt1 | contig 15982 bp, 11 predicted proteins | sample OX1MG_FD_202533 | JGI IMG/M metagenome (GOLD analysis project Ga0307372, IMG submission 202533) | Soil microbial communities from Risofladan, Vaasa, Finland - OX-1 | ecosystem: Environmental > Terrestrial > Soil > Coastal area > Acid sulfate soil | place: Finland: Risofladan, Vaasa | collected... | reverse complement strand
ATCGGGCGGTTGAGCTGCAGGGCGCCCGCCGAACCGTGGAAGGCGGCGTCGCCGAAGGTGAAGATCCCCCCGTCGGCCGCCACCAGCCAGTAGCCGCCCCCGTCGGGGGTGGCCGCCATCCCGACGATCGGGCGGTTGAGCTGCAGGGCGCCCGCCGAACCGTGGAAGGCGGCGTCGCCGAAGGTGAAGATCCCCCCGTCGGCCGCCACCAGCCAGTAGCCGCCCCCGTCGGGGGTGGCCGCCATCCCGACGACGGGGGCGTCGGGTGAGCGCACCGCTTCCGCTCCGAGGGCGGCGGTTCCGAAGGGGAGGACCGAATCAGGCGCAACTGCGGGATCTGTCGGCGATGCGGCCGGTGACAAAGCCCCCGAGTGGGGGCCGAGAGGGACCCAGACCAACGCCAACGCCGCGGCGGCGAGGACGAGCGCCGTTGGCCGCCAGTGCGGCCAGGCGTGGGGTGCCCGCGTCATCGGTTCAGCGCGTCCTGGCGGGGGGGCCGGCGCGGCGGTTCCGGTCCCGGAACCCGCCCCGGCCCGCCACCGCGTCCAATCGTTCCTGGCGCAGGTCCAGGGCGGCCGCGTCGTCGAGGGGCGCCCACTCGTCCGCTCCGAGCGCCCAGGCCAGCAGGAGGTCAGCCAGGGCGGGGTTCCGGGCCAGCACCGGGCCGTGCAGGTAGGTGCCGACGACCCGACCGGCCCACGCCCCCTCGGTGCCCGACCCGTCGCCGTTGCCGACGCCCACCGTGACCCGGGCCAGCGGGACCGCACCCTCGTCCAGGGTGGTGCGACCCCCGTGGTTCTCGAAGCCGGTCAGCGTCGGCAGGCTCGGGCCACCCTCGGCGGTCCGGGCCACCACCTCCCCCACCGCCCGGGCGCCCGTGCCCTTGACGGTCGAGATCGGGAGCAGGCCGAGACCGGCATGGGGATGACCATCGGCGTCGGGGAAACTGCGCCCCACGATCTGGTAGCCCGCGCAGACGGCCAGGACCACCGCCCCGGCCTCCACCCGGCGCGCCAGCGTGCCGTCCTCGCCCAGGGTGCGGGCGGCGCGGACCTGAGGCCCGTCCTCACCGCCCCCCAGGCAGTAGATGTCGGCCTCGGGAAGCGGGCCGTCCGATGTCGCCTGCAGCAGTGCGACCTCATGGCCGCGCCATCCGGCCCTCCGGGCCAGGATCAACCCGTTGCCCCCGTCGCCATAGGTCCCGAGGAGATCGGGGTGGACGACGGCGATACGCAGCGGTCCGCTCATGGGTGGGCGCCGAGCAGATCGTTGAACGCGGTGTAATTGCCGATGACGTCGACCACCCGACCCTGTCCTCCCTCCGCCGCCTCCTTCACGGCGGCCACCGGCACGGCCTGGGTGCGATGGGCCACCCCGGCGTAGTGCAGCCGCACCGAGAGGTCCCGGAAGCGGTCCCCCGTCGCCACCACCGTGCGATCGCCCAGGCGCTCGAAGGGCACGTCCCACAACCAACTCGGGTCGGCCCCGTCGGCGATCCGGGCGTTAATGCTGACCACCAGCGGCCCATCATCGCCGACCACCATCTCCAGCAGCTCGCTCCATCCGGCCGGGTTCTTGGCCAGCATGAGGCGCGCCTGGACGTGGTCGAAGGTGCGGACGGTGAACCGCCCGGCCACATTGGCGACCCCTGACATCGCCGCCAGCGCGTCCCCGGCCGCGATGCCGCAGCTCTCGGCGGCCACCGCCGCCATGAGCGCGTTGGCGCAGTTGAACCGGCCCGGCAGCAACAGGTCGATCTCGTGGACCCGCCCGTCGGCCCACACGCCCCGGTGCGGCGCCGTCCCGTCCTCCGAGAACCGCAGGGATGCCGTGGGCACGGGCCGGGTGAACCCGCACCCTGCCGCGCACGACCACCGGCCTCCGTCGGCGAAGGAGATCCGGCCTTCGCACGAGGGACAACCCACGGCATCGAGCTGCCAGCGCGTCCCGGCCGCCACCCATCGCACCGTCGCGGCCGCGCCCGCCCCCCACACCACCAGGGGGTCGTCCGCATTGGCCACCACTGTCGTGTGGGGGGCGGCGGCCAGGGCAGCCCGCCAGCGGCCTGCCACCATGCGGACCTCGTTGGTGCGATCCAGCTGGTCGCGCGACAGGTTGAGCAATACCACCGTGGTGGGCGACGTGGCGGCGAGCACCCGGGGCAGGTAGATCTCGTCGACCTCCAGCACGGCCGGGCCCGCCCGTACCAGCGCCGCCACCAGGCCGGGGGGCATGTTCGATCCGGTCTCGTTGCTCACCACCGGAGTGCCCCCGGCGCCCAGGGCCTCAGCCAGCAGGCGCGTCGTCGTCGTCTTGCCGTTGGTCCCGGTGACGAGGGCCACGGACCGCCCTGCACTCAGGCGCTCGAGCAGCTTGGGGTCGACCCGGAGCCCGGCCCGGCCTCCGGCCACCGTCCCGTGCCCGCGCCCCAGGCGGCGCGAGGCCGCGTTGACCGACCGGGTGGTGATACGAGCGAGCCGATACCTCACCGAGGAGGCTTGGTGCGCGCCAGCTCCTCGGCCGTGGGCTCGTGGCGCACCCTCGATTCGGGGGGCAGCATCGCGCTGATGGCCGCCATGATCGTCTCGGTGTCGGCCACCGCGTCGGTGAGCGAAAGACCGAGCGGCTTGCCCACCCGGACTGTGATCCGGGGCGGGTGGCGCACCAGGGTGAAATCGGGCATGCGGGCCGAGCGGGCCCACACCTTCTCGGTCCCCCACAGGCCGATGGGCACGACCACGGCGCCCGTCGATGCGGCCAGGCGCGCCGTCCCCGTCTTTCCCTTGAGCTGAGTGTCGAAGAACGCCTCGCCGCGCGGGATGGTGCCCTGGGGCAGCACGATCACCACCTCGCCTGCCTTGAGCGCCGACTCGGCGGCCCGCAGGGGCTGGACCGAGGCGCTGCCGCGGTCGACGGGAATGCCACCGATGGCCTTGGCGATGGTCCCCACCAACGGCGCCTCGAAGATCTCCTTCTTCCCCAGGAAGCGGACGGGGCGGCCGATGGCGGCCGCCACCAGCGCCAGGGCGGCCACGTCGAAGTAGCTGCGATGGTTGGCCGCCAACAGGACCGGCCCGCGCGCCGGCACGTTCTCTATCCCGGCCAGGTCGAACCGCGCGTAGGGGAAGGAGGTCGGCCGGACGAACGGCCGGAGCATGTGGTACGGCTCGAATCCCACGACACTCGGCACCCCCGGCGGCCGGTCCCAGTGCTCCATCGGCCAGCGGCGGGCCGCGGCGACCAGGGTGAGGGACGGGTCGGGATTGACGGCATGCGGGTGGCCCACGCTCGAGAGCAGCGGCACGTCGAAGATGCTGTCGCTGCAGGCGTGGCAGTCGGCCAGGTCGATGCCCTCACCGGCAGCCCACTCCCGCACGGCCCTGAGCTTGCCCGTCCCCCACACGAAGCCCTCGTAGAGGCGCCCGGTGTAGCGCCCGTCCACCGCCTCATAGGTGGTGGCGATCACGTCGTCGAAGCCCATGGCCTCGGCGAACGGGGAGATCATGTCCACCGGCGTCGTCGTCGAGAGCACGAGGCGGTGCCCGGCATCCCGGAACGCGGCCAGGTACTGCGGGGCGAAGGGGGCCACCAGCCCGGTCAGGTCCGGCACGGCGCGCCGGCCGGCGGCCCGCACCTGGTCCTGGCGCCATCCCTTGGCCACCCGGGCCGCGGCCCGTACCAGCCCCATGGAGACGAGGTTCTCGCCCAGGCGGTCGTTCACGGCGTAGAGCAGCTTGTCGCCCGGGAGCGAGCGTCCCTGGGGCAGGACGCCCTCGTCCCTCAGGGCCTGGTTCAGCGCCTGCCCCGATGCGTGGCAGAGGAGCGTGCGGTCGAGGTCGATGAAGACGGCGCTCCTGGCCATGGGCTTCCAGCCTAAAGCATCCCGTACAACTGCCACCCTGGACCGGGGACCGATCGCCGCCGACCCCAAAAAAGGAGAAGGGATCGCCGGGGGGGGGAGGCGATCCCTTCTCGAGACTCACCAGGCGCTGGAGGGGGGTTCCGCTCCTGTGGTCTGCCATCCATTCTGCCCGCCTCCCCCCAATCTGTCAACCAGCTTCCCGAGATATCTTATATCTGTTATACTGATCAAAAGCGGAACAGATGCAAGCAATTTCAGGAGAGAGCACGTCATGGAGTTGAAACATCTGCAAGCACTCCTGGCCATCGCCGACACGGGGAGCTTCTCCACCGCCGCCAAGTCCATCGGCACGGTGCAGTCCAACGTGTCGGCCCACATCGCCCGGCTCGAACGGGAGCTCGATGTGCAGCTGGTCGACCGCTCCTCGGGCCACCTCACCGAGGAGGGTGAGGTCGTCGTGGGCCGGGCTCGGCGGGTCATGAACGAGGTCGACGCCCTGGTGGCCGACGTCACCGCCCTGCGCCAGGAGGTGGTGGGCACCGTCCGACTGGGCATGATCGGCACCACGGGCCGCTGGCTGGTGCCCCAGCTCTTCGACCTGCTCCGGCTGCGCCACCCCCACATCCACCTCAACGTGGCCGAGGGCTCGAGCCTCCAGCTGGAGCTCCAGCTGGCCTCGGGCCACCTCGACCTGGCCGTGGTCACCTTCCCGCTCAGCGGCGACGAGATCATGGTGGCCCAGCTCTTCAACGAGGACCTCATGCTGGTGCTGCCCCGGGATCACCCTTTGGGCAAAGAGACCTCCATCCCCCTGGAGCGCCTCACCGACATGGAACTCCTGCTCCCCGCACCCGGCACGGCCCTGCGGGCCGAGATCGACAGCGCCACCGGACCGGCCAGGGTCGTGCTGCGTCCCGCCATGGAGATCGACGGGGTGCGCACCATCGCCTCCCTGGTCTTCGACGGGTACGGGCCGGCCATCCTCCCGGCCACCGCGGTGCCCGGCCACCTGCGCGAGAGCTTCGTGGGCATTCCCGTAGAGGGCCTGCCCCGCCGGCGCGTGGGCGTGGCGCAGCGACGGCGCGGCCTCCCCTCGGCCCCGGTGCGGACCGTCATCGACGTGCTGGGACAGGTGGTGCACGACCCGCTCTCCATGCCCGAGGGCATCCACCCCGTCTGAGGCCGGACGCGTCTGGCTAGTGGGGCTGGGGCTCCCGCCACATGGTCCAGATGTGGGGGCCACCGCCGGGCAGGGGCACCTCTTCGACCACCTCGAAGCCGTGGCGCCGGTAGAAGGGCACATTGCGCTCCTTGGACGATTCGAGGTACGCCGGCAGACCCTCGGCGTCACAGTGGTCGAGGACCGGGCGCAGCAGGGCCGTTCCCACTCCCTGGCCCTGCACCTCGACCGCGGTGCCCAGCGTGGCCAGGTACCAGTGCGGGCGGTGGGGATGCATGCCCTCGACCAGGTTGAGGAGGCGCAGGGTGGTGAGGAGATGGGCGGCCACGAAGGGGAAGACCGGGAGCATCGTGAGCACGGCCCGGTACCCCGTGAGCAGGGGCTTGCCGGCGGGCGCCCAGATGGCTGCACCCAGGTGGCCCTCGGTGGTGTAGCAGCCACCGAAGGGGAGGTAGTCGGCCCGCATCTGGGTGGTGAAATACCGCCGCAGCCCCTCGGCCCGCCGTGCCTCGTTGCGGAAGATGTGCCCGATCACCGGGTCGTCGAAGAACGTACGGGAAAGTTGGGCCGCCATGGCCTCGACGTCGGCCGCCGTGGCGCGCCTGACTACGGGCAGGGAAGATCCGGGTACCACGATGGGGTCGATGGTGGCAGATGCCCGGCCCACGCGCCACCGGGCGATGCCGTGGCGTGGGCCTGCCCCAGCGCGATCACGTCGGGCAGGAGTTGCAGCCCCACGTAGACGCCCCCCGATGGCGAGAAGTGGACCCCGTCGGTGCAGCGCAGGTTCACCGATCCGATGGCGCCGGCATACCGGTGCCCCGGGGAGACGACCAGATTGAGGTCGTAGACATAGACCTGACCCCCACCGGCCGAGGTCACCGCATTGGCCGCGGTGCGGATCGTCTCGTTGTCGATGTCCACCCGGCTGGTCTGGTCCTCGGGCCAGATCGCCCCAGAGGGCGTCGTGCCGCTGCTGTAGTACGGGGAGGTCATGAGGACGACCGTGGCCCCGCGTGACCCCAGTACCTCGGCCGCCTGGCGGTAGCGGCTCTCGACGTAGCGGTCGAAGGCGGCCTGGCCCATGTACTGCCATTGGCCGTTCAGCTCCTGGTCGAAGGTCTCCCCCCGGGCCGCGTAGAGCACCACGTCGGGGTTGTAGGCGTCCACCCATTTCTTCCACTGGTTGAACAGGGCCGCGGGATCGGGAGAATTGCAGGGGGGCCCCGGCGGCAGCGTGTAGAAGAGGACCCGGATCTCCTGTTGTTCGGAGACCGAGCACCCGGGAATGCCCTCGTTGACGATCTGCACGGCTCCATTGGATGCCGACCGGCTCAGCCCCACGCCGAGGGTCGCCACAATGGAGTCACCCACCAGCAGGACTTTGACCCGCTTGGCCGACCCCGACACCGGGGGGACCGGGCTCAGAGCCGGAGGTTGGGGGACCACCGTGGTGATCGTCTGACCGGACGTGGTGCCTTGGCCGAGCGCCGTCGCCCCCACCGGCACCAGCGTGCTGACGCCGATCGCACCGATGGCCACCGCCGCCCCGACCGGTGCCGCCACCCACGACCGCCACTCCCCCAGGGCACCGCGCCGGATGGGCAGCTCGACGAAGCGGGCGCTGAGGGCGGCCACCGCCACCGTCACGGTCGCCCGGGCTGCGAAGAGGGGGTAGAGGCCCCAATGCAGGCGGGATCCCGACATCACCAGCAGCACCGGCCAGTACCAGAGGTACACCCCGTAGGAGATCCGCCCCAACCAGGGCAGCGGCGCCAGCTCGAGGAGCCGGACCGCCGGGGAACGGGGTGCCACCACCGCGGCCAGCACGACCATGCCCGCCGCCAGGCTGGCCACCAGGAAGCCGCCGGAGAAGGCCAGCGTGGAGGCCTCGTGCACATTGGCCCACAGGACACCGGTGCCGGCCATGCCGAGCACCCCCAGCACCGCTGCCACCTTCACGAACCCGGGCCGCCGGCTCTCGGTCCTCCACAGGGCCAGGCCGGCCGCCAGGGCGGCCCCCACCAGCAGGGCCTGGGCCCGGGCGTCCGTGCCGTAGTAGGCCCGGGTCGAATAGCCGTCTGGCGCCAGGAAGGCCATGAGCAGCGCAGAGGCCAGGGCCCCGAAGGAGGCCAGGAGGAAGAGGTGGTGCAGCCGCCGCCGCTGGGTCCACCCCGGACCCCCCGAAGGGATCAGGATCATCTGGCCGCCCGTCACCACCGGCACCGTCTGCTTGCGGTGTCGCCGCCGCCCGAGCTTCAGCACGGCCAGCACCACCAGGGGCCACACCAGGTAGAATTGCTCCTCTATGGCCAGGGACCAGGTGTGCACGAGCGGAGAGGGCTGGGTCGCCAGGGAGAAGTACGAGACTCCCTGGTGGATGGAGTACCAGTTCGAGGCGTAGAAGACGGTGGAGAGGGCATCTCCGATGATGCTCGGCGTGGCCAGGAGACGGGGCACCGCCGTCAGGACGACGCCGATGACGGCCACCAGCAGGAAAAGTGCCGGGAGCAGGCGCCGGGCCCGCCCAGCCCAGAACCGGCCCAGGCGGACGGTCCCCGTGGCCGCCCACTCGGTCACCAGCAGCGTCGTGATGAGGTAGCCCGAGAGCACGAAGAAGGCGTCGACTCCGTAGAAGCCACCAGGCACCGAGCTCAACCCGTTATGGAAGGCGATGATGCTGAGGACCGACATGCCCCGGATGCCATCCAGCCCCCCGATGTGTCCCAATTTGGGTCGGGCGTCGCGTGCGTTAGCGTCCGTGCTCATGCTGAGCCGCAAGATACCGCTCGACGACCCCCCCGCCCCGACACCCCGCCAGTCCCGGCCCCCCGGCGGTCCCCAATGTTGAAGATCGGCATCCTCGGGGCGGCGCGCATCGCCCCGGCGGCCTTGATCAGGCCGGCGCGCCGGACCGGCCGGGCCACCGTGAGCGCAGTGGCCGCCCGCGACCGGGCCAAAGCGGAGTCCTTCGCCAAGAAGCACAAGATCCCCCTGGTCCACGACTCCTATGAGGCCCTCCTGGCCGACCCCGCCCTCCAGGCGGTGTACATCCCCCTCCCCAACGGCCTCCACGGTCACTGGACCGTGGAGGCCCTGCGGGCCGGCAAGCACGTCCTGTGCGAGAAGCCCTTCACCGCCAACGCCGACGAGGCGCGCCATGTGGCCGAAGCGGACAGCGCCCACCCCGGCCTGGTGGTCATGGAGGCCTTCCATTACCAGTACCACCCTCTGGCCCACCGCTTGGTCGAGATCGTGCAGTCGGGCGAACTGGGCGTCATTGAGCACATCGACATCGCGTTCTCCGCCCCCCTGGCCAAGCCCGGGGACATCCGCTACCAGCTCGACCTGGCCGGCGGGGCCACCATGGACATGGGCTGCTACCCCATAACGCTCCTGCGCCTGCTGGCCGCCGGGCCCCGGGTCATCAGCGCCCGGGCCAAGCTCTCCTCGCCGGGCGTCGACCGGGCCATGGACGCCCGCTTCTCCCTCCCCGAAGGCGGCACCGCCCGCGTCCGCTGCTCCATGTTCTCCTCCTCCCTCCTGCGCCTGCGGGCCGAGGTGACCGGCAGCCTGGGCACGCTCAGCGTCTTCAACCCCTTCGCCCCCCAGATGGGTCACCGCGTGCGGGTGACCACCGCATCGGGCACCCGCAAGGAGCGGTTCAGCCGCCGGGCCACCTACGACTACCAGCTGGAAGCTTTTGCTCAAGCCGTCGAGAACGGCGACCCCTTCCCCACCACCGCGGTGGACGCCATACGCACCATGGAGCTCATCGACGCCATTTATGCGGCGGCCGGCCTCCCGCTACGCCAACCGACCCACCAGACGTAGTGCCGCAGCATCCCGACGACCTGGCGGCCCTGACCGATGCCGCCCTCTCCACGGCGGCCGGGGCGGCGTGCACGGCAGCCGAATTGAGGGTGGAGCGCATCCGCTCACAGACCGTGCGCCTCCATGACGGGACCCGGGAGGGCACGTCTGACGACACCGAGTTCGGCATGGGCGTGCGGGTGGTGCTCCATGGGGCAGTCGGGTTCGCCGCCTCGGTCGACGTGCGGCCCGCCGAGGCGGCAAACCTGGTCCGCCTGGCCGTCGAGATGGCGCGCGTGACCGCGCCGGCCGCGGGGGGGAAGGTCGAGTTGGCGCCCGAGCCCTCGCACGGGGAGGTGACGTGGTCGAGCGCCTTTGCCATCGACCCGTCCGGTGTGCCCCTGGCCGACAAGATCGAGCTGCTGGCCGGGTGGAGTGAGCGGCTGGCGGCCCACGATGCGGTGGCGCACACCACGGCCAGCCTGCTCAGCGTGTCGGAGGAGACCTACCTGGCCGACCTGAACGGGACGCGGGCCACCCAGCAGCGGGTGCGGTGCCACCCGCAGCTCGAGGCCCTGGCCGTGAGCGACGCCGGGTTCGAGACCATGCGCACCCTGGCGCCGCCGGTCGGGCGGGGCTGGGAGTATCTCGTGGGATCGCCTACGGAAGGGAACTGGGACTGGGATGCCGAGTTGGCCCAGCTGCCCGACCTGCTGGCCGAGAAGTTGGCCGCACCCACGGTGGAGGCCGGCCTGTACGACCTCGTCATCGATCCCTCCAACCTGTGGCTGACCATCCACGAGTCCATCGGGCACGCCACCGAGCTCGATCGGGCGGTGGGCTACGAGGCCGCCTACGCCGGCACGTCGTTCGCCACCTTCGACCAGCTGGGCTCACTGGTCTACGGGTCGCCCGTCATGCACGTGACCGGGGACCGCACCATTGAGCACGGCCTGGCCACGGTGGCCATCGACGGGGAGGGCGTGGCCGGACAGTCCTTCGACCTGATTCGTGCGGGCACCCTGGTCGGCTACCAGTTGGACCGCTCCATTGCCGCCGCCATGGGCTTCGGGCGATCCAACGGCTGCGCCTTCGCCGACTCGCCGCTGCACGTCCCGATCCAGCGGATGGCCAACGTCTCCCTGGCCCACTCGGGTGCTGGTGGTCCCCGCACGGAGGAACTCGTTTCGGGGGTCGATCGCGGCATCTTGGTGATCGGCGACAAGAGCTGGTCCATCGACATGCAGCGCTACAACTTCCAATTCACCGGCCAGCGCTTCTACCGGATTGAGGGCGGGCGGCTGGCGGGGCAGGTCAAGGACGTGGCCTACCAGGCCACCACCACGGAATTCTGGGGTGCCCTCGAGGCCGTGGGTGGGACGTCGACCTACGTCCTCGGGGGAGCCTTCAACTGCGGCAAGGGTCAGCCGGGCCAGGTGGCGCCGGTCTCCCACGGGTGCCCCTCCGCCCTCGTGCGGGGGGTGCGTGTCCTCAACTCGCGAGCCGAGGCGGGGCGGTGATCGACGCCCAGGCCGTGGTTGAGGACGGGCTGGCCGCGGCGGCCCGAGCCGGCGCCGACGGTTGCATCGTCCTCGTCGACGAGACCAGCCATGCCGACGTCCGCTTCGCCTTGAACACGACGACGACCAACGGCGTGCGCCGGGACCGCTCGGTGACCGTCGTCGTGATCGTGAACCAGTCAGCCGGCACCGCTCGACGAAGTGGGGCGGTCGATATGGAAGAAATGGTGAATGCCGCCCTGGCCGACGCCCGGAGCTACCCGCCGGCCGACGATGCCTTCACTCTGGTCGACCCTTCGACCGCCACCGCTATCGCCACCGCCGCGTTCGGAAAGGCGCCCGCTCTGACCGATGTCTCAGTCCTGCGTGACGTGCTCTCGGGTCTCTCAGGGGCTTTCGATCGGGCCCGCCGTCGGGGCGCCGTACTGGCGGGATTCGCCGAATACGGGATCGCCACGTTGTATATGGGCACCTCGTCCGGGCTGCGGCTGTCCTTCTCCCAACCGACAGGCGCCGTCAACCTGGTGGGACGGACGGCAGACGGGACCGCCTCGGCATGGACCGGTGCCCCCTCCATCACACCTTCCTTCGGTGAGATGGAGGGGGAGATCTGGCGCCGCCTCGACTGGTCCGGATCCCGTATCGAGCTGGAAGCGGGACGCTACGACGTGATCCTGCCCCCCTCGGGAGTTTCGGACATGATGGGTTCTCTCTTCTTCTACGGAATGGGCGGCCAGGACGCGGAGGACGGCCGCACCGTCTTCTCGGCGGCTGCGGGCACCCGGGTTGGCGAGCAGCTCTCGGATGTGCCCTTCACCCTTTACAGCGATCCACTTTCGTCCGGGGTCGAGTGCATGCCCTTCGTGGCCGCCGGCTCCTCCAGTGGCGAAGTATCCGTTTTTGACAACGGGTTGCCATTGGAGCGCACCGACTGGATCCGAGACGGGCGCTTGGCCCAACTCCGGTATCACCGGGCGGGCGCGAACCGGTCAAGCGTGCGTCCAGCACCCTACATCGACAACTTGATCCTGCGGACCGGTGGCCGGCCCGACAGGGCGGATAGCGAAAATGGGGGATCCGTCGATGAGATGGTGGCGCGGACCGAGCGGGGCCTCCTCCTCACCTGTCTCTGGTACATCCGTGAGGTCGACCCTGCCACGCTGTTGATGACCGGTCTCACCCGCGATGGCGTCTACGTGATTGAAGATGGTGTTGTGATCGGCGCGGCGAATAACTTCCGATTCAACGAGAGCCCGGTCGACCTGCTCGCACGAGCGACCGAAGTGGGCACGCCGGTCAGGACGTTAGGCCGCGAATTGGGCGAGTACCTGAACCGGACCATCATGCCGCCACTGCGGATCCCCGACTTCAACATGAGCTCGGTGAGCCCGGCCAGCTGATTGCGCCGACATGTCGAGACCGAACGCGACCGTTCCCTCTCCGTGGAGCAAGTCGCCGAGAAGTACTCGACCACAGACCTGATGGACATGGCCGTCCGGCTAGGTCAGGAGATCTCGGAGAGAATCGGCTCTCTATTGGAGGTCGTGGGTGAGCTGGACCGGCGAGACGGGTTCCGGGCTGAAGGTGCCACTTCCATGGCCGCCTGGTTGACCGAACGCCTGGGTGTCTCCGAGGCCACCGCCCGAGCCTGGTCCGAGGTGGCCGAGCGGCTCTGGGACCTGCCCCAGCTCGCCCAGGGGCTGCGGTCGGGTGCCCTCAGCTTCGACAAGGTGCGGTCGGCGGTCGTCACCGCCACGCCCGAGACCGATGCCGATGTCCTCCGCCAGGCCCAAGAGTGTTCGGTCCGCCAGTTGAGCGACCTGGCCCGGGCCACCCGGGGAACCTCCGACCATGAGTCGGCCGACCACCACGACGGGCGGTATCTGCGCTTCAACGACAGGCGGCGCACGATCGCCATCCAGCTGCCCGAGGATCACTACGCCCAGGTGCGGTCCACCCTCTCCGCCACCGCACACAAGTTCCCTTCCAACGGCGAGACCCGATACGACCAGCGCCTCTGCGATGCCCTGGTGCACATCTGCCAGCCAAACAAGAACCACAAGTCAGGCCAGCCACTCGTGGTGCTCCACGCCGACTTCACCATGCTGCGGGGAGGATCGGGGACGGCAGAGCTCGAGCGGCTCGGGCTGCTGAGCCGAGAAGCCGCCCGCCGTCTGGCCTGCGATGCCGACGTGGCACTGACCATCGACGACGCGTTCGGGCACACCATGGTGGAGGGGCGGTCGCGGAGGTTTCCCTCAGATGCTCAGCGGCGCGAGGTCCGGCGGCGCGACAGACACTGTCGCTTCCCGGGTTGCTCCAATTCCGTATTCACCAAGGTCCACCACATAGTCCAGTGGATCGACGGTGGCATGACCGATTTGGACAACCTGGTTCTTCTCTGTGATCACCATCATCACCGGGTCCATGAAGGCCGATGGCAAGTCTCGGGAAACTCGAACGGGATACTGCGTTTTCTCGGTCCCACCGAGCGGCTGATGACGTCGCGCCCATCGCCTCTTTGGACAAGGAGAAATTAGGTCGAGGACTGGTGCCTCCTCGCCGGATCCCGCTGGCGGCGGTCCGCGCCATCACCGTCCAGTGTTGTGGAGCTTCTGAGCGAGGATGCCGGCGTGCTCAATTGGGGTGACCGAGGTGGAGACTGGCTCTACGCCGTGGCGCCGGAACGAGCGATGGCCGTATCGTCCGTACCCAGGTAGGACGCGATGACCATGGGATGAGCGAGCACTTCGGCCGGAGTTCCTTCCGCAATCACACCGCCGAGCTCCATGGCGACCAGGCGGTCGCAGAGAGCGCTCAGCATCGGCATGTCGTGCTCGATCACCAGTATGGAACACCCAGTCTGCTCCCTGACTCGTCGCAACAACGGCCCGAGTGCTTCGGTTTCCTTCTGGGCGATTCCTCCCGACGGTTCGTCGAGCATCAGCATTTCGGGGTCTTGGGCCATGATGCACGCCAGGTCGACGATGCGACGGGTCCCCGTGGAGAGCTCCCCGGTCAGCTTCTCGGCGTAGGCTCCGAGACCCATCAGTTCAACGAGTTGGTCGACAATCGCCATCGCAGCCAATTCGGATTCAAAGGAAGCCGGGAGTTGAAGAGCGGCGGCGAACATGTCCCGGCTCTCGAGGTGCCGTTCGCGGGCAACGGCGATTGTCTCGGTCACGGTCAATGTCGGGTACAGCAGGGCATCCTGAAAGGAGCGCCCCAGTGCGCCGGTCGCCCGCAGGTTGGGCGACCACTCCGTGATGTCTTCGCCGCGCAATATGACGCGGCCCTGGTCGATCTCCAGGAATCCCGAGATGCAGTCCATCAGGGTGGTCTTGCCCGCCCCGTTGTGCCCGATCAAGCCGACGATCTCGCCCTGGCGAACCTTGAGGTCGACATGATCGACGGCGGTGATGCCCCCGAAATGCTTGGTCACCCCCCGACACTCAAGAACTGGTCTGGCGCTGGGGTCGACACGGGGTGATCGGGGATCTGGGGAGGGCTCAGCCGCCTGCGCCGGGATGCCTCCATCTGCCGGACCACGGTTGGACTGCCCGTCCGACCCTGATTCAGAGGGCTCGTTGAGCGCCGAGGCGCCGGCGATGAACACCGACCGTAAGATGTCCGGCCGCTCCAGCAATTGCTCGGTCGGGCCCTCGAATCGGACCTCGCCCTTCTCCATGAACGCGGCACGCTTGGCCAGATTGAGCGCGACATTCACGGATTGCTCGACAATGACGATTGTCGTGCCGCGCCGGTGCACCTCGCTGACCACCTCGAGCAGCTGGCCGACGACGGTCGGGGCCAACCCGAGCGACAACTCGTCAATCATCAGCAGCTCAGGGCGGGTCATCAGTGCCGAGCCGAGCGCCAACATCTGCTGCTCCCCACCCGAGAGGTTCCCGGCCATCTGGTGGTAGCGATTCGAGAGAATCGGAAAGAGTGAAAGAACCTCCTCTCGAGCCGAATCGACCCGTGACGGGTCGTCACGGATGAGCCATGCCGCCATCTTGAGATTTTCGGCGACAGTCAGGGTCGGGAAGACCCCTTTGCCGCCTGGCATCATTGAGATGCCTCTACGGGCTGTGACATCGGCCGAGAGCTTGGTGATGTCCTCCCCCTTGAAGACAACCGAACCCCGCTTGGGACGAACCAGGCCGCAGATCCCCTTCAGCAGCGTCGACTTTCCGGCGCCGTTGGTGCCGAGCAGTGCGACCAGTTCGTTCTTTTCGACGTTGAAGTCGACTCTAAAGAGGATCTGCACCGATCCGTAGAACATGTCGATGCCGGAACACTCGAGCAGTACACCCTCGAGGTTCGGCGTATCCGCCGCCGGAGCTTCTGGCGAGCTGAGCGACAACTCGCTCATTTCCCAACCCTCACCGTCTCAGCTTCATCGTCGGCCAGCGGGTGTGACCCGTTGCCAGCCGCCAATTTGGCCAACAGGTCGTCCGGGACCGCATCACCTCCGGCATCGGACTGTCGCTTGTCGGCCACCAGGCTCGGGACGATGATGCCGCGGCGGTCGGCCACCTTCCGCAGCATGCGGTCCCGGACGTCATAGACGAGCTGGCCCAGACCTCCGGGCAGGAATTGGAGGACCCAGAGCATGGCCGCCCCGCTGATGAGAAGGTGCACCTGACCGAGAGCCGTGATCGACTCGAGGTACTTGAACGTCAGGACACCGATGAGCACCCCGGCGACCGATCCGAGCCCGCCGATGACCGAATACCCGAAGACCGTGACGCTGTCGACCGGAGGGAAGCTTCCGGGAGCGAGGGCCTCAAGAATCAGCACGTCGAGCGCCCCGGCGATCCCCGCGATCATCCCGGCCACCGCGAATCCGGCCAGCTTGACCTTGGTGGTGGAGATGCTGGCGGAAGCCGCCGCGCGTTCGTTGTCCTTGGTGCCGATGAGGACCCGGCCCGCCCGAGCTTTGCGCAGGCCCACGCTGGCCAGGATCGACAGTCCGAGGAAGGCCACGCAAACGAGGTACATCTCATACTCGTTGTTGAGGTCGAAGCGTTGGAGCAGCAAGGGCCGAGGCACGCCGTTGAGCGGGATGAACGAGGGAAAGCTGGCCTGGTTGAGGAAGTACTGGTCGAGGGCGACCGCGAGGGCCAGAGTCGTCACTGCCAGGTAGAGGCCCTTTATCCGCAAGGCCGGAAGTCCGATCAGAAGGGCGGTCGCAGCGCCCACGATTGCCGCAACCGTGATAACGAAGAAGAAGTCACTGTTCCAGTGGGCCACCATGTTGCCGGCCACCACACCGGCGACCCCGGCGATGCCGAATTGCCCCAGACTGATCTGCCCGCTCCATCCCGTCAGCACGACCAGGGACACGCCGGTCATCGCCCAGATGATGGCGAAAGCAGCCAGCAGCTGGTTGGGAGCCCCCCAGCCATGGGGCAACCAGATGAACACCACGATCAGCACGGCCAGGAAGGCCCGGCGGGTCCACTTCACCTCGGGCAGACCACGCAGCTGGGTGGGGATCGGTTTGAGGGCCCCCACTGCGGACCAGGACGACGAGTCGGACTCCTGGGCCCGGGAGATCTTGTTCGACTGCGCCAGCAGGGCGACCACGATCACCGCGAGATA
>Ga0307372_10007222_pt1 | contig 15983 bp, 20 predicted proteins | sample OX1MG_FD_202533 | JGI IMG/M metagenome (GOLD analysis project Ga0307372, IMG submission 202533) | Soil microbial communities from Risofladan, Vaasa, Finland - OX-1 | ecosystem: Environmental > Terrestrial > Soil > Coastal area > Acid sulfate soil | place: Finland: Risofladan, Vaasa | collected... | reverse complement strand
CGGTGCGACCAGACGGAGAACCGTCACAGGTGCACCAAAGGGCTGCCCCGCCATAATCCATCCGGCAATCACCGACCAACCCTCAGAAGCGTTGCCCCGAACCAGTTGCGCGGAAATCCGCGTTAGCACGTGTCAGCCTCCCGGCGTGTGCCGGACTTTTCGTGCCCATCTCGTGCCCATGAGCTTGGTCCATTGGAGATCATCATCACGACTGGTGCCCGGGTCGCCCGACGCTCGGTAACCGCCCTTCTCGCTCGACCCGACGGCCTGGCGCGGGCGTACGGGTGCCGGCGCTTCAGGTCGGGCGCGTCCGGCCGTCTGCTCCCCAGGGGGCCCCGCCAGGCTCTTGTCCACAGGTGCTCTAGAGGGGGTTGATAGCACATCTAGGGGGACTAGAGTACGCTCGTGAAGTCGATGGCCCTGGCCGACATCGTGGCGATCTTGCGCAGGCGGGGGTGCGGGATTCTGAGCGACGGCGGCCCTCACACGAAATGGGGCTGCCCATGCGGGGCACACACCGCAAACGTGCCGCGACACCGAATCATTTCGCCGGGGGTAGTGCGTGACATTCAAAAGCGGATGAGTTGCCTCGGAGAGGGGTGGCTGCAGTGAGCGAGTACATCGTCCGAGCCACCGCATGGGCGCATGGATGGGAACTCAACATCCCCGGAGTGGGTGTTACCCAATCCAGGAACCTGCGCGAAGCGGAAGCGATGGTGCGCGACTACATCAATCTGGACCTCGGCGAGGCAGAGGCCATCACCTGTCGGGTAAGCATCGTCCCGGTCGTCGCTGGTCGCGAGATCGATGTCGCGAAGATCAAGACCCTTCAAGCTCAAGCTCAAGCCGCGCAGGAACGAGCTGCGGTCGCGGCTCGCGAAGTCGCTACCCTCCTGCGAAAGGCCGGAGCCACCGGTGTCGACATTGCGCGCGTCCTCGGAGTGTCCGCACAACGCGTCTCGCAACTCCTGAAGGACAGTGGCAAGGATTCGAGCCGCGCCTGACGCGCGGAGTGCCCGCAAAACGTGCCCTGCGGGAGGTCCTGGCCCGCGACTTTTCTCGTCTGATGGACGAGATTGCGGACGAGCAGACCCGACGCGGCCTCCAGATCAGTGACGACGAGGCGATGCGGGTCGCAACCGAAGAGCTCGACGCGCTGCGCGGCGAGCCTCGAAGCTCCTGAGTGGTGCTGGTCGTCCTCGACGCGAACATCCTCGTGTTGGCACTGATCACGCCGGCCGGCATCGCGCGCAGAGTTGTGCACGCCGGCATCGCTGGGCGCTTCGACTACGCCCTCTGTCCGCACCTGGCCACCGAGGTTGAGGCCGTGACCCGCCGGCCCAAGATCTCGAACTCGAGGACCCACCAGTTCGGATCACATCGCTACGCGACTTCGCTGCGCTGATCGGGGTGGCGTAGTCACGTCGGAGACACGCGACGAAGATCCCGTGCCCATTTCGTGCCCATGATCTTGGTGATGCGCTGCGCGACACAGCTCACGCGATCAACGCAGCGAACGTTGCCGCAGGTCGACAGCCAGTTTGCGGAGGGCGTGGGATTCGAACCCACGATGAGGATTCCTCCCCATAGCGGTTTTCAAGACCGCCGCCATCGGCCGCTAGGCGAGCCCTCCAGGCAGTTCACGGTAAGGCAATAGAGCCTGATCAGGGCACGGGGCGCCGAGCTACCCGATTCGCTGGGGTCTGGCTCGCCGCGGCGCAAGCCCCGAAGTTCAGGCTCGGTACCGCTCGGACGAGTGTCGCCGGCGTCGCGCTCGCGAATCTACTTCCAATCATCGCCACTCCTCGGGGTCAGTTCGGCTAGCAGGTCACCGATCTGCGACACATGGTTGAGCCTCCTCGCGAACTCATTGACATCACCTTCGGATCGACGTCGGATATGGCCGGTGTGACCAACGAATTCAGGAGTGACCATGACCAGCTCTGCCACCCAGGGAATCAAGACCGAGCTGCATCCCGTGTCCGACCTGGCGACGGCCAAGGCGGTGTACGCCGCCCTGTTCGGCGTCCCGCCGCAGACCGACGGGTCCCACTGGCACGTGCCGGACATCGAGGCGAAGGTGGCCGAGGTGACCGCTGGCGCTGGCACCATGAAGGAACCCGTGCGCGACGTTGGCGGCGGTCGCCTGGTGGCCACCGTCACCGACCCTGAGCGCAACGTCCTCGGGCTGCTTCAGGACCGATGAGTGCAGAGCCCTCGCTCCCGCCCCCAGCGTCGTCGCGACACCGAGCATCGCCTCGGCCACGACATCGATATCTGGGTGGCCAGTGCCTCGGCGGGGGGTGCGCCGTATCTGCTACCGCTGTCCTTCGACTGGGACGGCGAAGCGCTGCTAGTGGCCACACCGACGGACAGCCCCACTGGCAGGAACTTGGATACCACTCGAACCGTTCGGCTGGGGCTGGGCCACACCCGCGACGTGACCATGATCGATGGCGACGTCGAGGTACTCGAGATCGACGCGCTGCCGCAGCCGCAGGGTGACCGGTTTGTCGCGCGCACCGGCTTCGACCCGCGCGAGCTGGCCACGCCGTACCGCTGGTTCCGTATCTCCCCGCGCCGCATCCAGGCCTGGCGCGAGGTGAACGAGCTGTCCGACCGCGAGCTGATGCGCGACGGCCGCTGGTTGGTCTGACGCCTCGGCCGAGGGCGCCGCGTGGCCGGGGGGGCTCAGAGACTCCGCCGGTCACGAGCCACCAAGACAAGATCCTCGTCGAATGAAGGTCCCGTCTCGGCGACCACCCGCCGACGAATCCGGGGTCGACCGATGGCAGGTGCTCACCACCACCGACGTGCGCGTCCGAGACATTCGGGGCTCCCAGCACCCGAGGAAGCGTTCACCGCCGCGCGGCTCCGAACTGACCCACCGTTTCGATGTCGGGGGCGAAGCAAGGCGATCTCGCGCAATCACCGTGGTGTGGAGCGGCGCCGATCGCACAGTCGATCAGACGCCCTAAGGTCTGATGACGTGAGCGGAACCGCGAGTGAACGGCTCGACGCCTGGGTGCTGACCGCCCGGGCCCGGGCCGCGGTCGGCCCGGACGGACGGCTCTCGGCCGGCGACGTCGCCGGCTCGGAGATCTTCCCGTTCGAGGGTGCCCTGCTGGTGAAACCGCTGGCCGACCCGGTACTGCCGGAACCCCCGCGAGGCGGCGAGGGCCCAAACCCGTGCGAGGCCTGCCCGACCACCGACAGCGCCTATCTGTGGGTGAGCGAACGCTGGCGGCTCCGCCCCCCGCGCGAGCCGCAGGCGGTCCCGACGTTCCTGCTGGAACCCCGCCAACACCTCGATCTCGGTGACCTCGACGACGAGCTGGCCGCGGAGCTGGGCGTCCTCACCCTGCGGATCCAGCGGGCGATCCGCACGATCCCGGGGGTGGGTCGGGTGCACGTCAACATCTGGGGCGACGGCGGCAAACACCTGCACGTCTGGTTCTTCGCCCGGCCGGCCGGGATGCTGCAGCTGCGCGGATCGTGCCTGCCGGACTGGATCGAGGTGCTCCCACCGATCCCGGCGGAGGAATGGTCCGGGTTCGGACGACAGGTCGCGGGCTCCTTGACCGGCTCGGATGCATAGACCGGACTTAGTCCGGCCTAGAGCAGGCCGCGCAACGCGGACAGGGCGGTGGCCACCTCCGGGGGTCCGCTGACCGCCTCGGCCAGGTCGCCGCGGCCGGACATCGCATCGAGCACCTGGTCCGCCGGACCGGAGCCGACCAGGGCTGCCCCACCGATCCGGTCGCGGCGCACCTCGACGATCGCGCCGTCGACGATCGCCCGCAGCTCGATGCCGGGATCGAGGCACAACGCGAGATCGAGCTGGACGCCGACGACGGCAAGTACCCGCGCGTTGAGCAGCAGCTGGTAGGCGGCGATTGCCCCCACCTCTGCCGGATCGGCCGCCGCTCGCCTGCCGAGCGGTTCGAGGATGTCGCGCTCGTGCACCGCGGAGTCGAAGCTCGCGTGCAGGATGGCCCGGTGCCAGGGCTGGCGCCCGGCCGGTGTGGCCACGAGCAGCTCGTCGCCACGGCTGGCGAGCTGGTCCGCCGTCGACAGCGCCGACGCGGTGGACCGGGTGAACTCCGCCAGGGTCGCCGGCGCCGGCTCGTCACCGGCCGCCTTCAGCCAGCTGCCCGGCGTCGACTTCGGATCGAAACCGCGGAATCCGTCGAAGCGCTCACCGGCCAGCCCAGCCTCCACCGACGCCACCTGGACCCGGTTGATCTGGGCCAGGTGCCGGACGACGTCCTGGATCGACCAGCCGGCGCAGCGGCTCGGCAGCGACCAGTCCGCCGCCGACAGCCCGGTCACCGTCTCGAGCAGCCGGGTCCGTTGCGCACGGTTCGCCGCTCGCGCCTCATCCGCCCCGACGTCGAACCTCACCTGCTGGTCGCGCAGCCCGACCCCGGCGTACTCGCTCACTGGTGGATGCCCGGAATGATTCGCATTCGCCGACCGTAGTCGAGCCGCTGCCTAGACTTCCGCTCCATGGCAACGGTCTGGGGCGAGATCGCCGGTCGGCAGATCACCTTCCCGGTGGAGGTCGACGACGCCAACGTGGCGACCCTCATGTTCGGCGTGCCGAGTGCCGCCGCCGCCGCGCTGCTCCCCGGTGCGGCCTTCGAGATCGCCGAGACCGCCCCCGGCACCGCGCAGCTAGTCCTCGCCGCCTGCGACTACCGGCAGAACCCCTGGGGCAGCTACAACGAGATCAACCTCGGGTTCCTGGCCCGCCCGACCGGCGCCCCGCCCGAGACCGTCGGCTCCTTCGTCTACCGGATGCCGGTGAACCAACAGTTCACCTGCTCGGCCGGCCGGGCGGTCATGGGGTTCCCGAAGACCGTCGAGGAGATCCCGATCGAGTACACCGAGGCGACGGTGGCCTTCCGCCTCGTCATGGCCGGTCGGCTCGCGTTCGCGCTCACCCTCCCCCGGGTTCCGGCGAGTGGCCCGCCGCAACGGATCGAGGCCCTCACCTACTCCTATCTGGACGGCCGGCCGCATGTGACGCCATTGTCGATGGACATGGGAACGGGTGCCGTCGACGATCCGTCGGATGTCGCCTTCGAGCTGGGCGAGGGCCCCGTTGCCGAGGAGCTGCGCAGCCTCGGCCTACCCCGCCCACCCGACTTCTGCGTGTGGGGCGAGGGTCTAACGGCGACCTTTGCCCTCGGTCAGCCGCTGTAGCTCGAGTTGCCGCCGCACCCCATCGTTACTACTCCCCCGTCACCCCGTCGAGGCACTCGCGGATGAGGTCGGCGTGTCCGTTGTGCCGGGCGTACTCCTCGATCATGTGGACGAAGACCCAGCGGAGGCTCCTGGTTCGCTCCGGGTGATGCCCGAGGCTTGCGAACACGTCGTCTAGGGGCTTTCCCGCGACGGCGGCCCGTGCGGCTTGCATCTCGGCGTGGAACGTCCGCAGATCGGCCGCCGCGTCGGCTTCCGCGACGTCGTCGAAGTCGCTGCTGTCGTTCGCGTCCGCGCAGTACTCGAACCCGAGCGTCTGCCCGCCGGCGTGCATGCGGAACCACCAGCGCTCGACCTCGACCATGTGTCGCACGAGCCCGAGCAGGGACAGCGCCGACGGGGGTACCGCTCGCGTCTTCAGCTGCTCGGCGGTCAGGCCCGCGCACTTCTTGAGCAGTGTCGCGCGCTCGTAGTCCAGCCACTGCTCCAGCGACTCGCGCTCATTCGAGGTCAGATCGGGGTCTCTGCGTTCGACCGCCGGAGCGGTCCAGGTCGTCGCCACGAGCCGCGCTCAGACGTTGAAGCCGAGGGCCCGCAGCTGCTCGCGGCCATCCTCAGTGATCTTGTCCGGGCCCCAGGGCGGCATCCATACCCAGTTGATCCGCAGCCCGGTGGTCAGCCCGTCCAGCGCGCTCGAGGTCTGGTCCTCGATCACATCGGTGAGCGGGCAGGCGGCCGAGGTCAGGGTCATGTCGAGCGTCACCGAGCCGTCCGGCTCGAGGCTGACGCCGTAGAGCAACCCGAGATCGACGACGTTGATGCCGAGCTCCGGGTCGACGACGTCTCGCATCGCTTCGGTGATGTCCTCCACGCTGACGGTGGTTTCGCTCATGCCGTGAACTCCTTGCGGTCGGCCTGCGGCTCGGCGTCCGGGGGGGCGGAGAGGGCTTGCACGGTGGCGTCCTTCCAGGCCATCCAGGCCAGCAGGGCGCATTTCACCCGGGCCGGATAGCGGGCGACGCCGGCGAAGGCGATCGCGTCCTCGAGCAGGTCCTCGTCCGGCTCCGCCCGGCCGCGCGAGGTCAACAGTTCGCTGAACGAGGCCCACACCTGCATCGCCTCGGTGAGGCTGCGGTCGATCACGAGGTCGGTGAGCACCGAAGCGGATGCCTGGCTGATCGCACAACCCTGGATGTCGTAGGAGACGTCGACGACCCGATCGCCGTCGAGGCGCACCCGGAGCGTGACCTCGTCCCCGCAGGTCGGGTTGACGTGGTGTACCTCCGCGTCGAACGGCGCCCGCAGTCCCTTGCGGTGCGGATGCCGGAAGTGATCCAGGATGATCTCTTGGTACATCGACTCGTCATCCATCAGCCCGCCTCCGCCCCGAAGAACCGCTGCGCGTGGCCCAGACCGGTGATCAGCGCGTCGATCTCCGCCTCGGTCGTGTACAGGTAGAACGACGCCCTGGTGGTCGCCGGGACCCCGAAGCGCAGGCAGGCCGGCCGGGCGCAGTGGTGACCCACCCGGACCGCGACCCCGAGCTCGTCGAGGAGCTGCCCGACGTCGTGCGGGTGGATCCCGGCCAGCGTGAACGACACCGCGCCCCCGCGATCGGCGAGATCCGTGGGGCCGATCACCCGCAGGCCGGGCACCTCGCCGAGCCGTCGTAGCGCGTAACCGGTGACCGCCTGCTCGTGGGCGTGGATGGCCGCCATCCCAAGCCCGGAAAGGTAGTCGACGGCGGCGCCGAGACCCACCGCCTGCGCGATCGGGGGGGTGCCGGCTTCGAACTTGTGCGGCACCTCGGCGTAGGTCGACCGTTCCATGGTCACCTCGGCGATCATCTCGCCGCCGCCGAGGAACGGCGGCATCGCGGCCAGCAGCTCCAGCCGCCCCCAGAGCGCACCGATGCCGGTCGGGCCGCACATCTTGTGCCCGGTGAAGGCCACGAAGTCGGCACCGAGGGCGCGGACGTCGACCGGCTGGTGCGGAACCGACTGGGAGGCGTCGACCACGGTGATCGCGCCGACCTCACGGGCCCGGGCCGCGATCCGGGCCACCGGATTTACGGTGCCCAGAAGGTTGGACTGGTGGACGACGGCGACCACCTTGGTGCGCTCGGTCACCAGCTCGGTCAGCTGGCTGAGGTCGAGCCGGCCATCGTCGGTCAGGCCAAGCCAGCGCAACCTGGCTCCCGTGCGCTCGCAGGCCATCTGCCACGGGACGAGATTCGAGTGGTGCTCCATCTCGGTGACCACGACGTCGTCGCCGGGACCGAGGTCGAATCTCGGGTCCGCGGCGGCACCGCGGCCGTGGGCGAAGGCATAGGCGACGAGGTTGACGGCCTCCGAGGAGTTCTTCGTGAACACGATCTCGCGCCGGTCCGGTGCGCCCACGAAAGCGGCGACCGTGTCGCGGGCGGCTTCGTAGCCCGCGGTGGCCTCCTCGGCGAGCGTGTGGATCCCGCGATGGACGTTGGCGTTGTGCCGCTCGTAGTAGTCGCGCATCGCATCGAGCACCGCGACCGGCTTCTGCGAGGTGGCCGCGCTGTCCAGATAGACCAGCGGATGCTCGCCGATCCGCCGCTCCAGGATCGGGAAGTCCTTACGCACCCGTTCCACGTCGAGCGGTGGCACGCCGATCACGCGGTCTCCCCCACCGGGATGGCCGGCCCGGCGCCCGGGGCGAAACGCTCGTAGCCGTCAGCCTCCAGCTGGTCGGCCAGTTCCCGGCCGCCCTCCTCGACGATCCGACCGCCGACGAAGACGTGGACGTAGTCCGGCTGGATGTAGCGCAGGATCCGCGTGTAGTGGGTAATGAGCAACGTGCCGGTCCGGCCGCCTTCGCAGACCCGGTTCACGCCCTCGGCGACGATCCGCAAGGCATCCACGTCGAGGCCGGAGTCGGTCTCGTCGAGGATCGCGATCTTCGGCTGGAGCAACTCGAGCTGGAGCACCTCGTGGCGCTTCTTCTCCCCGCCGGAGAAGCCCTCGTTGACGTTGCGCTCGGCGAACGATGCGTCGACGTGCAACCGCTCCATGGCGCCGCGTAGCTCCTTGACCCACAACCGCAGCTTCGGGGCCTCGCCGCGGATCGCCGTGGCCGCGGTGCGCAGGAAATTCGACACCGAAACGCCGGGCACCTCCACCGGGTATTGCATTGCGAGGAAGAGACCCGCCCGGGCCCGCTCGTCGATCGTCATCGCGAGCACGTCGGCGCCGTCGAGCAGAATCTCGCCGGAGGTGACCGTGTACTTCGGGTGGCCGGCGATCGAGTAGGCGAGGGTGGACTTGCCGGATCCGTTCGGTCCCATGACCGCGTGCGTCTCGCCCTGGCGCACGGTGAGGTCGACGCCGCGCAGGATCTCGGTGTCCCCGACGGACACGTGCAGGTCGCGGATCTCGAGGGTGGCCAAGGAATGCTCCAGACTCAGTGGCGGGACAGCGCGACGTATACGTCGTCGCCGTCGATCTTGACGGGGTATACGGGGACCGCGCGGGTTGCCGGCAGGCCGGTCGGCCGGCCGGTGTGCAGGTCGAAGCGCGAACCGTGCAGCCAGCACTCGAGGGTGGTGTCCTCGACCTCGCCCTCGGAAAGCGGCACCTCCGCGTGCGAGCACTCGTCGTGGATCGCGAACACGTCGCCGCCGGCCCGGACCAGCGCTACCGGCCAGCCGTCGACCTCGACGCTCACCGGCTGACGGTCGGCCAGGTCCGCCAGCGCGCACACCCTGCGGAACCCACTCATCCGGGGATCCGCTCGAGCTCGGCCTCCACCGCCGCGGCGACCCGCGCGGCGACCTCGGGGACCTGGATGTGAGCCAGCACGTCGGCGAAGAAAGCCCGGACGACGAGCCGCCGGGCATCCTCCTTCGCGATCCCCCGGGACTGGAGATAGAACAGCTGCTCGTCGTCGAAACGCCCAGTCGCGCTGGCATGCCCGGCGCGAGCCACCTCGCCGGTCTCGATCTCGAGGTTGGGCACCGAGTCGGCCCGCGCGCCGTCGGTGAGGACGAGGTTTCGGTTGAGCTCGAACGTGTCGGTTCCCACCCCGGTTGGGCGGATCAGCACGTCGCCGATCCACACGGTGTGCGCGCGCTTTCCGGCCAGCGCCCCCTTGTAGGTCACCCGGGACCGGCAGTTCGGCTGCGCATGGTCGATGAAGAGCCGGTGCTCGAGGTGCTGCCCCGCATCGGCGAAATACAGCCCTGCCAGGTCGGCCTCGCCGCCCGGGCCGGTGAACCGCACGGTGGGGGCGAGCCGGACCAGGTCACCGCCCAAGGTGACGTGGACCGCATCGAAGCGGGCGTCCCGGCCGACCTCGGCGACGTGCTGGCCGAGGTGAACCGTGTCGTCCGCCCAGTCCTGGAGGCTGACCAGGCGCAGCGAAGCGCCGTCGCCGACCCGGATCTCGACGTTCGCCGCAACCGTGCCGCTGCCCCGATGGTCGAGGACGACGACCGCCGCGGCCTGCGGCTCAACGTCGATGAGCAGATGACCGTAGGCGGTGCCGCCCTCGGCGGTCGTCGTCACGATGACCGGGCGGTCGGTGACCACCCCCCGGGGCACGGTGACCGAGGTGCCCGCGGTGAAGCCGGCGAAGGCAAGCGCGGCCACCCGGTCGTTCGGGATGAACACCGAACCGACCCGCGGGTCGTCGCGTTCGATCACCCGGACCTCGACATCGGGCGGATGATCGGCCACGACCGAGAGCTTGCCGTCCGGCCGGGACCGCGGATCCGCGCTGTGCAGTCCGTTGAGCCGGCGGAACGGCGTGAAGCGCCACTCCTCCTCCCGGCCGGTCGGGATCGGGAAGTCCTCCGGGTTCGCCGAGGCGATGCGCAGGGTGCGCGCGTCCACCCGTGGTGCGGCGGTCGTCGAAGCCATGGGTCAGCCGACCGCGCCTTCCATCTGGAGCTCGATCAGCCGATTGAGCTCCAACGCATATTCCATCGGCAGCTCGCGAGCGATCGGTTCGATGAACCCACGGACGATCATCGCCATCGCCTCGTCTTCGGTCATGCCGCGGCTCATCAGGTAGAAGAGCTGGTCGTCACTGATCTTCGACACGGTGGCCTCATGGCCCATCGTCACGTCGTCTTCACGAACGTCGACGTAGGGATAGGTGTCCGAGCGAGAGATGTCGTCGACCAGCAGCGCGTCGCACTTCACCGTGGACTTCGCCCCGGTGGCGGTCGGCTGGACCTGGACCAGGCCGCGGTAGCTCGTGCGGCCCCCTCCTCGGGCTACCGACTTCGAGATGATCGTGCTGGAGGTGTTCGGCGCCGCGTGGACCATCTTGGCGCCGGCATCCTGGTGCTGCCCCTCACCGGCGAACGCGACCGAGAGCGTCTCCCCCTTGGCCCCCTCGCCGAGCAGCCAGACCGCGGGGTACTTCATCGTGACCTTCGAGCCCAGATTGCCGTCGATCCATTCCATCGTGGCGTTTTCCTGGGCGGCAGCCCGCTTGGTGACCAGGTTGTAGACGTTGTTCGACCAGTTCTGGATCGTCGTGTACCGGCACCGCCCACCCTTCTTCACCACGATCTCCACGACCGCCGAGTGCAGCGAGTCGCTGGAGTACACGGGGGCGGTGCACCCCTCGACGTAGTGCACGTACGCGTCCTCGTCGACGATGATCAGGGTCCGCTCGAACTGGCCCATGTTCTCGGTGTTGATCCGGAAGTAGGCCTGGAGCGGGATGTCGACCCGCACCCCCTTGGGCACGTAGATGAACGACCCGCCGCTCCAGACCGCGGTGTTCAGCGCGGAGAACTTGTTGTCACCGGCCGGGATGACGGAGGCGAAGTACTCCTTGAACACGTCCTCGTGCTCGCGCAGCCCGGTGTCGGTGTCGAGGAAGAGCACCCCGAGCTGCTCGAGGTCCTCCCGAATCTTGTGGTAAACCACCTCCGACTCGTATTGGGCCGCCACGCCGGCGACCAGGCGCTGCTTCTCCGCCTCCGGGATGCCCAGCCGGTCGTAGGTGTTCTTGATGTCCGCCGGGAGGTCTTCCCAGCTGGTCGCCTGCTTCTCGGTGGAGCGGACGAAGTACTTGATGGTGTCGAAGTGGATTCCGGACAGGTCCGCGCCCCAGGTCGGCATCGGCTTCTTCTCGAACAGGGCCAGGCCCTTGAGCCGCATCGCCAGCATCCAGTCCGGCTCGTTCTTCAGGGCGGAGATCTCCTCGACGACCTGCCGGGACAGCCCGCGCTTGGCGATCGAACCGGCCGCGTCCGAGTCCGACCAGCCGAACTTGTAGCGGCCGAGACCTTCGAGCTCCGGGCGTTCGGTGATGGTCATGACGAGGTCCTCCCGGACGTCGATCGCGCGGATGCCGCCGGCCGGCCGGCCGGGATGAAGGTTGTGCAGACGCCATCACCGTGGGCGATGGTCGCGAGCCGCTGGATATGGGTACCGAGCAGTCGGCCGAACGCCTCCGTCTCCGCGTCGCAAAGCTGCGGAAACTGCTCGGCCACGTGCTGGACCGGGCAATGGTGTTGGCAGAGCTGGACGCCGGCCGTCGCCTCCCGCGCCCCGGCCGCGTAGCCGTCCGCGGAGAGTGCCTCGGCGAGCGCGGCCGGCCGGTCCGCGGGCCGGGCGGCTTCCACTGTGGGACGGTAGCGGGCCTCCAGCTCGCCGACCCGGACGCGGGCGAACGCCTCGACGGCCCGCGCGCCACCGGTGTCCGCGAGGAACCGCAGCGCCGCCGCGGCGATGTCGTCGTAGCCGTTCGGCATCGCCGCATGGCCCGCGTCGGAAAGCTCGAAGACCCGGGCCGGACGACCCCGGGTGCGCGGCCCGAAGATCCGCAGCGGCTTGGCGAGAATCGCCCCTTCGCCGAGCATGGCGTCGAGGTGCCGGCGCACCGCAGCCGCGGTCAGCCCGAGCTCCGCGGAGAGCGCGGCCGCCGTCTGCGGTCCGCGTTCGAGCAGCAGCCGCGCGACCCGGACGCGGGTCCGCCGGTCCGCCGGCGAGACGGCCATGTTTTTCACAAGCTCATTGTGACGTAATTCGGGGGACAGGGCAAACACCGGGGTCCGCCCCGGCCGTTCCTAGACTCGGCGCGTGCACGAGCCGGCGGTCGAGATAGTTGACCTGGTCAAGAGCTACCGCTCCACCGCGGCGGTGGCCGGCCTGTCGCTGACCGCGGCCCGTGGCGCGGTGACCGCCCTGCTCGGTCCGAACGGCGCCGGGAAAACGACGACGGTCGAGATCTGCGAGGGCTTCCGCCGCGCGGACTCCGGCCGGGTCCGGGTCCTCGGACTCGACCCGGCGACCGACGGGGGCCGCCTGCACCCGCGGATCGGGGTCATGTTGCAGGACGGGGTCGGCTATCCGGGTGCCCGGGCCCGGGAAATGCTCCGCCTCGTCGCCGCGTTCGCCCGCGACCCGATCCAGCCGGACGCCCTCCTGGATGCACTCGGATTGGCGCGGGTGGGAGCGGCCCCGTTGAGGAGTCTCAGCGGTGGAGAGCGGCAACGGTTGTCCCTCGCGATGGCCGTCGTCGGACGTCCCGAACTCGTCATCCTCGACGAGCCGACCGCCGGGCTCGACGTCGCGGGTCGGGTGACCGTCTGGGAGCTGATCGAGACGTTGCGGGCAGACGGGGTGAGCGTGCTGCTCACGACGCACAACATGGCCGAAGCCGCGCGGCTGGCCGATCGGATCGTCATCGTCGACGCGGGTCGGGTCGTCGCGAGTGGCTCGCCGACGGAGCTGACCTCCACCAGCGACGGCGAGCTGCGGTTCCGAGCGACACCGGGGCTGGCCGTGTCGGAGATGCTGCCGGCCGGACGTGAGGTCGTCGAGTCGCCGGCCGGGCACTACACGGTGAGCGGACCGGCCGACCCGGGCCTGGTCGCCGCGCTCACCGCGTGGTGCGCGCAGCGGGGGGTGCTGCTCGAGGAGCTGCAAGTCGGCGGCCGTTCGCTCGAGGACGTGTTTCTCGGGCTGACCGGGAAGCAGCCGTGACGGCGCTCGCCGCGGGTTCATTCGTCCCGCGGCCCGGCCCCGCCCCGCTGGCGCGGATGATCCGCGCCCAGGCCGGGATGGAGTTGCGGCTGCTCCTGCGCAGCGGCGAGCAGCTGCTGCTGACCGTCGCCATCCCCACGTTGCTGCTCGTCCTGTTCGCCGAGACCCCCCTGGTCGCCCTGCCGGGCCGCCGGGTCGACTTCCTCGTCCCGGGCGTCCTCGGCCTCGCGGTGCTGTCCACCGCCTTCACCGGGCAGGCCATCGCGGTGGGCTTCGAACGGCGGTACGGGGTCCTCAAGCGGCTCGGCGCGACCGCGCTCCCCCGGTGGGCGCTGCTCGTCGCGAAGACGTTGGCGGTCGGCGCGGTCGAGCTGTTGCAGGTCGTCCTGCTGGTGGGCGTGGGGTTGATCCTCGGCTGGTCCCCGCACGGCTCGGCGCCCCCGGTCGTCGGACTGCTCCTGCTCGCGACCGCGGCGTTCAGCGGGCTCGGGCTGCTGATGGCGGGCCTGCTGCGGGCGGAGGCGACGCTCGCCGCCGCCAACCTCGTCTACCTCGTCCTGCTGGCGCTGGGCGGGGTGGTCTTCCCGCTCACCCGGTTCCCGAGCGGGATGCGTTCGGTGCTCGGATACCTGCCCATCTCGGCCCTGGCCGGCGGCCTGCGGTCGGTGCTGGGCGCCGGGGTCGCGGTTCCCGCGCACGACTGGTTGATCCTGCTGGCGTGGGCGCTCGGCGGACTCGGTCTCGCCGCGGCCACCTTCCGATGGGAGTGACGTGGAACTAGGTGTCGCGCTTCCGACCTCCGGAGCATGGGCCAACCCGGAGGCGCTGGCGACGGTCGCCCGCCGGGCCGAGGAACTCGGCTACCGGTCGCTATGGACGTTCCAGCGGCTGCTTTACGGTGGGCCGCCGCTCGACGTCAGCCCGGCGACGCCGGACGGGAGCTGGCCGATCGTCTACCGCAGCGTTCTCGATCCCCTGGTCTCGCTGGGTTTCGCAGCCGCGGTCACGCACCGGATCCGGCTCGGAGTCGCCGTCGTCAACGGCTTGTTCTACTCGCCGGCGATGCTCGCGAAGCTGTTCGCCAGTCTCGACGTGCTCTCCGCCGGAAGGCTGGACGCGGGTGTCGGCCTCGGCTGGTCCCGCGCCGAGTTCGAGGCCTCCGGGGTGCCGTACCCGGCGCGTGGCCGGCGGCTCGACGAGTTCCTCCGCTGCCTCGACGCCGTGCTCACCGCCGGCGACGAGCCGGTCGAGTTCGACGGCGAGTTCTACCGGCTGCCCCCATCCCACGTCGGTCCCGGACCCGTGCAGCGTCCACGGCCACCGCTGCTCATCGGCGGCAACAGCCCGGCGGCCTGGCGGCGGGCCGCGACCCTCGGCGACGGATGGGTGACGGCGAGCGCAGCCCGCCTCGACGGTGTCGCGACCGGCGTCCGGGAAGTCCGCCGGCTGGCCGCGGAGCAGGGGCGGCAGGTGCGGGTCGTGAGCCGCGGCGTGACGCGACTGCGAACCGGAGCCACCGCCGGGGACCGGCCGCCGCTGCACGGCAGCGTGCCCCAGATCCGCGCGGACCTGGCCGCATACGCCGAGGCGGGGGTCGACGAGATCTTCCTCGACCTCAACTTCGACCCGGAGATCGGTTCGCCATCGGCCGATCCGGTGGCCGCGCTCGAAAGGCTGCTCGGGCTGCTCGAGGAGCTGGCCCCCGCCGGATGAGCCGCCCGTACGATCGGCGGATGTCCCCGACCGCGTTCCGGCGGCTCGCGCTCGTCACCACGCTGGTGCTCGCCGCCATCGTCGTCACCGGCGGTGCGGTCCGGCTGACGAACTCCGGCCTCGGCTGCCCGACCTGGCCGCGCTGCACCGCGACGTCCTACGTCGCGCCGACGAGCTACCACGCCCTGGTCGAGTTCGTGAACCGGATGATCACCGTCGGGGTCAGCGTGCTGGTCGGGGTCACGTTCCTCGGCGCCGTGCTGCGGCGGCCGCGGAGGGTGGACCTGACCCTCGGGGCCGGCGGCCTGGTGCTCGGGGTCGCCGGGCAGGCGGTCATCGGTGGCCTCTCCGTCATCTACAAGCTCTCGCCCGGCTGGGTGATGGCCCACTTCCTGGTGTCGATGCTCGTCGTCTGGAACGCGATCGTGCTCTACCGGCGGGCCGATCCCGACTGGGCACCCGGGCTGCCGCTGCTGGTCCGCCCCGAGCTGGTCTGGCTCGGCCGGCTGCTCGCGGCGACTGCCGGCTTGGTGCTGGTGCTGGGGACATTCGTGACCGGGGCGGGCCCGCACTCCGGTGCGCCACACGCCGCCCGGCTGCACCTGCCGCTCGAGCGGGTGACCCAGCTGCATGCCGACGCGGCGCTGTTCCTCACCGGTCTCGTCGTCGCCACCGCGTTCGCGCTGCGGATCGCCGGCGCACCCGCGCACGTTCGCCGCCGGGCGCACTGGCTCCTCGGGCTGCTCGGCGTCCAGGTCGCGGTCGGATACGCCCAATACTTCCTGGACCTACCGCCCGGGCTGATCATCGTCCACATCGCCTGCGCCACCGCGCTGTGGCTCGCCGTGCTCTGGCTCAACCTCGGCTTCACGACACCGGTGGCCGTCGAGCCGGTCGGCGCGCGAGCCGTGCGCAACCCCGGCGCGGGGGTCCCTCGCGAAGCGAGGGCTCGTTAAAGTGGCTCATCCGGGAAGTCCGTGGGTTTGAGGGTAAAGCTGCAACCCGCCGAGGTGGAAGTAGATCGCGGTCTTGAAGTGCTCGCGATTGCGGTACCCCCGGGCTGAGACGCGGATCGCTTGGATGCGT
>Ga0307372_10007220_pt1 | contig 15985 bp, 18 predicted proteins | sample OX1MG_FD_202533 | JGI IMG/M metagenome (GOLD analysis project Ga0307372, IMG submission 202533) | Soil microbial communities from Risofladan, Vaasa, Finland - OX-1 | ecosystem: Environmental > Terrestrial > Soil > Coastal area > Acid sulfate soil | place: Finland: Risofladan, Vaasa | collected... | reverse complement strand
ACGCCACCGTGGACTACCTACGCCCGGATGGAAAGACCCAGGTCACCATCGAATACGAAGGCGACCGGCCCGTCGCCTTGCGCACCGTGCTCATCTCGACCCAGCACGGTCCCAAGGTCGACCTGGAACACCAGCTGCCGGACGACCTGCGCCATCACGTCATCGACCCGGTCGTCCCGGCTGAGCTTGCCACTGACGGCTTCGACGTCCTCACCAACCCGACCGGCCGTTTCGAGCTGGGCGGCCCCCGGGCCGACACCGGCCTGACCGGGCGCAAGATCATCGTGGATACCTATGGAGGAGCGGCCCGCCATGGCGGCGGCGCCTTTTCGGGCAAGGACCCGAGCAAGGTGGACCGCTCGGCCGCCTACGCCGCCCGTTGGGTGGCCAAGCACGTGGTGGCCGCCGGCGCCGCCCGCCGCTGCGAGGTGCAGGTGGCCTACGCCATCGGCGTGGCTCGCCCCGTCTCGATCATGGTGGAGACCTTCGGTACCGAGACGGTGGATCCGTTCAAGATCAGCGCAGCCCTGGACGCCGTGTTCGACCTGCGCCCGGCGGCCATCATCCGGGACCTGGAGCTGCGCCGGCCGATCTACCGGCGTACCGCCGCCTATGGCCACTTCGGCCGGGCGGAGCCCGGGATGAGTTGGGAGAAGACCTCCCGCCTGGACGATCTCAAGTCGGCGCTCAACCTCTAGGGGCTCACGCCCTGGATCGCCTTGCCGGCGCCGGCGACGGAGCCGGCGCTGACAGCGGCGGCGGGGTGGGGGCGGCCCCGGACGCCGCCCCCCGGGTCGTCCGGGTCGTGCCCGAGGTTGCGGGCATCGATAAGGAGTTCGACTATTCAGTGCCGGTCGATCTGGACGGCCTCATAGCCGTCGGCACCTCGGTCCGGGTTCTCCTCCACGGCCGCCGGGTGGCCGCTTGGGTGGTGGCCGACCGGGTGGTGCCCCCGCCGGGAGTCCGGCTGCTCGGGGTCCGGGCTGTACGGGGCCTGGGCCCGGCTCCCGAGGTGGTGGAGCTGGCCCGTTGGGCGGCCTGGCGGTGGGCCGGTCGTCTGGCCAGCGTGCTCCGGGCCTCCTCGCCCCCTCGGCTGGTTGGCTCCCTGCCCCGGACGGCGGGAGCGACCGCCCGCACGACGCCGGTCGGACCGTCGGGCCGGGTGGGGAGCACGGGCGGGGCCGAGTCGTCTACGGGGGGGACGGAGCCGCCCACCTGGGGGGAGGCCTTCAACGGGCCGCCCACCGTCGTCCGCCTGGGCCCGGCCGCCGATCGCTGGCCCCTGGTGGAGGAGGCGGCCAGCCTGGCCTCAGGGGGCGCGAGCATCCTGGTGCTCTGCCCGAATGTCACCGACGCCGGGGTGGTGGCCGACCGCCTGCGCCGGCGGCGGGTGCCGGTGGCGTTGATGCCCGAGCAGTGGCCGGAGGCGGCCGCCGGCGGCCGGGTGGTGGTCGGGGCCCGAGGGGCGGCCTGGGCCCCGGTTCCGGAGCTGGCCGCCGTCCTGGTCCTCGACGGCCACGATGACGCCTATAAGGAGGAGAGGAACCCATGCTGGTCGGCCTGGGAGGTGGCCGCCCGGCGGGCCGAGCGGGCCGGCGCCCCGTGTGTCATCGCCTCGCCCTGTCCCACCGTGGAGCTGCTGGCCTGGGGCCGCCTCCTCCACCCACCCCGCCCCGTCGAGCGCTCGCAGTGGCCGGTGGTGGAGGTGGTCGACCGCCGAGGTGATGACCCGCGCTCGGGACTGGTCTCCGAGCGCCTAGTCGGCCTGCTCCGGGCCGGCGCGGGCGAGCCGGGGCGGCCGTTGGTCTGCGTGCTCAACCGTCGGGGCCGGGCCCGGCTCCTGGCCTGCCGGGCCTGCGGGGCGGTGGTGCGCTGCCACGTCTGCGACTCGGCCATGGTCCAGCGTCGCGGCTCGGACCAGCTCTCCTGCTCCCACTGTGACGCCCAGCGGCCTCTGTTGTGCGCCGACTGCGGCGCCACCCGCCTGTCCGTGTTGCGCCCGGGCGTGACCCGCCTGGTGGAGGAGCTCGGTGCCCTGGCCGGCGTGGCGGTAGCCGAGGTCAGCTCGGACGTGACCGCCGAGGCGGAGTGGGCGACCGCCCCGATAGTGGTCGGCACCGAGGCCGTCCTGCACCGGGTCCGCCGGGCCGGGGCGGTGGCCTTCCTGGAGATCGACCAGGAGCTCACTGCCCCGCGGTATCGGGCGGCCGAACAGGCCTTGGCCCTCATCGCCCGGGCCGGCCGGCTGGTCGGCGCCCGGGGCCGGGTGGTGGTCCAGACCCGGCTGCCCGAACATGACGTCCTCCGGGCTGCGGCCGGAGCCGACCCCGGTCTCCTGGCCGTTGCCGAGGCCGAACGCCGGCGGCTGCTCCGCCTGCCGCCGCACTCCGCTCTCGCCTTGGTATCCACCTCCGCCGTCGAGGCCGTGCGTCCCGTGCTGGTGTCCGCCGGCCTGGCCGTGGCCGACTTCGGCCCAGGGTCTCTCCTGGTCCGGGCTCCCGATTCCGCCACCCTGGCCGATGCTCTGGGAGCGGCGACCGCCGGTCTGGATCCGGCCGTGCGGGCCACGCTGCGGGTCGAGGTCGACCCCAGCCGGGTGTGAGAGCCGGTGGGCGCCACCGGTACCATTGAGGCGTGGCCAGCTACGAGATCCGCATCTTCGGGGACCCCGGACTGCGCCAGCGGACGGCGGACGTCACGACCTTTGACGGCTCCCTCGCCCGGCTGGCGGAGGACATGATCACCACCATGTACGACGCCCCGGGTACCGGATTGGCTGCCAACCAGGTGGGGGTGCGCAAGCGGGTCTTCGTCTATGACGTGGGCGAGGGGCCCCGGACCATCGTCAACCCCGAGATCATCGAGTCGAGGGGGGAGTGGACCTTCGAGGAGGGTTGCCTTTCGGTGCCGGGCCTCTTCTGGCCCATCGTGCGGCCCAAGGAGGTCCACCTGCGCGGCCAGGATCTCGATGGCGCGGAGATCTTCATCGAGGGCGACGAGCTCCTGGGCCGAGTGTTCCAGCACGAGGTCGACCACCTCGACGGCGTCCTCCTTCTGGAGCGGTTGGACGAGGACCAGCGCAAGGGAGCGCTGCGTACGCTGCGCACCCGCACCCTGGGCCTGCCCGACGGCCCGACCGGTCCCGAGCTCTAGTCCTGGCCCGCCTGGCCTACCTGGGCACGCCGGCCCTGGCCGTCGGGCCCCTGCGGGCCCTGGTCGAGGCCGGCCATCAGATCGATCTGGTGGTGAGTCAGCCCGATCGGCGCCGGGGGCGGGGGTCGGGACTCGTTGCCTCCCCGGTCAAGGCGGCCGCCGAGGAGTTGGGCCTGTCCGTCACCTCCAGGGTGGCCGACGTCAAGGACTCCGGTGCCGAGCTCGGAGTGGTGGTGGCCTTCGGGCGGCTGATCAAGCCCGACGTGCTGGCCGCCGTCCCCATGGTCAACCTCCACTTTTCGCTGTTGCCCCGCTGGCGGGGGGCGGCGCCTGTGGAGAGGGCCATCCTGGCCGGGGATGAACGCACCGGGGTGTGTCTCATGGCCCTGGACGAGGGGCTCGACACCGGCGCGGTTTATCAGCGCGCCGAGGTCCCGATCGGTCCCGAGGCCACCCTCGAGTCGCTGCGGTCCGAGCTGGTCGAGGTGGGAACTTCCATGCTGGTCAGGTCCCTGGCCGAGGGACCGGCTGGCCTGGGCGTGCCTCTACCCCAGAGCGGGGAGCCCACCTACGCGGCCAAGATCGATCCCGAGGAGCTGCATCTGGACTGGTCCCTGCCGGCCGTGGGCCTGGACCGGGTCGTCCGCCTGGGCGGGGCCTGGACCACGGCCGGAGGCAGGCGCCTCCGGGTCCTCTCCGCCCGGCCTGAGCAACTGGGCCCGGCCGCGGGGGTGGGGGCACCCGGGGCAGTGGTGGCGGGGGCAGTGGTGCCGGGGGCAGTGATGCCGGGGGCAGTGATGCCGGGCCCGGGCGGCCCGCGGGTGCAGACCGGCGCCGGCGGGCTGCGGCTGGAGCGGGTTCAACCCGAAGGGCGGGGCCCGATGGAGGCGGCGGCCTGGCTCCGGGGCGCCCGCCTGGCCGAGCCCGTCCTCCTCGGGACCTGAGCGGACCTTGACCCCAACCGCCCGGTCGGTCGCCCTGGAAGCCCTGGCCCGCATCGACGAGGGCGCCTACGCCAACATCGTCCTGCCCTCCATCCTCCGGCGCGGCGGCCTGGACCCAAGGGACCGGCGCCTGGCCACCGAACTGGTCTACGGAACGACCCGGATGCGCCGGGCCTGTGACCATCTGATCGACCGGTTCGCCCGGGGAGAGCTGGAGCCCGAGGTAAGGCGGGTCCTGCGACTCGGGGCCTACCAGCTGGGCTTTACGGGCGTCCCCGACCACGCCGCCGTGTCGGCCACCGTGGACCTGGCTCCCCAGCGGGCGCGAGGCCTGGTCAACGCCGTGCTGCGCAAGGTAGCCCGACAGCCTCTGGCCGAATGGCCGGATCTGGCCACCCGGATGTCCTATCCCGACTGGCTGGTCAGGCTCCTAGAGCGGGACCTGGGCCCGGCCGAGGCCGACGCCGCCCTGGAGCAGATGAACCGTCGCCCGGTGGTCACCGAGCGGGACGACGGCTACATCCAGGATCAGGCCTCCCAGTGGGTGGCCGAGTACGTGTCTGCTGCGGGGCCTTCGCGGGTGGCCGACGTCTGCGCCGCCCCCGGAGGCAAGGCCACCGCCATGGGCTCGGCGCCGGCGCGTCCCCTGGTGGTGGCCGCCGACCTGGATCCCGGCCGGACCGGGCTCATCAGCCAGAACACCCGCCGCCTGCAGCTCGCCAACGTGGTGACCGTGGTGGCCGACGGGGCCGCGCCACCGTTTCGCCCGGCCTGTTTTGATGCCGTGCTGGTGGACGCCCCCTGCTCCGGGCTGGGGGTGCTCGGGCGCCGGCCCGACGCCCGATGGCGGCTGGATGCGGAGGGACCCGTGCGCCTGGCGGGCCTTCAGCGCCGGCTGGTGGCCGCCGCCTCGGACCTGGTAGCGGATGGGGGCCGGCTCTATTACTCGGTCTGCACCGTCACCGCGGCCGAGACTCTTGAACTCGACGGGTGGGCAGCTGAAGCTCTGGCCGGGTGGGAAGCGCTGGCGGGACCGGCTCCTTCCCTTATAGGTGGCAGGAGCCGAGTCGCCCGGCCCGATATAGATGCAACCGACACGGTTCCACTAATGGTCGACAATGTCGCTCCGGACCGGGCCGGGGATACGACGGGGGAAGGGGTGGCCTGGCGTCCGCACGGACGGGGCTGGCTGCTCCTGCCCCAGGATGCCGGCACCGACGGGATGTACGTGCTCGGATTGCGCCGGCCGGCACCAGCCAGGACCTAGCCTCGGGCGGGCCATGAGCGACTCGGAGCGGAGCCGGAGGGTGAGCATCGCCCCGTCGATATTGTCGGCCGACTTCGCCGATCTGGCCCGGGACGTCGACTGCGTGGCCGAGCAGACCGACCTGCTGCACGTCGATGTCATGGACGGCCACTTCGTCCCCAACCTGACCATCGGGCCGCCGGTGGTGGCCGCTCTGCGGCGCCACTGCCGGGCCTACCTCGACTGCCACCTGATGATCACCGATCCGGCCGACTACCTGGAGGCCTTCGCCTCCGCCGGAGCGTCGGGTTGTTCGGTGCATGTCGAGGTGGGCGACACCGACGCCCTCATCCAGCAGATGCGCGCCCTCGGGCTGGACGTGGGCCTGGCCGTCAATCCGGAGACGCCCTTCGAGGTCTTCGCCCCCTTCCTCGCCCACGTGGATCTGGTGCTGCTGATGACGGTGCACCCCGGATTCGGAGGGCAGTCCTTCATGGCCGAGGTGCTGCCCAAGATCGCCAGGACGGCGGCGGCCCTGGAGGCCGACGGATGTCCGGCCGTCATCCAGGTGGACGGCGGGATCGATCCGACTACCGCCCCCCGGACGGCGGAGGCCGGGGCCCGGGCCTTCGTGGCCGGAAGCGCCATCTTCGGAAGGGACGACCCGCTGGAGGCGGCCGCCGAGTTGCGCCGTTCGGTCGGAGGGGAGGGCCACGCCCGGCCCTGGCGCCACCCAGGAGACGATTGAGGATGGCCTGGGGGGCCAAGGTGCTGACCGTCTCGGACGGGGTGGTCGGGGGGACCCGGGAGGACCGTTCGGGCGCCGCCCTGGTGGCCCGGCTGGCCGAGGCCGGTTTCGACCTGGCCGATCACCAGGTGGTCTCCGACGGTCGGAGCGAGGTCGGCCGCCGCCTGAGCGAGATGGCCGCCGGCTGGACCGGGGTCCTGGTCACCACCGGAGGTACGGGGTTCGGTCCGCGGGACCTGACCCCGGAGGGCACCGCCGACGTCCTGGAGCGGGACGCCCCGGGACTGGCGGAGGCCATGAGACTGGTCAACCCCCTCGGGCGCCTGTCGCGGGGGAAGGCGGGGACGATCGGTACCTGCCTGATCCTCAACGTCCCCGGCTCCCCGGCCGGCGCAGTCGAGTGCCTGGAGGCCGTCCTGGACGTGGTACCCCATGCCCTGTCGCTCCTGGCCGGGGAAACGGGCCAGCACTAGACTGAGCGGTCAAGAAAACCCGGCTGAGCCCGCCCCGGGGCCGCGGCCGTTCGTCACGGAGTGCACATGCACGACCAGTCCGACGGAGTGCACATGCATGACCACCCCGGCGCGGATGACGCCATCATGGCCCTGGCCCTGGGCGCCGCCGACAAGGTGCGGGGCAAGACGTCGCCCAATCCGTGGGTGGGAGCGGTCCTGGTGGCCGCCGATGGGGGCCGCTTCAGCGGGGCCACCGAGCCTCCGGGGGGGCGCCACGCCGAGGTCGTGGCCATCGACGCGGCCCGGGGGGCCGGGGCCGAGTTGGAGGGCTCGACCCTCTACACGACCCTGGAGCCGTGCTGTCATCAGGGTCGCACCGGGGCCTGCACCGACGCCATCCTGGCCGTCGGGGTGGGCCGGGTGGTGGTGGCCATAGCCGACCCGGATCCCCTGGTGGGCGGCCGGGGCCTGGAGATTCTGAGGCAGGCCGGGCTGGAGGTCAGCCTGGGCGTGCTCGAGGCGCAGGCCACGGAGCAGCTGGCCCCTTATCTCAAGCACCGCCGCACCGGACGGCCCTATGTGACCCTCAAGATGGCCTCCACTCTGGACGGGCGGAGCGCGGCGCCGGATGGCACCAGTCGCTGGATCACCGGGCCCGACGCCCGGGCCGACGTCCACCGCCTCCGAGCCGCTCACGATGCTGTGCTGGTTGGGGCCGGGACGGTGAGGACGGATGATCCCGAGCTGACCGTACGGATGGTCGAAGGAGCCGATCCGAGGCGGGTGGTGCTGGGCCGGGCCGGGTCGGGGGCCAAGGTGCAGCCGGCTCTGGAGTTATCGGGGGATCTGTCCGATGTGCTCGATGAGCTGGGCCGGCAGGGGATCCTCTCCGTCTTGGTCGAAGGCGGTTCCACGGTGGCCGGCTCCTTCCACCGGGCCGCCCTGGTCGATCGCTACGTGTTCTACCTGGCCCCGGCGCTCATGGGAGGAGCCGACGGCCGGAGCCTGTTCGGCGGAGCCGGGGCCGCCAGCATGGACGAGGTCTGGCGGGGGCGGATCGTGGGCATTCAGCGCCTGGGCGAGGACCTGCGAGTCGACTTCGAGGCCCAACCCGGGTCGAAGGCGGACGCGGCCTGATGTTCACCGGCATCGTGGAGGAGATGGGAGCGGTGGAGTCCCGCCAGGGGAGCCGGTTCCGCTTCCGGGCCCCGCTGGTGAGCCAGGACGCCGAGCTGGGAGCCTCGATAGCCGTCAACGGCTGCTGTCTCACCGTGGTCGACCACGGTGAGGGCTGGTGGGAAGCCGACGTGGTCGAAGAATCCCTCGCCCGCACCAACCTCGGGGACCTGGGTCCGGGGGACCCGGTCAACTTCGAGCGCCCGGTCCGCCTGGCCGACCGCCTGGGTGGACATCTGGTCCAGGGCCACGTGGACGGCGTCGGCATCATCGTCTCGCCCGCTCCCGATTTGGAGGTGCAGGCACCGGCACCACTGCTTCGCTACATCGTGGAAAAGGGCTCCATAACGGTGGACGGCTGCAGCCTGACGGTGGTCACGCCGACCGATGAGGGCTTCCGCTGCGCCATCATTCCCCACACCACCGAGGTGACCTCCTTGGCCCGCAAAGGGCCAGGGGACCGAGTGAATCTCGAGGTGGACGTGATCGCCAAGTACACCGAGCGGCTGTTGAGCTTCGCCAATGTGGCCGCCGACCAGGAAGGCTGAACCATGCCGTTTGCCCCCATTGAAGATGCCATCGACGCCATCAGCCGTGGCGAGATAGTGGTCGTGGTCGATGACGAGGACAGGGAGAACGAGGGCGACCTGATCATGGCGGCCGAGTTCGCCACCCCGGAGAAGATCGCCTTCTTCCTGGCCCACACGTCGGGGCTCATCTGCGTGCCCATGACGGGGGAGCGGCTCGATGACCTCGACCTCCCGCTGATGGTGAGCACCAACACCGAGTCCCAGCGCACCGCCTTCACCGTCACAGTGGACTACCGGCACGGCACCACCACCGGCATCTCGGCTGTGGACCGGGCCGCCACCATCCAGGCCCTCATCGACCCGGGCACCAAACCCTCGGATCTGGCCCGGCCCGGCCACATCCTCCCGCTTCGCTACCGAACGGGGGGCGTGCTGAAGCGCGCTGGACACACCGAGGCCAGCGTCGATCTAGCCCGGGCGGCCGGGCTGTTCCCGGCGGGGGTGCTCTGCGAGGTGCTCAGCGAAGACAAGACCGACATGGCCCGTCTGCCCGAGCTGGAACGCTTCGCGGCCGAGCATGACCTCCTGCTCATCTCCATCGCCGATCTGATCCGCTACCGGCGCCAGAAGGACAAGCTGGTCAAGCGGGTGGGCGAGGCAAGGCTACCCACGCAGTACGGGGAGTTCACCTGCTACGCCTACGAGTCGGTCATCGACGGAGAGACACATCTGGCCTTCGTACACGGAGCCGTGCAAGGGGCCGACAACGTCCTGGTCCGGGTTCATTCTGAGTGCCTGACCGGTGACGTATTCGGATCGCTGCGTTGTGACTGTGGACCCCAACTGAGTGCGGCCATGGAGAAGATCGCCGCTGAAGGCCTCGGAGTGGTGGTCTATCTGCGAGGCCACGAGGGCCGTGGCATCGGTATCGGCCACAAGCTGCGGGCGTACAACCTCCAGGAGCAGGGCCGCGACACGGTTGATGCCAATCTGGAGCTGGGTCTGCCCGTCGACAGCCGGGAGTACGGCATCGGATCGCAGATCCTGGTCGATCTGGGAATCACCACCATGAGGGTCCTGACCAACAACCCGGCCAAATACGGTGGACTGGAGGGCTTCGGATTGGAGATAGTGGAGCGAGTGCCGCTCGAGTCCAAGCCCACTGCAGAGAACATCGCCTACTTGCGCACCAAGCGTGATCGCATGGGACACCTACTGGAAGGCCTCGATGACGTCCTCTGACCAGACCCGCCGGCCCGCCTTTACGGGCGGAGTGAGGGGAGAAGGCATGCGCATCGCCATTGCCTGCTCCCGTTTCAACGACCTCATCACCGAGCGACTGCTGGCCGGGGCCTTGGAGACCCTGGAGCGTCACGGTGTGGACCGCGCCTCCATCACCGAGGCATGGGTGCCGGGCGCATTCGAACTTCCTCTGGTGGCCAAGACTTTGGCCGCCTCCGGGGAGGTGGACGCCGTCATCTGCCTGGGAGCGGTGATCCGCGGCGCCACCGGCCACTACGACCTGGTGGCCGGACAGTGCGGGGCAGGGATCCAGGCGGCCCAGCTGGAGACCGGGGTGCCGATCATCTTCGGGGTCCTCACCACCGAGACCATCGACCAGGCCATCGAGCGGGCCGGGGCCAAGATGGGCAATAAGGGATCGGAGGTGGCCGTGGCCGCTATCGAGATGGTCGACCTGCTGCGCCAGCTGCCCAAACCTGCCCCCCGTTAGGCCGGTCACTGCATGCTGAGGCTGGTCTTACCGAAAGGGTCCCTGGAGAAGGCGACCATCGCCCTATTCGAATCCGCCGACCTGACCGTCCGGCGCAGCTCGGAGGTTGACTACCGGGCCAGCATCGATGACCCCCGGATCGACGACGTCCGCATCCTGCGCCCCCAGGAGATCCCCCGGTATGTGGCCGAGGGCCTGTTCGACATCGGGATCACCGGGCGGGACTGGATCGAAGAGACCGGCGCCGAGGTCCTGACTCTGGGCGAGCTCAATTACTCGAAGGCCACTTCGTCGCCCATCCGGGTGGTCCTGGCCGTGGCCGAGGGTGATCCGGCCGGGTCGGTCGGGGATCTGTCCGACGGGGTCCGGGTGTCCACCGAGTATCCCGAACTGACCCGGCGCTTCTTCGAGAAGCACGGGGTGCAGGCCGAAATCCGCCTCTCCTACGGGGCCACCGAGGCCAAGGTGCCCGACATCGCCGACGCCGTGGTCGAGATCACCGAGACCGGTCGGGCTCTGCGGGCCGCCGGGCTGCGCATCCTGGACACCCTCCTGGTGTCGCGCACGGAACTGATTGCCAATCCCACGGTGGCCGACGATCCGGAAGCCCGCCACGCCATGTCCCAGCTGCTGACCCTGTTGCAGGGAACCCTGGAGGCCCGGGACAAGGTCCTGGTCAAGTTGAACGTGGCCCGTGAATCCCTCGACCAGGTCATCGCCATGGTCCCGGCCATGAAGGCGCCGACGGTGTCGGAGCTCTCGGGGGAGGGCGGTTTTGCCGTCGAGACGGTGGTCCCGAAGTCCCAGATCAACATCCTCATCCCCGCTCTTAAGGACGCCGGCGCCACCGACATCATCGAACTGCCCATCTCCAAGATCGTCCACTGACGAGGGGAAGGCGGCAGTGACGGGGACGGTGGCGGAGTTCGACGGCCAGCGGGGGATCGGCACGGTGGCACCGGATGAGGGCGGTGGTCCGTTCCCCTTTCATTGCACGGCCATAGCCGACGGATCGAGGACCATCGACCCCGGAGCCCGGGTCGAATTCGAGGTGGTGGCGGGCCATCTCGGGCGATGGGAGGCCGTCCACCTGCACCCCTCGGCGGGCCGGGCCTGAGCCGGCTCAGCCGGTCGGGGCGCCCCCGGCCTGGACCTGGACGAAGGCCAGGCGGATCTGGGCCAGACCGTCCTGAAGGTCGGCCTCCACGTCTCCGAGCCGCCCGGCCAGGCCCTCCACGAGGGATCCCATGGCGTCGATGGCCAGGCGAGCGGCCACGAAGTCAGGCCGCTCCTGGGCCAGGTGCAGTGCGGCCAGTTGGAACAGGCCGAAGGCGTGGTTGGCCACCACCACCTCGGGGGGAGCTTCGAGCAGCTGGCGCTGCACGCCGGCCAGCTCGGCCCGGATCGCCTCCTCCTCGGGCCCTCCGGCCAGATCGTCAGCCGGGCCGTGCGGCCTGGGTGGCGCCGGCGGTGGGGGCGGGCCAGCCGGCGGGGAAGGAGGCGATGACGCCGGCCCCGGACCGTCGGATGGGGTGCCGGCGCCGGGGCGCGGGACGGGTCGTTCCCCGCCGGGGGTCCAGAGGCTGCTCATGCGCTGATACCCTATTGGCCAAACCGAATAAGGAAGCGGGGCGCCCAGGCGACCCCCACCCGCCCACAGCCGCTTAGGCGGATCCGTGCGTCGGGTTGACGGGCCGCCAACGGCGGGTGCCTGCTTCCGGGGCCCCGCCGTTCTGCGCGCGTGGCCCCACAAACCAGGAGGAGACCGAATAGCCACTGCCCCGATAACCAACGAGCCCAGGATCAACGATCGGATCCGGGCCCGGGAAGTCCGCCTTGTGGACGCCGACGGCCAACAGCTTGGGATCAAGCTGCTGACCGAGGCCCTGCAGATAGCCCAACAGGCCGATCTGGACCTGGTGGAGGTGGCTCCCCAGGCCAGTCCTCCGGTCTGTCGGATCATGGACTACGGAAAGTTCAAGTTCGACGCCGCCCAGAAGGCCAAGGAGTCCAGACGGAAGTCGACCAGCGTCGGGATCAAGGAAATGAAGTACCGGCCCAAGATCGGGCCCGGGGACTTCGAGACCAAGACCCGTCAGGTCGGCCGCTTCCTGAGTGATGGCCACAAGGTCAAGGTGACCATCATGTTCAGAGGCCGGGAGATGAGTCACCCGGAGCTGGGCAAGAGGATCCTCGACCGGGTGGCCGAGGAGGTCGGCACCGTAGCCAAGGTCGAATCGGCCCCCAAGGTCGATGGGCGCAACATGATCATGGTGCTGGCGCCAGACCGTCGGGGCCAGGCCGTGGCCGCCAAGGCCAAGGAGGCGTCAGCCGAGGAGCACAACGGGGTCGTCGAGACCCTGGGGGAACCCTCGGCCGAGGTCCAGAACGGGGTCGTGGAAGTACCAACCTCCGCCGCCGAGTCGAATATCGGGACAGATGACGGGGCCTCCGCCCCAGCCACAGTCGCAGAGCAGTCGTAACAGCGGCGGGAGCCGCAGGAGATCAGCAGATGCCGAAGATGAAGACCGACAAAGGTGCCGCCAAGCGGTTCAAGGTGACGGGCACTGGGCGGCTTCGCCGTCGCAAGGCCTTCAAGAACCACATGCTGGAGAAGAAGGGACCGACGCGCCTGCGCCGGCTCTCCCGGGATGCTGACGTGGCCCCGGGCGACGCCCGTCAGGTCCGCCGCATGCTCGGTCTCTGACCACCCGCCCCCACTCTCACCCACCGAACGAAACGAGGATGAACCATGGCCAGGGTAAAGCGCGCTGTCCACGGCCGGAAGCACCACCGGGCCGTACTGGAGAAGGCCCAGGGTTACTACGGAAACAAGAGCCGGAGCTTCCGGGCCGCCAACGAGCAGGTCATGCACTCCATGCAGTACGCCTTCCGGGACCGGCGGGCCCGGAAGGGTGATTTCCGTCAGCTCTGGATCCAGCGGATCAACGCCGCCACCCGCCAGCACGGCCTGTCCTACAGCCGGTTCATCGCCGGCCTGAGGGTGGCCGAGATCGAGGTGGACCGCAAGGTTCTGGCCGACCTGGCCGTCACCGATCCGACGGCCTTCGGCCGCCTGGTCGAGCTGGCCCGCTCGGCCGCGCCCTCCGAAGCCACGTCGGCGGCCGCCGAGGCGGCGGCCTCCGCCGCTGAGTGAACGGGCCGACGGCTCCCGGGAGGAGTCCCGGGGCGACGCCGGCGGCGGCCTTCCCTACCGCCACCAGCGCGTTGTCCGGCTCCGTCGGCTCCTCACCCGGCGCCGCTCCCGGCTGACCGAGGGCCGCTACGTGGCCGAGGGGGTGACTCTCCTGCGCGAAGCCCTGAGCACCGGTGTGCCGATCGAGTCCGTCTACGCCGCCCCTGACGCCCCCGTCGAACTGCTCGACCGGGCGGCGGGGGCCGGCATCCGGGTCTTCCGGCTGGCCCCCGGCGTCCTGGAGCGGGTGGCGGACACCACCAGCCCCCAGCCGGTGCTGACCGTGCTTCCCATGCCCATGGCCCGGCTCGAAGATATGCGCCGCGCCTCTCTCATCGTGGTCTGTGTAGAGCTCAGGGACCCCGGCAATGCCGGCACACTGATGCGAGCCGTCCGGGCGGCCGGAGCCGACGGGGTGGTCCTCTGCGGCGAATCGGTGGATGCCTTCAACCCCAAGACGGTGCGGGCCTCGGCCGGGGCGGTGTTCCGCCTGCCGGTGGTCCAGGCCGGCCCGGTCCCGGAGGTCATGGGCCAACTGGCCGATTGGGGCATCACCCGACTGGCGGCGCTGGTCACGGGAGGGCGGGATCCGTCCGAGGTGGACCTCACCGGTCCGTTCGCCCTGGTGGTCGGAAACGAGGCTCACGGTCTGGATGGGGATGCGCTGGCTACCGTAGAGGAGTCGGTCACCATCCCGATGGCCGCGGATACGGAGTCATTGAACGTTGGCGTGGCAACCGCGGTGATCTGTTTCGAGGCGGCCCGACAGCGTCGTCGCGCCGGGGGGTCGTCATGAGCTTGTCCATCGAGGAACTGCCGGACGGAGTGCTGGAGTTGGACTCGGCCCGGGTGATCACCGCTGCCAATTCGGCCGTGACCCATCTGACCGGCCATCTGGTCGCCGACCTAGTGGGCAAGCCCTGCGCGTCGGCCCTGGAGCCACGCGACGAAGGCGGTAAGGCGCTGTTGGTGGACGACTGGCACAGCTCGGCCCGACTGGCCCGGGTCAGGACCATCCCGGAGCACGAGGTGGTCCTGAGTGCCCCGGACGGAACCGATGTACGCACGTTCGTCACCGGCGCCTACCACCGGGACGCCGCCGGGGCGGTGACGGGGGCGACCCTGATGCTGCGCGACGCCGGCCGGCGCCGGGAGCTGGCCGCGGCCGGAGCCCAGGTGGTCTCCACCGTCAGCCATGAGCTGCGCTCCCCGCTGACCTCGGTCAAGGGCTACACCAGCCTGCTCCTCAGCCGCTGGGACCGGCTGGGCGATGATGACAAGAAGATGATGCTGGAGCAGGTCAATCGGGATGCCGACCGGGTTACCCGCCTCATCACCGAGCTGCTCGACATCAACCGGCTGGCTTCGGGCCGCCTGGTGCTGCGTCGCCAGATGGTGGACATGCCGAAGCTGGTGCAGTCCGTCCTCGACCAGCTCCAGATGGAGCACGAGGACATGGAGGTGACGGTCGACTTCGACGAAAATATCCCCGCCGTCTATGCGGATCCGGACAAGCTGGTCCAAGTGGTGACCAACCTGGTGGAGAACGCCTGCAAGTACGCCTCCCCCAAGGGCCTGCGCGTGGTCGGCCGGGCGTCGGACTCCGATGTGACCATCGAAGTCATCGACCAGGGCGAGGGGATCCCGGCCGAGGATCTGCCCAAGGTCTTCAACCGCTTCTTCCGTCGGGCGGAGGGAAAGCCCACCGGCTCCGGGTTGGGCCTGTGGATCAGCCGGGGCCTGGTCACCGCCCACGGCGGGCGCCTCACCGTCGCCTCGGTGGTGGGCCAGGGCACGACCTTCCGGTTCAGCCTGCCCCTGTCCGCTTTCGAAGACGCCCACACGCCATGACCGGCTCCGGGGCCCGATCGGGCGCCTCCGCTGCGGGGGATACCCGCCCGTCGGTAGACCAGCGGGAGGAGGCGGCCCGAATCCTGGCCGGCGGACTGGAGGCCGTCTCCGCCGCCGGCACGCTGGACGAGCTCCGGGTTCTGCAGACCGAGTTGGTGGGCAAGCGCTCGGCTCTGGCCGGCCTGGGCCGGACCCTGGGCGGGTTGGAGCCCGAGACACGCCGCCTCCTCGGCGCCGAGCTGCAGGACGCCCGGACCCGGTTGGAAGAGGCCATCGGGGCCCGCCTGAGCGGGTTGGAGCAGTCGGAGCGGGCCACCGCCCTCGAGTCCGACCGTCTGGATCTGACCGAGGTCAGCGGGGACCCGAGCCGGGGCCACCTCCATCTCCTGACCCAGACCCGCGACGAGCTCGAGGACGTTTTCATCGGCATGGGCTACCGGGTGGCCGAAGGTCCCGAGGTTGAGGACGACTGGCACAACTTCGAGGCTCTCAACCTCCCGGCCGCCCACCCGGCCCGGGGAATGTGGGACACGCTCTACCTCGACCAGGGCGACACCGAGTCCATCCTCTTGCGCACCCATACCTCCCCCGTGCAGATCCGGGTGATGGAGACCCAGGCACCGCCCATCTACATCATCGCCCCGGGCCGGGTGTTCCGCCGTGACACCCCCGACGCCCGCCACCTGTCGACCTTCCACCAGATCGAGGGCCTGGTCATCGACCGGGGCATCACTCTCGGGGACCTGGCCGGCACCATCGAGTCGTTCACCTCCGCTTATTTCGGACCGGGCATGCACTCCCGCCTGCGCCCCTCCTATTTCCCCTTCACCGAGCCGTCGGGGGAGTTCGAGGTCACCTGTCCCATCTGTGCCGGTGGGGGCTGTCGCACCTGCACCGGGACGGGCTGGATCGAGCTCGGCGGCTGTGGGATGGTGCATCCCAACGTGCTGGGTG
>Ga0307372_10007219_pt1 | contig 15985 bp, 16 predicted proteins | sample OX1MG_FD_202533 | JGI IMG/M metagenome (GOLD analysis project Ga0307372, IMG submission 202533) | Soil microbial communities from Risofladan, Vaasa, Finland - OX-1 | ecosystem: Environmental > Terrestrial > Soil > Coastal area > Acid sulfate soil | place: Finland: Risofladan, Vaasa | collected... | reverse complement strand
GTAGTCGGCCCGAGGCTTGTCGGAGAGCCCGTGCCCAAGGAGGTCTGGAGCGATCACGGTGTGGTCGGTTGCAAACGACTCCACCACCGGGAGCCAATACTCGACGAGTCGCCGATGCCGTGGATGAGCAGCAGCGGAGGGCCCTGACCGGCGGACAGGAAGGCACGTCGGTAGCCGTGAATGGTGAAAAACCGGTACTGGACGCCCTCGGAGCCCTCCATCAGTTGAAAGGTGGCCGTGACCTTTCCGTTCGTTGCGCTCATGGCGGTTCCCTCGGGGCCTTGATCGGGCCGGCTCGCCGGACTCGATCCACGTTCTACGGCCCGATGGTCACCACGACGTGACATGCCCATGAACGCTCGGTTACGGCTGTCGTCCCCCGGGGGCGCACTGGCTCAACCTCACCGGTCCGTTCAGGATGCGGGTGCCGATGGTTCGGGGCGGTCGACGAGCTGGGTTCCCTCCACGCCGATCGTGATCGCCCGGTTGCTCGGCAGCGACGGCGTGTTGACCACCACCGTGGCCGTCGCCGCTTGGTAATACCAACCGGCTCCCCCCGATCCAGATGTCTGCGCCGTGACCGGGTGTCCGTTCAGCGTGACCTGGGAGGGCTGGGTCAGATCGACGAGCTCGAGCCGGTAGCCCACCGCGGTGGGTTCCCCGGGGTAGTGGCCCCGGGCCGGGCCGATGATCACGCGACCTGAAGTCGTGGCGCCCGTGGAGCCCCGAGATCCGATGTCGTCGGTGACCGCTGTGCGCGTGTACTGGCCCTTGGTGTAGCCGAGTCCCGAACCGCTGTCGGAGTAGAGGCTGAACGCCCCGTCGGAGCCCGGGAACACGTCGAGGACCATGTGGGTGTCGGACGCCGATGACTTGGTCGACGACTGTTCGGGGATGACCCCGCCGGCTCGCACGAAGACGGGCATCCGGCTCAGGGGAACCGACATGGTGACGGTCGACGGACCAGTGAAGGTGGCGCCGGTGAAGTAGTCGGTCCAACGTCCCGGCGGGATCCACACCGTGGTGGCCGCTCCATCTCCCGGCGACGTCACGGGTGCGACCAACATGTCTTCCCCGTAGAGGTACTCCTCGGGATGTATGTAGGCGGCGGCAATCTCCGGGTAGTCGAGATAGAGCGGTTGCGCCATGGGCAGGCCGTCGGTGTGCGCCTGGGCGGCAAGCGTGTAGGAGTAGGGGATCAGAGATTCGCGCAGCCGCAGAAACGTCTCGGTGATGCCCCGAACCGGCTGGGGGTATTGCCAGGGCAACCGATCGGCGTTGTTCGAGTGCAGTCGCAAGATGGGCTGGAAGGCCCCGAGCTGTACCCAACGGTCATACAGGTCGGCATCATCGAGGGCCTGGCCCGGTGGCGCTCCCAGAAAACTACCGATGTCGTCGCTGACGTAGGGCTCGCCGATGGTCGCCTCGTCGGGCGTGAGCGCGACCTCTTGGGCGAGTGTGTTCCACGTTCCCCAGGCGTCCCCGGTAAAGGCGATCGCCGAGGTGTGGCCGGACCACGGTCCGGCCGGGTATTCGCGCTGAGGGTTGCCGTTGGACGAACCCACGCGCGCCAGGACGAAGCCCCGCTGCCCCCGGTTCACCATCTCCTGGGCGTAGAGATGGCCGATCCACGCGTCAGGGGTCACCCCCCGCATCGACACCGTCGATGCGTCGCAGCACCAGTCCAGCCACCAGAAGGATATGCCCTGTCTCTCAAAGCTCTGCTGAAGCGCAAAGTTGGACTCTGCCTGGGGGATCGAGCTCCAGTCCCACACCTTGCAGATGCCCGCTTGGCAGCTCGTCTTGGGTAGCGCCCGTCCGGCAATTCGCTGGGCGGTGGCAACCTTTGGGTCATCGACGGCAATGCTCGAGTGAATGTTCAAGGTGACATCGATGCCTTTGGAACGCGCCCACTGCAAGAACGAGGTCGGGTGAGGGAATAGTGCGCTGTTCCATTCCCATCCGTCCCAATTGTTCGGCGATTTCCAATCGGTGTCGAGAGACAGAGTGTCCAGAGGCACATCGTCGTCTTGAAAGGCGCGGTAGAGCGAGTCCTCGATGTACGAGCTCGTATAGGGCGTGTAGTCCGAGTACCACACCCCGAAGGCATTGCGGGGGAGCATTGGCGCCGATCCCGTCAACCGGGCAAATGTGCGGAGAGCCCCAGTGTAATTGTGGCCGTAGGCGAACAGATAGCCGTCTTCGATGTCCCCGTTTGCTCGACGCGGCTGGATCCAACCTTGTGGCGTCCATACCGCACTGTGGGTGTCGTCGAGGAGGCGCCAGCCGGCGCGGTCGAGCAGCCCGTCGGCGTGTAACGGCTCGAATGAGTTCTGACATGTTGCGCCGGCGGTGCCCGGTGCACAGGGTTGGGCCGGCTCGTAGGTGAAGGTGTCGAAGCCCCGGACCCACCCGCCCAGTGGATCCACCGGCCCCGGGCCCGCCACAGGAGTGCCCGCAGGGCCTACCGCCAGGGTGTCGAGGTCCAGGTCGCAGCCGTGGGCCGAGCCACAGCGCACCTCGATCGAGTTGGACCCCGCTTTCAAGGGCACCGTGGTCGTGAGAGTGGACCACGGATCAGAGCTCGTGGTCCCTGGCGCCGAAAGTGTGGGCCGCAGATGCCCGTTGATCACCAGGTCGACGGGGAGCGCCCGGGTACCGCTGCCCACCGCGTTCGAGTAGCGGATCGATACCTCTGAGCGTCGCGCTGGTGCGCCCAGTACGGCCCAGGTCGCGCTGGAACCTGTACGTGCGAGATCACCGATGTAGCCGGCGCTACTGAGGTACCCGCTCTGGTTGAACCTGAGCGTCGCCCCGCCCCGGAGCACCGCCGCACCCGCCTGGCAGGCTTGGCCGAAGGGACATTCCCAGTCCCACGTGGGATGCACCGTGACAGGTTTGGTGCCGTTGGTGAAGCGCAACGAGGTGTTGGCCGCCGTGAAGGGCCCCGAACCCACCTTGTAACGGAGCTCAGCCTGGCTGGTGCGGAGAGTGAGCCAACCGCCCGATTCCCCAGTGGTGTACCTCGGCACCGACATCCGACGATCGAGGGCGTTGACCGTGGGGCTGTTCTCGAAAACTCCCGAGTTCGAGTACTCGAGGCGAAGGAGGGTCGGGCCGAGGACCTCGATGCGGGCGTTGCCGGAACGAACGATGGCTGACTGATGCGCCATGGCGTCGGCCATGTCAACCGATGTGGAGAGATTCACAGGAGTGGCGTCGCTCCGCGGTACCCCCGATGACCCTGACGCGGTCGCCACCAACACCACGGCGATGGTGCTCAACCCCGTCGCCACCAGGACCGGGACACGGCGGCTCCTCACCGCAGGCCTCGAGCGCCTTGGCCTGGAGGCCTCCTCACACGGCGGCACTCTACCTGTACCGTCATCGTGCGATCAGAAGGGCGCCCGCCGCCGGTCGCGCCACGTCGTACCCGAGGATCGGACCCGTCGTGTGCGGGGCCCGTGGAAGTAGTTGAATGATCCACCGGACGACAAGGAGCATCGATGCCTACTCGTGACAAGGCCCCTATCGGATCACCGTGCTGGACCGATCTCTGGACATCTGACGTCGAAGGCAGTCGCAGGTTCTACGGCGACCTCTTCGGCTGGGAGGCCGAGGCGCCAGATCCGGAATTCGGCGGGTACTTCATGTTCACCCGTAACGGCGTGGCCACGGCGGGCGCCATGGGTGACATGGGCGACATGCGTGCGGACAACACCTGGAAGATCTATCTGAACACCGACGACATCACCAAGACGCTCCTCATGGCCGAGGCCGAAGGTGCCCAGGTCATTTCACCGGCCATGGCGGTGGCCGACCTCGGAATCCAGTCCGTGCTCATCGACCCGACAGGAGCTCATCTCGGTGCCTGGCAGCCGGGGACCTTTGAAGGGTTCACGATCCTCAACGAGCACGGCGCGCCGAGCTGGTTCGAGTTGCACACGGGAGATCACACGTCCGCTGTCGCTTTCTACCGCTCGGTATTTCGCTGGGAGACCAACACCATCGGCGACAGCGACGAGTTCCGCTACACGGTGATGCGCGATCCCGACGACGAGGGCGAGCTGGCCGGGATCATGGACGCGTCAGCCTTCCTCCCAGAAGGCGGCGCTGCATACTGGGCGATCTACTGGGAAGTTGACGATGCCGACGCCACTGTCGCGAAGGTCAAGGCTCTCGGCGGCTCGGTCGTCGAGGATGCTCAGGACACTCCGTACGGCCGCTTGGCTACCGTGGTGGACCCTGCGGGTTCACAGTTCAGGTTGCGCACACCCAATCAGTAACAAGGCTTGCTGCGAACGGCGTGGTTGTCGATGGCAAGACCCAGTTCGCACCATGGCATGGCCAATCACAGCGATCCCGGTTGTCAGCCGAGTCACGGTGACGCCAAGGAGGATCTCTCGTGCAGAGCTTCTGGCTCGGTCAAAGGCTTGCACCTCGTCGGGGATAACATCGATGCGGCCCGGGGAGAATTGGTTGGTGGCGGGACAGATGTGAGCGAGATTTGCCATGTCGAGTCTGGCAAAAAAGCGCAGGCACCGATCCCCACCGTGGCGACTACAACTCATTTTTCGACTTCAGCGACCCCGACGGCAATAGCTGGCTCGTTCAAGAGGTCCGTCGTACAGCCTCGCAGGCCTGAGCGAGCCAAGTTCGGTCGCAGCAGGGCCGAGTCCCGGTGCGAGGCGTTCAGGCTCGCCCGATGAGCCGTTCGTAGTCTTCTCGAACGTCCTCATCGATGACCACCGGCCCCGTTCCGGCCCAGGGTCGGTTCGCCCGATTTCGCTTGACTCCCGACACCCAGTATTCGTCGCCGTTCTCGACGTCCTCGTGGTTGCCCAGGATGCCGCCCCCGGGAATGCGCCGGAGGGTCTTGTCACGGTAATAGAGGGTGTGGCCGGTCTTGGAGATCTGAACGCGCCCGATCCATGCCGGCCCGTCGTTGTCGAATCCCGTCTTCAGTTCGACGTACATGATGCGGCTCTTCATCGCAGCAAGCTTGCCAGAGGGGCGCCTTCGGGGAGTTTCCCATAGTGTTTGTGACCACCCGGGGGCGGAGTGGGCTGAGCGGTTGGGAGAAGATGCGACGCGCATATGTGTTGGCGACAATGGTGACGGTGGCCCTGGCGCTGGTGGCGACAGGTTGCTCGACAACCGCCAAGGCCTCACCGCCCGACTTCGCCCATATGGGCCCCTACTCGGTGGGTGCGACCACGCTCGACCTCGGCAGCACGGGGTCGACGCTCGGTGAGCGACTGGCAACAGTGTTCTATCCGGCAGACGCGTCAAAGCTCGGCGGCCATCCTCGCTTCAGCTACGACCTCGAGGCCCCCCTTCCCGATGCGCTGCGAGCCATCGTGCCGCCGAAATACGACAGCACGATCGTCGTCGACGCCCATGTTGACGCGCCGGGGTCTACCCACGGGCCGTTCCCAATCGTGCTCTTCAGCCACGGGTTCGGTGCTTCTCGGCTGTACTACTCGAACCTGCTCACGGGGATCGCGTCGTGGGGTTTCGTGGTGGTCTCTGCCGACTACCTCGAGCGCGGGCTCTTGGCCCAGGCCAGCCATCCTGACGTGGCGAGTACTCCGGCCAAGGATCTCCAGACGATGTTCTCCTCACTGGCTGCCACCGAAGCGGCATCGGCGAATCGCTCCTCGTCGCTCTACGGCGTTGCCAACTCGCACAAGATTGCTGCGGTTGGCCACTCGGCCGGGGGTCAGACGGCCTTCGACGCGTTGAAGGACTCTCGCGTCGACGTGGCGGTGGGCTGGGCCCCTGTCGGGCCCACCGGCACACCCTCGAAGAAGCCTGCGATGATCATCGGTGCCCTGGGTGACATCGCCCTCACACCGGCCACACTCACCCACGAGTTCAAGACATTCCGGGGGCCGACGAAGTTCGTGGAGATCTCCGGCGAGGGTCACGACACTTACACCGACATCTGCACGTCGATCCGTAGCGGCGTCGGGGGCCTCGTTGGATTCGCCGAGTCGGTCCATTTGATCAGTCCGCAACTTGCCAAGCTCGCCAACAGTGGTTGCGCGGCCAAGGACATCGCTCCGCAGCGATTCTGGCCGATCGTGCAGTACTACACCGTGGCCGAACTGCGGAGCGGGCTCGGGATCGATCGGAGTGGTGCGGGGCTCGGCGCTCCCTCTACAGGGCAGTTCAAGGGCTTCGAGATCACCTACCGACAGCACCAGTGACTGGCGATCGTCGAAGCCGGTCTCGGCGGCCCGAGAGTGACAGCCCACACGGGACCTCCTCATGAGCAGCCGGACATCGATGTTCCCAGGCCCCATTCGCCAGAACGCCTACATCGTCTCTGACCTCCGTGACGGGATCGAGAGGTGGTTGAGCATCGGGATCGGTCCGTGGATGGTCCTACCGTCGTTTCGCCAGGTCGACAGTGAGTACCGGGGCCAGGCCACGGCGCCGGTCGTGTCCATTGCCTTCGCCAACTCCGGCCCGTTGCAGATCGAGTTGATTCAACAAGAAGACGAGTCCCCGAGCATCTACAAGGAGTTCACCGACGGTGGTGGAACGGGATTCCACCATGTCGCATTCTGGAGTGAGGACTTCGACGCGACCATGGCCGCCGCCACAGCCGCGGGCTGGCCCGTTGTGCACCACGGAACCGGGGGAGGCATAGCGAAGTTCGCCTATCTCGACGCTCGAGGCATGCCCGCCACGGTTGTCGAGGTCATGGAGCTCAACGCCACCACGATGTGGATGACGACCATGGTCCGTGAGGCGGCACAAGGTTGGGATGGGCACGATCCCATCAGAACATTGGGTTGACGTCGTGGCTCACGAACAGAGACTGCGACTCGGGATGGTCGGATGCGGTGCCATCGCCCGCTGGCATCTCGAGGCGATCGCCAAGGCGGCCGGCCGCACCGACGTCACTGCCGTCGTCGACGTGCGCGCCGAGCGCGTCGAAGCTTTGGCGGCGATGACCGGTGCGAGGCCGTACACCGACGTGGCAGAGGCGCTCCGGGCCGATGTGTTCGATGCCGCCTTGGTCATGGTGCCCCACGACCGGCACGAGGCCGTGGCGACAGCAGTCCTGAAGGCGGGCCGGCACCTGCTCCTCGAGAAGCCCATGGCACCGACGCTCGACGCCTGCACGAGGATCTTGGCCGCGGCCGCCGAGTCGGGCACGGTCTTCATGGTGGCGGAGAATGCGCAGTACTGGCCCGAGGTCATGACGGCCAAACGCCTCGTGGAGGAGGGCGCTATCGGTGATGTCATCACCGCCCGCTCATGGCATTGCGCACCCCCGATGGACGAGTTCTATCGGGGGGACGACCCCTGGCGTCTTTCTGCTGGTGCGACCGGGGGTGGCATCGCCATCGACACGGGCTCACATTGGCTGAGACCGTTACGAATGTGGCTCGGTGAGGTCACCGAGGTCGTGGCGGTTACCGGTCGGGTGATCGATACCATGGAAGGGGAGTCGTTGTGTCGTGCCCTGTGTCGGTTCGATGGCGGAGTCGTGGCGAGCTTTGACGCGCTGCTCTCTCCCGGGCCCACCGCGCCCGTCGCCCCGTTCCAACTCACCGGGACAAGAGGTGAGATCGTCGTGGAGCACGGCCGAGTCCGTGTCTATGACGGAACCGAGGGTCGGGGTGTGGTCCACGGGGGTGGCAACTACTTCATGAGCTATGAGGCCCAGATCGCTGATTTCGAGGCGGCGATACTCGACGGAACGGAACCGGCCGCATCGGCCGAGTACGCCCTTGGGGAGCTCCGGGCCGCGCTCGCCATGTACCGCTCGGCGCTCTCGGGCCGCTGGGAGTCGGTGTGGTAGCCGCCGCCTTCGACTTCTCCGGAGCAGCGGTGTTGGTCACGGGAGGTTCGAGCGGCATCGGCTTGGGGGTGGCTCGGGCATTTGACGCCGCTGGGGCGCATGTCACCATCACGGGAACTCGGGCGTCGGCGACGGACTACGGCCATGATCTGTCGGCGTTCGAGTACCACTCGCTCACCATGGCTGACGCCGAGGCCGTCGCCGGCCTGGCCGAGCATCTCGATCGTCTCGACGTGCTGGTCAACAACGCCGGGCAGAACCTCCCCGGCGGTCGCAGCGAGTGGGATCCCGCCGTCTTCGAGGCGGTCGTGGCGACCAATCTCTTCGGCGCCTTCCGCCTGACCTCGGCCTGCAAGGGTCTTCTGGTGGCGAGCGGCGTCGACGGTGGCGCCAATGTCGTCAACGTCGGGTCGATGACCAGCTTCTTCGGGTTGGAGATGGTACCCGCCTATGGCGCCGCCAAAGCCGCCGTGGTGCAGTTGACCAAGGGTCTCGCCGTGGCCTGGGCCAAGGAGGGCGTGCGCGTCAACGCCGTGGCGCCGGGTGTCATCGAATCCAACATGACAGCCCCGCTGCTGGCATTCGACGAGCTCACGAAGCCGTGGCTCGATCGGACGCCGATGCGACGATTCGGAACGCCTGATGACGTGGCACCCGTCGTGCTCTTCCTGGCCAGCCCGGCGGCTCGCTACATCACCGGCCAGACGATCGCGGTGGACGGCGGCTTCTCGGTGCAGGGTTGACCCTGTGGGCTACCGCATCCGCGTCGACGACCTGGCCCACCCCCGCTACACCGAGATCCAAAGTGCCGCCCTCGCCTACGGCGAACGCCACCCTGTCGACCTGCGGGTGGACGCCGTCCTCGAGGCGTCAGTGGCCCGGACGGGACTCGACGACTTCGGTGCTCCTGACTTCACGGCGCGCCTCGAGCTGTGGCTGTCGGAGATGGATGATGACCCGGATCGCACAGGTCTCGGGCGGCTCGGGTTCTTCAACGACTGCGTCCGTTACGCCTCGAACCGCCTCCTGATCAGGGACCTGTTGCAGCGCCATCCTGAGATTCTCGACATCCAGATCGATCGCCCCATCGTCGTCGTCGGGCTCCCGCGTTCGGGAACGACCCACCTGGTCAATCTCATTGCCGCCGACCAGCGCCTGCGGTCGATGCCTCTGTGGGAGGCCCACGAGCCGGTGCCCGATCCTCGCGAGGCGTCGGGAGCCAACGATGACGATCCTCGCTGGCTGCGATGTCAACAGGCGTGGGAGGCGATGGAGATGACCCTCCCGTATCTCTCGGCCATGCATCCGATGCAGCCCGACCACGTGCACGAGGAGCTCGAGCTCGAGTTACCGGACTTCTCGAGCTACACGCCGGAATGGGTGAGTCGGTGCCCTCGATGGCGTGACTACTACCTCGCCCACGATCAGACCCCCCACTACGCCTATCTCCGGACGGTGCTGCAAATACTGCAGTGGATCCGACCCCGGGACCGTTGGGTGCTCAAGTCGCCGCAGCACCTGGAGCAGTTGGGCCCGCTTCTCGCCACTTTCCCGGATGCGACCGTGGTCATGACCCATCGAGACCCCGTCTCCGTGGTCCAGTCGGCGGCCACGATGATGACGTACGCCGCCCGGATGGGATACCGACACCCCGAGCCGCGCTTCTATATCGACTACTGGACCGACCGGATCCGTCGGTTGCTCGAAGCGTCGGTGCGCGATCGTCATCTCGTCCCCGAAGGCCGTTCGACCGACGTGCTCTTCCACGAGTTCATGAGTGACGACCTGGGGACGGTGGAGCGCATATACCGCGCCGCGGGGCTCTCGATGACCGAGGAGGCACGGGGCCAGATCACGGCCTACCGAGACGCTCATCCGCGGGGGCTCGATGGTCAAGTGGTCTACGACCTTCGGACCGACTTCGAGGTCACCCCGGATGAGGTCCGTGCCCAGTTCGGCTTCTACCTCGACCGGTTCCCCGTGGCGGAAGAGGTGTCATGACGATCGAAGACGAAGTCGACCGGCTGATCGACGAGCGCCCCGGCAAGGAGTTGTTGATTCCCTGCTACGACGATCCTGCTCACCGAGTCACCGAAATCCTCTATCGCTCCGGTGGCACGACGGCGGCCTACTGTCTGCTCACAGATCGATCCCGGATCATCGTCAACACAGGGATGGGGTACGAAGCCCCCCATCACAAGCGGGTGTTCGACGCCGTGCGCCCCGGGCCCACCCCCTACGTGATGAGCACCCAGGCCCATGTCGACCATGTCGGTGGTGTGGAGCTCTTTCGTGAGCCTGGCACGGTTTACGTGGCACAGGAGAACAACCTCGCCTGTCAACGTGACGACGCCCGCATTCGCCCCTTGCGGTTCCGCACCGCGGGTATCTGGTTCGACATGACCGGACGCGACGCCGTTCGGATCGCCAAGGAGAACCCCGGCGTGTCGATGGGCCAGGACGAGCCCACGCCCGACCTGACCTTCGACGAGCGTCTCGATCTGGAGGTGGACGGCCTTCACCTGCAATTGATCGCGGCCGTGGGAGAGACCATCGACGGCATGATCGTGTGGCTTCCCGAGCACAAGGTGGCGCTGATCAGCAACCTCCTGGGACCGCTGTTCCCTCATTTCCCCAATCTCAACACCCTGCGAGGAGACCGCTACCGGTTCGTGGAGCCCTACCTCCACTCGGTGCGGCTACTCCGCGAGCTCCAGCCGGAGATGCTGGTGACGGGGCGTCACGAGCCCATCGTGGGGGGCGAGCTCATCGACGCATCGCTCGCCCGTCTGCACAACGCTGTGGAGTGGGTGCACCGCGAGACGGTCGACGGAATGAACACCGGGGTTGACCTCTGGCACCTGATGCGAGAGATCCGGTTGCCGTCGCATCTGCGGGTAGGCCAGGGCTACGGCAAGGTGCCCTGGGCTGTGCGCACGATCTGGGAGACGTATGTGGGGTGGTTCAAGCTCACGTCGACGACCGAGCTGTATCCCGACCAGCAACTCGACGCTCGCACCGTATTGACGGCGGCACTGGGTGTCGCTGGCACACTCGACCTCGCCCGCCAAGCGCTCGGTCGCGGCGACGCCGCCCTTGCTGTGCTTCTGGCCGAAGGCGCGCTGGCCGTCGACCCCGATCATCAAGGTGCAGGGCTGGTGATGGCCGACGCGCATCAAGCATTGCTCGACGCAGGCGGTGACGTGAACTTCTGGGAGAGCGGCTGGCTCGAGTGGGAGAGGAGGCGGTGGGCCGCTGGCGCCGAGCCACCTCCTCGATGACGAACCGGCGGGCAAGGTCCCTGCATCCGAGACGGTCAGCCACCGCCCAGCTCCCACCGCTGACTTGGAGCACGATCACAGCATCGACGGAGACCGCGATGGAGGTGCCCACGGTGACGTTGGCGTAGGCCCACGACCCGGAGCAGGCCAAACCGCTCACGGGCCAACACCGGGCCGACACTCGGTGCCTGGGCGGCGGCGGCCGCGATCGCTCCCTGGGTGCAAGGCCAGCGGCGCTTTCGGTGGTCGACGTAAAGATGGGTGAGGAGGTAGTGGTCGACGGCGCCGTCGAGTTGGATGTGGTGTTGCCAGTGGTGGTGGTCGGCACTGCTGACGGATGGCTCGAGCACCCGCGAGCATCATCGTGGCCAGAACAAGACTCAGGAGCACCCCGCCAGGACGACCATCAAAGGCACTCGCAGCGGTCCGGATACTGTGGGTGCATGGACAGAGAACACCCGTCTCACCCCGACTGAGGACCTACACGAGAGGTGCGATCACTCGGAGCTTGGCGCCTGGTCGGGCGGGTCATGGATCTGCAATCGGCGCCGCAGTTCGACATAGACAGCGGTACCGACGATCTCTTCTAACTCGGGTCCCAGCGACTCGACCACCCGACGGTCGCCGACATAGGCCAACGACCCCTCGGTGCAGCACCACGCCATCGTGTCTCCCTCTTTGCCCCAGTCCTGGCGCGACCATCGACGCACCGTCGCAACCTCGGTGTCGTCGGACCCCGCTTCCCAGTCCACCTTGATGGGGAGCTGCCAGCACACCGACGGCTTCCACTCGATGGGTGGCTCACCGGCCGCTACCGCCTCCAGATGGAGTGCGCAGCCACCGCCTCCGGCGAATCCCGGACGGTTCAGAAAAATGCACGCACCGTCGACGACCCGGGTGTGGGTTCGAGCCCCATCGCTGAAGATCCCACCCTCGCCAGCCTCGGCGTGGTGCTCGAAGCGGTCCGGATCCAGCGTGGCGGCCAGGGCCGAGATCATGGCGCCTTCATCTTCGTCGCCGAGGTCGGCACCGATCGAACAACATCCCAGGCCGAGGTGCTCGGCCCGCTCGGGGCCGATGCCCTGGCACCCCCGGCCCCACAGGCACGTCCATGTCGATTCCAAGAAGGCTCGGTCGAAGCGCCAGGCCGTGGCGCCGTCGTGGACCACCTCGAAGTCATCATCCATCGGAGCCGACCCTAGGCATCGGTCTCCGGCAAGGAAAGGGCTTCATGTGCCTCAAGCCTGCCCGGTGCCGACTCCGTTCAGGGTGTGGGCGGGTCCGGGTATGAGCGAGAGCGAGGGCGAGGGCGAATCAGCGAATCGTGCCGGCACCCGGGATCAAGGGGAGATCGAGCGCGGTGACCCAGCCCGGCGGCCGTTCGTTCACCGCCGGGACCGCATTCAGGGCTCGAAGGCCCGTGGCGAGGCATCCCGCCGCAGCGGCATCGCGGCCGCTCCCGTCAGTGAATCGGAACGCCGTCTCCTGGGTGATCGAGGGCGATCCATCGATCTCGACCCGGTAGACGTCGTCTTGGGTCCCCCGGGGCCAGTCGGGGGCCGCGTCGGTGCCGACCCGGTTGACGTGCTCGAGACCGATGCGGGTCTCACCGCGGAAGATCCCGTTGATGGTGAAGCGAATGGCGGCGACCGACCCGGGGTCGATGACGCCCTTGGCGGTCTTGATCGGCTTGTCGGTGACCCACTTTTCCCACGTGGTGGTGATCCGGTCGAGCTCGATGCCCACCGCGTGGGCGATCATCGGCACGGTGGCACCCCACGACATGATCAGAATGTCGGTGTGCTCGAGCAAGGGCGTGAACTCGGGCGGTCGGCCGATGCCCATCTCTTCTTCGTAATCACCCTCGTAGCTGATGTAGTCGAGAATCTCGAGCGCCTTCACAGACCGGACCTCGCCACAGAGCCCCATGAGCGTCATGGGGAAAAGGTCGTTGGCGAAGCCCGGATCGATACCTGTGGTAAAGCACGATGCTTGGCCCTCGTCGCAGGCCTCGGTGATGGGGTCGACCCACGACGGCGGGTTCTGAGCCATCGCCGGCCAGACCCACGGGGTCATCGAGGTCGAGCAGACGTCGATTCCGGCTCGAAGGAATGTGCTAATGAGCGCGATGTTGTCGCCGGCATGGGCAGCGGTGGGCCCATAGTGAACCAGGGCGTCGGGTCGAAGCGCGATCAGGGCGTCAATGTCGTCGGTGGCGGTGACTCCGACCGTATCGATGCCGCAGATCTCGCCGGCGTCACGGCCCACCTTCTCGGGGGCGCTGACGCCCACACCGACCAACTCGAACGCCGGATGCTGCACAATCTCGGGGATCACCATTCGGCCCACAAAGCCCGTCCCCCACACGACCACTCGTTTTGGTGCGCCGGTCATCGGAACATCTCGCCGGAATTCACGAGCAAGTACTGCCCCGTCACGGCCTTGGCATGATCTGAGGCGAAGAACGCCGCGACATCGGCGACCTCGCCGTCCTCGGTCATGCGCCGGAGCGGGAAGTCGGCGACCAGGTCCTGGAGGACCTCCTGTTCCGTCCGGCCCTGTTGCCGAGCCGTTCCCGACACATAGAGCTCGACGTTGGGTCCCCACATCCATGAGGGGATGACCATGTTGCACCGGATGTTGTCCGGCCCGAGCTCGTCGGCCAGGTAGTAGATGGCAGTCAACAGAGCGCTCTTCGAGGCGGCGTACCCGGCTTGGGGCATGGCCGGCTTGAACATGGACTGGGAGCCGATGAAGACCACGGAGCCACCTCCACCCTCCTTCATTGCGTTGGCCACCGGTCGTAGGAGCGTCAGCGCTCCGAGCACATTGGTGTCGAACGCTGCTCGCCAGTCGTCGAGGTTGAGGTCATACAGGCCGCCCCAGGCGTGCTCGAATGCGGCCACCTGGACGAGCGCGTCGACCGACCCGAACCGCCTCAGGGCCAGTTGCACGAGCGACGCACACGAGTCTGCATCGGTGATGTCGGTGGCCAGGTGAGCTGTGCGCTTGCCGCCGGGGTCGAGCTCGGCGGCCGCATGGGCGAGCTCGTCCTTCCGGCGGGCGCCCAGGACGACGTTCGCTCCGTCGCGCAGAGCGCTCATGGCGCACTCCTTTCCGAGCCCAACGCCGACGCCGGTCACGAGCACGGTCTTTCCGTCGAGAAGCATGCCCCCTTCTTTAATCGGTTCGCGAGTCGGTGTGCATCTTCGGGCCGCTCCGGCGCCGCTGCGGCCGTAGCCGATGCCAGGTGGGCCTCGGCACGGTAACCGACCAGGGCAGAAGCCAGCCCGGCTTTTGCCCTTCGGGCCAGGGAGCTGACACGTGAGGGATCAGAACCAGAGCTTGGCGACATCGGTCGGCGCAAAGGGGCTCGTCTGGGTGAATTGGTCCTGACACGCTGCCGTCGACGACGGAGTTGCATCAGGTGGGTGACAGTCAGCCACCGACGGGCCGATGGGCGCAGCTCCGCACTGGTAGGGGCCAAGCCCGCTCCAGGCTGCGGAAACAAAGAGACAGACCTGTCCGTCCGACAGTTGCATCGCCCAGGGAATCGAGGAAGGCGACGGCGGTCCGTCGGAGCTGACCGTGGACACCGTGAATGTCACCACACTGCTCGAGGTGGGAGTCGTCGGACATACCAATGGCGCCCTGGTGGATTGCGGACCGGCGAAGCAGGGGTCGTAGATGCCTCCCCCGCTCGCGAAGCATCGGAAGTAGGAGCGGGCCGCCGCGCCTCTGCTGTACCGAATGCAATTGCCCGTGAAGCGGCTCGTCACGTGCAGACTGGGATCGATTCCCGTTGCGGTGAAGGGCTCGTAGGTGATCCTTTCGGTGCCACCGGCGACCGAAGACGTCGACGTGGAGACGGGCGGCGGTTGTGTGGCGGGGACAGATTGGGTGCCAACCCGTGTGCTGCGGGGTCCATAAGCAACGGTGACGGCAATGGCCCCCGCCACCACGAGAGCGCACGAGGCGACGACGAGCACCCGCCCCCTCTTGTGCATGCGACCGGATCGACGCAACCCGATCTGGGGACCCTCGGTGAGGTCAGGGACGACGACGTGCGCGCTGACCTGGCGGACAAAGTCTCCGAGAAGGCGACCTGTCGGATCGAGCCGTGGGTCGTCATCCACGAGGAGCCTCCTCCACGCCGAGGGTGCGATGCAACGTGTCTCGCCCGCGAAAGAGCCACGACTTGACCGTGCCTTGCGGCACTCCCATCTCCTGGGCCACCTCGGACACCGAGAGACCCACCACATGATGGAGCAGGAGGGCATGGCGTTGTTGCACAGGGAGAGACCGCAACGCCCGTTGGACATCGGGCCGGGTCACCGCATCGTCCTCTCGGGACGCCCCCGAGGTTTCGACGAGAGGTCGGAGCTGTCGCAGGCGCCGCCAGCGACTGATAGCGACGTTGATCGCCACGCGACGCACCCAGGCTTCTGGTTTGTCGTAGGCATGAACAGACTCCCATCGTGTCCAGAGTCGGCCAAAGGCCTCTTGGACGGCCTCCTCGGCCGCTTCACGGTCGGCCGTCACGACGGTGACCTGCCCGACCAGCCGGGCGAAGGACGAGGCATATAGGTCGGTGAAATCCGTTGTACCCACGCGAGCGCCCTCGCTCTGCAAGCCAGCGGCCGTACCGCATGGACCACACACGCCTGGCTGGCCTTCCCCGTTGCACGCCATCCCGATATCTCGGGCCCGGCCCCGTCGGCGAGGGCATCCTATGGTTGGCTGCCCTGGGTTTCCGCCCGCGAGTCTCGGCTAGAGACGGGCCGCTCACGATTCTCGCCGGTGACCGTCGGGCTCGGAAGCCGCGGGCTCCCTCCGGGCGCAGCGTCGAAGGATTCTTGGAGGAATCCTGGGGGAGTTGTCGATC
>Ga0307372_10007217_pt1 | contig 15988 bp, 10 predicted proteins | sample OX1MG_FD_202533 | JGI IMG/M metagenome (GOLD analysis project Ga0307372, IMG submission 202533) | Soil microbial communities from Risofladan, Vaasa, Finland - OX-1 | ecosystem: Environmental > Terrestrial > Soil > Coastal area > Acid sulfate soil | place: Finland: Risofladan, Vaasa | collected... | reverse complement strand
ATGGCGTCGGCGTCGGCGTTGGCGTCGGCGATGGCGTCGGTGACGGGACCGTTGTTGGGCCTGGAGGCGTAGTAGGTGTTGGGACCGTCGTTGGCTCAGGATTAGAAGTAGGCGTTACAATAGCCACTGGACCCGCCGCGAGCACCTGAAAATTCAAAGTCGCGCTGCGCGAACCTGCGTTCTCGCTCGCGTGCAGGGTATGGCCGCCCGCGGCCCAACTCGTCGCTACCTTCACATTCGCGTCAAAGGTTCCCGCGAGACTCACCGCGATTGTGTTGTTTGCGGTCTGCCCCGACGATTGCGCCATAGCAAACGCATGTAGCGCGTCTGCCGCGCTTGCCACAGCGCCGATTTCAGTAGCCCTCTGCGCCTCCTCCCGCGAGCCAGTCAAAGCGGTGGAAACAGGCTGCCCATTATCCAGCGTCAGGCTTACGCTGCCTCCAGGAACGAACCCTTTCCCATGCACCTGCAAAGTTCCTCCCGACGTTACCGCGCTCCCCCCGCTCAAAGACAATGCAGGAGAACTCGCCAGCACGTAAATAATCCCACCTGAGGTCAGCACTACCACAGCCACCAGTAACACAATAACCCATTTCGTGACCGCGGCAGTCGCTAATTTAGTGCTAGTAGCCACGCCTGTATGATGTGATCTTGTGAAGCGAGACTTATGCTGTTTATTCGCGTGCTCTGCCCGCTCGTGCTCCCCTCTTTCGTGTTCATGCTTTTCGCGCAGTGGTTGCGATGGTCGGCGATGTGGTGGAGGCGGATACTGGTGAATTCGCACCGGTGGCTGAGTCGATGGCGGCTGCTGTTGCAATGGCGTATGCTGCTGAGGAGGCGACTGGTGTTGGTAATGATGCATTGGCGCTTGCTCGGCATGCTGTGGGGGCGCGGGATGCGGCTCTAGCTGCCAGCTATGCTGTGGAACGGAAGGCGGTGCCTGGTGTACAGGTGGAGGTGCATTGCCCGCTATGTGAGGCGCGCCCGGCACCTCAGGCACATTGCCTATTTGCGGCGTTCCATGCACTACCGGCATAGTACCAGCCTGGAACTGTCCTCCCGACCCCAGGGCAGCAAATGGAAGAATAACACCAGGCCCTATGGTAGCGTTTTCGTCGGTTTGACGATCAGTATCATTCAACATCTGCTGGCTACGCGTAGCCTCTTCAGACCGTTGCGAATTGATCGTATTTTCGCTATCCTGGGGGCTGGCAGGTGCGCCTTCAAGCGTAGGATACGCAAGACTATTAAAAAGCGGGGGAGGAGTAGATGGTGGGTTGTTCAGAGGGTACAGACTCACAATTCCGGTCACGTCTTTTGTAGCGTCACCCGGAATACGACCGCAATTTCCACAAAAACGCGCGCGCGCGGGTAATTCCGCGCCGCAATATTCGCAGTACTGCATGATATCCCCCGGAACCAGGCAGGTTACATCAGCAAGCAGGCAGCATTAAATGTACGGATTTGAATGAAATATCTCATCGAGAGTATATCAAATATTTAGCGAATTTGCAATGGCAAGTTCATTTGGTAGGGATTCCAAGGGCGCCCGCAAGGGGACGCCCTTTAGAACTCATCAATGCAAAAAAATAGCGCGCACCCTTCATTTCCTGCGGAGGTCTTCCACGCGTTTGGCTTTGAGTTCAAAGCGGGGCAGCATGCCAGGCTCGACTACCTCGATGGGGATGCGCAGGCTGAGAGCGACATGCAGCGCATCTTGCAGAGCAGCCGCCTGTGCCGACGGGCATTCGACTTGCAATGCAATCTCGTCCATCGGTCCCGCGCTGGTGACGATAATGCGGTATTCCTGCACATCGGGGAAGCGGTGCAAAATATTGGCAAGCGCGGAGGGATAGACATTGACGCCGCGCACAATCAACATATCGTCAACGCGCCCAAGCACACCGCCGGGAAGAAAAAGAAAGCTGCGCCCGCAGGAGCACTCGTAGCCGCCATTCCGCACGAGATCGCCCGTGCGATAGCGAATGGCGGGATTGCCCCAGCGTCCCAGGTTGGTCAACACCAGCTCGCCCGTTTCACCTTCGCGCACAGCTTGATGGTCGCGCGGATCGAGAATTTCAGCGATGAACTCGCCCTCATTGACATGCACTCCCTGCTGTTCCGAGCAGGAAAAACCATACGCGCCCATCTCGGTCATGCCTGCGTGGTCAAATGACTTTGCATTCCACGCCGTCTCGATGCGCTGGCGCGTGGCAGGGATGGATGCGCCCGGCTCGCCCGCGTGAATCGTCACTCGAATACCGGACGAGCGCATGTCGAGTCCATGCTCTTGCGCTACCTCGGCCAGCCGCAGCGCGTAGCTTGGCGTGCAGACCAGCACCGTCGCGTTGACATCCTGTATGGCACGCAAGCGCTGCAACGAATCCAGGCCGCCGCCGGGCACTGTCAGCGCGCCCAGCCGTTTCGCGCCCTCGTAGGCAGACCAGAATCCGATAAACGGACCAAAACTAAAGGCCAGGTAGACGATATCATCGCGACTGACACCGGCAGCGCCATAGACGCTTGTCCAGCATTCGGCCCACCAGTCCCAGCTTTCCTGTGTATCCAGTATCTTCAACGGGCGACCCGTTGTGCCAGAGGTCTGGTGCAGGCGGATGTAATCCGCGAGAGGATACGTGAGATTGCTGCCGAAAGGCACATGTTGCTCCTGGTCATTTACCAGTTCCTGCTTGGTGGTGAAAGGCAGGTGAGAGAGCTGTGCTAATGTCTCCAGGTGTAGAGAGGAGTCGCGCTCCAGCAGTTTGCGCTCGTAGAAACGGTTGCTTGATAGAATGCGAGCCAGGCCCATTTGCAGGCGAGCTAGCTGGTGCGCCTCGATCAGCGAGCGATCAGCCGTTTCCAGTTGAGACATGCTTACACCTCCAGCAGCGCGTTGAGCGCGCGACGAATATACACGGGTGTGACTTGCTTGCGGTAATTGATGGTTAAATCAGCATTATCAAGCGGTTTGGCGCGCCGCGCAGCGACCGTCGCTACCTCCTCGATCAACTCCGGCGTGGGTCGCTGGCCGATCAGAAGCGCGATAGCGTCGGGGACCTCGACCGGGTGAGAGGCAACCGCGCCCAGCGTCATACGCGCATCGGCCACCGTTCCATCACTGGCCATGAGCAGAGCGGCAGCCACACCGAGTATGGGGAAATCGAAGGAGCCGCGCCGCCGCAGTTTGATATACGCGCTACGCCAACCGTTCGCGGGCGGCAGCATTATGTCGGTCAGTATTTCGTCTGCCGCGATGGTGTAGGGGCGCATACCATCGTCCCGGTACAGTTGAGCGATAGGCAGCCATCGCTCGCCGCGCGCGCTCACCAGGCGCACCTGCGCCCGCAGCGTGACCAGCACAGGAGCGGTATCGGCTGATGAGATGGCCCAGCAGCGCGGGCTGCCGGGCGCGACAAGACAGATATCGCCATCTTTCTTCATGCAATAGCCGATAGACTGACGCCAGAATTCTGTCTGATTGTAGTAGTTGCAGCGCGTATCCAGCAACACGTTGCCGCCAATAGTGCCGGCATTGCGCAACTGAGGAGTGGAAATAGAAGCGGCGGCGGTAGCCAGGGCAGGATATGCTTGCTGCACAAGCGGGTCTTCGGCCAGCGCAGTCAGCGTCACACCCGACCCGATACGTAAGCTCTGAGCGGGTAAAACCTCCATTGTTTTAAGCGCGGTAATGGCGCGCAGGCCGATCAATACGGGCGGAGCGAACTGGCGGCGTTTCATGTTGGGATAGAGATCGGTGCCCCCCGCGACAAGCATGGCCTGTTCGCCCTCCTGCGCAAGCATCTCGACGGCCTGCTCGACAGAGCGCGGGGCAAGATAGCGAAAAGGTGGCAGCCGTAACATCAGCTTTTCCCTTTCGTCTGCGCGAGATCCTGCGCTTCAGGCTGCCACTTAATCAGGCGCGTCGGCCAGGGAGATGGTCCCACACTCGGCGTGACCTGCGGGCGCGCGGCGCGGCTCTGCCCAGACTCAGCACGCAGCGCCTTGAGCACTTTGTCGGGCGTGATGGGCGTTTCATCGATGCGAATACCCACCGCGTCAAAAACGGCGTTGGCAATAGCGGGAATGACCGGGTTGAGGGGACCCTGACCGGCTTCCTTGCCACCAAAAGGACCTTCGAGATCGGGAACCTCGACCAGCACCATCTCAATCTCCGGTGTATCAAGGGTAGTGGGCAGTTTATAATCCAGCAGCGATGGGATTTTATGTCGTCCCTTGCGGAAGATCTGCTGTTCCATGACCGCCTCGCCATAGCCCATGTACGCGCCGCCCTCGACCTGGCCCGCCGCGAGCAGAGGATTGATAGACTGGCCGATATCATGCGCCAGCCAGAGTTTTTCCACCACCACTTCACCCGTTTCCACGTCTACCGCGACCTGCGCGACACAGGTCGAGTACGAATAGGCGGGCGAAGGGCCAACGCCCGACCCTTTATAGTCGCCGTGCATACCCTCCAGCGGGGTATACGAACCGGACGCGACCAGCGCGCCGAATCTCTCTTCGGCCAGTTGCACCGCCTGCATGAAAGGCAGCGAAATACCCGCGTCATGCTCGTCGTAGATCACGCCATCAGCCGCTTCCAAACGTTCGACCGGGACTTTCAAATGGAGCGAGGCCGCCTCAAAAAGCTGGTCTTTGAGCTTGCTCGCGGCTGCGATGGCGGCATTGCCCGCCATGAAGGTCACGCGGCTCGAATACGAGCCGAGGTCAACCGGCGTCAGCGTAGTATCCGCCGTCTCCAGGTGGATATGCCCCGGCTGCACGCCCAGCACTTCCGCCACGATGTAAGCCAGTACCGAGGTTGACCCCTGACCAATATCAGTCGCGCCGCAGTAGACGGTGACGCCGCCGCCGCGATCAAGGCGAATCTGTACGGCTGAATGCGGCATATCATTCCAGTAGATAGGCTTGCCCGCCCCGCAGATGTAGGATGAGGCAGCAATACCCATACCGCGCTTTACCATCGAATCAGCGTTGTGCGCCATTCGTGTCCCATTTGTGCGTAGTTCCAGCGCGTCGTTTCCAGAATTTTCGGCATCCTGCGCCTGAGACGCATGCCCGTTCGAGGCGATCATGCCATCTTGCTCGCTAAGAGCCAGAGCGCGTTGGGAGCGAAACTCGTTCCAACCGGAGCGTTCGACCACCTTATCAAGGCATTCATCAAGCGCGCAACTGGTGATACGCAGGCCGTTAACCGTGCGCGTGTAGGGTTCGATCAGGTTGCGGCGGCGGAACTCGACGGGGTCGATGCCGAGATCATACGCTACCTTGTCGAGATGCGCTTCGACGGCGTAACGCGGCTGGGTCGTGCCGTGTCCGCGCTTGGGACCACACGGCGGCTTATTGGTGAACAGTCGCATGCCCTCGAACTTGTAGCAGGGCAGCGTGTAGGTGACGGTTTGCAACGCTCCCGTGTAGTAAGTAGAGGCGATACCATAGGAGCCATACGCGCCTCCATCCAGGAACGAGCGGAAATGCATGGCCGTCAACGTGCCATCACGCCTGACGCCCGTTTTGATCCACATCTTCACCGGGTGGCGTCCGCGATGGTTGAGAAACACTTCTTCACGCGTGCAGGTTATCTTGACGGGCCTGCCGGTGCGGCGCGACAGCTCGCAGGCGCAGATTTCGTGCGAGAAAGGATCGCTCTTGCCGCCAAAACCGCCGCCTACGTGGGGCGCGATGACCCTGACATGCGACGGTGGCAGGTCAAGCACCTTGCTAACCTCGCGATGCACATAGTGCGGCGTCTGCGTTGATGACCACAGCGTTAGCTTGCCACCATACGCATCGGTAGGCATGGGTTCCCAGCTGGCTACACAGGCGTGCTCCTCCATCGGCGCGTGGTTGTTGCCCTCGTAGTAGAACCAGTCTTCGCGCACGTACTCGGCCTGCGCGAAGCCCGCCTCCATATCGCCAAATTCATAGGAAACGGCCTTATGGATATTGCCGGTACGCGCCTCGTCGTTGATCTTGATCTCAGGATGCGCCAGCGCCTCGTCGATGGTCATCAAGGCGGGTAACACCTCGTATTCAACCGCGATCAGCTTGATGGCCTCGTCGAGTATATCGGGATCGAGCGCCGCAACGGCAGCCACCGGGTCGCCCACATAGCGCACTTTATCGATAGCCAGCGCGTGTTCGTCCTGGCTGGATGGCAAAATACCATAGGCCCGCGGCAGGTCTTCGCCGCACAGCACCGCCAGTACGCCCGGCAATTCCAGGGCGCGCTGTGTATCTATGGAGAGGATGCGCGCGTGTGGATGCGGCGAGCGCAGCAGTCGCCCGTAAAGCATACGCGGGAGCATAATATCGTCGGCGTATACCGCGCGCCCGGTCACTTTGGCATACGCATCTACCTTTGGCAGCGGCTGACCAATATACGCATAGGTGCGGCGTTGTCCTTCTTTCTTTTCTGGATATGTCTTCATGATTTCCCTCCGCCCGCGCGCATGCGTTCAGCAGCGGCATCAACCGCTTCGTAAATCTTGGTATAGCCGGTGCAGCGACAGAGATTGCCCGCCAGCGTCTCTTTAATTTGCTCGCGCGTCGGGTCAGGATATTTGCTAAGTAGCGCGGCCCCGGCCATCAAGAAGCCCGGCGTACAATAGCCGCACTGGGCAGCTCCCAACTCGGCGAAGGTCTGCTGCAAAGGATGCAGTTTGCCACCCTGTTCCAATCCTTCGATAGTGGTAATTTCACAATCCTGCACCTCAATGGGTAAGGTCAGGCATGAGAGCATGGGCGCGCCGTCGATCAGCACGGTACACGCGCCGCACTCTCCCAGCTCGCAGCCATGCTTGGTGCCGATCAGCCCCAGGTCTTCGCGCAAGACTTCGAGCAGCGTGTGATGCGGCAGCACCGCCAGCTCGCGGCGTTCTCCATTAACATGCAAGACAATCAATGTGCGCAAGCGAAACTCTCCTGGATATCAGGGAACAACGTTCTGATACATACTACAGATAGTCTAAATCAAGAAAAGACAAAAGTCGAGGATATGTTCCCTTGATATTCAGGAACTTCAGGAGAAAAAAATTGGAAAAGCTCCGGTCTTCCAACCCTGTTATAACGTAGAGAGTTCAACCTGTGTTGCCAGATAAGCGCTTATCTCCTGCTCACCGGTGAGCGATCTTCCCTCACGCCACGCAGCCTTCCAGCTTGCATCGTCCACACGCGTGAGAATCTGGACGATCATCTCCTGAACAATCGGATTGTTACTCAGCCAGGGATTAGAACCGATAGCGCCTAACAGACCATGAGCCGCGCCCCAGATGCGCGCTGCTTGCAGGCTGGCAGCAACAGCATCAGGTTCCCCTCGCAGGCCAACAGCGTATCCCAGCAGGCCCAGACCGGTACCAACGAATTGCCTGTAACCAAGTTTATAGCTTAACCTGATACTCTTCAAGAGGTCAGCGATAGCTTGCGTATAATTCCCCTCCAGGATCGCCATCCCTCCTTGATCTTTCAGCACATCAGTAATGGCGGTTTCATCGCCGATCTCCTCAAACAGGATTTTACTTTGAGCGAAGAGCATGTGCATCTGCTCGTAGTTGCCGCTGAAACCTGCTACATCTCCCAGGTAAAAAAGCAATTGAGCGCGCAGCCATACATTGCCATGTGGGGAGAGCAATTGCAGGCCGCGCTCAAACACAGATTTCGCCAGCTCAAAGTCGCCCTGGGCGATGGCGGGCCATCCCCGGTGAAACAAAGCAGCAGCCAGGCCCCTGGGATCGTCCAGTTCCTGCCAGAGCTTGATGCTTTCCTCGCCCAGTTCTACAGACCTGCTTTGCTCATTTTGCAAACAAACCAGGCGCACAGCCTCGCTCAACGCACTGGCACGCGCCGCGCGTGTCGTTCTTGCAGCGTCCTCCGCAAGCGGCAGCGCCAGCACAGCTTCTAGCCAATCTCGTCCCTCCACCAGGTAACCCTGCCACTCCCAGTATGATCGTAGAGCTGCCGCCATACGCAGGGCAACTTCAACAGCGGGCAGATGCGCGCCCGCTTCGCTTCTTTCCAAGCTGGCTCCGGCACCGGCTCGCAGCAGCGACCACTCCAGAGCCGCGCGGAAATTATCCTGTTCAGCCACGAGCCGGGCATGCCATATGAGTTGCCGCGTACCCTGTAATCCCGACGCGGCTTCTTCCACCACTCCAAGATAATAGCAGGAATGCCAGTCACGCAAACGCACGAATTCGCCGCGTTCTTTCAGGCATTCCAGAGCATACTCGCGCAAGGTCTCAAGCATAGTAAAGCGCGCCTGTTCAGCCGTAACAGGCAGTTTCACCAGCAGGCTGCTATCCAGTAAATGTTCAAGGACCTGTAATGCTGATCCCGCGTCATGCGCTTCTTCCTCGTCCTGGCCACGAGCCGTTGCCAGCGCTTGCAGCATCGATTCTGCTGCCTCAAGCGACCACCCACCGAAAAACACCGCCAGGCGCGCGAACCACGCTTGCCCGCCTGGAGAAAGCAAGTCATAACTCCATTGAATGGTTTTGCGCAGCGTTTGCTGCCTTTCCGGCAGGTTTCTGGCTCCCCCGGTCAGCACTGAGAGCCGCGCCTCCGAGAGTCGTGCCAGCAGTTGTTCGGGGGATAACACTTTGATACGCGCCGCCGCCAGTTCCAACGCCAGGGGCAGGCCATCGACCCTGGCACAAATCTGCGCTATGATGGCCGCGTTTCCACTGGTCAAATTAAAGTCAGGCTGCACCGCTATGGCCCGCTCAACAAAGAGTCGCACCGCGCCATAGCGGGCTAGTTTCGTCCAGGTCGGCACAACGCCAGGATCAGGAACATCCAGGGGAGGCACATTGAACTCGCGCTCACCATACAGGCGTAACACCACCCTGCTAGTTACCAGCACTTTGAGGCCCGCAGCCGCAGCCAGCAGCTCGCCAACGAGGTCAGCCGCTTCTCCTACCTGCTCAAAGTTATCGAGTATAAGCAGCAATTGCTTGTGACGCAGGTAGGTAGTCAGACATTGCAGCGCGGGCAAGCCGGGCGTCGGTTGGATGTTCAAGGCTTGCATGATGCTCTGTAATACATACGCCGCGTCATGCACCGGGGCCAGCGCTACGAACCACACGCCCTGCGCGAAGCTACCGGTCAGTTCATTCGCCACCTGCAGCGCGAGACGCGTTTTACCACTGCCCCCCGCTCCAACCAGTGTTATCAAACGTATCTCTTCATGCGCGAGTAGTTGTCGAAGCTGCTCTACTTCCTCCTCACGTCCCACCAGGCGCGTAAGGGGAGCAGACAAATTATTCGGTAGATCACTCCTCACCAGTCGGCTAAGTGGAGGCGATTGCCACTCCTGGTCACTGAAGCAACCTGGCTTCAACTGCGCCAGTTCGAGCAGGCGCAGCGCTTCTTCCCGCGTTGTGATGACTTCCCATTGAGCTAGCGCGGTGATGATGCGCCTCACCTCGTCCTCTGTGAGATGAGAATCTCCATTACCGCGCAGCTTGCGGCTGAGCACCTTGGGATGCAGGCCAAGCGCATCAGCCAGACTCTTCTGGAAGCGCCCGCCATCGCGCAAGTACTTGCGCAGGCTATCACTAAATGCCTGAGCCTTTATATAATTCAACGTGTCTTCCCGGCGGACAGCACCGCGCTCCTCTGTATTAAACAAGTAGACTTTTTGGTAGACTTTGCGCTTAGAAAAATAAGGCCGCAGTTAGTATACTCGAATCGGCGGGCAGTAATCAACATAACGCGATGGGGGACACATGTAAAATGAGCCTTCTTCACATTCACGCGCAAAGTTCCGGCAAGATCTTCGAGGTATTACCTGAAGAAGTAGAAACGACCGAACTCATAACCGAAAACGCTGTGAGCCATGTTCTACTCGAACTTTTCGATGAGCCTACGGTCGATGAAGTGACTATCCACTTCACCCCCGCTTCTCAGCCAGGTCTACAAATTTGCTCCATCCTCATAAAAGCGGAATGCGATATTCAATCTTGCACGCTTCTCCCTTGCACGAAGGAGTATATGGGGCTTGCCATAGGAAAACGCATGGCCGCTCTCTTAAAGGAGCTTTTCGGGCCAGTCACTATCGAGAGCGTCCTGATCCAGCCGTCTGTATTGGAATTGCGGTAATCCAGGGGTATAAGGGGTGACCGATGGGGCTTGAACCCACAACCGCTGGAGCCACAATCCAGAGCTCTGCCGATTGAGCTACGGTCACCACACGTCCTTAACGTATCGCCAGTATAGACGAGAGAATGCGCTTTGTCAAGCAGGAAATTACAGCGCATTTTTTAACCGGCTATTGACACTACCACCATCCTCGCTTAACAAACACCGGGCATAATTGAGTAAGACCAACTCAAAAAGATAATGAAAACCCCTCTATGCATGGCATAGAGGGAAGCGAGGAAAAAATGGAGAGCTTAGAGCAGGAATTGATGTCGATGCTCCGACGATTACCCACACCCGTCACGATCACATGGCGAAGTGGCCAGTATCACTGGCATTGCGGACAGGGAAGCGGTTCCTCATCCAACCTGATTGTCGCCATTGGAGACGCCCTGGCCTACCTGCTGAATAACACAAACGCTGATAGAGTTGCAATAAAAAGCAAAGAGCTTCAATAGCTTGTTGAGGCTGATTGAGGGTGCTGGATGCGCGTTTGCGAATCGACGTGATCCTCGCCAACGGCGTGACGCAGCAGAGCAGGGATATCGTTGAAATCACTATCGAAGCGGCGCGCCGCGATGATGCGATCAGGACGCACCAGGTAAAGCGAGCGCGGCCCTGGATTGTAAGCGCTGGCAGCCTTCCTGCCAACATCCAGCACAATGGGAATACCATCACTGGCTGGCATGGCTGGCATGTGTGGCGTGATGAGCATGAATGATACCGGCACTCCCGACACCTGCATAGGTATCTGTTGCAGTATAGAGAGTGCCATCTCCGCGTCGGTCGTGAAACACAACGCCACAAACCCTTCAGCACAGCCATCCAGCAGCGATACAGGTAAGCCGCTATCAGCATCAGGTAGTGTCAATGCCGGCGCGGGCATGCCGACCACAGGCCCAGAACGAAAACGCTTCAAAATAGCATTCTGATCGCTTGACAGCTTCCTGAAACGCCCGCCCAGGTAGAGACGATGATCTTCGGAGAGCAGCGGCGAGTTTGGATATCCTGTCGTATCAGCTTTATCACCGAGATGGATAGATTCACGCATGAATTTGAGCGGCTGGCTTAATCTGAGCGAAGTATTGCGCCGCCACTCCGCCATACCAGGTGCCGGCGTGAGGAACTCTCTTATATCAGTGGTGCGCTGCATGTAATCAAACGCCGCCGCGTGTCGTTCATCATGATAAGTGTTGAGCAGCGTGTCCAGCACCAGTCCCGCCCGCACCAGAGCCAGCTTCCATACAAGATTCCAGGCATCCTGCGCGCCGCTATTCACCTCACTGGTTCCAAATAATGAGTGCGAGTGGGCGGCATTCCCCAGAAATAGGATGTGCATATGCTTGAACCGTTCCATGATGCCGTAGCGGTAGCTATGCGTACTGATGGCAACCACTTCATAAGAGCGGTTCCCAAGCAGAGCGGAGAGACGCTGTTGCAGCGCCTCCGGCGCGCAAACCTTCGCCAGGTCGTCAGTAGGCGCGAGTTGATAGATGACACGCGTCATCTCATCGGGTAGCGGGTGCAATTGCGCGACGCGCCCAGTGTTAAACGGCGCGTTAAACCAGAACCAGCGTTCAGGAGTGGGTCCCAACGCCGTAAGCACATCCAGGCTCAAGAAACGCTGGTCGTGATCCATTGACGTTTCTATTAAACCTGCTGACATGTGCGCTACTGTCGGCGGACTATTGGTGACGAGCAAATACTGGGCGCGCAAGAACTTCTGGCCCTGCGTCGTTGCCAGCATGATATCCACGCCATTTTGATCCGGCACAACCCCCGTCACCTGCTGTTGCCACAACACCCAGCTACATTGCATACGCTGCAGCGCCTGCAACAAGAGTTGTTCCAATACAGCCTGGTGGATATTCACCAGGCGCGGGTAACGCTCCCCTGGTTCATAGGTGGTAAGGGACGTGCGGTAAAGTTGCGACCCTCGGAACAACACCTGCTCTCCCACCGGGACAACGCCATGCGCCACGATCTGTTGCACCAGCTCACTCCCACCCCACGTTTCCAGAATCTCAAAGGTAAACTGATCGAGCAGCGCGATTTGATTGCTCTCCAGCGACGTTCCTTCACCCTCTTCAAGCACGATACTGGGGATGTGATAATAGGCCAGTCCCAGCGCTGTAATCAGACCTACCGGATTCGCGCCCACGATAACAACTGGATCGTACCAACTCGCTGAAGCTGCTAGTTGCGACAGTGCTTGCTTTGCCATACTATACTCGTTCGGTGTTTACTCCCAGGAAAACCTGCCTTAATAGAAAATACTACATTGACACGCTACTATCCTGCTACAACTACTTTCACCAGAATGTACGCTTATCAACTTTGAAGGTAATTTTTCCCTGGTTGGGATAACTCACCGCGTAAAACACCCTTGTTCATTTAATTAGACGTTCCAACTTAACCGTAACGGGCTATTTTACAGCATACAAGTACATAGGTACTATGGTTCTACTTTTAATAACTCAGCAGTGTACTGATCACCATCTCCCAGAAACATTCAACCTGCAATGCATAGCCAACACGCGCATTCGATGGCTTGCCGAGTTTGCCATAGACATCGCATACAGTTCTCCCCGCCGTCAATTCTCCCCCAGTCTCGATCGCGACATGCATTGTGTGCGCGCGCAAAATAGAAGGGTCGATAACAGCGGCAACGGCGCATGGATCATGCACCGGAGCGGCTGGAAAGCCAAATGTGTTGCGATAGGTACCGGCAAAGAAGACCAGCAGGTCTGCCGCGAAAGTGGCAACCGGCCGCTGCGCCGTCCGCAAACGCTCTGTGACTTCAGGCGTCGCCAGTGCCTGGTGCGTCACTTCCAGGGGCACCATCGTTATTGGTCTGCCGCAGCCAAAGACGATTTCTGCCGCCTCCGGATCGGTGTGGATGTTAAATTCCGCCGCGGGCGTCACGTTACCGAGACCGATCGCGCCGCCCATCAGGGAAATAGCGGCGATTTTGGGAACAATAGCAGGTTCGCGGCGTATGGCGGCGGCAATATTAGTAAGCGGGCCGGTTGGCACAAGCGTGATGTCGCCTTCGGAGTCCAGCAACGTATCTATCAGCATATCGACGGCGTGGCGCGGGTCCAGTTCGATATCAGGTTCGGGAATATGCGGGCCATCCATGCCCGACTCGCCGTGAATATCGGGCGAGTGCTTCGCCGGGCGCACCAGAGGACGCTCCATGCCCTTTGCGATAGGAACCTGCCGTATATTCGCCAGCGAGCAGACTTTCAGCGCGTTGTCTGTCGTTTTCTCCACCGACTGGTTGCCGGCCACCGTCGTTATGGCAAGCAGGTCAATCTCAGGATGGTGGGCCGCCAGCAAAATAGCGATGGCATCGTCATGTCCGGGGTCGCAATCGAGGATAATTTTATGTTTCATCTCTTCCCTTTCGCGCAATCGTCATTGACGCGCATCGATTGTTTCTCTGCAAACAATCTGAACAATATGGACTTATCCTAGCACGCATCAGTTCACATTTCAAGAAAGCAGCATGCCAGCATGCCAGCATGCCAGGGCATGTCAGCATGGCACAACCAATCAACCAATTGACAGGTTTTGCAAAACCATGCATACTGGCAACATCAAGTTAAGCATGAAACGCTTATAATGGGACGCACATACCATGAGCATGAGCCAGAAACCAAAATTGCGCATTACAGCCATACCTCAGGCCACCCTACGTCGCCTGCGCAATACCCCCACGTACTTCTTTCTCATCTGGCGTTGGACATGGTGGATCTATGCGCTGGCCTGGGTTGTCCTCAATCCCAAATACCCCTATTTATTTCTCCTGCTCGCTATCACGCTTGTGCAAGCGTTGATCGTCACACTGTATGCGCCCGTTTTCAAACTCCTTTTGCCGGGGGTAAGCGCCAAAAGGACGAGTGGCACGAAAATGCGCAAACCGCCAGCGGGGAAAACCGCCTGGAGACCGCGCTGGCGACTAAAAACTCTCCCTCCCGTCACTACCGATGAAGAACTGAAGGTCCTACCACCCATTGCCCGTTCGAGCAATCGTTATAAAAATATCGCCATTTATGGTCTGGATGTGCTTATCTGTGGCCTCGTCATGTACTTCAGCGCGGTATATAAAACACCACCTTTTGGCGACGGCTCGCCATTCTACCGCTACGGCTTCTCGACGGTCTTCGTGGCAGCCTTCGCCTTTCATTATCGCGGAGGACTGGCGGCTGCCGTCGGCTATGATCTGTTCGTCATACTCGGAGTCTTTCTACATCCACCGCTTGCGCCTCTATACCCGGCATTCCAGATACAGGACTTGCTCGGCTCGCTCTTCGACGCGCCTCTTATCGCTATCTTCGCGGCTTACATGTCTACTCTGCTCGATAGTATAACCCGCAATAAGCGCCAGGAACAGGACAGCGTGCGCAGGCAGCGTGCCTTGCTGCGCGTTGGAGACACATTGCTACACGGAACCCTCGACCTGCAACAATTCTTGCAGCAAATTGCGGAACCCATACGCAAAGGCGGTCACTTTGCCCGCCTCATACTGGCGCTGATCGGTCATTCCGAGGTTGACGGGCAGCCAGAAATCGACACCTATTTCGACACGGGTATCGCCGAAGCGGCATCACCAGATGCTGAAAGAACCCGCGTAATGCAAGTGGCTCGTTCAGGTAAAGCACTTAATAGCTTTGATTTGCAGTCAGGCACGGGCAATGAGGGACCTTCAGGTATTGCCCGCGTGTATCTGCCTTTCCACAAAGACAACAAAGATGAGCAAGTCTACATGGTCATGGGCGTTGAAAGCCTGCGCGGCGAACCATTTGGGCAGAGACAGGAAAATTTCTTAAACATTATCGGCGCGCAACTGGTCGTCGCCCTGGAAAACATCCGCCTGACCGAACAGGCCGCTGAACTGGGCGCTGCCGCCGAGCGCGGTCGCGTCGCTCGCGAGATACACGACGGCATCGCGCAGCTTATCTACATGCTCAGCCTGAATATGGAAACATGCGCCGCGCTCGTCCAACGCATCGCCGGCTCATCAGACGATTCAGGTCAGGCATTTACCCCCATTGTGCAACGGCTGGACAAAATGGTCACTATCTCCAAACAGGCGCTATGGGAAACACGTCACTATATGTTTACCCTCAAACCTCTGATTTCCGGCACAAGCACGCTGACACAGATGTTGACCGACCAGTTGCACGAGTTCGAATCCATCAGTGGACTTCCAGTGCAATTCGTCGTTATGGGGAACGAAGAGTCGCCCGGTGGAGACAAACAGCGCGCGCGACGACAGGCGCAAGTGGGAACAGCCATTTTTCGTATCACGCAGGAAGCGCTGACCAACGCCTATAAACACGCCAACGCCACTCAACTGCGCGTGCGCCTCAACCACCAGCCTCGCTCGGTCACAGTCGAAATTGAGGACGACGGCACTGGCGGCATACCCCTTATGGCAACCGCAACGCGTGACGAAAGCGCGCGTCAGCCACAACGGTTTTATTCCGGGCATGGCATCGGTGGTATGCGTGAACGAGCAGAAGAATTGGGTGGCACAGTTGAGATCACACAAACACTGGCAGGCGGGGTCAGAGTGCAAGCTCGTATCCCCCTCAATTAAGGAGGCTTTATGGCAAAAACTCGCATTCTCATTGTGGATGACCACGAAATGATGCGCCTGGGCTTACGCACCGCGTTCGAGCCTGAACCCGACCTCGCTGTGGTAGGAGAAGCCAGCAATGGAGCTGAAGCACTGGCAAAAATGGCGGTGCTCGATCCGCAGCTAATTCTGATGGATGTGCGCATGGAAAAAATGGGCGGCATCGAGGCATGCCGCGAAATCAAA
>Ga0307372_10007216_pt1 | contig 15988 bp, 21 predicted proteins | sample OX1MG_FD_202533 | JGI IMG/M metagenome (GOLD analysis project Ga0307372, IMG submission 202533) | Soil microbial communities from Risofladan, Vaasa, Finland - OX-1 | ecosystem: Environmental > Terrestrial > Soil > Coastal area > Acid sulfate soil | place: Finland: Risofladan, Vaasa | collected... | reverse complement strand
TTCACGCTGCAGCTCGTGGCTCCGGAGTCATGATCAAGGAGTGACTGAACGACGCGGCCGTCGTCGGCCGTGAGCCGCGCGAAATCGACTTTTCGTACGTACTCCACATGAGCCTCCTTATATCGCCTCGGTGATGCTTCGCATGAGACCTAGCTCGGTCTGATAGATGTGGGCCGACTTTACAGTCATCGTCAGCGCGCCGACCGGCGCGCCAAGGTCTGCGGCCACGCGGGCCTGCAGTGCCGCGAGCTCGACCAGATTGGCGTAGCCCTTCGTACCGAAGTCGATCGAGTGAGCGTAGACCGCGAGCTGCAGCTCACCGTTTACGAGCCAGAAGTCGAGCAGGCTGACGCATGGGATGTAGCTCGTGTCGGTCAGGGGCTGGAACGTCGTGATCGTCGCGTCACGCGCCCAAGGATCGGCGGCCAGCCGGCCGGTCACCCAGCGGATCTGGTCGCGCCCTGCGTGGGCGTAATCGAATAGGCGCGTCGCGTAGCTGTCGGAGCCACCGAGCTCTGCCACTCGAGAGTGATCGGTGAAGTTCGCGTGCATCCAGGCCATTCGCTCGGGATCGCCGTGTTTGGTAAGGATCGGATCGTCCACACGCGGTGAGCTCACGTCGAGCGTGGCGCGGAACGCCTCGAGGATGGCTAGTCCGTCCCAGCTCCCCACCACTCCGCCTTTCAGAATCGCCGCGGCGATTCCCACCCACGCCTCGCCCAGCGTCATCACATCGATTCGCACCGGTACGACAACCCTACTCACGCCTTCGGCCTCCAACGTCGCCCATCACGGCGCCATCCTAAAGGCGTGCGCCAATGCTGGCTCGAAAGGACGGCCAGCCGACACGCGATGGGATGATGGACGGGCAGTCATGAAGCTAGGCGACATCGACGTGGCGAGAATCGGCCTGGGAACAAACCGTCTGACGCGCACGCCTGACAACATCGCGTTCCTCAGGGCGGCGGTCGCCGCTGGAGTGCAGATGATCGATACAGCCCACTCCTACACGAGCGGGCAGAGTGAAGAGACGATCGGCGAAGCGCTGTCTCCGCTGCCCGAAGGATGCATCGTTGCCACGAAGGGCGGAATCGGGGGCGCGGGCCGGGGTCGGCCGGAGGTGTTGCGCGCAGAGCTCGAACAGAGTCTTCGTCACCTGGGGACCACAAGCATCTTTCTCTATTACCTGCACCGCGTCGATCCCGAGACCCCGATCGAGGAAAGCCTCACTACGATCAAGGAGTATCGAGACCTCGGCAAGGTTCGTCATGTCGGCATCTCCGAGGTCGACATCGACCAGATCGAGCGGGCTCGCAAGGTGGTGCCGATCGCCGCCGTCCAGAATCACTACAACCTTTCAGAGCGTAAGTACGAGGCAGTGGTCGACTACTGCGCCACCGAGGGGATCGCGTTTGTTCCATTTTTTCCCTTGCGCGGATCCGGCAGCGCGGCCCTCAGCGCGCTCGCCGAGCGCCATGGGGCGACGACGCAACAGATCACGCTCGCATGGCTCCTTCGGCGCTCGCCCGTGATGCTGCCGATTCCAGGAACCCTATCGTTTGAGCACCTGAAAGAGAATCTCGCGGCGTCGAAGATCGAGCTGAGCGATGCCGAGTTCGAGGCTCTCCGCTAGACCGCCCGCCTCACCCCGCGATTCGGAACCAGTATGCAACCAGGCAGTTGCATTCCAGCGCACCGTTTCGATAACATGCAACCATGAAGTTGCATAACACCACCGACCGCATCGAGAAAGAGATCGTTCTTCGCGCACCCCGCTCGCGGGTCTGGCGCGCGCTTGCCAACGCCGAGGAGTTCGGCACCTGGTTCGGGATGACATTCGACGGCGCCTTCGCGCCGGGGGCGCGTGTCCATGGCCGGCTGACGGCGCCCGGCCATGAGCGCGTGAGCCTGGAGCTTGCCATCGAGCGGATGGATCCTGAGACCCGGATGTCGTATCGCTGGCATCCCTATGCGATCCAGCCTGGCGTGGACTACTCGAACGAGCCCACCACCCTCGTCGAGTTCGAGCTCGAGGAAGTCGCGGAAGGCACCAAGCTCACCGTCGTCGAGTCAGGCTTCGATCGCATTCCCGAGGCCAGGCGTGCCGAAGCATTCCGCATGAATGACGCGGGATGGACCGGGCAGCTCGAGAACATCGAGCGACATGTCGCTTCATAGCACCGGCTGGCGCGAGGTTTCCCGCGCTGCGCCGGTGTTTGCTGCGCTGGGCGATGAAACCCGCCTGGCGCTCGTGGGACGACTGAGCTCGGAGGGCCCCCTTTCGATCACCCGGCTGGCGGCCGGATCTCCGGTCACCCGGCAGGCGATCACCAAGCACTTGAGCGTGCTCGCCACGGCGGGGCTCGTCTCCGATCTACGGCGTGGACGCGAGCGCATCTGGGAGCTGGAGCCGGGACAGATGGAAGCCGCGCGCACCTATCTCGAGCAAGTCTCGAGGCGATGGGACAAGGCGCTCGACCGCCTGAAGAGATTCGTCGAGGAATGAAGGGGCAACCATGCTTTTGAGCAACAGGGTCGCGATCGCGTACAGGCCAAGGGCGGCCGCGACGGCAGTCGCGCTGACGGCGACGCTGGGGTTGGCCGCCGCATCCTGGCTCGTCGCCGTCCGGCAGATGAACGGCATGGACATGGGCCCAGCGACCACGCTTGGTCCGTTCGCGTTCTTTCTCGCCCTCTGGGTGTCGATGATGGCGGCGATGATGCTGCCTGGCGCGACGCCTGCAGTGGTAAAAAGCGCTCATGCCGGCGGTGTGCGCGCCGTGCCCCTTTTCGTCGGGTCCTACCTTGCCGTCTGGGCCCTCGTGGGCGTTGTCGTGTACGCGCTGTACCGGCCACACGGATTGTTGGCGGCAGGCGCGGTTCTGATAGCGGCGGGTGTTTACGAACTGACGCCGCTCAAGTACAACTTCCGCCGGCACTGCCGCGAGGGCGTTCGGTCGGGATTCGATCTCGGACTCTGCTGCGTGGGGTCGAGCATCGGGCTGATGATGGGGCTGGCGGCGGTGAGCGTCATGAGTATCGCGTGGATGTCCGTGATCGCCATCCTCGTCCTCGCCCAGAAGCTCGCGCCGGCGACAGCCGCCGTCGATGTACCGGTGGCCCTGGTGATCGTGGGACTTGGAATCCTGATCATCCTCGCGCCTTCGTCGATTCCCGGCAGCCTGCTTTAACCAGGAGGAGAGAGCGAATGACCGAACACAAGACCGGAACACATGAAGAGTGGCTTGCGGCCCGACTGGAGCTGCTCGTGGCCGAAAAAGCGCTGACGAGGCGTGGCGATGAGCTGACGCAACGGCGGCAGGAGCTGCCCTGGCTTCGAATCGACAAGCAGTACCAGTTCGAGACGGAGGACGGCGCAGCGTCCCTTGCGGATCTGTTCAGAGGACGTTCGCAGCTTCTCGTCTATCACTTCATGTTCGGGCCTGATTACTCGGCGGGGTGTCCATCGTGCTCGGCGATCGCGGACGGGTTCAACGGCTCCGTCGTCCACCTGGCGAATCACGACGTGACGCTCTGTGCGGTGTCCCGGGCTCCCCTTGCGAAACTGCAGGCGTACAAGCGGCGGATGGGCTGGACCTTTCCATGGGCATCTTCGTTCGACGACGACTTCAACTACGACTTTCAGGTGTCCGTGACCAAAGAACAGTTTCAGTCGGGAGCCGTCGAGTACAACTTCCGCGAGGTGGATCTTCGGCCGCCCGGCGGAGGCGAGGAGAACCCATTCATCGCCAAGATCACGTCGATGGTGGGAACGGACTGGACCTCCTACAGGCAAGAAGGCCCCGGCATGAGCGCGTTCGCGCTCGAGGACGGCGTCGTGTACCACACGTACTCGACCTACGGTCGGGGGGTCGACGCTATCTGGGGCATGTACCAGTGGCTCGACCGCGCACCACGCGGTCGCAACGAGAGTGGCTTCTGGTGGCGCCGCCACGACGAGTATGAAAGCGGGACGGATCTCAATTCGTAGACTGCTCGGGGCCCGGGACCTGAATCCCGGGCCTCGCAGCTAACCCTGGAGCGCCCTTCGAGTCTTCTCGAACTCGTCCTGGGTGATCTCGCCGCTTGCGAAACGGCGGCGCAGGACATCCATAGCCGGATCGTTGCCGTCGCCTCCGGTGAATGACCGGAACGCAAAGACTGCCAGTGCGATGATCACGCCCGAGAAAAGGACTATAACCGGCGCCATCCAGAGCCAGTTCCAGCCGTCGTGGTAACCCCACATCATTTCGCGTTCAACCTCCTTCTCAACGTGTTGCAAGCGTAGAGACCCGCCCTTCGGATTCCGACTGTCGTAAGCCCTTGCCATACCGGGCCGGGTGGCCTCGCCTTCTTTTGGAGAGGCTGGTTCGCTTGTCGCACCACTGACAACACTGGATGTTCTGGGCCCGGTAGACGGAGACGCTTCGCTGAGCTCACCGTGTTGGCGGTCAATCCAGGAACACCGCCGCCCAGCTGAGCCGCTGGCGCTTCGCGCCAGCCCGACAACAGCGGTGGCACCCAGAATGTGGGCGGGCTCGATGGCGATGGCCTGCCAAAAACGGATGCCCGCATAACCATTATCCCCGTGGTGAGGGGATTGCCACAAGCCCCAGCCGTCATGCGAGACTGCGCTTCCACGGCCTTGCTTTGCGCATGTGACCAAGGAGGTGCCGCCTCGCCGAACGACCGCCGTCCCCTGGTCGATTACTACTTCGTCCTCGGCGTCCCGCCTGACGCCACGGAGGCGGAGTTGCATGCCGCCTGGAGGCGCCAGCTCAAGTACTGGCATCCTGACCGCGGCAACCATCCGGACGCTCTCGAGCACGCAAAGCTGATCAACCTGGCGCACGACGTGCTGACCACCAGCACCAAGCGTGCGGCATACGACCTAGAGCGGGCAACAGTCGGCTGGCGCCCGTCCGCGTCGGCACCGTCATATCGCCGCCCCGTCCAATGGAGGACGGTAAGTCGCGAGGGCCCGCGGCGCGGGCCAGCGGGATTCGACCGCCACGGATTCGTCGCGCGCCTCGAGGAGATGATGAACCGGGGGCGACTGATGATCGAGAAGCGCACGGACCTCGCGTCTGCGTCCAAATGGGAGGCCCAGGCTCAGGCGCTGCTGCGGGATGAGCTCGGCGATCATGCGTATACGAAGCGCTTCGAGGTGGCATTGAGACAGCCCCGCCCTGAAGGCCTGCTGACTGCCTACGGAGTGCTGTGGGCCGTATATGAGGATGCGCTGAAGGGCGATCTCAAGCCGGGTGTGAAGGAGAAGAGGCCGTCCTGATGCCAATCAGGCGTGGAACGCGACCGATCACTCCGGCTCGATAAGCCTTCCGTTTCTTGACAGGTTCGGATCGGTGCATGCGGCAAGGTTGAAGCAGCAAGGCCGCCGCTTCCCACTTTTCATTTTCGAGATGCTCACCTCGACGCGTCGTTTGCGCGTCTCAGGGTTTTGGGTTGCATTGACCCATCGAACCCATTCCCAGGGCGCCATTGGCGTCACGTCTTTCCATAGGTCCTGGATCTTCTGGGCGGCGGCCGCCAGAGCCGCCGCTTGATCAGTACATCCAGACTTCCGTGGGTCGCCTGGAACCTCTGGGCCAGGGCTTCTGCGCGGTCGTGTTCGCAGGCCTTCTGCTCTATTTCGCCATTCACGCGGTAGGCGCGAGCACTGTGCCCCTTCCAGCGGTGGCATTCGCCCTCGCGATGGCCAATCTGACCGCTGGACTCAGCCTCGTGCCAATTGGATTGGGTGTATTCGAAGGCACGATAACGCTATTGCTCGTCGCGGCTGGCGTGGTGCCGGGAGAGGCTGCGGCCGCTGCTCTCTTGTATCGGGCATTCAACGACGGCTTCATGGCCGGCTTGGGAGCGATCGTGGCACTGGGCTCTCGGCGCCGAAGGAGACCGTTAGCCGAGGGGCCTTCGACGCGTTCACCACAAGTCTCAACGAGTGCCAAGTACCCGCGCTAAGTGATTGAGGCGACGCCCTTGGAGGCATCGAGGGCACGGCTGCGATCAGCCGCCAGGCTCGGTCTCGGCATGCGCGAATCGGGAGCCCTGCTTGCCGAACCACAAGCGCGGAATCGGTTGCCAACCCTGTAGGTTCGGATGTGTAATGAAGAAGCTCGAGCTCGGCCTCGACACCTTCGGCGATGTGACCTTCGACGATGATGGGACCGCGCTGCCACAGTCGCGGGTCATACGGAATGTCGTCGATGAGGCCGTTCTCGCAGACCAGCTCGGCGTCGACTTCATCGGCGTGGGCGAGCATCACCGCCCAGACCTGGCGATCTCGGCGCCGGAGGTCGTCCTCGCCGCAATCGCGGCGCGCACGAAGCAGATCCGGCTCGGCTCGGCAGTTACCGTGCTCAGCACCGACGATCCCGTTCGGGTTTACGAGCGTTTCGCGACCCTCGATGCACTGTCCGACGGGCGCGCCGATATTATCCTGGGCCGCGGATCGTTCACGGAATCGTTTCCGCTGTTCGGATATCGCCTCGACGACTACGACGTGCTATTCGAGGAGAAGCTCCAGCTCCTCGCCGAGCTACTGAAGGAGGGACCCGTGACGTGGTCGGGAAGTACGCGACCGCCGCTCACGGGCCAGCGCGCCTATCCGGTAACCGAGTCGGGATCGCTGCGCGCCTGGGTCGGCGTCGGCGGCAGCCCCGAATCGGTCGTGCGCGCTGCACGTTACGGTTTTCCGCTGGTCCTTGCGATCATCGGCGGAGCACCTCGACGGTTCGCGCCGTATGTCGAGCTCTACCACCGGGCGCTCGCCGAGTTCGGGCATACCGAGCGCCCGGTCGCCGTTCACTCACCGGGATACATCGCGGAGTCGGACGAGCAGGCGCGCGAGGACCTCTGGCCGCACTACGCAGCAATGCACGCGCGAATCGGCCATGAGCGCGGGTGGCCCCCCGTGACTCGCGCACAGTTCGACGCTTCCACCGGTCCAGAGGGCGCATTGTTCGCCGGAGCGCCCGATACAGTCGCCGCCAAGATCGTCGATGTCGCAAACACGCTTGGGCTCACCCGATTCGATATGAAGTACAGCAATGGCACCCTGCCGCATTCGATGATGATGCGCAGCATCGAGCTTTACGGAACTAAAGTGGTGCCGCTGGTCAGGAAGGCGCTCGCCACGGCCGCCGACGGGGTGCGAGCCTCGGGCGCGTAAGCATCCCGCCGCGCGGTCTCGCGAAGGTGCAATGGATGCTTCGTATAAGCACCGCGGGAATGCGTGCGGAGCCAGCCTCCCAACGCAGCTCGGCAGCGGGCGGTTCCCGAGCACTCCGGTAACGTGTAGCCGTTCGGAATGATTGCCTGTATCCCTGTCACACATGAGGGTTTCGTAGGTCCGGGCTGGGGGCGCGCCGACCGCGTCGCGGTCGCGAACGTAACCGGCAACGCGATCGATGCCTGGCAGGAGTTCGACGTCAACTGGGGCCTGCTCCACGATTCCGGGCCCGAGGGGGGGCACCACGCTCGCATCGCGCGCTTCCTCAAAGAGCACGAGGTCGAGGCGGTCATCGCTGATCACATGGGCCCGCCGATGGAGCACATGCTTGGCAAGATGGGCATCAAAGTTTGCCTCGGAGCAGCTGGGCTTGCCAGCGAAGCCTTGCTCGGAGCACTCAATGGCCCTCGCAGCTAAGCGAGATCACTGGTCCCGTCGTCCTTCTACTCTGGACAATGTCAGCAGCTTGGGCCGCGCACCCCAGCCTCTGAACCAACCAAGATCAAGCTTGGGTCCTAGATCGGCTCGGAGCGTTTCTCGAGCCATCCTGCGACCTGTTCACATTGAGCTCATGCGAGGCGATGGCAAGGGCGAGGTCACGCAATCCGCCTCGCTCCACCTCGATCACATATCCTTCGCGCTCCAGCCAGGCCGCCATCGGATACGGAATGGCGACTACTGGACGACGAGAAGGCCGACCATGTAGCCGAGCGTTTGCATCGGCCCTCCGTTGCCGGCTAGCGTGCCAGCTCCGCAGGGCACGAAGCATTGCCAGTTATAAACGCCAGGCTTGCCCGTACGAAAGGAAAACGTGATCACATTCATACTCCCCGCCGGCGCAGCGGTGTTCACAGCTTCCAGCGGGACGAAGACGCCAAGGTGTGGGATGGCAAAGGTGTGGGCCGCATTGTCCGCCGAATCGAGAGCGCTGAAATCTCCCTGCTGGAGTTTGCCGTTACTGTCGTAGTACGTCATGTGAAAGGTGCCACCGATGATGCCTTGCGCCTGGCTCCAAAATGGATTACGCAGGCCCCTAGCCGAGTCCTCCTCGTCGATTTGCACGGTGACCACGGAGTTGGCGGGGACGTCAATGGTGGTGGTGGGCAGGTAGCTGGGCCATGTGGGATGCGGGTCGTCGGGACGTCCGTTGCTCGCGGAGCCCACCGATCCCACGACTTCGAGGCGAATCCTCACCCCCTGACCGTTCGTGTTGGCGACTGCATTCATCGGAGCAGGCCGGTGCAGTAGGAAGCCGACTGCGAAGGTGGCCGCCAAGGCACACACGATCCCGACCGCCAGGACAAGTATCAGCAGGCGCCGAGCAACATCCGGTGGCCGATCAGCTTCCATCGCACTGGCACGTTAGCAGACCGTCAATCACGTTAACGCGGACCTCGGGCACTGCGTGCGGTCAACTCAGACTGTCCAGAAGGTGCGACCCGTTGCCAGCATTGGGCCAGTGGATCTCCGACGCGCACATGCGCCAACGTAGGGACTGGCGACCGCAATACGGGCCCCCGCCGTGGTGGCAAAGCTGTTCCGGAATGGCCGCAGCCAAGCTGTCAGGTTGCCCAAAGAATTCCGATTCCGCGGAGAGAAGGTGCAGGTTCGGCGGGTTAATACAGGAGTCTTGCTCGAGCCGGTGCTTGACGTCAAGGAATGGTTCGCCCGCCTAGATAGTGCCGGCCCGAGCGACTTCATGGCAGAAGGGCGCGATCAGCCGATCACCCCTTCTCGCAAGATCCTCGATTGACCTACCTGCTCGATACCAACGCTTGTATCGCGCTGATCAATGGTCGGCCAGAAGCGGTACGGCGACGTTTTGCTCGCGTCAGCGCGGGTGACGACGTCGTCACCACTTCGTCTGTGGTGCTTTTTGAGCTCTGGTACGGAGTTGCTAATAGCCAGCGCCCTAAGGCAAATGCCGAACGAATCTCGACCTTCCTGTCCGGTCCTCTTGAGGTTCTGGACTTCACCCCAGAAGACGCCGAGTATGTTGGACGAGTTCGTGCAGCGCTTGAAGGATTCGGAAAACCAATTTGCGCCTACGACCTGTTGATCGCCGGCCAAGCGCTCCGTCACAAAGCCACCCTTGTAACCGCGAACTCGTCGGAGTTCGCGAGGGTTCGAGGTCTTCGGCTGCAGGACTGGACTACTAAGGCCCGTTGAGGTACCGACCACAGTTCACGGTAACACTGGGTTATCGATAGCAAGTGCCGGGATTGGTCGAGCGGACTAGCCGCTCAGTAGCGGCAGCTGTGCCGCCGTCTTACGCGCCCGGGTTTCACGGCGCCGCGCCCGAAGTTGGAACGCCAGCAAGATGACTTCGTTGACACGGCGCTCATAGTCACCTGCGCTTGCACCCTCGATCGACTTGAGGACTTCGCGCGCTGCCGTTTCGAGCTGATACCAGATGTCACCCCCGCGCTTCAAGAAGAGGGGATGGCGCGAGTTGATGACGACTGTGGTGACCTCGTGCTCAATTACTGTCTGGCTGCGAATGGAAGGGTCAAGTGGTCGCACTATGACCTGCCCAAATCCGCGGCGTCTCGCCTCGTTCTCGGCCGGCAACCGGGCGGCAGCTCGAGGATGCGCCGGCGTGTTCGAATCGGGTGGGTTGACCGGCGACCGCTCAGCAGCGAGTGAACGGGCAGCGGCAAGACCGGGGAACACCTCCTCACGCTCAACGAGCTTAAGGACCTGGCTGAGGAGCCGACGGACCTGGTCCGCTGTCTTGAGAGCGGACGCCGGAGGCGGCGCCTGCTGATCCTCAGCCAATCGTTTGGCGATCGGCGCTAGCAAGGCGTGCATTCTTTTCTCGACCGCGACCCACTCCGCTCCGTCGCGAGCAAAGTCACTCTTGTTCATCGTCAGCGGAACGGGCGCTAGTTCGATCTCGCCGACGAGGCGGGCCATCCCCGAGACCTGGACCGCGTTGGGATGGCCGAAGAACTCGCCGCCGATGATGAGACGGCCAAACTTGTAGCAGCGCAATCCCGGAACGTAGTCGACCCCGCGGCCTTCGGGCTCTGCTATCCCATACCAACCTCTGAGCGTGGTGCCCGCAGCATGCACAGCAAAGCGGTGCTCTTCTTGAAAGTTGATCGAAGGCGGTTCGACGCGAGATCCGTTGACGGTCATTTTCAACTCGGCCCGCAGGATCAGCGGACGGTAGGTGTCACCGAGACGAGCGCTTAGCCGACGAGGATCAAGACGCTTGTCCAAGCCATCGATCCGAATGCGGACATACCCCTGCTCCGCAGGCACGCGCTTGGTCACCGTCTTCAGTTCATAGGTCTTGAGCTTGGAGCGATCGCGGTAATCAGGGTCGGCGAAACGCCATGCATTCCCGTCACCAGGTCGGCTGGCGTCCACAGTGAAGCTGGCACCGAGGTGGCCGATCGCCGCCTTACCACCCTGACCGTACTGCCCGAGCAGCTTGCGTCCGCGTTTGGGAGAGCCTCCCCAGCGCAAGTAGTTGCGCTCGAGCTCAGCCGGCCCCATCCCCTCCCCACCTCGCGTCTCGATGACAAAGTACGACGGATGAACTTGCAGAAAGACTTCGAGCTGGCCGCCTTTGATGCGCGAATCGATTGCGTTGTCCACCAGCTCCATGACTGCGTCGGCGGAAGAGCGGTAATTGGCAAATAGAGACGCCGTGATCGCAGGATCGATCCGCTCGCGGACTGTTACGCGCTGCGCCATCTCAGCCTGAATCTATACCTGATTTAGCCCTGAACCCCGATATACGCGTTTTCGACAGACTGAGCCGGGATCGCTCGGACAAATGGTTCAGTTCTGCTTCGTGTGTTGTGCGAGCCACGAAGCAATCTGCTCTGTGCTGAGTTCGTGTGAGGCGATCGCCAGAGCGAAGTCGCGTAACTCTCCTCGGGCCGCCTCGACTACGTAGCCCTCATACTCCAGCCAAGCCGCCATTGCGTACATCGCCGTTCGCTTGTTTCCATCAACAAACCCGTGGTTCAACACCAAGCTCTCGGCCAGCGCTGCGGCTCGCTTGAACGGGGTGTCATAGAGATTCTGGCCACCGAACGTAGCCAGCGGGCGGGCAAGGGCTGACTCGAGCAAGCCACGATCTCGGATTCCTTGCGAGCCGCCGAACTCGGTGACAGCAACCGCATGCATCCAGATCAGCTCTTCAAGGCTGATAAGGGGCCCCGCCGGCCCGCCCTCAGAGGTCGGCAAGCTCGGCTAGGTCTTCTCGGTATCGCTCAGTGAAACGGGCAGTGAACTCAATCAGCCGCTGGTCTGGAACGCCGGCGGGGTCCAGGTCGACGTGGCCAGGGCGAGAAGCAATCGCCACTTCCATTCCGGCCTTGAAGCCCGACTCAGAGATCGTCTCCGGCGGGAGGGGAATCATGAGTGAGTTCCCGACCTTCCGAATTTTGCGAGTGATGATCATCAGTGAATTATACAACGTAATTTCCGCCGCGCGACGAGCACCGGTCGGACTGCTCCAGGGCGAGGTCAGCCGCCGTGATCGCTCGAATTACTACATGAACTACTACACAGAACGTCTACCGAGGTAGACGGCTGGCGGCGACTTTGCGAGCACTAGACGTACGGCCAACTGCTGTCCGATGGCGCAGCTTGTGAGCGTACTGAGGCGAGATCCCAAGCAGCTCACCACTGTCACGCACCCCGAGCCTAAGTTGACTCTGAAGGAGTCGGATCGTCCTCTCCATATCTCGTTGAACAACCTGGCTTCGCTTCTCCAGTTCAAGGCGCTGTCTCGCAGCAACCGAGATTGCCTGCTGCAAGACGGGTGGAAGCTCTAAGACTTCGATGATTTCAAGGCGAGCGGGGTTTCTATCCCAGAGCCGCAGGACCTCCGGAATCCTTCGCCGCAGCTGGTTCAGTGAACGGCCGTAGGTATGTGCCCCTTTGATTTCCGGGAAGGTGGCAAGCCAATTGTCGTCTCGGTCGCGCCGAATCTTGGCGACGACCCGGTCTCTCATCGCTGGCTCCCCTGAGGCCAACGTCGGCCAAGGCATGGCTCGATCGCCCGAAGCGTTCCCGCCGGGATGTCTTGGCCACGATGCACGGGCACCGTAGTTCGGCTTTGCCAGCGTTACATTCGACCCTCACGTGACTCCCTTGCTGGCGGACTGCTCCCGGCACATAGCCCGCCTCTCTAATTCGTCGGAGGACGACTTGGCCGGTCACGCCTCCACCGTGACGAATAGACTGCGGGCTTTCATCGAAACGTCTACTGCAGTAGACGCATAGTGTGTGGACTTTAATGGTCGAGCGGTCGCCGGAGAAGACGCACAAAGCCTGCCCTAGGGTCGCCTAGCGAATTGCTGAAGATAACAATCCCTTCTGCCTATTCGGTTAGCTCCGCTTCGAGATCAGCAGTCGCGATCGGGCTTCCCGAAGAATTCGCCCCCTTTGGAAGGCGGTCGGCATCCTGGCGGCTCGAGCCGGCGCCTTCAAGAACGACCGAGTTAGGCCTTGTCTTGAGTTCGGAAGGGGCCTTTCGCGGCCAGCTGGAGACTCTGCCTCGCGTGGCCAACTTTACGGCGCCCGCCACGGCTTGCGCGAGTGGCCGTCACCTAGGTCAGCAGAGCAAAGCGGATAGGCAGAAGCACCCATTATCGACAGCAACCCCCCCACCTTTACTGCTGATGACCTACGTCCAGGACCCGTCGGCGAAGATTTCGGAGGGTAGAGCGGTTCGACTTGGTCAGGCGCGGAGTCTCTCCGAGCAGGTCAAAGGTTGTGGACAGGAGATCGGTCTGTTGGTCTTGCGTCCATCCGGCCTGATTCAGAATTCGACCGACGATTGCGAAGTCAAGCTCGGGGTTCCGTTGGATCAGCGCCCACATCTCCTGGCGATCCTTTTCGCCGGGTAGCGAGTCCGGACGGTCGAGTAGCGCTGCCATTTTGGTAGCAAATTGCGCCTCCGCACCTAGCACTCGAACCCCAGCGATCATTTCTGACAGGGGTAGGAGCGTCTCGACCGGCAGTTGCAGACGCTGGCCCAGACGCGACTGGAACACCGGGTACACGTCGACCGCGACCCCTTCGATCTTGACCTCGAATTTCCGACCGCCGACATGCCGGCTTTCTGAGAGTTGAAGTCGTGAGCGCAACTTGTCAAGCGTCGGGTGGTCGACTATGACATCAATGTCGTGGCTCTTGGCAACGCCGGTTCTGAGATAGGTCGCCCAGCCTCCGAAAAGGATGGCGTCGGGGTACTCGTTCACAAACTCGCGCATTACCGTCTCGACGTGGTCGACGTCCGCCGACTTGTCGCGCTTAGGCGACATCGCGCAACAGCTCGACATCAAGTTGGTCAAGGAAGCGCTGCGCTTGCCAGGACGGCAGGTTGAAAAGGTCGGCGTAAACCTGGCACTGCGGCGCCACCGGGCCATAACGGGCAAGCAAAGGATCGGCCTCAAGAACCAAGAGGTTGGGCTCGCCGCGACGCTGCGGAAATCGGCGCCGCATTTCGCTAGGCGAGCCATAGACGACGACTTGCTCATAGTCAGCCACCAGGTTGACGCCTGCGTGACGTACGAAGGCCGTGTATGCGGTTGGGATCGCCGAGGCGGGGAGTCGGGCTTCGATTTCTCGGACCGGAAGTGCTACTCGAGTCGAATACACAATGTCGCGTTCGAGGTCGCGTCGCGCAGCCCACAGAAGCTGCAGCCGCCGGGGATCGATCAATCGGATGCCGCTGGCGTTTCCTCTTACAGCTCCAATCGACCGCGGGCGTTCCAGCGCCTGGTGAATCGTAGACACGGGGAACCCGATCTCACGACTCAGTCCGGAGAGCGAGCTGCGTCGGCTACTTCGCTCCCACACTTCAACCAGAAGATGCCGCCAGACGGCTTCGGTCTTGCTGATCATAACTCGTCAGTTTACGTCAGTTGGCGAAAGCTCTCGTGTTTATGGAAATTGGCGAAATGGTGCACTGGAGCCAGCCGCGCGTGGCCCTCATCCGGTCAGGCTTCACACTTCGCCAACCTTGCATGGACGATGCCCCGGGGTCACTGACGGCTGGTCGTGCGGGCTCATGAGCCTTTCCATATCGACACCCAGGTGCGGTCGTGGAAATCGTCCAACTGTACGAGGACAAAACACTCGGGATGATGGACTGTTGATCGGAAGTGAAACCCCGACTCAGAGCCTCGATCAGCCACGCGTGCCGCAGGCGTCAAGCGAGGTCTCGGGCAATCTTCGCTCGCGAGTGATGGATGAAGCTTCCCGACCGCTCACGGGTGAGGAGATTGGAACCATCCGCTGGGAAGACGCCCGCCAATGGATGAGCATTTATGCCGATCTCCTCGAATTCAGGCGGGGAATCCTCGATCGGGTCAGGCGTGATCTCAGCAAGCTGGATCCGGTCGTGCAGATGGCGGCGGAGGCGGACCTAAAGATAATCGAGAGCCAGATGGAGGCCTATCAGACTCGGTTCAAGCTTTGGTCGCGACGCGTCTAGGATCTCCACGGCCTCTGGCTGGAACCAGCACAGCGACTCCGCTCTCCATCTCGGCCCTCCTCTCTACTTAATAGACTCGCGAGTAGAGTTGGGTATGTGTAGGCACCTGGCTTGCAGTTGCCCTAATCCTCAATTCGAGGCGTCGGGCTTCCGGTTCGACCGGTTTCGAGCCGTTTCAAGGCCCCGGATGACTACATGAACGATTACATGAGAAGGCCCAAGGTCCCCGTCAGCAGAAGCGCAGCTTGCTCTCCCCCGTCCCCCATAAGACATCGTCGACGAGCTTGCGGTAGCCCACATCCCTTGGGCCGCATACATGCAGGCCATGCCAACCTCCGGATACACCGGGTCATTCTGGCCAAGCTCGGGCAATCCGTTGTACGCCTCCAAACACAACCCTTTCGTTCTCTACAGTGACGTCCTGTCCAACCAGGGAGCGCTGAACCAGATCAAGCCTTACACGCAACTGGCTGACGATCTGAACGGTCCGAACGTTCCGCGCTACGTCTGGATCAGTCCCGACCAGTGCGATGACATGCATGGGGGCGTTTATGCCGCCGTGCCTGGGTTCTCAGAGGCCCCTTGCCCATACTCAAATACGCCTGGAGACACGTACGACGAGAAGTTGAAGGCGAACGCGGACAACTTCGTCAAGCAGACCGTGCAGTCAATCATGTCCAGCTGGGCGTGGACTCCGCACAGTGCGATATTCATCGTTGGCGATGAGGGCGACTACTCGGGTAACAAGACCAACGGAGGGTGGGACTCGCCGGCCGGGTGTTGCGACTCGCCGATCTTGCCTGCCGGCGATCCCGATATCAGCGCCAGCTGGCCAGGTGGCCTTTACGGTGGGGCCCTGGTGCCAGCGATTGTGATCGATCCCAGCGGGCCACACCACTACACCAGTGACGTCGCGTTCAACCACTACTCCCTGATGCGAACCATCGAAGATGCCTGGGGCCTGCCAGAGCTCGGCTTCACGAGTGATCACGCGCAGGTACAGACCATGAACACGTTTCTGACCAAGTAGCCTCACGGCGGCGGAGGGGAGATCTTTGGGTCTCCCCTCTTCGCCGGTTTCGAATACGTCAGGCAGGCTGGTCGAAGCCAGGTTGCTCGTCAGGTCGTCTCGATAGGCCTTCCAGAGGCACCAACCTTCGCCAGATAGTCGAGCGCGACTCCGGCCATCGTGGAGCTGCCGATGGGCAGAGCCGATTCATCGATGTCGAAGATCGCGGTGTGCAGGGGTTTCGGCGCAGCCCACCCGGGATTCT